>Ga0265297_10000901_pt1 | contig 78159 bp, 57 predicted proteins | sample Munlanlwell13791_FD_192502 | JGI IMG/M metagenome (GOLD analysis project Ga0265297, IMG submission 192502) | Leachate microbial communities from a municipal landfill in Southern Ontario, Canada - Leachate well 137-91 | ecosystem: Engineered > Solid waste > Landfill > Unclassified | place...
TTACTCGTAGTTAACGGTAATCTTAAGGTCGGTGGTGTTTGTATATGTTCCTGCAACTGTGTTCGCCGGTATTGCAAGTGTGCCTCCAACAAGAATCACACTTGAACCTCCTGTTAGTACATTTCCTGTTGCTGATTTGTCATATACAAGACTTAGGTTAAGCTCGTTCGATCCGGATTTAAGCTTTATTGATGCCGGTGCATCCATGCTGTAAGTCTCGCTTGAGGCTCCTACAACTGTGAACTTTGCTGCTGTCGGGGTGACTCCGTCCAGTATTGCAACTCCTCCTGTGCGTGAGATAGCTCCTGCTGTTGTAAGTACTGCTGTTCCTGCCTCGTTGCTTGATGCTATGTTACCAAAGTTAAGGTCTATGTCCTTGGTGATTGACAGAGGAGTCAGAAGGGTGGCACTTGCATTGGCCGTTGCATTTGTTGCTGTTGACTGTGCAAAGGTTGCTGAACCGAATCCCAAGAGTGCAATTGCTAATGTGATGAATTTTGTTTTCATGATTTTTAACTTTTTTTTATTTTTTTGTTATTATTCTCTTTGTTTTTTAATTTTTCTCTCTCTTCTCTTTTCACTTTTCTCTCTCCACTTTTCTCTTTTCACTTTTCTCTTTTCACTTTTCTCTCTTCTCTCTCTCCGTGACGCTTCATCCGTGTGCCACGCTCTATATTAAGACAGAAAGTGTGCCATCGGCCTGTTAAAAGATATTAACAAAAAGATTAAACCACAAAAACAACCAACATATATTCCTGTATTACAAATACATACAAAACTAAAAAGTTTCAAGAAAAATTTATCTGTAAAAAATACGGATATATAACATGTAAATTTTTTTTTACAAAATGTAAAAAAATAATCATGCTAATTATTATAAAACCGTCCGATTAGACGTCTTGAAACATACCCGAAAAGAGATTACCTTAAAGGGGCCATGGTTAATGTTACGTTGATTTTTTCATCATCCAACGGAGATCCGGAATTCTTTACGGAACTTCCGGCCAGACTGAGAGTATACGTTCCTAAGGGATTTAAAAGATATCGTTCAAGAGCCTCTACATCCGTTATTTTCATTGGGACTACAAACTGATCTGAAGAGGATATATTTCTTGAATGGTTAAAGCTTACAGAGACATTTTCCTTGGGTGATATCTCAGCATCAACCGACTCCATATCACCGTACTCATTGCGTTGTTGCCTTTGTCTCTTGCCTGTTGCCGGGTATTTTGACGAGTTGAAGATTGCACGGGAATTACTTCCCGGCTTAATAGTAAGACAATAGCTTCTTGCAAGCGCTGGCAGGGAAGAACCATCTGATCCTTGATATGAAAGGGTGGAAATCTCAACAGTAATATCGCAACCGGCAGAGTTGATATTAGATATCTCTTTCTCGTCCAGACGCAACTTCCCTTCGTGTTTGTTATACAATGAAAACTCGGATGACTTTTGTATTTGATCGGGCTCTGATGTTATTATGTTCACATTATTTCCCGATGCAATGGAAAAATTACCCGTTTCTGATATAACCTTATTAAAATTTTCCATTTTCTGTTGGAGATATTCTATGCGTTCGGGAATAATCCTTAAATAAACCTGAGTTGAAAGCATACTTCTTTCTGTGCTTTTTTGTTCCGGGTTATCTCGTGTTCCAGATGTCACGCTTGTATTGCTGTATCTGACAGTCAACAATCCCGAAAGCTCTTTTACCGGTTTTTTGACCACTATCCGTGGAGACGGGTATAGAAGCAGTTGCTGATATTTTTCTCCCGGGGTCTCATAATTGGATACTCCTTTAATCTCATATTCCTGCTCTTCATCGGGAGCGGTATGGACAATGTAAGCAATCCCTTTGTAGTCCGTTTTTATTGTTGTCTGATGCACCTTCCCCTTATAACCGGAAAGCTCTATCTCCATACCCGTTATCGGTTCTCCATCGGCATCCTTTGCCTCTATCATAAGTTTCCTCACCTCTCCCGGTTTCAGTATGACAGGGTTCTTTAAATCCATCATTGACATCTCTGGGCATATAGGTTTATATTTCTCAGGGTCTTTCTTTCTCTCTTTCTTCTCATATTCGGTGATAACATCAATCAATGACTTTGATCCGCCATCGGTTGAACCAATGTTAAGAGCAGCCACCGATCCTCCGAATTGAGCCTGCTCTGCTCCTTCGAATATAGTCGAACCCTTTGCAATCAATATTCTTGTCTTTGGAGTTACCAGAAATAATTCTATTCTGAATCTGTTATCCCCGATTGATGTCATCTTGCCCCAAACTATATATTCATTAGGGCTGTCAGGTCCAAAATAAACTGGTTGCTCCCATGGTTCTGCAAGAATTCTGACAGGTTGTATTCCCACTTTGAAGAATTCGTTTTCCGCTACTGAATTCTGCAGCAACTGCTCAATATATCCCTTGCTGGCATAATAGAACCTTTTATCCGGATCAGGGAACTGAATCTGTATGTCGTAACAATGTACTATCCGAGTACATTTTTCTTTTGCTGTCAGAGGAATTATTAAGATGACGAAAAGGAAAACAGATAAAAGCTTTCTCATTGGTAATTTCATATTTATTTGGCCTTTAAAGATATGAAGAAATATCCTTAGATATGCATATAAAATAAGTAAGTGGAAGACCTGAAAAACAATTAAGCCCGTCTGACAATATCAGACGGGCTTTTGAGGTACCCAGCAGAATCGAACTGCTGTACACGGTTTTGCAGACCGTTGCCTAACCACTCGGCCAGGGTACCCTGTTGGGAGTGCAAAGATATTAAAAAATCCTTTCCTTCCAAAATTCAGAAGGCATAAAGGATTATGTGCTTTTGCCTGATATTTCTTTTCTGTTTCCAATATATATGCCTCCAATTACTAGGGCTAACCCTGCAATTGTCAATGGAGTTATAGCTTCCCCCAATATATAGTGAATAAAAATAAGTGACAGGAGTGGTGAAAGGTAGGTAATCTGAGTCAGGACGATTTTGTTCTCTGCAAGTCTGAGAGCTTTTGTCCAAAGAATGAATGTAAGGCCCATTTCAAAAATCCCCACGTATATACCTGCAAGCAATCCCTTTGTTGAAGGCCACTCCATAGGATAGAACACAGAGAGGATTGCAAGGTATATTGTCCCGAAAAGAAAATTATAGAATAACTCCACTACCGGATCAATTTCATTCTTTAACTTAGAAATCCAGTATGAAGCCCATATAACAGAACTCCCCAGAGCCAGAGAGATTCCTTCTACAGATAGACTCCCTGCCAAATCTGCTTTTCCGTTCAGTGAGAGAGAAACGACTCCTGCAAAGCAGATTAATACGCCTGATACTTGACTCAATTTAAGATGTCTTTTATAAAGTACAGACATCATCAGTATAAGCACAACCTGCCAGGAATAGTTTAGTGGTTGCGCAATTTGAGCCGGAAGGAGAGAATATGCCTTGAACAGCACAAGATAGTAAAGGAATGGTGTAAGCATTGCCTGGAACATGAGAAGCGGAAGCCTCTTTGCTCCATTATCAGTAACTGTACGTAATGCCATTCCTGCTTTAGCGGTCCTGAATAATTCAAAAGTACATACAATAAGTGCAGTTATTGAAGAAATGAGCAAAAGCTGAACATAACACATCTCCGCCAGTGCAATCTTAAATGCAGTGGCAACTGTTGCCCAGAATATGGCAACCAACCCTCCCATATAGAGTGAACGGTTCTGCTGGTTCATCTCTCTGATTCTGATAGATGGTCTGATTGCTGAAGAATTTTATTCCTAAGCATTGGCGGATATTTTTTATTCCGCTCCAAAAAAGTAGCAGTCACAGATGCAGCTTCACGTGAATGATGACCCGACAAGAGGGCTTTTAACCAATTAACAGGAAAAAAGATATCTCCGGTTCTCTGAACCTCTTCCACCATTTCTAATCCCGACATGATGTAATCTATCGATGAGGAGTCCCTTGTGTAATGGTTAAGATATCCCAGAGAGGCAATTGTCCATGGTTCGACAGAACGGTTTTTTTCCTCTTTAAAAGAGTTAAAGACAGAATCTCTCACCTCTTTTAATCCTGAAACAGAAGGGAAAATATATCGGAATTCCGCTAGTCTGTCAGTATTTGTCATTCTCTCAAGCTGCACCTTTTTTATTTCATCACATCTGTCAGGAAAGTGCAACGCAAGCAAATATGCCAGATTAATCAACTCTCTTTCTCCAAGCTTAAGCGGAGTAAAACTTCCGGGATTCCTCCATATAGAATAGAGTCTGTCTAATCCTTTCGAAGAATTTGTAATATTTGACAAAGCTCTGAAAGCCAAGGAACGATCCTGTACCTTTAAAGATTTCTCCGCAATTTGCATGAGGGTGCTCTCTAGCTTTTCCTGTAATTGAGAATTAACAGATTTAACATTATAAATACCAGAACAATATGCATCAGCAAGATAAGACAGCCCCCGGGAAAGAATCAGGGAATTTTCTTCATACGGAAGGTAACCGACAAGAGTACTACAGAAGGATTGAGGCTCCAGGTTTCCTCTCTTCATATTCTCGTATAACGTTATCATTAACGAGCATCTTGTTATATCGTCATTAATAACCGAAGAGTCGGAGCCGTTTTTAGTTCCGGTGTATTCGGAGAATGATTTGAGAATATAACCGGATGATTTCCTGTCAAGGAAAAAGTATCCATACCCTCTCCCATCTGTGTTTGGTATCGGAATACCGTTCTCCACTTTGTATGCCAAGGGCTGATCCCCTATATCATCTTTTCCAGATTTTGAAAACACCTCTGTAACCACAGTGTCTCCGGACAAAGAGGCGTGTATTTCAGCCATGCCCGGTTTATTAATCCATGAGTGGCTCCAGCTTTTTAAATCCTTTTCCGTATATTGATCCAGAATTCCGATTAAATCATCCCATGTTGCATTGCTGTATCCATATCTTTTCAAGTATTCCCGTATCCCTTTTTGAAAATTCTCTTCTCCTGTGAGAGCTACAAGCTTATCCATGACAATTGGGGCCTTGTTATATATAATATTACCATATACCAGGCCCGCATTATTGAGGTTGTCAAGCTCCTGTCTTACAGGTGTGGCTCCGGCTGTCCTGTCTTCAGAATATGCTGCAGGGAAGTATGAATTGAGAAAATTCAAACGATGATTCACTTCAGGAAAGAGCGGTTCAACCATCCTTTTTGCAAACCAGTTGGCAAAAACCTCTTTTGTCCATACCTCATCAAACCATTTCATAGTGACATAATCCCCGAACCACATATGGGCTGTCTCGTGTGCGATGAGCTCCGCCCTCGAAAGTCTGTCATTTAAAGTAGGATTCTCGCTCAAAAACATGGTTCTGTCAGAGTAAAGCGTCGCACCCATATGTTCCATCCCTCCATACTGAAAACCCGGTATTATTACAATGTCATATTTAGTAAAAGGGTATCCGACACCAGTATAATTTTCCAGCCACTCCAGGGATGTGTATATCTGCGAAAATATTTCATCACATTGAGATATTTTCCCCGGATCTGACTCTCTGTGATAAATCGTAATCTTCTTTCCGTTCTTTTCTTCTGAAACTTTATTCATCTTACCGGCGACAAAAGAAAAAAGATATGTCGGAATTGGTTCGGTCTCAGAAAAAAGTATGAACCTTCTTTCAGTCGGTTCAATAGTGTCGTTTTGCAAAACCTTCCCGTTGGCTACAGCTTCCCACTCCTTAGGAATTTCCAATGAAAGAGAGAAACGTCCCTTGATGTCCGGTTGGTCAAAGCAGGGGAAAAGAGTTCTGGCTCTGTCAGGAACCAGCAATGTGTACAGAAGATCCTCCCTTCTGTTTAGAGATTGATTGCCGGCATGAAACTGAATTGACAGCCGGTTTTCTCCTCTCAATGAAAATGATGCAGGAATTACTATATGCTCGTTCCTGAAAGTGTAACGTGCCTGTTTTCCATTTGCAGAAACAGCGATAAGAGATGTGTCAGATTGTACGAAATCCAGGACTATAGGTCTCCTCTCCTTCATTTTGAATGAGAGTGACACCATACCCTCAACATTGCAATTTATATCTGACGGTATTTCAAACAGAACGGAGTATTTTACATCCGAAATATTTTCAGCCCTTGATTCTGCCAGTTTTTTGCCTACTCCGGGAATCTCCGTTTCAGGAAGGCTGTTAACACACCCGGTAACCAGGGACCAGAGTACTGCCAAAATAATTACTGCAGGGTAAACATTTCCCCTTTTCATATTTACATTTCTGATTTGATGTTATCTAATATTCTCTCCAGAAACTCTCTGTCAGTATCATCGTATGAGCCTATCTCACTGCTGTCTATATCCAGCACTGCAATCACCTTTCCCTCCCGGATAAGAGGAACTACTATCTCTGACCGCGAAAGTGAACTGCAGGCTATATGACCCGGAAAAAGCTCTACATCCTGGACAATGATTGTTTTCATCTCTTTCCATGAAGTCCCGCAAACTCCTTTACCATAAGCAATTCTTGTGCAGGCAAGCGGACCTTGAAACGGGCCAAGTACAAGTGTTTCACCTGAAGGAGATGAGTCCGGACGAACTATATAAAATCCGGTCCATAGATTGTCGAAAGTATGGTGAATCGCAGAAGATATATTTGCCATATTGGCAATAATGTCATTTTCACCCTCTACTAATGATGCAATTTGTGGGAGAAGGGATTGGTATTTTTCTCTCTTGCTTCCTTTACAAACGTTGAGTGATTCCATCCTGTTATCAGAATTTATGTGATAATTACAAAGATATGCAATTACTCCACATAAAGGACAAGCCCCTTCAGGTATTCACCTTCCGGATGATATATATTGACAGGGTGATCTGCCGGTTGTGTCAGTCTGTGGAGTATTCTGACCCTCCTTCCTGTCTGGGCCGCAGCAGAAAACACTGCCTCCGCAAATGCAGTCTTGTCAACGGCTTGTGAGCAACTGAATGTAAAGACTATCCCTCCGGGAGAAACTTTATCTATTGCAGCAGCATTAAGCCTTTGATAAGCTCTCAAGGCGTTTGGTATTGCAGCCCTGTGCTTAGCAAATGCCGGGGGATCCACGATAATGACATCATATTGCCCTTTTTCGCTCTTTTTTAAATAATCTATTGCATCATCACATACAGAATTGTGAGTTGCATTTTTACTGACTATACCTGACGTTTTATTAAGCTCGATGTTTTTTTCAAGCATATCCATGGCAGTTCCGGAACTATCGACAGAAGTCACGGATTTGGCCCCGGATGCCAGCGCATACATGGAAAAACCTCCTGTATAACAGAATAGGTTTAGCAGATTCTTTCCCTTCGAATATTTTCCCACCAGTTCTCGGTTATCTCTCTGATCAAGAAAAAAACCGGTCTTCTGACCACTGCACCAATCTACAAAAAAACAAACCCCATTCTCTTTTATTGCAGCAGGATGGGTCTCTTGTCCGAAAATATAGCTGTCCGATAGTTGCAATCCTGCTTTGAATGGCGCTGTAGATGAGCTTTTATCGTAAACAGCCCTGAGTTTGTTCCCGTACACTACCTTTAGGGCAGCGGTAATCGCTTCCCTGGCAAGGAACATTCCGGCGGAATGAGCCTGAATTACAGCTGTATCGTTATAAATATCTATAATTAGACCCGGTAGCATATCTCCTTCACCATGTATCAGCCTGTAAGCAGTAGTGGAACCGTTTTCAGTCAGGCCCAAAACGCGTCTGCAGTTGTAAGCTGCTTCAATTCTCTTTTCCCAGAAATTACCGGAAAGAGAATCTGTCTGGAATTCCAACAGTCTGACAGCAATCGATCCTATCTGATAATGACCGACACCCAGAGCCTTACCATCTGAAGAGTAAACAGCAGCTAGTGCTCCGTCCACGGCAACCCCTTCGATTTTATGTATCGCCCCTGAAAAAATCCAAGGGTGAAAACGTTTCACAGACTCTTCTCTCGATCTTTTTAAATAGATTTTTATCATAATTCTGTTCCGTTCTCTTGTTCTGCAACCGCAAGCTTTGGAGTACTTAAAAGTTTAAGATACATTCTCTGGCACACCCAAGCGTCAGTGGCAGCGTACAAAACCTGTGCATGAGAGAGCATATCTGCCTCCCAATTTGAAAGTTGCTGCGATTTAGAGACCTTAATCCCGAGAATTATTGCCGCCATTTTCCGGACACTCTTCTCCTTTATACCCCAGTTGCTGCCTATTACCTGAAGATCGACAAAGCCTCTGGGGGTGAATTTTGCCAATCGTTGCAATCCGCGAATGTCATCATGTACCGCTGCTCCTATTTTAGCAATTCTCTTTGACCCAAGAATCCCACATAGATCTTCAGTTAAACCAAGTTTTATCAGCCTGAATATAAATGCTTGATCTCTTCCCGCCAATTGAAGGAGTGACACTCCGTTCCTCTTCACATTTGCCTGAAAAGTTGGTTTTGTTTCCGTATCAAACCCGATAATCCTTTGGGAAGACAGATACGAAATTGCTTTGTCATATTCTTCCCCAAGAGTGTCTATAACATGAATATCCCCGTCAAATGATGCCTGGGGAAGGATATCAAGCTCCTCATGAGTTATATTTGAAGAATAAGCCATATTCTAAATCATTTTATTTCCTTTTCAATCAGGCTCCAGGTTTGAGGAAGCCTCTCCCTTATTCTTTGCAGGTTATAGGGGTTAATGTTTTTTATTGAAAAAGGTACAATGTCAACACTTTGGTCCTCTTTACCCGCCTCTCTGCCATACTTGAAATCATAAGTAAAGTTACCATCCTTGTCAAGGTTTTTTGCATCTGAACCAGAAGCCGGAATTGATATATATGCATTAAGTCTGTCAGAGGCAGGTGAAGCAGAAAGTATACCCTGTTCCCGAAGTTTTGCATAAACCTCTTTTGCCGTATAAACTGAAGGGTCAATAAACTCCATATCCTCAGGAAGAACTTTTTCATATAACCTGACACCATTTTTTTCGTACTGTCTAAGTTCATCAACAACCTTTTTCAGAGTATCCAGCAAGAAAGGGTAATGAGTACATCCAAGTATAATATTTCTTAACGGTAAATCACCATTTTGCAACCTGTGTCTCTCTATAAGATTTACGAGATGCAACCTGGCGTAATTTGCCGCAGAGTTCAGCTGAATATTGGAATAATTTCCCCTCTCCTTTTGATATAAAACAGCATTTCCGGCAAAGTTGAATTTATAGCGGTCCAGTAATTTTGTATCAATAGAGAGAGAGTCATTACCTATTGATGGCCCTCTGTAGTTATCTCGTACGGCAGTTGCTTTCATGTCTGCAAAGTCACTCTCCATGTCTACAGCTTCCGCAAAACCCAAACCCGGCTGACATACAATGTCGATTTTTCCTTTATAACCTCTTTCAGCGGATGCGGATGCTATTGCTTTCTGATATCCGCCGGAAGATATGGTACCGACAGTGGCAAGAACACCTATCGCGGCATTTTCCTCGGGACCGATCATATCCATTGACGCCCTTGTTCCTGCTTCAATAACCCCTATTACTTTGACAGCAGGAATCCCTTTCGATAAAAGATCCCGCACATCATTAAGACCATACGCTGTTGCCGTGTTACATGCTATAACAACAATCTTTGAACGGTTAGGAATTTTCGTCAGAAAAAGTGCGTCTTTCACAACTAACTCCCTGAAAAAGTCCAATTTTCCGGCTGAGGCATAATTACCGTATGGCATATTTGCCTGATCAGCCAGGTATGTAAAGTGTTCTGAAGCGAAATCGGGAATACCGTCTGAACCTTCAGCTCCGGTAGTGTTATTGAAACAATCGGCCTTAAGTAAAGACTCAAGAACAGTAAGACCTCCGGTACCAGAATCAAAGACTCCTATAGGAAGTGCGGAAATCTCCTCCGGATATGTTTTATAATCAGCATAATATACAGAGGCGGTATCTTGCAGTGCCGTTTTAACTATCGGAATACTCTGGGATGAGACCTTGCTGCCATCCTTTGGCGAGCATGCAGTTAATAAGATTAAGGCAGCTATGATATCCAGACTCTTATTTCTCATATGTGAATTCTCCAAATTCAGTGATAAGATCTACCGATGCAACCTTTGCCGCTTCAACCCTCCCGACAACCCTGGCTTCAATTCCATAGCTTTCGGAAATCCTTCTGATCTCGTCCGCGGTATTTATGTCGGTATATATTTCAAACCTGTGTCCCATGTTAAATACCTTGTACATTTCGTACCACGGAGTTTTTGATTCAAACTGGATTGCACGAAATAGAGGAGGAACCGGAAACAGATTGTCTTTAACCACCCGGTGCTTATTTATAAAGTTCAGTATTTTTGTCTGAGCACCTCCTGAACAATGAACCATACCGTGAATTTTAGGTCTGTGTGCAGAAAGGATATCTTTCACAACAGGTGCATAAGTTCTTGTTGGTGACAAAAGCAACTTTCCGTAACTGACACCGGTCTCGGGTTCAATTTCATCAAGCCTTTTTGTTCCTGTATATGCAAGATCCTTGGGTATCTGATTATTGTATGTCTCCGGATACTTCTGACCGATGTAGGATGAAAACAAGTCATGTCTCGCAGAAGTCAGTCCGTTACTACCTGTACCTCCATTATACTCATCTTCGTATATAGCTTTGCCAAACGAGGCCAGACCGACTATCACATCACCTGGTTTAATATTGGAATTATCTATTACATCTGCTCTCTTCAATCTTGCACATACAGTACTGTCAACAATAATTGTCTTTACAAGATCTCCGACATCAGCCGTCTCACCACCTGTCAAAATGATGTTAATGCCATATTTGCTCATCTTATCTACAAATGAGCCGGAACCATCAATAACCGCAGAAATAACATCACCTCCTATACGGTGCTTGTTCCTTCCTATAGTGGAGGAAAGCAGAATATTATCACATGCACCGACGCAGATAAGGTCATCAGTGTTCATCACAATAGCGTCTTGTGCAATACCCTTCCAGACACTCATATCACCGGTTTCTTTCCAGTAGGCATAAGCGAGTGAAGATTTTGTACCTGCCCCATCAGCATGCATTACAATGCAGTAATCCGGATCATTTGTGAGAAAATCCGGAACTATCTTGCAGAAAGCATTTGGGAACAACCCCTTGTCAATATTTCTGATTGCACTGTGAACATCCTCCTTTGATGAGGATACGCCCCTTTGTGCATACCTTTGAGCCTCAGTATTAGTATCCATATTTATTATCTCCAGAATAGCAATTCTCTGTATTTAGGAAGCGGCCAAAGCTCATCATCAACCAACATCTCTAATTTGTCTGCTACTGTTCTTATGCTTGTCATTATCGGAAGAACTGTGTTGGAATATAGTACAGCTTTCTCTTCGCACTCCTCAATCTGATTCGCAACCTTCCTCGCCTCTATCAACTCCTTGGTCTCCTTTCTAAGAATCTCGATATAACCTGAGATTTTGCGAATTGTTATAAGTTGTCTTTCTGACATTGTCTTATATTCATCCTCCTCGAAGAGCTCCTTAATACCCCTTACATTATCGATTAATGTATTCTGAAATTTTATTGCAGTAGGTATTATGTGGTTGAGAGTAAGATCCCCGAGTACTCTGGCCTCAATCTGAAGTTTCTTTATAAAAGTCTCATTCATTACTTCATATCTCGCCTCAACCTCTCTTTCTGTCAAGACATTGGTCTCTTCAAAAAGTTTTATGCTATTCTCCTCCAAATATGTTTTGAACGCAGATGGCAGATCCTTTATTCCTCTCAGGCCTCTTCTTTCTGCCTCTTTATGCCATTCAGGGCTATATCCGTTACCCTCAAACATAATATTCCTGGATTCAATTATGAACTGTCTGATGACCTTCAGGAATGCCTCTTCTTTATCCACGCCCTCTTTCATGAGATTCTCCACCAATTCCTTGAATCTCTTTAGTTGTTGAGCTACTGCAGCATTTAAAGGATACAGGGCCGCCGAGACATTTGCAGAAGAACCAACGGCACGGAACTCAAATCTGTTACCTGTAAAGGCAAAAGGAGAGGTCCTGTTTCTGTCTGTGTTATCCGGGAGTATTTCAGGTATTTTATTGACAATATCAAGTTTGTGATGTGTCTGATCTTGTGAGGAAGCATCGTCTTCCGACATTTTCTCTATAGAGTCCAGAACTGATGTCAGGAGTTTTCCTGCAAAAACCGACATTACAGCAGGAGGCGCCTCATTGCCGCCAAGTCTGTACGAATTATTTAAAGTTGCCACTCCGGCCATTAAAAGCGGATGATGCTCATAAACAGCCCTTGTTACCGAAACGAAGAATGATAAGAACTGAAGGTTTGTTCTGGGAGTCTTCCCGGGAGACAACAGATTTACCCCATTGTTGGTAACCATAGACCAGTTGCAGTGCTTCCCTGACCCATTTACTCCTGCAAAAGGTTTCTCGTGAAATATTACTTTTAGTTTATGCTTCTTCGCAATCTTCCTCATAAGAATCATCATCATGAGGTTGTGGTCAACAGAAAGATTAGCTTCTGCAAAATAAGGAGCAAATTCAAACTGGTTTGGAGCCACCTCGTTGTGCCTTGTTTTAAGTACCACCCCAAGTTTGTATGCCTCTGTTTCAAAATCTTTCATAAAAGCCATGACTCTTGAAGGAATTGCACCGAAATAGTGGTCTTCAAGCTGCTGATCCTTGGCTGAGGTATGCCCTATAAGCGTCCTGTTGCACAGCATAAGGTCCGGTCTGGCCCTGTATAAAGCCTCATCTACAAGAAAATACTCTTGCTCTATACCCAGCATTACATTTACTCTGTTTGTCTTGTGATCAAAAAGCCGACACAGATCTGTTGCAGCTTTGTCCAGAGCCTGAAGTGATTTGAGATGCGGGGCTTTATGATCTAGAGCTTCTCCGGTATAAGAAACAAAAACCGTAGGAATGCACAGAGTCTGATCCATTATGAACGCCGGAGATGTAGGATCCCATGCGGTATACCCTCTGGCTTCAAAAGTATTTCTCAATCCTCCGTTAGGAAAACTGGACGCATCCGGTTCCTGCTGTACAAGTGCATCTCCCTTGAAATTTTCAAACACGCCGCCATTTTTTGACGGATCAACAAATGCCTCATGTTTTTCTGCGGTAGCATCTGTCAAAGGATGGAACCAGTGTGTGTAGTGTGTGGCGCCGTTTTCAACTGCCCACGACTTCATCCCGGATGCTATCTGATTGGCAATACTCCTGTCTATCTTCAATCCCTCTCCTATTGCCTGCTGGACTGCCTCAAATGCTTCTGCTGATAAATAACGTCTCATTTTTTCTACATCAAATACTTTCTGACCAAAGTACTCGGATACAGGTCTCTCCTCCACATAAAAACGTTCAGCTCTGTGGCTTGCGAATTCGTCCAGTGCTCTTTTTCTAAAACTACTCATCCTGATGAATTTTTTTTTTGAATTTAACGACTGGCAAATGTAGATAAAATTTCGTAATGCATTAATTAAAATTCTTACTTTTGCTTAAATAACCAACCTCGGAGAAATGAAAAACAAAGCCTCATTACTGCTGATTATCTTAACATTGGCAACATCTTACAATTCGTTAGCTAAGGACAGAAATATCCAAAGGCATGTAAATCAAATGAAAAAAGATACTTTGTTTGGTAATTCTGTCGTGGGGCTAATGGTTATGGACAGCAAGGGACGATGTGTGGCATCATGGAATCCTGACTCGCCACTGCTTACGGCTTCGACCATGAAAACCATATCGACAGGGCTAGCATTACATATTTTAGGTCCTGACTACAGGTTCAGGACAAGAATCGGTTATTCCGGAGTTATTTCAGACGGTGTATTAGATGGCGATTTATACATTATAGGAGGTGGTGATCCTACCCTCGGATCAAAGGATACGGTAGCAACACCAATTGAAAAAATATTTACAATATGGCATGAGGCATTAGAAGCCGCAGGAATCAAAAAAATCCGAGGCAGCATTATAGGAGATGACAGATTCTTTGAAAATGAGGCAATACCTGACAGCTGGTCCTGGAGTAATTTAGGTCCATACTACGGAAGCACGGCATCAGGACTATCTTTCTGCGAAAATCTCCAGTATTTCACATTTGTACCGGGTAAGACCCGTGGAGAGCCTGTTGAATTCAGCAGTGTATACCCTGAATTGCCAGGCATGGAATACAAGAATAAGATGACAACCGGGGGCGAAGGGACTGGTGACAGAAGCTCCTACTATATTTCAGATCTTTCAAAGGTAGGTGTTTTCAAAGGCAGCCTGGGTAGCGGCAGGGAGAGTTATACCCTGACAGGTTCGAGCAAATTTGCACCGCTGATGTGTGCCGAGGAGTTCAGACGGTTTCTTGCTTCCGCGGGCGTGGAGTGTCAGAATGGTGTAAGGGAGGTATCAGACATTACCCCCCTGCCGCAGGAACAGCTTGCAATTATATGCGAGACATACTCTCCGAGACTAATCTCTATCATTAACGTAACCAATAGAATAAGCAACAATTTTTACGCTGAGACTCTTTTCAAAATGATAGGCAAACAGATGACAGGCGTAGGTTCCTATGATTCTTCGATGGTTGCAGCCAAGAGACTGCTTGCCGGCATGGGATTATCACTCCGTGGATATACACAGGTTGACGGAAGTGGATTATCCAGACAGAATTATGTATCTGCAAGATTTTTCTGCAAATATTTCGCAAGGATGAAAGAAATGAATAACTTTGCTGAATTCGTCGGGTCCCTCCCGCAACCAGGAGGTCCCGGGACATTAAAAAACGTACTAAAGAATGTGGAGAATAGCACTAAATCGAAGATACACGCAAAAAGCGGATCACTCTCGAATGTCAGGTGCTACGCAGGTTATGTTGAGAAAAAAAGAGGAGAATACTATTACTTTGCAATTCTGACCAACAATTATCCTGCAAGAACAGCAGATATGCAAGTGGGTGTAGAGAGATTTTTAGGGACCCTTGTAAATGTAAAATTGAAAAAACAGTAACAACTTCATAAAAAATTATCAGTAATGCTTACATTATCCAAAAAGGCAGAGATCATGCCGGCTTCTCCTATAAGGAAGCTGGTGCCGTATGCTAACGAAGCTAAAAAGAGAGGAATCAAGGTTTATCACCTGAACATCGGTCAACCGGACATCGAATCACCAAAAGAGGCTCTTGAAGCGGTAAAAAACAACACCCTTGCACTTGTTGAATATCCTGATTCAAAAGGAAATGAATCATACAGGAAAGGTCTTGTAAAATACTATCAGAGCATCAACATTGACGTAACAGAGAAAGACATCAATATTACAACCGGTGGAAGCGAGGCTCTTCAAATCGCTCTAGCCGTAACCTGCAACCCTGAAGATGAGGTTATCGTAATTGAACCTTTCTACACAAACTACAACTCCTTCGCAGCTCAGAACAATGTAGTCCTGAAACCTATCTCAACAAGCATTAAGGATGGTTTTGCCCTTCCTGACCCTTCAGAATTTGAAAAGATGATAACCCCTAAGACAAAAGGCATCATCATTTGCAACCCGGGTAATCCTACAGGAACACTTTATTCAAAGGACTCCATGCTCAAATTGGGTGAAATTGCAAAGAAACATGAACTGTTCATATTTGCGGATGAGGTATACAGAGAATTCTGCTACACCGATCAGCCTCATTTCTCGGCAATGCATATTCCAGGATTAGAGAAAAATGTAATACTTATTGATTCCGTTTCCAAAAGATACAGTCTCTGCGGTGTGCGTATAGGCGCCATTGTCTCAAAAAACCCGGAAGTCATGAATGCTGTTCTCCGCTTCTCTCAGGCACGTCTTTGCTCTCCTGCATATGGCCAGATTGCCGCTGAGGGTGCTCTTGCAACTCCCCAATCATATTTTGACGCAGTTCGCGCTGAGTATATAAAGAGAAGGGATTTCCTCATTGAGGCACTAAACAAGATGGAGGGTGTATACACACCAAAGCCTATGGGAGCATTCTATACAATTGCCAGCTTACCGGTTGATGACAGTGACAAATTTGCCCAATGGCTGCTCGAAGATTTCCAATACGAAGGAAAGACTGTAATGGTTGCTCCTGCTGCCGGATTCTATGCAACAAAGGGAAGAGGCACAAATGAGGTACGTATAGCTTATGTATTAAAGATTGATGACCTCAAAGAGGCAATGAAATGTCTGGAAGTTGCACTTAAACAGTATCCGGGAAGAACCGTCAAATAAAGCAGACAACTCTGCTAAGTACTATAAAGATAGTCACAAGTAGAAAACTGCGTTTTCTCTTGTGGCTATCTTCACTTTCACCAGTTGATTCAACTATCAGAACAGCTGCAGGAACTGACACAATCTGCATAATCCATCCGCTTGATTCGGGGTAAAGTACAACTAAAGCCGCAAGGAACACAATCATTGTTGTAAATCTGACAAATGAAGCGCTTTTTACAATCTTAAAGCTGTTTATTCTTTTATATATATCCCTGAAAGAAGCAAGTAGCAATATTATAAACCCTATAAGGAAAAGGATGTTTGAGACACTTCTGATATTTGGCTCCAGAACTGTGCCAAATTTAAGATGTCCCAAGTACTCTTCCGCAAATATAAGTGCATCGTCAAAAAAAATGAATCGCAGAGAGATTATAAAAATGAATGGTATCAGGAATGCAAGCACTGTAAGGACAATCTTTCTCAAAGATACAGTCGTCTCCCTTATCGAGAAAAACATCACTACGGGGATTATGTATACAGCCAAAGGTTCAAACAAGGCTGATGATGTAGCAAGAAAAACGGAAAGGAATGAGTTCTGATCGTTTTTCTTAAGGGTAAGGGTTGTATAAAAAGACCACAAAAGGAAAAGAGTTGCCACCGATGTCCCTGAAAAAATCAAACTGAAAGGAGAAGAGAGAGCAAGGATCAAAAATACTAACGGTAAAGTCAGACTTACACGCCCGGTCATTATATACCTTTCATTGAATGCATACAAAGAGACTGATGTTGCTATCAGAAAAAGGGAAGCTATTATGTGAGAATCAAAGAGCGGGATATCCTCTATATCCACAAAGCCTGCCATAACGGGTATCCACCTGTTTATATTTTCAGCCGGCAATATCCATGCAGTTGCAGACATAAATGCAAGTAACAATATCAGATAAGGTATTGATATTGCAAAGTCGTATTTACGGTTGTGCTGCATTTACATAAGATTTCAATAGTTCAGAAGATCCAATCCAATATCCTTTCTGTAATATATACCATCGTATTTGACAGAAGAAATTTCTCTATACAAGATATTCCTGCAACTCTCTATGTCGGTGCTTAAAGCTGTAATGGCTAAAACCCTTCCCCCTGCCGTAACTGTTTTACCATCCAATGATTTTGTCCCGGCATGGAAAATATTGACCTCTTTCAATTCCTCCAGTCCATCAATTGTAAATCCCTTTCCATACTCTTCCGGATAACCTCCCGAAACAGTTACCAGGGTCATAGCCTGTCGTTTGTCCTTAATTATAACCTCTGCGCCAAGTTCACCTCTTGCAGCAGCGGTAAGATGAGCAAGCAAATCGCTCTCTATTCTCGGAAGTACCGCCTCCGTCTCAGGATCACCCATCCTTACATTGTACTCTATAACATAAGGTTCACCATCGCAGTTCATCAATCCCACAAAAATGAATCCGGTATACTTTATACCGTCACGCTTAAGGCCCTCAATTGTCGGTTTTACAATCCTCTCCTCTACTTTTTTCATGAATAACTCACCTGCAAATGGAACCGGGCTGACAGCCCCCATCCCGCCAGTATTCAAACCGGTGTCACCATCTCCTATCCTTTTGTAATCCTTCGCTTCAGGTAAAATAAGATAATCATTGCCATCTGTAAGTACAAAAACAGAAAGCTCTATACCGTGAAGATACTCTTCTATCACGACCTTATCTCCGGCTTTTCCGAACTTTCCTTCCAACATAGAATGCAACTCTCTCCTTGCGTTTTCAATATTATCGAGTATGACCACTCCTTTTCCCGCCGCCAGACCATCTGCCTTAAGTACATAAGGAGCCTTCAGCGTTTCAAGAAATTTTTCAGCCTCTCCGACTGAGGATTTATCAAAACTCCTGTAAGAAGCAGTGGGAATTGACCACTTTTGCATAAAGTTTTTTGCAAATTCCTTGCTTCCCTCGAGCTGTGCTCCCAATCTGTCAGGCCCCACAAAAAGGAGATTTTTGAGTTGATCGTCCTGTTTGAAAAAATCTCCCAAGCCATTAACAAGAGGTTCTTCAGGACCAACAATAACCAACCCTATTCTGTTTTCAAGGACTGCTTGTTTGATTGCATTAAAATCCTTTATGTCTATTTCCAGATTCTTTGCAAGTTTTGCTGTTCCGGGATTTCCCGGTGCACAACAGAGTGCTTCCAGCATGGGGCTTTTACTTATACTCCAGGCAAAAGCAGATTCTCTCCCCCCCGATCCTATTATTAAAACTCTCATTACGGCTATTTTTAATTTTCTCTTTTGATGCGGCAAAAATAATAATAATAAATTAACTTTGTCGACTGAAAAATATAGCAATGAGTCGTTTTTACCGTATAGTTCCTATACTTCTCATAGTTGCCGTTTCATGCAGCAAGAAGGATATTATTCCAAGAAGTGAACTTCCTCAGATACTGGCAGACATATATATGGCAGACAGATCTGTCATGAATGATCCATTGAAGATGTCAAAAACAGACAGTATACTTATATATGAACCAGTCCTTAAGAAACATGGTTACAGCACCAACGATCTTATAAATACTTTCAATTATTACCTGCCAACACCTTTAAAACTCAAGAGTTCTTTCATGTCAGCCAGAGTCATACTTGAAAGAAGGCTGGAGGAGGTTCGGAGGGAAATCTCAGCAAATCAGGAAAGGGACTCGGCATTTGCCCCGATCCGGAATCTTATCAGGGGGGCAGATTCACTGAAGTATATGGATTCCAGAGAGAGAGCACTTAGATGGATATTTGCACCTGATCTCTTTCCAAACAGGCGCATATATATGCCTGACTCATTGGCAACCAGATACGAACACCCAATGATGCTGATTTGGTGGCAAAATAATTTTAAGATAGAAGGAAAAAAATTTTATGAGTATGAGAAAAATCGCGGCACAATATCTGTTTCCAATAGACCGGAACCCAATCCGGAGAGGCTATCTTTGCCTGAACACTAACGGAGAAATTCTGGAAATCGGGCAACTCAAAGAGGGCGAGGAGAGTGAAAGCACCGAATTTTACAATGGAATTATCTGCCCCGGTTTTGTAAATTCTCACTGTCATATAGAACTTTCTCATCTCAAAGGTGCATTTGCTGAAGATACAGGCATGGCCGGCTTCATCCGTCAGATAAATGCCCTCAGGGAGAGTGTCGGGACAGAGGAGCGCGTAAATGCACTGGAGCGTGAAATGGACCAACTCTATGACAGTGGTGTATCAGCAATGGCAGATATCAGCAACTGTGACGAGAGTTTTTCTAAAAAATCGAAGTCTCCCATGTACACCCGCACATTTCTTGAGGTCTTCGGCTCAGAACCAAAGGATTGTGAAAATGTAATGCAAAATGTTGAGATACTACATCAAAGAGCCATAACCTTCGGAATTGATGCCGCACCAACACCACACTCATGTTACACAATGAGTCCTAATCTGAATAAAGCCTCAAGCAGAGAGGCTCTGAAGGAGGGATACCTCTCCTATCACAATCAGGAGAGCTGGGAGGAGGAAGAATTGATTAAAACAGGAACGGGCCCCCTTGCTGACGACTATAGGGGCAGAGGTCTGAGCACTCCGCCCGTGACAGGAAAAAGTGCCCTCACTTATTTTATGGACAATATCTCTGAAATTTGGAAGAGTGACAAAAGAAGGATTCAGGAACACATTCTGTTGGTGCATAATACGGCAACTAATGAAGAGAGCATAGACTACGCCATGGCTATAGCCGAGAACCTGTACTGGGCAATCTGTCCGCTATCCAATATGTTTATCCACAGATCCCTTCCGCCACTTGAACTTATGAGACGCAAAGGGTGCACTATCACCCTGGGTACAGACAGTCTCTCAAGTAATAAAGTTCTTTCTATGGTCGAAGAGATAAAACTACTGCATCGCTATTTTCCTACAATTCCTCTGAATGAAATACTTGGGTGGGCTACTTTAAACGGAGCAAAATTTCTTGGAAAAGACAACAATCTTGGCACTTTATCTGTTGGTAAAAAACCGGGGGTTGTCCTGATTGAGGGGATTGACTGGGAAAAGATGCAACTTAATAATAACAGCCGCTCAAAAAGGTTGGTTTAAATTGAGCTACTATGTCAACAATTTTGTTTAATGAAATAATATTCGGTCCGATAAAGAGCCGCCGGCTTGGAACATCCCTGGGAGTAAATTTACTTCCAAAAAACGGGAAATGGTGCAACTTTGATTGTCTGTATTGCGAATGCGGATTTAACAAAGATGGTAAAGATGACAGAAAATTACCAAAAAGGGAGGATGTCCGCATAAGTCTTGAAAGAGTTCTGGAACACTATTCCGCATCCGGAGAAAAAATTGACACCATAACATTTTCCGGAAACGGAGAACCCACCATGCATCCTGATTTTGCTGCCATTATAGAGGATACGCTGACCCTCCGGGACAAATTTGTTCCTGATGCAAAGGTGTCCGTTTTGTCAAATGGCAGCGGAATCTCTAAAAAGGAGACGTATGATGCTCTTTTAAAGGTGGATAATGCAATTCTTAAGGTAGACTCTGCATTTGACAGAACTACCATTCTGATAAACCGTCCGGCTTACGCATACTCTGTCAGAAAGCTCAAGAGAGAAATGGAGCCTCTCAAAGGCCGCTTTATACTTCAGACAATGTTTCTAAGGGGCGAGTTCGAAGGTGAGATTATAGACAACACAACACCTGAAGAGATTGCCGCATGGCAGTCTCTTGCGACAGAACTTAACCCGAGAGAGATAATGATATACACTATTGACAGGGAGACTCCTGCAAAGAATCTCAGTAAGGTTACAATTCAAGAGATGGAAAAAATAGCGGCACCACTCAGAGAGAAAGGCTATATGGTTAAAATAAGCGGTTAAGATATGAGACTTGTTATTCAGAGAGTAACAGAAGCGTCAGTTATGGTTGACGGCTCTTATACAGGGAAGATAGACGGAGGTCTGTTGGTTCTTGTCGGCTTTGAAGACAATGATAGTGAGTCTGACATAGCATACGCAGTAAAGAAGGTTGTAAATCTCCGTATTTTTGATGATGCAAAGGGAGTTATGAACCATTCGGTCATTGAAAGTGGGGGATCTATACTTTTGGTAAGCCAGTTTACTCTCTACGCCCAGACCAGAAAAGGCAACAGACCATCATATATAAAAGCGGCGAGACCGGAAAAAGCTATTCCTTTATATGAAAGCTTTAAGAAAGAGCTTGAATCTGCTCTCGGGAAAACAGTAGAAACAGGAATCTTCGGGGCTGAGATGAAGGTTTCCCTTTTAAATGACGGTCCGGTCACTATATGGATAGATACAAAAGCTGATTAACACAATAAAGTCATGAAAAATATCGGGAATGAATTATCAAGAATTAAGAAAAATCTTGAAAACAGAGACAGAATGTCTGAAATATACAAAACATGTTTTAGCTTGATTGATTTGACCACCCTCAACCCGACGGACACTCCCTCTAAGATTGCCGGCATGATTGAGAAAGTTAACGGATTCCGTAAAATTTATCCGTCATATCCATCTGTTGCCGCAGTCTGTGTATATCCGAACTTTGCCGGGCAGGTAAGATCTCAGCTTAACGCTGACGGTGTCAGGATTGCTGTTGTTGCCGGCGTGTTTCCATCTTCTCAAAGTTTTCCGGAGATAAAGGTGGCCGAATGTCGTATGGCTGTTGATAACGGAGCTGATGAGGTTGATATTGTGCTTGCATTGAATAAGTTTCTAGACAAAGACAAGGATGGTGCGTTTAATGAGATTAATAGTATAAAGGAAGCTATCGGGGAGAAGCATCTGAAGGTAATTCTGGAGACAGGAGCCCTGAAGGACTATGACATGATAGCCGAAGCATCGTCTCTTGCAATAGAAGCCGGTGCCGATTTTATTAAGACCTCAACAGGTAAAATGGAGCCGGCTGCTACTCCTGAAGCAGCATATATAATGTGCAGCAAGATTAAGGAGCATTACGAAAAAACAGGAAAGCGCATTGGATTCAAACCTGCAGGCGGTATTTCAACTCCGGGTGAAGCCACTCTTTACTATGCAATTGTGGAGGATATTCTTGGTAATGACTGGCTCAATCCCGAACTTTTCAGAATAGGTGCAAGCCGTTTGGCAAACAACTTGCTTACAGAAATTGAAGGAAAGACTATTAGTTACTTTTAAAACAACAAGAGATGAAAAGAATTTTAATTATAATTTCCGCACTCCTGATTACATTGAGTGCCAAAGGACAGGATTATGAAAGGGCTGTAAGCGCACGCCTCGGAACAAGCATAGGAGCATCTTACAAACAGTTTATAACAGCGGGTTCTGCATTTGAAGCTATGAGCTCAATAGATATTATCGGGAAGAATGACCGCAAGTTAACTCTCTCAGCGTATGGCGAGTACCATTACAATCTTGAAGTAGACGGCCTCTCTCTTTTCGGCGGTCCGGGTGCTTCTTTCGGCTTTTACATTGCGGGAGATTACAAAGACGGAGCTGTTTTTTCAATCGATTTGATCAGCGGTATTGAGTATAAACTTCCTGATTATCCTTTTATTTTGGCCTTTGACTGGAATCCCAAATTCCAAATGGTTACAAACGCGGGCATAAAACCGGCAAACTTCGGCCTAAGCTTCAGATATACATTTTAGCAAAACCTATCATGAAAAATTACATTAAAGAAAATAGCGAGCGCTTTCTCTCGGAATTGTTTGAATTACTGAGAATTCCATCTGTCAGCTCTATGGCAGACCACAACAGTGACATGCAACAAGCTGCTGAAAAGTATGTCCAGCTTCTTATTGCGGCTGGTGCAGATAGAGCATCAGTTTACAAGACAAAAGGGCATCCGGTGGTATTCGGAGAAAAGATTCTGGACAAGTCTCTTCCTACTATTTTGGTCTATGCCCATTATGATGTACAACCGGCAGACCCTATCGAAAAGTGGACAACTCCGCCATTTGAGCCACACATAAGAGATGGAGCCATATATGCCAGAGGTGCGAATGATGATAAGGGACAAGGATTTATGCATGTTAAAGCCCTTGAGTATCTTATAAAAACCAATCAACTTAAATGTAACGTAAAATTCATTATTGACGGAGAGGAGGAGATCGGTTCTCCAAGTCTTGCAGAATGGGCTGTTGAACACAAGGAACTTCTCTCCTGTGACGACATTCTGGTTTCTGACACAACAATGATTGATGAAAAAATACCATCACTGAATGTCGGCATGAGAGGACTGACATATATGGAGGTAGAAGTTACCGGCCCTAATAAAGACCTGCACTCCGGACATTATGGAGGAGCTATTCTAAATCCTATCAATACATTGTGCAGTATGATAGATAAGCTTATTGACAAAGACGGCAGAATTACTATCGACGGTTTTTATGATGACGTGGTGATACTCTCTGATCAGGAAAGGAAGATGTTAAACATGGCTCCTTTTGATATTGAGGAATATAAAAAGTTTCTTGACATAGACGAAGTAGCGGGGGAAAGCGGCTATACAACTATGGAAAGGACTGGGATAAGACCATGTCTGGATGTAAACGGCATCTGGGGCGGTTACACAGGTGAAGGAGCAAAAACCGTTATTCCGTCAAAGGCTTATGCAAAGATTTCCATGAGGCTTGTTCCTAACCAGGATAATAAAAAGATAGCCGAATTATTTCAGGCCTATTTTATGAAGCTTGCACCTAAGGGAGTCAAGGTTAAGGTTACATCTCATCATGGCGGGCAAGGATTCCTGTGCCCTATCTCTTCTAAAGTATACAAATCTGCATCCCGTGCAATAACTGAAGTATACGGAATTGAACCGGTTCCGAACCGCGGTGGAGGAAGTATTCCTGTTTTGGCCGATTTGCAGCAGATTCTTGGAGCTAATCCCCTTCTTATGGGCTTTGGTCTAGAAAGAGATGTCATTCACTCACCTAACGAAAGCTATCTCTTGAGTCAGTTCTACAAAGGAATCGAATCTATTGCTCTTTTTTACAAGTACTATACTGAATAAATTTAGAATTTACATCAAGCCAGGTATATACTGAACATAAATACAGCTGCAGATTTTTGGCAAAATTTGTCAACTTGGCATTTATGAACTTTATCAATGATATTCAATTCTCATTGTAATAAAGCATATTGTCTTTGATTAGACAAAAATATTGCTAAAGACAAAAATAAACATTAATGATTTCTTAAACTTTAGCATATCTTTACGCAATAAACGAAACTCTCACTTGATGAATCGTAGCGGAACATATAATGATAGCAAGTTGCTCACGCTGGTAGCGAACGGAAATGAAGCTGCTTTTCATCAACTATATAGGCTTCATCATCAGCGTGTTTATTCTTTTGCATTTTTTCTAACATCTTCTGATCTTCTTGCGGAAGAGGTAACTCAGGAAATATTTATAAAAATTTGGAATCATCGTGCAGAACTTTCTGAAATAAAAATATTTGATGCATGGGTTAAAACGTTGGTACGTAACCAATGTTACACTTTTTTAAATCGTCTTGCGAAAGAACGTCTTGTATTCCAGAATATTAATAATCAAGAAATTCAGGTATCAAGCAGTACTGAAGAAAAGTATATATCAGAAGAGTATATCACTCTTCTACGACAAGCAGTGAGCCACTTATCCGAGCAACAAAGAAAGGTCTTCTTGTTTAGTCGTATTGATGGAATGAGACTTGATGAAATAGCAATCAAAATGGGGCTAAGTATCAATACTGTAAAAAGTCACATTAAAGCTGCCATGAAAAATATCCGTCTCTCTTTGGGTAGCCAGGCCCTTATTATATTCACTGTTTTTGGTAAAAATTTGTTTAAGGAATAATTTTTTTAAACAACGACTCATCCTTTTTTCCTCTTCGTTAGTCTTATATAAAAAGAGATTATAGAAAAATAAAAAAGGAGATGGATTCCGACAGATTATACAGTTTATTAGATGCATATAAAATGCGATCTATAAACAAAGAAGAACAGAAAGAGCTTCTCCAAGCTTTGGCTGATCCTGCATATTCTGAGACAGTGAAACAATGGATCTCTGATTGTTGGGATAAGAGAAATTTGCCTGAGTTATTATCTATTGAACAGTCAGAACAAATTTACGGAGAGATCAGGGAGAAAATTCTTCCAGGCATTAAGAAAAATAGGTATTACACATTCGGTCGGGTAATAATTACAACAGCCGCTGCAATTGTGGCAGGGATTATTATTACAGTTTTCTGGATCAACAACGAGCACAAAACGTTGGAGGAAAATGTTGCTGAGGTTGTTAAAGTAATTAAAGATGTTCCGGCCCCAGACATGACCAAAGCGAGGATAACTTTAGCTGACGGGAAGGTTTTATATCTTGACAGTCTTGAGAATGGCAAATTATCCCGACAAAAAGGGATTGACATTATTAAATTAGATGATAACAGTCTTAAATATAAAGGATCATCGGCTATAGTAACCTATAATACATTAACTAATCCCAGGGGGAGCGATGTAGTTTCAATAACTTTAGCAGACGGGACAATTGTATCTTTAAACGCGGATTCTTACATTACATATCCTACGTCTTTCAATTCACAAGAGCGTAAAGTTATACTAAGTGGAGAGGCATATTTTGATGTTGCTAAGAATAAAGATGTACCATTTATTGTGAATATAAATAATAAGTTTGAAGTTAAAGTTTTTGGTACTGAATTTAACATTAATGCATATAAGGATGAATCTACAATCAGAACTACATTAGTAGAGGGCTCCGTACAAGTTTCACAAAACATAACAAATTCAAAGGAACACAGCTTTATGCTCTATCCTGGACAACAGGCCTCACTTTCAGACGAAGGAATTTTTTCTATACAAAACGTAGATATTTCAGAGTCAATTTCCTGGAAGGACGGTGTGTTTAACTTCACAGACATGAATTTAGAGTCGATAATGAAAAACCTTTCAAGGTGGTATGACGTAGATGTTGAGTTTAAAAATAGCGAGTTAAAAAAATTAATTTTCGGGGGAATAATATCCCGGAGATCTAACATATCAACAATTCTTAAATTTCTAGCCATGACAGAGACTGTAAATTTTGAAGTTAACGGTAGTAAAATAATAGTAAAAGAATTTCTGAACGAACAATAAAAATTAAAGGAGGACATTATGAATAGGTAACATTGTAAAAATGAGTTTCACCTATATAAAAACCCGGGCTCCGCTGGAGACGGATCCCGGGGAGATTAGGTGAAAAAAGAAAACGTAAGTATTCACCAAAACCAAAACAAAATTATGAAATTAAAATCACTCTGCAATGCTTCTGGTGAAATCGGAAGTAAGAGGTGTGCGTTCATCAGGAATTTGACAATTATGCAACTAATAATTATCATAAGTGTCATTTTTATTCAACCGTTACATGCCGAAGCTAATCCCCAAACTGTTACCCTTTCTTTTGACAAAGCTTCATTAAAAACAATCTTTAAAGAGATCCACAGACAGACTGGTTATGAATTTATTTACAATTCACAAATGCTTGACAAAGCTCATCCAGTCAGCGTGAAATTAGAAAAAGTAACCATCAATGAAGCTCTGGATATCTGTTTTAAAGGGCAACCTTTTAGCTATGTCATAGAGGGGAAGACGATTGTTGTAAAACCTATATATAAAAAGCAAGATATTACAATATCTGGTAAGATAGTAGATAAAAAAGGTGAGCCATTACCCGGGGCGAATATTCAGATAAAAGGCACAACAAAAGGTACTACTTCTGATCTGTCGGGAAATTATTCTATTATGGCACCAGAGAATGCAATTCTGGTAATTGGCTTTATAGGATATAAAAAACTTGAAGTATATGTTGCTGGAAACACAAACCTCAATATAACTATGACCGAAGAGGCTGCAGAGTTGCAGGAAGTTGCATTTATAAGTACTGGCTATCAGAAGATAAAGCCAGAGCAGAGCACCGGTAGCCTTACAACTATAAGAGCAAAGGAGTTTGATACAAGAGTAAATACTACAGACTTTTTAATTGGGCTACAGAATAAAGTTCCAGGACTTTTAATAAACAATGACGTTCAGTTCGAAGGGAACAGTCTTTTCCAAATTAGAGGTATCTCTACTATTAACGGTAACAAACAACCATTAATTGTTGTAGATGGATATCCTACTGAATTATCGCTTGATATGATCAATCCTAATGAAATAGAGTCAATAACTGTTTTGAAGGATGCGGCTGCCGCGACAGTTTATGGAGTACGAGCCTCCAACGGAGTGATTGTTATTGAGAGAAAAAAGGCCCGTATTGGTAAACCAATGGTTAATTTCCGAACTACTTTTGGGTTCACTCCTAAAGAAAATTATAATCGTTACCGCTGGGACAAGGATGGTTCAAATATAACTATAGATTATTCTAAAATCGTCCACAAAACCTTTACATCAGCATATTGGGGTTATGCAAAGGATCCAACTTTTGGATCATCCTATTCATATAGCAATTACACAACTCCGGATTTTATAAGAATGAGGCAAGCTGCAGGTGTAATTACATCTGATGAAGCTAACCGGGAATTAGTTGATTTAGGCTCATATAATAATACAAAGGATTACGGCAAGTTGTTTTTACGTACTGCTGCCACTCAAACCTATAATTTGGACATTTCAGGAGGTACTGATAATGCTTTGTACTATGTTACTGCTAACTATTTTAACAGCGACTTGTCAAAGATCAGAAATAACAATAACCAGTTCAAACTTTCAGGTCGCAGTACAATAACATTTTCCAGACGTTTATCAATGGATTTGACTACTGATTTCCAGAATAGAGAAGAGACTTCAGTACCTCTCCCAGATATAAGTAGTGTTTATCCTTATGAACATTTTCAGGACAGTGACGGAAATTATCTGCCTATTCAATATAAATCCCATGCAAATTCTTATTATAATGCTGCAATACAAGCTATTGGATTACTTGATAACATGTATTACCCATTGCAGGACATCTATGAGATAAAAAATCACAAAAATGTTGTCAGTAATAGTATTAATGCAAATTTTCGCTATAAAATTGGCGACGGAATTAATATAAATTTTGGCGGGGTCTATGAAAGATCCACTAGTGATACCAAACATCTTGCAAGTGAAAGTTCATCAGAAGCTCGTCAATACATCAATTATTATACTCAAATTAGTAATGGAGAGTTTGTCTATAATATTCCCAAAGGGAGTATTCTTCAGCAAAGTAAAGCTAGCACAAAATGCTATACTTTACGCGCACAGTTAAATTATGATAAGCAGCTCAACAGCGCACATTCAATTAATCTTATATTGGGGAGTGAAATCAGGGATGTGCTGAGTACGTCCAACTCTGCAACATATTTTGGATACAACGATCATACATTGTTGAGTCAACCTGTAGATTATACACTGTTAGCAACATACAGACCAAGCTATACGGCTAATAACTCATTGATTTATTATTCAAGTCTTTTCGGGCAATCATATAGCGAAAATCGTTATGTTTCAGCTTATTCCAATATTGTATATGCATATAAAGGAAAGTATTCTGTAACCGGAAGCATACGTATTGACCAATCCAACTTATTTGGTACCGATCCAAAATATAAATACAAACCTTTGTGGTCATTGGGGGCAGCATGGAATATTCATAAAGAGAGATTTATGCAAGATGTGAGTATTATTAAATCCTTAAAACTCAGAATGGCTTATGGACTTAACGGGAATGTTGCTAAAAATGTTTTGCCTCAAGTCATAGCTCAATATAGCACTCGAACCGTTATTCCTTCTGAACCTATAGAAACATTGAAACTTTTATCTTTTGCCAACAGTGGATTACGTTGGGAACAAACCAGTAATTTAAATGTTGGTCTTGATTTTGCTTTTTTAAAAAAGATTACAGGAAATATTGATTATTATGTAAAGAAGAGTACAGACGTCTTGGCAAATAATCAGATTGACGCTTCAAAGGGTGGGTCTTATGCGATTGTAAATCAGTCTTCTATTCGCAACTCTGGCTTGGAAGTAAATCTTTTAGCTGACTGGATTACAAACAAAAATTTTAACTGGAATACAGGTATTGTCTTTTCTCATAACAAAAGTAAAGTAATTGATGTATATAATAGTAACCTCACATCGACAAGTTCTGCTTCATATTACGTTAATGGCAGCTATGCCAATTATGTAAAAGGATACCCAATAGGGGCAATATTTAATTATCGCTATGCCGGATTAAACTCCACAAATGGTAATATTTTAATATATGACAAAGATGGTGTCGCTAAAAGTAATTTATATTCAACGAATAAGAGTGATGTAGATTATGTAGGTAGTTCAATCCCATCAATCAACATTGGCTTAAGTAACCGGTTTGATATAGGGAATTTTTATCTTTATTGTATGGTCAATTTTTATGGAGGATTTAAGGTCCGGGTTCCCGTTCCAGATCCATCAAGCATAAGGCCATTGAAAGGTGCCGCGAATTACTGGAAACAGAGCGGAGATGAAACGAACCCGAATATGTTGCCTAATCCTAATAATTTATATAGTTATACTATATTAGGATACACAGACAAATATACGGTAAACGGTGCATATCTTACAATCGGAGATCTTACAGCAACATATAGCTTCCGCAACAGTAGATTAGTAAAGAAAACTAAAATCAACAGTTTTGAAATAAGAGTACAGGCTTCTAATATTTACACTGTTGCTTTTAATAAATATAATTATAGCATGGCAACAAGCAGCTATGCAAAATCTTATATAACCCCAACTTACACTATGGGCCTTTATATTAATTTTTAATAATAAGATTAAAGACAATGAAGAAGTTTATATATAAATGTTTTATTCCGGCCCTATTTTTTGCAACTGTATTAATTTCCTGCGATAAATATCTCGATATTCAACCCAAAGGAGTTACGTTACTTAAAACTGTGGCAGATTATGATTTATGGATGAAAAGTCAGAATCTTTTGCTTTCATGCCCAATGATGGAACTGGATTATCTCGCAGATATTACAGATTATCCTACTCTTCAGCAGGTGCTTTCAACAAACAGCTATCAAAGGATTTATACGTGGCAGGCACAGTTCTCTGATGATGTTGCAACAATCCCTTTGTTTTGGAACACATATTACCAATCAATATATTATTATAATACTATTCTGGACGGTATTAACAGTACAAAAGATGGCACTGAGCAAGAGAAAAAAAGTTTAAGAGCCGAAGCCTTGCTTGGAAGGGCTTTTGAATATCTTTATCTTGTAAATCTATACGGTAAACCATATAACTCGAGTACAGCAAGCGAAGATTTAGCTATACCATTCGTGACATCAAATGATTTAACAGATCCTACTCCGGCAAGGAGTTCTGTGAAACAGATATATGATCACATAATAGCAGATATTTCTGAAGCTGTTCCTGATTTGCCGGAAGACAATAATAGTTATCGCAGCCGTGGCTGTGTAGCAGCAGCATATAGTGTACTTGCAAGAACATATCTGTATATGGCCGATTATACTAAAGCTGCACAGAATGCTCAACTGGCTTTGGATAATTGTACCGATACAATACTTGATTATTCTGTCATGTCAAGTTCAAGAGATATTCCCAATCTTCTTAAGAGACCAGACGAAATTTATGCTCGTTATGGCAATTCATTCAGTATAATGATGAATCCCTCTTTATCTTTTCTTCAATCTTTTGACATCAAGGATTTAAGGCTGAAATTCTATTATACAAAATCATATGTATCTCCTAATTTGGGAGATTACTCTTTCAATAAAAGAGGAGAGGTAATGTTTTTCTCTTCTGGTGCAGCTTCATCAAGCACAGGATATCTTAATTGCGGAACATCTGTAGCAGAGATGCATCTGATTCTTGCAGAAGCTGCCGCAAGAAGAAATGATCTTATTACTGCCTGCAACGAACTGGATGTACTTAGAAAAAAACGTTTCCCGGCCAATTATTATGTAAAATACGAATCTTCTGACCAAGAAAATGTGATAAATAAAGTTTTGGCTGAAAGATCCTTTGAGTTTTCCTTCAACGGTATGCGTTGGTTTGACATGCGGAGATTGGCTGCCGAAGGCCGTATGCAGACCATAAAAAGATATGATGCTTCTAATAATGTGTTATCCACTCTTTCTGCTGACAGTCCTAAATATACATTGCAAATACCATTGCAAGTACTCTATTTTAATTCGGACTGGCCGCAAAATTCCTGGGAAGAGTAAACAATACCAGAATTCTATTTAGGAAAATACCTGATAATTAATTTTCAGAGGCTGTCTACCACAGTCTTGACAGCCTCTGTTTGCAATTGACATGGCGTATTGGCCATATAATCTCTATGAAATTATAATATTTATGAAAGAATCTTTAGTAAGAGTTGAAAATTTATCCCATCGCTACAGTGTTCAATGGGCGGTTAAAGATATCAATTTTGAGATACCAGAGAATGGTATTTACGGGTTACTTGGCTCAAACGGAGCAGGGAAATCGACAACCATGAACATAATGAGTGGAGTCTTAAAGCAGACTCATGGTCATGTAGTAATTAATGGATTTGATACATCAAAAAATCCGATCGAAGCAAAAAAACAAATAGGTTTTCTGCCACAAGAACCACCATTGTATACAGATATGACTGTTGAAGAGTATCTTACCAATTGCGCATATTTACGCATGATAGATGAAAAAATAGTCAAATCTGCTGTTGATGAGGTACTGGAGAAGTGTGCCATATTAAATTTTAAAAAAAGGTTGATAAGAAATCTATCCGGGGGATACAGACAAAGAGTAGGCATTGCCCAGGCTATTATCCATAAACCGGCATTTATTATCCTTGACGAACCAACTAACGGGCTAGATCCAAATCAGATTCTTGAAATAAGGAAGCTTATCAATGATATTGCTTCAGAACGGGCAGTTTTACTTTCTACACATATACTGACAGAGGTAAATGCAATATGTGACCACATTATAATGATCGAACATGGCAAACTTGTCTTTTCCGGGAAGATTGAAGAATTTGATAACTATATAACTCCAAGCAGCATTTTTGTGCGTATGCTTGATATGCCTTCAGTAGAAGATTTGATGAAAAAAATTAAAGGCATTGACAATATTGAGGAACTTGGCGGACCTGATTATCGCTTTAATTTTAAAGATATTAACGGGGCCGCTGAGCTCATTGTTCAGGAAAGTGTAAAAAATAACTGGCGTATGGAAGAGATCCGTATTGAGAAAAGCTCTCTCAATGATATATTCTCAGCATTGTCAAAAGATTAAAAAATTAAAGGATGAAAATAACATTAAGAATAGCCAGAATGGAACTTCAGAAGATGTTCTATTCGCCGATAGCCTGGTTGATATTGATAATATTTACGTTTCAATCGAGCATGATAATAATGCAATTGGCCAAGGAGATGGTCACTATGTCTGCGATGTCCTTCACTACCTCCAATTTAACATATAAAATCTTTGTGAAGGGTTTTTTAAGTATTCAGTCAACAATATTCCTATATATACCGCTGCTTACAATGGGATTGTTAAGCAGGGAATTCAGTTCGGGATCTGTAAAATTGCTTTATTCGTCTCCGATTTCAAACGTACAAATTGTCTTAGGAAAATTCCTGACTATGATGGTTTTTGGTTTTGTAATGGCCTTTATACTTTTTCTTATATCGCTTTGTGGGTTTGTTGTAATCAAGGATTTTGACTTCCCCGTTGTGTTGACTGGAATTTTCGGTATTTTTTTACTAATCTGTGCTTTTTCTGCAGTAGGACTTTTTATGTCTTCACTCAGCTCTTATCAGATCGTTTCCGCTATCGGGACATTTGCCACTCTATTTGTACTACAGCAAATTGGTAATATCGGGCAAGGGATTGATTTTGTAAGAGATATTACATATTGGTTCTGCATATATGGCAGAGCGGATACATTTATAAATGGTATGATATGCAGTGAGGATGTTCTGTATTTTATACTTGTTCCGGCTTTATTTATCACATTTACTGTATTGAGGCTAAAAAGTGTTCGGGAAAAGAGTAGTGCTTTTGTTTCATTAGCCAGATATACATCTGTGTTTATAATTATTTCTATTCTCGGGTATGTAAGTACAATCCCTTTCTTAATGAAATATTATGACTCGACACGTACTAAGACAAATACCCTTACAGAAAACAGTCAGCATGTAATTTCAAAATTGAAAGGGAGGGTTGACTTTACCACCTATGTAAATATTTTTGATAGAAAAAATTTCACATATGGGTTGCCTGCTTTCAGAAAGCTTGATATTGACAGGTTCAGCCACTATAGCCGATTCCATCCGGATATTAAGTTCAGCTATAAATACTACTATGATGTACCTGTTGACATTAATGCTTTAAAGGTACACAAAGCCATATATGCTGGTATGACAGACGAAGATGCCGTAAACAAGATATGTGAAGTTAGAGATGTAAATCCTAATCTCTTTAAACCCGGTTGTTATTATCAGACTATAGATCTGAGAGCAGAGCTTAATAGAGTTGTAAGAGAGATACGTACTGAAGACGGTAAAACCTCGTATTTGCGTTATTATGAGGATGCTAACACATTTCCGGACGAATCACAAATTACTGCTGCATTTAAAAGGCTGGTCATGAAGCCTCCTTTGGTTGCTTTTGTTAAAGGACATGAAGAAAGAAGTGTAAATGATCCTGGTTTCCGAGGCTATTTTGGATTGGCTAAAGATAAGACATTCAGATACTCTATGATCAATAACGGTTTTGATTTTAAAGAGTGTGATTTATCCGCCCCTGTAGATACAACTATTGACATCCTTATAATTGCTGATGCAAAGATTGCATATACTAAGGAGGAGATTAACAATTTAAACGATTATATCGACAGGGGAGGCAACTTGGTTATAGCCTGTGATATTAAGCGGCAAAATGTCATGAATCCTCTTGTAGAGCATTTAGGTGTTAATTTTCTTCCCGGCCAGATCGTGGAATATAATAATGGTAATTCTATGGATTTGGTGACATCTGTATCAACAGAAGAAGGTAAAAGCCTGGCATATCAATTTAAATATATGAGAGAAGATCCTTTCAATGGGGTATTTGCCGTTACTATGCCGGGAGCAGTTGCTATTTCATATAAAAACAGAGATAATAAATTCAAATATATTCCTGTATTAGTGTCGGATTCAGTCAAAAATATAAACCAGCTGGACTCTATCGGTTCGTGGAATGAGTTGAATACTATAGATTTTATAGATTATGTGCCAAAATATGATTCGAATCTGGGTGAAATTCCAGGGGCATTTATTACAGCATTAGCTGTTACACGCAATATTGGGAATAGAGAGCAGCGTATTATGATATTAGGAGACGCAGATTGCTTTAGTAATGGCGAATTTAATACGCAAAGAATAAAAATAATGTCCCAAAATTTCGCAATGGTTAATGGTCTGTTCTTTTGGTTATCATACAATGAGCTTCCAATTGATGTTCGTCGGATCAATCCGCCTGACGATACAATACTGATTGAAAAGAGTAAGATGTCATTACTTAAGAATATGTACGAAATAGTAATACCGATAATATTGCTCATATGCTCACTTCTAATATTGCTACGTCGTAAAGGACGCTAAATAACATTTAAATTTATGGCATTTAAGACCGACAGTCAGACACTAAATGATCTCAGGATTATAGTTGACAACAAGAGTAATGATATATATAGCCTTTTCAACAAGACAGTAACTAGAGGTGGTGCAAATCTGCTTAAAGAAATGTTTCTATACCCATTATCACAGGAAGATGAGATTCTTAAGAGGACTAAAACAATTAAGTACTTTAGAGATAACAATATTGCCTTTCCTTTCAAGACTCATATTTTTGATTCTATTGAATATTACTTGAGCAACACGGATGAACGCACCAGACTTGTTGCACATGACAATACGTTACAAAGAAAGATAAATAGTCTTATAGGATCGGATACGGATTATAAACAGATAAAAAAAGGGGTTACAGGTATCTTGCAACTTCTGATTGATTTTAATGAGTTTATAAATAAAACAAAGGATGTATTCAGAGATGTAGATTTTCATAAAGATATTTTAGTAATATTGAACATATTAGACAAGGAAGAGATCTCTTTTTTTAAAAAGTTAGAAATTACAAATTTGTCATATAGCCAGATAGCGAAATATGATCAACTATTTCGGTTCACTATTCATAAGGATATTCTTACTATACTTCGATGTGCATATTCTATAGATGTATTTGTAACAGTAGCACAAGTATCCAAAGAGTTAGATTTTTCATTTGCAGAGGTTATTGAAGGAGAAGATAACAGGATAGAGATGTATTCTGTCTGGCATCCATTAGTCCAGAAAGCAGTTCCCAACGACATCACTATCACAGAGGAAAATAATATGATTTTTTTAACCGGAGCTAACATGGCAGGCAAGTCAACCTTTATGAAAACATTCAGTATTGCTCTTTATCTTGCACATACTGGCTTCCCGGTTCCTGCTAAAGCGATGAGATTCAGTGTACAGAATGGTATGTATACGACAATAAACCTTTCAGATAATATCAATTTAGGTTTTAGCCATTTTTATGCAGAGGTATTAAGGGTAAAAAAGGTCGCTGAGAGTGTTCATAACAGTGAACGCTTGGTCGTGGTTTTTGACGAGCTTTTCCGAGGAACAAATGTAAAGGATGCATATGAGGCAACAGTTGCAGTGGCTAATGCCTTTGCAGGTAAGAGTAAGTGTAGCTTTATCATCTCATCACATATAATCGAGGCAGGTGAGTCACTTAAAACTCTTAGAAACAATATTAGATTTCTCTATCTTCCTACAGTTATGAAGGGTAATACACCTGAATACACTTATAAACTTCAAGAAGGAATTACTAACGACCGTCATGGTATGCTAATAATTCGTAATGAGAAGATTCTCGATATTTTAAAGGACAGTTGAGGTGTCAAATAATTAAATATGATTTAAGAATGGAATTTACAACAGATAAACAGACTCTGGATGATTTAAACATTTTAGGAAGATATAAGGCGAACTCAATTTTCGGTTTGTTTAATCATACTGTAACCAATGGTGGCAGTAGGTTACTGGAAAAAATGTTTAACACACCCCTGTGTGAAATAGAGTCAATTAACAGACGTTCTGCCACTTTTGCCTTATTTGAAAAGATCACAGTTACCCTTCCTTTTAATAAAGAGGAATTTGAAATAGTTGAGAACTATACTCAGAATTTTGGTTACAGCAGCAGATTTGAAGCATTATGTAATGTCGCTAAACTAAGGTGTTTACATTATTTACTCAACGACAAAGGCTATTCTAAACTACGAGAGGAGGTTGAAAAAACCGTTATGGTATTCTCCAGGGTTAAAGAATTCGTTAATAAAATATCAGAAGAGTCATATAATACAGTTTTTCATAGAAAGATATCGGAGATATGTAATATATTTAATGATATCTCTTTTGAAACCGTATGGGGGTATGTGCAAAATTATCCCTTATCTTTTTATAGTGTATTAAAACTGGATTATATTTTCAGAAAACTTATTAAAGATAAGATTAGTAGAATTATAAAAGAGATATATGATTTAGATGTTTACATTACTGTTTCAAATGTTTCCCGTGAAAAAGGATTTGTCTATGCTACAGCTGTTGACAGGAGTGATATGTATATAGATATACAAGGGGTTTATCACCCATGCATTCCTCATGCTGTTGCCAATGATATATATATTGGAAAGCAGAAGCATCTATTATTCCTGACAGGGGCAAATATGGCAGGCAAATCTACTTTTATGAAATCATTTGCCATATCTGTATACCTTGGGCACATGGGTTTCCCAATCGCAGCTAAAGGTATGACGTTCTCACTTCACGATGGTATATATACTTCGATAAATGTATCAGATGATTTGACGATGGGATACAGCCATTTCTACGCAGAGGTATTAAGAGTAAAACATGTTGCACAAGAGATTGCCACTGGAAAACAGCTTGTTGTCATATTTGACGAGCTGTTTAAAGGGACAAATGTAAAAGATGCTTATGACGGGACAGTTGCTATAGTAGAAGCTCTTTCTCACAGAAACGGCAGCTATATTATATCTACTCACATCATGGAGGCTGGCGAGGTATTGAGAAAGAGCAGCAAAAAAATGTTTTTCAAATATTTACCAACTATTATGAATGGTCATATCCCCACATATCCGTATAAACTGGAAGATGGGATTACTGACGATCACCACGGAATGATTATTATTAGAAATGAAAAAATACTTGAAACTATAAATAGTTAATATATGAAACGGGTACAAAATAAAAAGTTATTAAAAATAATAGTATTTGTAGTGCTTATAATATTAATTGTTATAGCAATACTGACAGACCATCCTTTTGTCTTCAAACAGCAAAAGACACAAATTCCAATTGATTTAAAAGTCAAAATCGGTAAATTAAGCAACGGACTTACTTACTATATACGACATAACGAATTACCTTCTAAACGTGCTGATTTTTATATTGTACAAAAAGTGGGTTCAATACTTGAAGATGAAAACCAACGCGGATTGGCGCATTTTCTGGAACACATGTGTTTCAACGGAACTAAGAATTTCCCAGGGAATTCACTTGTTAAAGAGCTGGAAAAAAAAGGCATCAAGTTTGGCGAAAATGTAAATGCCTTTACAGCTATGGATGAGACTATTTACAATTTATCTAACATCCCCGTTTTAAATGATGGAATTATAGATTCTGCGTTATTGGTTCTTCATGACTGGTCTGGATTTGTCTCTCTGAATGATAAGGATATTGATGATGAACGAGGTGTAATAAGTGAGGAGTGGCGTACCACTAATACAGGCGACAGCCGGGTGCTGGAGAAGACTTATAAAAATGTGTTTCCAGGCTCACGTTATGCAGAACGCATGCCTATTGGTCTGATAGATGTTATAAAAACGTTTCCTTATCAGAGAATACGGGATTATTATAAAAAATGGTATCGACCAGATTTGCAGGCTATCATTGTTGTTGGAGATATTGAGGTAGATGACATTGAAGCAAAAATTAAAAAGTTGTTTGCAGATATTCCTGCTCCTGTGAATCCGGCTAAAAGAGAAGAATTTATTGTTCCCGATAATAAAGAACCAATTGTGTCTATCGTTAGCGACCCGGAAGCCCAGACATCAGGAATTTCTGTGTTATTTAAAAAGAGTACTGTACCGAGTTCTCTGAAGATCTGGACTGATTTTTATTCCGATAGAATTCGTACAAACTTGATTGGGATGATGTTCACACAACGTATGTATGAACTCAGACAGAAACCGGACGCTCCATTTTCTTCTGTCAGTGGAGGAATCTCAACATTCTTTAAAGCAAGAACAATGGATTCTTGGTCAATAGGTGTTACCCCAATAGATAATAAACAAACAGAGAAAGCACTACGTATCCTGTTATTGGAAAATGAGCGTATGAGAAGGTATGGATTCACAAAGGCAGAATTAGAAAGGGCAAAAGCCAATATTATACGTAGTGCTGAATCTGTTTACAATGAAAGAGATAACAAGCAGAATTCCGGTTATATACAATCTTATATAGCTAATTTTCTCATCAATGAACCCATTCCAGGTATTGGATGGGAATATGACTATATTAAAAATTATTTACCACGTATAACATTAAAGAGTATCAATCAAAAGGCAAAAGAGCTTGTTTCCGACACTAATGTCGTTTTTGTTATTACCGGCCCCCAAAAAGAGAATATGCCGCTTCCTGACAAGGAATGTGTTCTTAATATGTGGAATGATATTATCAAATCTGATATTCAGCCTAATTTGGAGAAGTGGAAAGAAAAACAAATTATTAACGAGAAACCAGCCGGTGGAAAAATAGTAAAGACTGACCAAAAATCGTTTGGATATAAACAGTGGACACTTTCAAACGGTGTAAAAGTTCTGTTTAAAAATACTGATTACAAAAAAGATCAAGTAATTATTACAGCATATAGTCCTGGAGGGTTTTCTCTAATTAGTGATATTGATCTTCCGTCTGCATTGGCAATAAATGATCTCGTACCACTTGGCGGGATTGGTGAACTAAGTCAAGTAGACCTTACAAGGGCACTTACCGGAAAAGTAGTGCAAATTTCACCCTTTGTAAATTCACTTAGTGAAGGAATAAATGGAATGGCTTCTCCTGATGATTTTGAAACATTTTTACAACTTACCTACTTATTTTTCACTAAGCCAAGAATGGATAGTGAACTCTTTAATAACTGGAAAAATAAAGTTGCAGTTGATCTCGAAAAAAAGAAATTGGATCCGATGAATGATTTGCAGGATACACTAAACAGGATTATCACTATGAATAACCCCAGAGGTATGATATTTAATAGTGATATGCTTGACAAAGTTGATTATAGAAAGGCAATAAAACTATATAAAGAACGTTTTGCTGATGCGGAAGACTTTACCTTTTTTATAACAGGCAATATTAAAGAAAATAATGTTAAAAAATTGGTGGCAAGGTACCTGGGAGGGTTACCTACTACCGGATATCACGAAACAATTAAAGATTGTGGTGTTTATCCTCCAAAAGGTGTTATTAAAAACCATTTTAAGAAAAAAATGTTGACACCAAAATCAACTGTTTATATAGTATACACAGGGAAAGTTCAAGCCACACTGCAAAATATGATATTGATGGATTATATTAAGAACATTCTTAACATACTTTATACTGAGAGTATCAGAGAGAAAGAAGGTGGCACATATGGTGTCTCTGTAAGAGGTGCTATCAATAAAATTCCTGATGAACGTTTTAATTTGCAGATACAGTTTGATACAGATCCCGCCAAGAAAAGCAAATTGATAGAAATAGTCTATAATGAAATCAACAATTTATTATCCAAATCTCCCAGTATTGAAAATGTAAATAAAGTCAAGGAATTTTTACTTAAGAAACATCAGGAACAATTAATTAATAATGGATATTGGTCACACATGATTTTAGCTCTGGAATCTAATGGACTTGATTTTCATACTAATTATGACAAAATTGTATCAGATGTGACACCGACGATGATTCAAGATTTTGCAAAAAAGCTATTTACACAAGGGAATACAATTGAAGTATGTATGGATCCGGAATAACCAATATCAGTAACTCTTCCGGTATAATATTCGAAGTGTAAATGTATAAGTAATATTAAATAGTGAAAACAAAGTTAAAGACTAAAAATTGTATATTTACCGCCAGTGTTCACCAAGATTTTTGAGCACAGTTAAATTTAATAATTAATCAATCATGATTCAAAAGAATCATTTCGTTCATTGAAATTATTGAAGTTAGATATATTAAGGGACTATTTCATAGATACTGTGTCTGCTAACGAGAAACTCGGATTTTTGAGTAATTATTAGATGAAATAATTATATCTCATACGAAGCATAACTATTGCAAATGGTTAAGATACGGTGTTTCAGTTAAGTAAAATAATTAGCCATATGAAAAAAACGAAAATATAAGATGTACCTTGATTCGTTTAACTTAATTATCTAATTTCAATATTTCAAAGGTTTTATTTAGATTAAAAAAAGTGGATAAAAAACATTAAAAACAGGTATGAAAGTAGGGATAATCGGTTTTGGCAGCATGGGCAGTATGCTGATGCACAAATTCTTAGAAGCAGGAACAGTTTTAGAGGAAGATCTTTTTATTTCAAATCGCACCCAAGAGAAGTTGGTCGAAATATTTCAAAAATACCCCAAGGTCAATATTTGTAACAATAATGCGGATGTTGTCTCTTCTTCAGATATAATCTTCTATTGTGTAAAACCGTCAGACATGCGGGAGGTGGCTGAATCCACAAAGAAATTTGTAAGAAAAGGGCAACATATATGTGCCGTTAATGCTTGTATTAGATTTAACCAGCTCAACTCTCTTTTCCCGGACCTCTCTTGCTCAATAGTTATTCCAAGTGTTACCGGCGAGGTGAATAAATCAGTAACATTGGCAGCCTTCAATCAACAATCTACGGAGAAGGAGATAGCATGTATAAAAACACTCATGGACTCATTCAGTTCTGTTACAATTATTCCGGAGAATGAGCTGGGAATCTGCACAGATCTGACCAGTTGTATGCCAGGATTCATTGCGTCCATTTTCAGCATCATTGTTGAAGAGGCATTGTCTCGTTCAAATTTAAGCAAAGAGGAGATTCACAACATGATTATAACCACTATTCTGGGAACGTCCAAACTTTGTGTTGACCAAAAGATGCCTTTTGACCAAATAGTAGAAAGGGTAGCTACCAAAGGAGGAATCACAGAAGAGGGCACAAAAGTCATCCGGTCCGACTTTCCTCAGATAGTAAAAACGCTATTCCAGCACACCAAGGAGAGAAGAGAAAGAACAATGTTGAACTGGGCAGGTTATTTTAGTAAAAAAAATGAATAATGTCCTTAAGGTTGGTATATCTTTGCCGATCGAAATTTAATTATTCAATAACCATGAAACAATTATTCATCACACTGTTACTGGTCGTTATCGCTATACCTGCAACATCACAGATATGCAAGAGAGGGCTCTCCTTAAACAAAGATGTGGTCACTCTGACAATTGACAGAAACACCACGGCTGAAACCATCGGACTTTATCAAAAAGAGTTAAAGAGATTTAATATTGAAATAAAACTATTTGAACCAAAGTTCACCTCTGATGGCAAACTTTCATCTGCGACACTGTTTGTTGATTGCAATGACGGTTTTTCCGGCTCTCAGACAGGCACTTTTCAAACTTCAAAGGATTTCATTGGATTTTACAGGATATACACTAAAGGAACTAAATACTCCTTCGGGATGATAAAACCTTGCCCTCCTGAAAAACCAGTTTCCGCCTCCATGATGAAACAGGTTGAAAAGATGCAGGAACCTACTGTAGGCGGCGGAACTCCGATTGTTGACAATGATGAAGTAAAAAATGACACAACAGGAGCCGGCGGATCTAAATAAGTGACAGGCAATCGCTATTAGGTAACAGATTGATATTCTATAGTGATAATATAGCAATATATTTGTATATTTGATTTATTATGGAAAGTCAAAATCTGTCACATCGATGGTCTTCAGTATATAAGACCGGAGGAATAGCCGCATATATTTGTGCAATAATTATTATAGCCGAAATTGTCATTAACATGACAATAACCCTAAACGGAACGGCTCCTGTCACCCAGAGTGCCACCGGAGCATTCGGAGAACTCAAAACAGACATTTTACTGGGATTGTATAATCTGGGATTATTAGACTTAATACTACAGATTATGCTAATCCCGGTTTTTTTTGCTTTGTATTCTGTTCACAGACATTCAAAAGTGGGTGGAGACTCATTTTTGGCTCTCGTGTTTTTCATTATAGGCACTTCGGTATTTATTTCACAAAACCCGGCATTACCTTTTTTAGAATTAAACGCCAAGTATGCCGGTGTAATCAATGAGCCAGGCAGATTGTCATACATTGCGGCAGGTGAGGCATTACTTGCAAAAGGAGGAACCGGAGCCGCCGGTGTATTTACTTCATATTTCCTGATATGTTCCGCAGGGGTGCTTATCTCAATAACTATGTTCAAAGGAAAGGTTTTCAACAAATCTGTATCTGTGCTTGGAATCATTGGTAATATTTTGCTAATATGCTATTTTGTCGGCATATCATTCTTTTCACATTTTTCTTTGATTATTTTTTCGATTGCAGCGCCGGCAATTTTTTTTATACTTATTTGGATTTTAGTGTCGGGTTTGAAATTAATAAAACTAACCATACATAATTAACCCCTATCTGTTTCTTTTTTTATAAATAAATTTTGCAATAGAAATATTTTATTTAGATTTGTCTGACAATTAATATTAATAATACGATTAATCTAATCTAAATTTATATGAATATTACAAAACACCTGAAATACATTGTTTTCACAATAACTATTCAGGTTTGTGCACTCCAGTTAATGGGACAGTCAATTTCTGTCTCAGGAATTGTCCTGGATGATAAAGAGAAAACTCCGGTAATAGGAGCAGCAATCTCGGTTAAAGGTGAGAAAGGCGGCGTTACGACCGATATTAACGGGCAATTCAGAATTCAGACAACAGCCGCATCGATTCTTGTTTGCCAAAGCCTTGGCTATGAAACCGCAGAAATTAAAGTCAATGGAAGAAAGGAGATACAAATTACTCTTTCTGAAAAGGCTCAGCATCTTGATGAGGTTGTTGTAACCGCCCTTGGGATGAAGAGAGAAGAGAAAGCTCTTGGATATGCGATTTCTAAAGTCAGTAATGAAGAGATCTCAAACGCCATTAGTGGAAACTGGCTCAATGGTATGGCAGGTAAGGTAGCCGGTTTAAATTTCGACCAGGCTTCAACCGGGCCTGGCGGTTCTATAAGAGTTACACTTCGCGGGGAGTCTTCAATTAATCTTAATAACAACAGTGCTCTTTTTGTTGTAGACGGAATCCCGATATTCAGCGGAATGACTGCAATCGGGGGAAATGCATATAACAACGGTGATGCTCCGATTGATTATGGGAATGGAGCATCCGATATCAACCCGGAAGATGTTGAGAGTGTTACTGTACTAAAGGGCCCGTCTGCAACTGCACTATACGGATCAAGGGCTGCTAATGGAGCCATAATTATAACCACAAAAACCGGTATGAAGGTTAAAGGATTAGGAATTTCTTTTAACTCGGGCATATCCTTTGAAAAAGCCGGCTTCTGGCCTGATTTCCAAACTACTTATGGCCCCGGCAACAATAATCAGGAGGTTTATTCTTTTTATAATGTCACAGCTGATGAGTCCACAAGCGGCGAATCAGCAAAGAGATATTACAGTCGCTTTACATGGGGCCCTAAATATAACGGCCAAATGTTTTACCAGTATGCATCTAAAAATTTTGAAACAGGGATGTATACAAAATTACCATTTGTATCCCGCGATTGGTATAAAGGGTTCTTTGAGACAGGAGTAACAAAGACCAACTCTGTTACTATATCCGGAAATAACGGTAAAGGAAGTTCAATAAGGGCTTCCTTTACGAATATGGACAATGACTGGATTGTCCCAAATACCGGTTACAATCGGAAGTCCTTCTCTGTAGCTTTTAATCAGGAAATAAACAAGTATATAGAACTCTCTACTAAAGTAAATTATTATAGTAAAGAAAGCGACAACCTGCCAATGACAGGTTACAGCACGTCATCTCCCACATATACACTTATGTGGAGCAGGAACAATGTAGACATAGATTGGTATTACGATGAATGGAAGGATAACAGGCACGGACAGTCAATGAGTCTTAACGCGCTTTCCGACAACCCATACATGCAGGCTTACGAACAATTAAACTCTTTGGACAGAAACAGAGTTTTCGGAAATTTCAATATTACAGCAAAGATAACTAAGGACCTTTCACTTATTATACGTTCCGGAATCGATCTAAACAAGGAATTCAGGACACAACAAAAGCCTAAAGGTTCACTTCTTGCGCAAGAGGGATTTTACAGAGAACAGACAGTATATGATTATGAGAATAACACGGATTTTCTTTTTAATTACAATAAAAAAATCAAGAATTTTTCAGTAGAGGCATCTTTCGGAGGTAACAATATGTTGAGGAAATCAAATTCTTCAACTATAACTGCGGAACAATTGCAAGCCGACAATGTATATAATCTTCAGAATGCAAAATTCGGACATATTGCCAGATCATACAGATCCACAAAAGCTATAAACAGTCTATACGGACGTTTCCAGGTAGGATACAGGAATTATCTCTTCCTGGACATTACAGGCAGGAATGACTGGTCCAGCACACTCGCTCCGGAAAATTGCTCCTATTTTTACCCATCTATAAGTGCAAGTGCTTCATTGGCTGAAATTTTAAAATTTGAAAATAGTATCCCATGGTTCAACTTTCTCAAGGTAAGGGCTTCCTGGGCCAATGTGGGCAATGACACAAAAGCATACCAACTTCTGAACTATTATGGTATAACTGACTTTACAAGTGGATCTGTGTATCCGACAACATGGGCGACATACAATCTCAAGCCGGAGAATACTTCTAGCTATGAGGTTGGATTCGATGCAAGAGTGTTAAAGAACAGGATAAAGATTGATTTTGCTTTTTATAATTCCAACACAACAGATCAGATTATTGAGGCTCCTGTTGATTATAGCACGGGAGTGAGCGCAAAATATATAAATGCAGGTAAGATAAATAACAAAGGAATTGAGATAGGTGCAGAGTTGATTCCGTTTAAGAGTAAAAGGGGTCTTAACTGGGAAATCGGTCTCACTTGGTCAAAAAACTGGAATAAAGTTGTAGAACTGGCTCCCGGAGTTGACACATGGCTTATTTCATCAGGTCCGCGAGGAGAGGTCAGGGCTACTGTTGGCGGTACGCTTGGCGATTTCTATGGTAACGGATATGAGTTGGCCCCTAAGGGATCCTATATTCTTGACAATAACGGGAACAAGGTTGACGTATCAGGTCAGACAGTTATCGATTCTCATGGCTATCCGATTCTTTCTACAGAGTATTACAAGATGGGAAATACACAACCTGACTGGAGAGCCGGCATGACTCACTCAATATCTTTCAGAAATTTCAAGCTGAACATGTCCTTTTCCGCACAATGGGGAGGCCTGGCATACTCCTTGACCCATGCACAGTTAGCTTCTCAGGGAAAACTTAAAAACACAATTTACGGAAGATATGATGGTCTTATACACGAAGGGGTCGTACTATCAGGCATAGACTCTGAGGGCAACAGTGTCTATACCAGAAACAACACGGTAACAGAGTCTATTATAAGATATTACAACGAAAGGGTATACTCAATGAATAATGCATTGAACAATACTTTTGACACATCATTCCTGAAGTTCAAAGAGATCAGGTTAGAGTATTCAATACCTAAATTCATTTTGCAAAGAAGTAAAGTACTTCAAGGTGCAACATTAGCCCTTTTCGCAACAAACCTGTTTTGTATTACAAATTTCCCGCAATATGACCCTGAGATTGCAACAATGAACGGCTCCTCAATTACAAGAGGATTCGAAACAGCTGCCTATCCCATGACAAGGACATTCGGCCTTGATCTTAAATTACAGTTCTAAAGACATATACCATCATGAAAAATATATCAAGAATTATATTTACAGTACTCGTCTCAATATTACTTGCAAGCTCGTGCACAAAGAATTTCAAAGAGTACAACACTGACCCGAACAGATATGAGCTATGGAATGTTGATCCCTCCAACCTTTTGGAACAATTGATTTTCGGTGGTTCATGGAATATTCAGCAAAGATCCTGGAGAATCAACAATGATTTGATGCAGTATACCGTTGAAACAGGTGCCTCTACTAAGTTTTACAGATATATATTTACAACTGCCGATTATCAGGCACCCTGGGATTATTATCAGAAATGGGCTGCAAATGCAAACCACATGGCTGAATTGGCCGACAAATGCAATGATGACAACGCAAAAGCAATAGCATTGACACTCAAATCCCTTTTCGTCTCACTTCTTACTGACCTGTACGGGGATATTCCTTATAGCGAAGCCTGGAGAATAGATGACAATATTACCCAACCAAAATTCGACACACAAAAAGAGGTTTACGAAGCCATGCTTTCTGACCTGGATAGTGCAAACACATTGTATGACGAGACAAAAAGTATTAGTAACAGTAATAAAGACCTTTTGTATGGCGGCGACATGACAAAATGGAGAAAATTCACCAATTCGCTTCACCTCAGGCTTTTAATGAGACTGAGTAATAGACCTGAAATGGGCATCCAGGAAAAAATTCAGGAAATTGTGAGCAATCCTGCAATTTATCCGATATTCCAAAGTAACGCAGATAATGCAAAAATACAATTCTCCGGTTCTGCTCCGTTTGTAAATCAATTCGCTGATATGACAGATGCTTCATTTACGACAGCTTCAAGAAAAATGGGAGAGTTTTTCCTGGAAATCATGAGAAGGACACAAGATCCGAGAATTTCCATCTTTTGCAAGAAACCAAGTACTGCAGATGACTATTATGGCGTCATAAGTGGAGTTATAGATGCAGATGCCTCTGACAAGGCATATATGAATGTCTCGGTTTTAAAGACATATACTTCCCCGTTTTGGTTTATGACATTTTCAGAAGTTCAGTTTATACTTGCCGAAGCTGCTGAAAGAGGTATGATTGGCGGAGATGCGAAACAATACTATGAAAACGCTGTCACAGCCTCTATCCAGCAATGGAATCCCGATTATACCACTGACAGGATTCAGATATTCATAAACGGTCCCTCTTCAGGTGTTGCATACAACGGCTCGCTTAAAAGAATTATTGAACAGAAATATATATCTCTATTCTTTATGGGATTTGAATCATGGTGTGATTACAGACGCACCGGGTATCCGGAGCTGCCTATAGGTATCGACTGTGATAATGAAAGGGTTCTTCCTACCAGATTTCTATATCCACAGACGATTATAAGTACAAACAAGGCTAACTACGATGAACAGGTCACAAAGATGAGACTTGCATATCCGACTGTCAGTTCCATCTCTACCGGAGGAGACAATATGAAGACTCCTGTATGGTGGAGTAAGAGAGCTGTTGAGCTTGAAGGTATCCAGTAATAAATTATGAAAAAGCAGAAAAGATGAAAATAGTCAAAACAACGTTATTTTTATTACTAACTACATTAATGGCATGTACCAAAAACGACAAGCCGGAAGAGGGATACATGACTTTCAAGGATGGAGAGAATCTATTCACTTGCAATGCTGCCGGAGGGAGCAAGACAATAACAATCTTTTCCAATATAACAGATTGGAAGTTAGTACCTGAAGACACCACCCAGAACTGGGTGAAAATATGGCCTTTGGATGGCGATGACGACGGAAATGTAACCTTTACAGTTGGTTCATATGACAGTGCCTATCCAAGAAGTTGCATTATTAACCTTGTTGCAGACAATAAAGTTATAACTACATATACAGTTAAACAGACCGGCAAACCGGCCTATATAATCCCTACACTAACAAGTTTGAATCAGAATGTTCCTATGGAAGCTGGGAACATGACTATAAAAATACGGTCTAATGTAATATGGGCAACTTCAGTGACAGGAAATGAAGGAGAAGATATTTCCTGGATTACTCTTGGTGAGAAGACAGATACAACTCAGTACATTTCATTCTCGGATAATTCCGGCAGTCCGTTAAGCCGCAAGGCTAAGATAAGATTCAGCATGGTTGGCGGTGACGAAGAGTATTATGTTGACGTTAATATAAAGCAGATGGGAGCCACCACTTATGAAACCTCAAGGAACATTGGCATATCCTCCCTACTCTCTTCACTGACTTTTGATGCGGAAGGAATTGCAGAGATTGAGGAAAATTACAGAATAGATGCATGGATTACAAGTAATATGGAAAAGGGAAATTTCCCAGACACCTCCCTGTATATTCAAGATGCAAGTGGAAGAGGTTTATTAATTGACTTTAAAGACTCTGATCAGTTAAAAAATCCTTCAGAGGCCGGTTTCTATGATTGCGGAAAAAAACTCTCAATTCACGCAATAGGTCTTAAATTCAAAAAAAATGAAGATGGAGCACTAAGAATAATTGATTTTACATCGGCATCTGTCAAGTCAAGCACCTCAGTTGTACCATCCGCTGGACTGGCAGTAAACATATCTTCTCTTGCCGATCTGAATAATTATGAAAACACGCTGGTAAATATAAGTCCGGTAGAATTCATAATACCTGTAGGTACATATGTAAATATAAGCGATCAAAGCAAAGCTCTGACAGGGACAACAACTTCAGCAGACAAACGGTGGATTTCAGCATCGGATGATTATAAAAAACTCAATAACCACTATTATCTCTATACTCACATTGTACGTGACAAATTAGGTAACAGTATTGGTATGAATTTCAATTACAGCTTCACACAGAAATGGAGTTCGCTTGTACCTGAAGGGTCTGGTACAATCACAGCCGTAGTAACCAAATCCAAAAACAACAACACACTGGTTATAAGGGATCTTAATGACATTCAAATAAGTAACTCTTACCTGTCTCGTATTACAAACACATTGGTAAAATTCGGTCCTTATCTCAATTCCGAAAGCAGTCCTTACTATATTGCAAGAGACATTACAGCAACTGTTGGCAATGGATCAATCATATACTCTGTCCCGAACAGTAACGGCTCGTTCACATGTGGGATAAGTTCAAGCGGCTATTATATGTATTGGTTATACGGGGTACGTGTATTTGCAGAAGAGCCCGCCAGTACAATCGCCAAAGGATATGGTGCTATAAACGCAAAAAGCTGGTACGGGTCAGCTAACACCAATTCGTTGGTATCAACGTCAGAAAATCCGTATGAGGCATTTATCCTTACAACTCAATCTCTGAAAAATGCAAAAGGTGGCGATCTGTATATATCTTTTACAACTGCAAGTTCACTGGGAGGGCCTGCTCACATGTACCTTGAATGGGCTGAGGATGAATCATCAACCAACTGGCAAACTATTGCCGATTACAATTCAACCGGATACGAAATAAGTGCGCAATACAGACAGGTCAATATAAAACTACCTGCAGCAATGAAGGGTAAGGAGAAAGTTGTAATAAGATTCCGGGCAAAGAATAAAGAAAATGCCAACTTCAATGGAAATGACCTCACATCAGGAGGAACAAACAGACTTGGGACGGTAGAGATTTGCGAAATCAAGTAAGATTAAAAAGATGAAAGTTTTGAATAATGAGTTAGTACACTTATGGTTGTTAATGACTGCACTCTGCATTATGGCAGGGTGCAGCAAGGACAATGGGAACGGCAATAATACCGGCTCATCCGACCGTTTTATTTCCTCCGTTGTGATAGGAAGTGGCTATTCATTATCCAGAGGAGATTCCCTTATAATAAAAGGGGTTGGGTTCAATACCGGTGATGAAATTGTTTTCAGGCAAAAGGATAACGAGACTGAATCCTGTAAGGGAAACACGCTTTCATTTAACAAAAACAGTATATCCGTAACGATTCCTCAATCCATGTTTTCAGGGAATTGGAACATACTGTGCGTCAGAGATAAAAAAGAACAACTGCTCGGGTGGGCGCGATTTACTATCGACACACTTCCTGAGGGTATAAATATTTACGGCTTTGTTAAATCCCGGGGAATTGGCATTGCCGGAGTTTATGTATCAGACGGTGACAAAATAGCAAAAACTGATCAGAGTGGCCTTTATACTATTTCATCGTCAAGAACATCCGGATATGTATTCATAATAATCCCTTCCGGGTATGAAGTCCCGGTTGAGAAATCCCTGCCACAATTCTGGAAATCACTCAGGGAAGGAGTGAAAGAGTATAATTTCACCCTGAATAAAACGGACAATAGTAAATACATTCTGATTGTATCCGCCGACATACAAGTAGGGAATTCAACTCCGGGTACAATAACTCCGAGAAAAAGAACCTCTGTACTTTGTAAGGAGAGCTTTCTGGCAGATATAGATTCTATTATACCAACCATGACCGGATATAGTGTATATTCCCTCTCTTTGGGAGATATGACACATGATACCTGGTGGTATGAAACTGCCACACAATGGGGTATTCCCCAATATAAAGATATGATTTCCGATTTCGGATGTCCGGTTTTCCATGTAATGGGAAACCATGATAACGACCCTTATATAGCCGGCGATTTTGATGCAGAGTCAACATACAGAAAGGAACTCGGGCCGACATATTATTCATTTAATATAGGATCCACGCACTATATTGTAATGGACGATATAAAATACATCAATACTGGCGGGGCTATTGGAAACGAAGGTGCTATGGACTACAGCTGCGGAGTTACCTCATCTCAGCTCGATTGGGTAAGAAGGGATCTTGCTACTTTAAAAGATCCGAATACACCGATAATCGTTGCCATACATGCGCCTCTTACTTCAGGTTCATCGCTCACTCCGGTTAAAAACAGCGAGGTGAGCAATGCAGACGAGGTTGCGGCTCTGTTTGACAAGTTCAGTAATGTGACAATATTATCAGGACACCTGCATACGAACCATAACTCTCAGTATCCGGGCAGGAGTAACATCATGGAGCATAACTGCGCCGCTGTCTCCGGCTCTTTGTGGTACAATATTAAAGGATATAACGGAACCGGGAGCTTTGGAGCATGCAGGGACGGCTCACCTATGGGTTATTCGATATATGAATTCAATGGAACCAGTATGGTTTGGCATTATAAGGGATCTGGGCTCAGGTCAGATATACAATTTAAGGCATTTGACATGAACAGCCTTGATTCTCGTTATAAAGACAAAAGTGTAACCAACGAGATTCTTGTAAATGTATGGAATTGGGATCCGATGTGGGATGTAAAAGTTTATGAAGACAACACATCCTTAAATGTAACAAGAGAGGTAAGGAAAGATCCAGACTATGTTAAATTTGCCAAAGATGTATACCTGCCTACAGGAGCAACTGGAAGCTCAGGAACTGCTGCAACATCGGAACATTTTTTCTCAGCAGTTACCAAATCCGCCGTATCATCAGTTAAGATTGAAGTGACTGATCGTTTTGGCAAAAAATACTCAAAACAAATACGATGAGGCAATGATTTTCTGATTCTTAAATATTACTATCTTTATCAGACAAATATTACAAAATAAAAAAATGGACTCACTTAAAATAAATTCTCAAAAAGTCACACTTGTAGATCAGGTAGAGGAGAAACTCATTCTCTATTTCAAAGAAAAAGGGCTAAGGCCGGGAAGTCCCATACCCAACGAAATGGAACTATCTTCAGCCCTGGGTGTAGCTCGCTCTGTCCTGAGAGAAGCCCTCAGTCGCTTTAAAATGAGCGGCATGATTGAAACTCGGACAAAAAGGGGGATGATAATGGCAGAACCATCTATCCTCGGAGGGATGAAACGAAGTGTAAATCCCCTGTTGATGAACGAATCTACAATATTTGACATTCTGGAGTTCAGGATTGCCCTGGAAATCGGCATAACAGGGAACATTATGAGAAATATCACTGATGAGAATATCACGGAACTTGAGAGTATAGTGAATATGGGAATTGCTTTAGGAAACAATAAATATGCTCCTATCAGTGAATACCAGTTTCATACTAAACTATACGAGATAACAGGTAATAAGACAATCATGGAGTTTCAGGAGATTATCCATCCAGTTCTGAATTTTATAAAAGACAAGCACAAAGCTCTTTTTGAACCGATAAGCGAACAATTGGTAAAAAATAATGAGGTTGTAACACATCATGACCTTTTGGAATTTATAAAAAGAAGAGACGAAGAGGGATACCTTGACGCAATAAAAAAACACTTCAAACTCTACACTATATATCTAGAATCCAGAAAATAAAGGAGTAGCGATAAATGAGAAAACCCTTCCTATTGTTATTAACGCTGATATACAGTGTAATCTCACTTTACGCCATACCCGGCGACACAACCCGTCTTACAAACTGGGATTATGTAATATTTAACAAAGCAGCCGTACTTCCTCCCGCCAGACAAGGAGATACAGCCAATATCGGTCTTGCCGGAGTCTTCTCTGGTAAAGTCGACGGTAAATTTATTGTGGCCGGGGGGGCAAATTTTCCTGAAGGGCTTCCTGCAGCAGGAGGGAAAAAGGTTTGGTGGGATGATATTTATACATTTGACAATATCAATGGTTGGAAAATTTTTAAAGGCGCTCTCAGAAGGAATATTGCCTATGGCGTTTCAATAGAGACAAAGGATGGGTTGCTTTGTATCGGAGGATGCGATTCTTCGGAATGTCTGAATGAGGCATTTATTATTTCATTGAATGATGGAAGTCCTGTAATACGGATGCTTCCTTCTCTCCCTGTGCCGCTTTCAAATTCAGCAGGAGCCATGATAGGCAGCAAAGTATATATTGCTGGTGGTCAAGAATCTATGGCCACACCTATGGCAAGTAAAAACTTTCTTGTTATTGATCTGGCAAATCTTTCTGCGGGATGGAGAAGGTTAAAAAGCTGGGAGGGACCGGCAAGAAGCTTTGCCGTTGCTACAGCGCAGAGTAATGGATATGACAACTGTTTCTACCTCTTCAGCGGTCGCTATTACAAAGGAAATTCACCGTGGAATGTGCTTTCAGATGGTTGGTGCTACAATCCGCGAATTGATAGATGGAAAAGAATTGACAATAGTTTTCCCGTAATGGCAGGTGCAGCTCTTCCGTTTGGAGCAAATCACATACTTTTTATTGGAGGACATTCAAAAGCTCCCGAATATAACGGAAACAGATTGAGGTTGTATCATACTGTAACGAACACAATTATCGATGAGGAGGCAGTAAATATCACCATACCAGTTACATCGTGTGCGGTTAAGGACGACAAAGGGTTTATGGTTATAAGTGGAGAGGTTAGTCCGGGTGTAAGGACTCCTGACCTTACACAAGGCGACATAAGTAGTGAGATAAAACGCTTAACTCCTCTGGATATAATTATAATCGTCCTGTATTTCATGGTTTTATCCCTCATTGGATGGCACTTTTCAAAAAAACAAAAGAGTACTGAGGATTATTTCAAGGGTGGTGGCAGGATTCCGTGGATAATTATAGGGCTAAGCATTTTTGGTACAAGTCTAAGTGCCATAACATTTATGTCAATACCGGCAAAAGCCTACGCTACAGACTGGAGCTATATGCTCTTCAATGCCGGAATCATAATGGTTGTGCCAATTATAACACTCCTGTTCATCCCATTTTATAGAAAACTTAATGTTACCACAGCTTATGAGTACTTGGAAAAAAGATTCAATCCCCTCATAAGAGTAATATGCAGTATGGCATTTATTCTTTTTCAGATTGGAAGAATGGGGGTTGTCCTGCTTCTGCCTTCAATTGCGCTGAACGTTGTCACCGGTTTTGACATATTCCTCTGCATATCATTGATGGGTGTTCTGAGTCTCGTTTATACGATGATGGGGGGAATTGAGGCAGTTGCATGGACAGATGCCATGCAGGTTGTAGTACTTCTAGGTGCTGCAATCGCAGTCGTATATATGATTTGTGGCCAGCTTCCTGACGGAATTGAAAGTATATTATCAACAGCTGCTTCTAACCACAAGTTCAACCTTGGATCAACTGCGTTTGATCTGCGACAGCCTGCATTATGGACTGTTCTTATAGCGACCTTCTTCACTAATATCACAACTTACGGGACAGACCAGACTATTGTCCAGAGGTATATCAGCACCGAAACAGAGAAACAAGCCAGAAAAGGTGTCTACACCAATGCTCTGTTGACAATTCCTTCAACTGTTATATTTTTCTTCCTTGGAACTGCAATATATGTGTTTTATAAATTTAATCCGGCCGAACTTAGTCTATCTATTTCCGACGGTGATGCTATACTACCCTGGTATGTAAGCACACAGATGCCTTCTGGTATCCTGGGACTGGTAATTTCAGGAATCTTTGCTGCTGCCATGTCTACTTTAAGCAGTAGCATGAACTCGGCTGCCACAGCATATTTTGTTGACATTCATTCCAAGATATTTTCCAATAAAGAGAAAAACAGTTTAAAAAGCGCACGGGTGGCAACCATGGTGATAGGGGTAACGGGAATTTTGTTTGCACTTCTTATGGCTACATGGGATATTAAGTCCTTATGGGACGAATTCTCAAAGATACTCGGAATTTTACTGGGAGGTTTAGGGGGGCTGTTTCTTCTGGGATTAATAACTAAGAGAGCGAATAGTACGGGAGCACTCTGTGGAATAATTGCCAGTATTGCAGTCCAGATGATTGTTATCAATACTCAGGCCGTCAATCTCCTGCTCTATTCCTCCACCGGATTTGTCACATGTTTCATCGTAGGGTATCTCTGCAGTGTCATTACCGGAGGCAATAAACAAAAAGAGATCCGACACCTGACAATTTACAGAAAACAGATTTAAAATATATAAAATGAGTACGAATAAAAGATTAAGTGGGTTAATCGCTGCTCCATTCACACCGATGGATAAGGATGGAGCGGTCAGGATTGAGGTTGTTGAACAATATGCGTCATTGCTTATACGCTCAGGTGTTCAGGGTGTTTTTATATGCGGGACAACCGGTGAAGGGGCATCATTGACAATAAATGAGAGAAAGAGTCTGGCTGAAAAATGGGTTAAAGAGGCGAAAGGGCGGCTTAAAGTCATTGTTCATGTAGGATCAACATGTCAAAAAGATAGTATCGAGCTCTCCATTCATGCTCAATCGACAGGTGCTGATGCAATAGCATCTATCGCCCCATATTTCTTCAAACCTGCCAATGTTGATGATTTGGTAAGATTCTTTTCTCCAATAGCCAATAGTGCCCCGGAATTACCGTTCTATTACTACAATATGCCTTCAATGACAGGTGTTGATCTTCCTGTTGACAAATTTCTACTTGAAGGTAAAAAAGAGATACCTTCCCTTGCCGGGGTAAAATTCACTCATAACAACCTTATGGAGATGAACCAATGCATAGCTCTTAATAATGGTGAATTCGAAGTGTTACACGGGTATGATGAGATTCTGATATGTGGTCTTGCCCTTGGCGCGACTGCCGCTGTCGGTAGTACATACAACTATGCAGCCCCGGTCTACAACGAGCTCGTCGACGCATTCATGAAGGGAGATCTCATTAGAGCACGCGAATTGCAGCAATACTCGGTAGAGATCGTAAAAGTTATTATAAAACATGGCGGCGGAGTACGAGGAGGAAAGGCCATAATGAAAACAATCGGTATTAACTGCGGTGACTGCCGTTCTCCTATCACTCCGTTTACACAGGAAGAGTATAATCAGATAAAAGAAGAACTCAGGGAAATAAATTTTTTTAAACGAATTGATATCAAATGACAAAAGGAATCATCTCTGTATTGGCAATTTGCTTTTCATTCATCTCTTCAATCTCGGCACAGGAAGAAAATAGTATCCCTTTTTGTAAAGGGTATATGGGATATAGTTATTACCGGATACCAGCAATTATACGTGCTCCGGATAATGCACTGCTGGCATTCTGTGAGGCAAGAAAAGAGAGTCGGGCTGACAGTGGAGACATAGATCTGGTAATGAGACGATCAACTGATTCCGGCAAGAGTTGGGAAGAGATGAAAATAATATGGGATGATTCATTGAACACTTGCGGAAATCCCACTCCCGTTACAGACGAAATAAGCGGGAGAATTTTTCTTTTTGTCTGCTGGAACAGAGGTGATGTACCGGAAAAAGGGACAGCAGCAGGTGTCGGAGAAAATTCCAGACGAGTTTTCGTTCTCACTTCAAATGACAATGGAGATACATGGAGTAAACCGGAAGAGCTCACTTCGAGACTTAAACTCCGGGAGTGGACATGGTATGCAACCGGGCCTTGTCACGGAATCCAGAAAAAAGAGGCTCCGTACAAAGGGAGGCTGATAATACCTGCAAATCACAGGGATATTGACGGAAAAACTTACTCTCATGTTATTTTTTCGGATGACCACGGGAAAAATTGGAATCTTGGCGATTCCAATATTCCTGACGGAAATGAGAGTTGTGTGTCTGAACTTGCCGGAGGTAAAATAGTTCAAAACATGAGAAATTATAACAGACGACAAGACTCTTGCCGGACTTATGCAATCAGCTCAGACGGGGGAAATACTTTTGGCAAAAAAAGATATGCCAGGCAACTGGTTGAACCGTTATGTCAAGGAAGCATCATTAATTTTTCAAAAAACGGGCAAATTTCCGACACAATTCTTTTTTCCAACCCCCACAGTAAAACTAAAAGGGTTAACCTGACAATCAGCATAAGTTCAAACAATGGAAAAAGTTGGAAAAAACTAACAACTATCCACAAGGGAAAAGCCGCATACTCTGATATGGTCCTCCTTGATGACGGCTATGTCGGAATACTCTTTGAGAATGGGGAAAAAGAGATATATGAGAGAATCAGTTTCAAGAAAATAAGGGTGGACAAGTCCAGGTAGGCGGGAACAATAGTGAATCGTTACTTTATATCCTTATCATAATATTTACCGAAATAACTCTTAAAGGCATGGGATAATACTGGGTTGATTCATAGTATGCATTGAAAATGTTATCAATCCGTAACTTTGGTGCTATTTTAAAACCTTTTTTTACTAATTCACACTTCAGTTCCACGTCATGTGTTGTATAGGCCTTAGTACTATATGACTCATCAGCAGAGGTATACCTTTTTCCGGTATAGCATGCATGATACGTCAGGGATATCCCGCCCCGGTTAATGGATAATCTCAGATTTGATTTATTGATCGGCACATACGGTAATTGTTTGTAATATGTATCATCTTCTTCAAAATTTCTTTCTCTGTTTACCGATGGTGAATATGTATAGTTAAAAGCAAGTTTCGCACTGAATTTATCACAAACCACGCTACATTCAGTAAACGATTCAACACCATAAGAAAGTACATTCTGAACGTTACGTGGCTCCCAATACCAGTTCATGGTAGGCAGCCACATTATCCAATCGTCTATGTTCATCATGTATGCCGTAAACTCGGTTTTAAAAAAGGTTTTATTCCCTATTCTTTGTTTATACAGAAGTGTCGCATCGTAAGAAAAGCCATGTTCCGGAACAAGATTTTTATTTCCGCCAGGTTGCCAGTAGAGGTCATTTAAGGTTGGAAACCGGTAATTATAAGAGATTGCGGTTTTAGCGTCAAGATACCCGGCAATCAGAGAAGAGTTAATCCCTGCGGAGAATGTCGGAGCGACTTTCCCATCATTGAATTCAACCATGGAATGCAGGTCAGCATTAAGCCAATTTACAACATTCCACAAACATACAGTCTGGAGAGAAATCACATTTCTGTTTACAGAATTTTCAGAATAGTTACCGGCTTTAACCCAGTCATGTGTATATCTGGCAGAACCGCTTAGTTTCACGTTTTTGAAGATATCTGTACAATAGTCTGCTGTCATGTGTATTGACTGGGCCAGATTTCTGCTGTTTTCAGCCGGGAAATAATCACTGTCAAACCACTTATCGTAATCCAGAGAATTTGCAAGATATGCAGCTTTAAGAGATATTTCGGACCTCTTTTTCTCTTCCTGATACTCGATAAATGATTTCACACTGTACTCATTCTGCTTCTCATGTTGGGTCACGTTAACTATTATGGGCTGTGGCAGTCGTCTGGTTCCGCCTTGACACCACAATACCGCTGAGAGAGATGCTCCTGATGGAAGTTTAAGATAACCCTCCTGCATAAAACCCGCTATAGAATAGTTTGCCTCTTTTCTACGTTCATAAAAATCTTCAAGTTTTAAAACTTTATTAAGGTATCTGTAATCATTATCAGATTCTTGATAATAAAGCCTTGTTTTGCAGACAGCATTTCGCCCTCTCACAGATACAGATGCCGCGGCTGTATATGTATCATAAGATGCACACTCTAAAAAAGCGTCTATCCGGCTGGTATCCCGCCAATCCATTTTATTGCCGATATTGATGCTCCCTCCAAGTGCTCCAGTCCCTCCCTTAAGGTATCCGCTGCCATGATAGAGTGACACCTGATCTGTGAAAAATACCGGTATCTGAGAAAAGTCAAAACTTCCGGACATTACCGGATTGATATTTATACCATTCCAATTAACCTGAGTGTGACCGGAACTCGTTCCTCTGAAAGAAGAGGTTGCAAGTGCGCCCTGCCCAAGGCTTTTTATATATACCATAGAGTTATCGGAGAGCAACTCTGCAAGAGACTTAGTCTGGGTTCCCTGTAATACGGCTGAACTGATTAAACTTACTCGCGTCCCAACTGTAACTTCATCTATCTTATTCCGCATCTTCTCTTTTACGACAACGGAATCCAGACTATATCCCCTTACAGTACCCTCATTCTGTGCAAATGATCTGTTAAAGAAGATCAAAAGCAGAAAAAAGGCTACAGCTTTTTGCATAGGAATTATTTATCGTACTCTGTAAAGTGCACCATTCTTGGGTAAATTCCGACCCTTTGACTAACCACATTACCATCAGCCCGGTACTCTCTCAAGAAACCACGCTGGGCAGTATAATCAAGGCAGTCACATAAAAAGACATCACCATCCGGAGATATATTCATTCCATACATCATACCTAAGCCTGGCAATTCACGATACGGAGATAACGAAATGGCATCTGCGTCAACATCAAGAGTATAAATTGCGCCTATTGATGTTTTTCTTGTCGGATTAACCAGCATTGTCATATAGAAATACAGCTTACCTTTGGTTCTGTCGGTATCCATTCTTGTATAACCCGAAGTACCTGTTATTGCCCCCTCCACATATCCATCTGTTCCACTTACTGCATAGGGAATCTCTATAGTTTTAACAACCTTCTCCGTTGCAGGGTCAATGCAATTCAGTACAGACATTCCGCTCGCAGTTGCAAAAGCCCATATCTTACCATTCTTATCAACAATCAATTTCGCTGTTGTTATGATTCTTCCGCTAAAACCACTTACCAATCTTATTGATCCGGGATTGATATTATCTGTGTCAAATACTGCCACTCCTTTCGAAGAGCAGGCTCCGAAAACCTTATTCCCTACTCTGATGAGCTTTTCCAGACTTGGAGCAGAAGATCCGGTAAGTGATATGTGCTCAATAACCTTGTATGTCTTATAATTTATTCTGGTTAACTGTGACATCAAATCCGAAACTATTGCCTCTGTAGAGCTAATTGGAACCATAAAACGCGGGCTTGCAGCCTGTTCATAATCTACTGTTCCTAAAAGCCTGAATGTTTGTGGCTCTATGACTTTTATCTGTTTCGAATTGTTAAGGACAACAAAGTATTTACCGTCAAGATAAGTTAGACTTTGTGCAACATCTCCAAGAGGTTTCTTATTTACATCCTGAAAAACATCCCAAACGGCATTTCCGTTATATGTCACAGATGTAAGAGTTGCTGTCCCCTTGGTAAACTGACCTTCACTAACCACAACCATCCTGACTTTTTCGCCTCTTCCACTCTGTATTACAGATAGTATTACCTTGTCAACACCGCTGTTAATAGTCACATAGGCAGTTCTGTCTTCGTTCCCCTGATATGCCTTCACATTAATAACCAGTCTGTTTTTCTTGTCCTTGCTCTGAGATTTCTCAATCACCTCAACCTCACACCACTCTTTTGAGCCATAATCAACTTCAGCACTCAACTTAGCAGTAACACCCTCCAGTATAACGGTAGAGTCCTTTGTTTCATCACTTGTAAGTTTGAGTTCATTCCCTGAGACTCCGTCAAGCTTCAGCTGACCGGGAGTAACCACATCATCTTTGCTACACGCTGCAATAAAGAGCAGTAACAACACAAAAAAAAGATTTTTCTTCATTTTATAAAAGTTTAAAATTGATAAAATGAATAAAAAGTAAATAAGGATAGAATCTGGAATAGTGCGACGTCAACACCTCTGAAGCTGTCCATTTTTGCTTTTTACCCGAAGCATTACATAAACTTGAATAAATGGCAGGTCTTCTGGCTCGCCTCTTGTCCAACGGTCTTCCCATCATATAATCTGACAGTGACTTAAGAGTTGTCGGACATTTTTGTAAGGCATACAGCTGCGGGAACAGCTCCGGAATTAATTACATGAATCTTACCGGATTCCCTATTATGACATTACCGTTTCGTACGGATTTGTCACCACCTATTCTGACAGGGCAAATATATTGCGATTTTTTTGAGAAAAAAAATATTTACCTTTGTGCGACTTTGTTCCATAATGAAAACTTCATGCGGATTAAAAGGGAATCGGGTGAAAATCCCGGACAGAGACAAACTGCTGTAAGCCTCAATTGTCGTTCCGAGCATTCTGAGCCACTGTCTTTATTTAGATGGGAAGGCGCACGGTAACGGAGGTAAGTCAGAAGACCTGCAAAGAACATATTCATTTGTTATGCACAGAAATATGCACCCTCTCATGTTCGCAGGAACAGGGAGTGACGTGGGTAAAAGCGTCATTACAGCCGCCTTTTGCAGAATATTAATGCAGGAAGGTTTTTCTCCGGCTCCTTTTAAGGCCCAGAATATGGCCCTCAACTCATATGTAACACCGGATGGTCTTGAAATTGGCCGGGCGCAAGCTGTTCAGGCATGGGCTGCAGGTCTGGAATGTCATTCAGACATGAATCCAGTTCTCTTGAAGCCTAGTGGTGATTCCACCTCTCAAATAGTGCTGAACGGTAAAGTTTACGGTAACATTGATGCCAAAACTTATTATGAATTCCCGGCAAGAGAAAAGCTCATACAAGAGGTCCGGAATGCATACGACAGGCTCAGCAGGCAACACTCACCCATACTTCTTGAGGGAGCCGGAAGCATAAGCGAAATTAATCTTAAAGAGAGAGATTTTATAAATCTGAAAATGGCTGAGTATGCAGGAGCTGACGTTATATTAATTGGGGATATAGACAGGGGCGGCATTTTTGCCTCTCTTTATGGAACGATGATGCTTCTTGAGCAAGACGAGAGACAGATGATAAAGGGTATAATTATAAACAAGTTCAGAGGAGATCTTGCACTGTTTGAACCCGGAATAAAAAAAATTGAGGAGTTATGCGGCGTTCCGGTATTAGGTGTTATTCCGTTTTTCAACGATATTGATATTGAAGAGGAAGACTCCGTGTCACTTAAAAGAAAGCGTAAAGTATCAGACGCAGGAAAGGTTAATATTGCAGTTATTCTTCTGCCGCACATATCTAATTTCACCGACTTTGACACCCTTGAGAGACTTCAGGAGATTAATCTCTTTTACAGCAACAATACGGAGGAAATAAGCAAGGCAGATATAATAATAATTCCGGGGAGCAAGAATACAATAGCAGATCTTAAAACAATAAAAGAGAGTGGTGTTGCAGAAACAATAGTCAGTGCATATAAAAAAGGCAAATCAGTCCTGGGTGTTTGTGGCGGATATCAAATGATGGGTGAATTTATTTATGATCCGACTCATATTGAAGGAGATACCGATGAGCAGAAAGGACTGGGCATTCTTCCGGTAACATCTGTAATAGAAACAGAAAAAGTCACCAAAGAGGTTCGTTTTAAATTTTTGAACCACTCTGAAATATGCCAGGGTTATGAGATTCATATGGGCAGAAGCACATATTCAGACGAATCTAACACAGAGCCGCTTATAACCATGGAAGATGGAACTGTTGAGGGATTTCACAATTCTGTAAAATGTATGGGCAGCTATATACATGGTATTTTTGACAATCCGGTTGTAATAGACTACATTCTTTCTCCGTATTTATCACAAAAAAATATAACTCCGGTTTGTGTTAAAAGCCATCGCGAAGAGCAGTTTGACAAACTTGCAGACCATGTAAGGAGGCACTCCGATATAGACAGAATCTTAAAAATGCTTTTGAGATGATACAAGGACACGGAGATGATATATATATCAATGAGAGAGTTATTAAGGCCAATTTCAGCTCTAATGTTTACAGGCATATCAATCATTCCGGTTTATTCAGACATCTTCAGGACTCATTTCCAAAAATAAATTCATATCCGGAACCTGATAGTGGTACTCTGGCTAATCTGATAGCAGAAAAAAAAGGGATAAATAGAGAGAGTATAATTGTTACAAACGGAGCAACAGAGGCTATTTATCTGATTGCATCCACATTCAGGGGAAAACAGAGTGCAATCCTCTCCCCCACTTTTTCCGAATACAATGATGCATGCAATCTTTATGATCACAAAATCAGGATAATTAGCTCGCTGTCTGGAATTACGGAAGATGATGAAATATTATGGATATGCAATCCTAACAACCCGACCGGTAATGTTATACCGTTAACTGATCTGCATAACCTGATCTGCAATATGACCGACAAGATTTTTATCATAGATCAGTCATACGGGGAGCTTACAAAAGAGGAAACTTTACCTGTATCTGCTGTAAACGCAGATAATAATCTGGTTATAATCAAATCCCTGACAAAGGAGTATGGGATACCAGGGTTAAGAGTTGGATACATAGCCTCTTGCAAGAGAATGTCCTCAATTATTAATAAACATTGCTTACCATGGTCGGTAAATATTTTGGCGTCTGATGCAGCCAGATATCTTATAGCTGAAGGAGATCCCGGATTTAACATTGATGCCCTGCTTGAAGAGGCACAAAGATTTATGGGTGAAATTGCAAACATCCCGGGTTTTTTAACATACGATACCAAAACCAATTTTTTTCTATGTAGACACGATTCCACAAAAGCATCCGAGCTGAAAGAGTGGTTATTAGCCGAACATGGACTTCTGATAAGGGACGCATCAAATTTCAGGGGCCTTGATGATAAATATTTCCGAATAGCGGCACAACTCCCTGAAGAGAATAATTTATTAATAAATGCACTCAAATGTTGGAAGGCTGTCAATATTTAATAATACCTCTTATAACAGGCTGGCTTCTTGACAGATTGGCCGGAGATCCTGAATGGATGCTTCATCCGGTGGTTATTTTCGGAAAAGCAATATCGTTTGCAGAAAAGAATTTAAACAGAGGGAGAGCCAGGCTATTGAAAGGTTCCGTGGTTTCCGTCATTCTTATTTCAGCCACATATTTTGCAGCTAAATACTTACTTCTTTACAGCGGTTCCCTTTCTCCTGTAATGGCTGCAATCATTGTTTTTTTTTCACTTTCAGGGAAGAGCCTGATAAAAGAGGTCAGGCTCGTATTTAAGAGTGTTGGGAGTTCAATTGATGACGGCAGAGTGCAATTATCAAGAATTGTCGGCCGTGACACTGATAACTTATCTGCCAATCAAATAAAAAAAGCAGCTCTTGAGACTCTTTCCGAAAATCTTAATGACGGAGTAATAGCTCCTCTTTTCTGGTACATGCTTCTCGGTGCTGCCGGGATGTTGGCTTATAAAATGGTTAATACACTGGATTCAATGATTGGATACAAGAATGAAAGATATTTGTTATTCGGCAAGTTAGCAGCGAGAATTGACGATATGGCCAATTTTATACCTTCCAGGCTTTGTGCATTTATTATGATTATGGTTTCAGGAAAAATTAAAAAAATCTCTTTCCTTTTTAAATATGGCAAATGCCATAGTAGTCCTAACTCAGGTTACCCTGAAGCCGCACTCGCTGCTATACTGGATTGCAGATTCGGCGGCCCCTCCAGCTACTCAGGTCAGATAATAGAAAAGCCGTTTATTGGAGACAAAGATCGGGAGTTCAATAATATAGATCTCTCCAAGGCTGTAAGGGTCAATATCATGTCGGAACTCTTTATGTTGGTTTTTATTTCAACAATAATTTTCATAATATGTCCAGAATTATCTTAATAACCGGCGGACAAAGATCCGGCAAAAGTACATATGCCCAAAAATTAGCTCTTTCACAAGATACATCACCTGTATATATTGCTACATCAAGAATATGGGATGATGAATTCAGGTCCAGGGTAGAGAGGCACAGAAGAGAGAGAGGATCAATGTGGATTAACATTGAAGAAGAAAAATATCTGAGCACACATAAGGTTGAGGGCAGGGTTGCAGTGATTGACTGTGTGACTTTGTGGGCTACCAATTTTTTCTATGACAATGACTCAGACATAGAAAAATCACTAAAGCAGATAAAAAATGAGTTTGATCTCCTGACTTCTCAGGATGCCACTTTTTTGTTTGTTACAAACGAAATCGGACTTGGAGGAGTATCCGAAAACACTATACAAAGAAAATTTACAGACCTGCTTGGGTGGCTCAATCAATTTCTGGCAGAAAAAGCAGACGAAATATATTTGATGATTTCAGGTATTCCTTTAAAAATAAAATAAATTAAAAATGATAGAATTTCACATAAATAAACCAGACCACTCAATAAAGAGTCTTTTAGAAGCTAAGATTGATAACCTGACAAAACCGAAGGGTTCTTTGGGGGTATTGGAAGAGTTGGCTATCAGAGCCGGAATCATCCAACAAAGTCTTGAACCGGGTCTTTCGTCTCCATATAATGTAATATTTGCTGCTGATCACGGAATCGCAGCAGAGGGTGTCAGCCTCTCTCCGCAAGAGGTAACTTTCCAGATGATTTCCAACTTTCTTTGTGGAGGTGCCGGAATAAACTTTCTTGCCAGACAGCACAACTTTAAACTCAAGGTTGTTGATTCAGGCGTGAATTATGATTTTCCTCCTACACCAGGCCTTATTAACCTAAAAATCAGAAAAGGAACCCGAAATTTCCTGTATGAGGCAGCAATGACCTTGCCGGAGATGGAACTTGCAATGAGCCGTGGTGCCGGAGTTGTTTCTGAGTGCTTTAGTGAAGGATGTAATGTGATAAGCTTTGGTGAAATGGGAATTGCCAACACCTCTGCATCGGCAATGTGGATGAGTACAATAGCCGGAATTTCTCTTAAAAAATGTGTGGGAGCCGGCTGTGGTCTTGATGAAGCAGGGATTTCCCACAAATTTGATATTCTTAGCAGAGCATTGAAAAATTACAGAGGAGATTTCTCCACTTTCGACATTATGAGGCACTTCGGAGGATATGAAATGGTAATGGCTGTAGGAGGTATGTTACGTGCAGCTGAACTTGGCATGATTATACTCGTAGATGGCTTTATCATGACAAATTGTATGCTTGCAGCCATCTCCTTATATCCGGATGTAAAAGAGTATGCCATATTCGGACATCAGGGAGATGAATCCGGTCACAAAATACTCCTTGATTATATGAATGTAAAGGCTCTGCTAAACCTTAACCTAAGACTGGGAGAGGGTACCGGAGCGGTTTGCGCTTACCCGATTTTGGAATCAGCCGTAAGAATGATAAATGAAATGAATTCTTTCAATAAGATTGAAGTGACAAAATATTTCTAGCATAAGATGAAAAGCATAATACTTGTCAGACATGGTGAAAGTTGGTGGAACAGGGAAGGACGGCTGACGGGATGGACAAATATTGGATTAACTCCTGAAGGTGAAATGGAGGCAATTTCAGCAGCCACTAAACTTATCAATAATGGCTACATTCCTGAAAAAGCATTCTGCTCGTACCTGGACAGAAGTTACAGAACCCTTGAGATAATGCTAGGCGCCCTCAGTCTTAAAAACATTCCCGTTGAGAGATATTGGCAGCTTAATGAAAACCATTACGGACAACTTCAGGGAATGCTAAAAGAAGATGTATATCGGATCCACGGCAAAGAGATGGCAGAGCTCTGGTTTTCCTCCTATGAGATTGCTCCTCCGCCCATAGAGCCTCACGATGTAAGAAACCCATGTTATAATCATGTTTACTCTAATATCGCTACAGAGAATCTGCCTATCGGAGAATCATACTCAGAACTGGCAACGAGAGTAATATCTTGCTGGAAAGAGAACATTCTCCCGGCTCTTAATTTCTATGATTGTATAATGGTGGTTGCTCACGGCAACTCATTAAGGGAGATAATAAAAGAGTGGTGCCAAATTGATAAGAATATGATTTTCAAAATCAATCTGGCATCCGCATCTCCGGTTATCCTACATATTGACTAGCAGGTTTCTGTTATTTAACATCGATATTATGAAGTGCATAGCAATATGCTCCTATTGCAATTGCCTTACTTGCACCCAGTTTGGAAATCATGACACCGGTTCTCTTCTCCGGATCATAGATTACCTTTTTATCGCTGCCATATACATTAAGTTCCCGGCTTTCTCCCTTGGCAAATATTTCAAACTCTTCCTTTGAGTCCAGATTATAGACATTCATCTGAAGACGGCCGACACTCTCCCCTCCGAGAGTCTTCAACTCACTCCTCATCTCTTTTAACATTGAAGGCATGATAAACTTGCTTGCCGCTGTTATTCCTCCTCCAATCACAACGATTCCGTCTATGAGGGAGGTAGCAGTAGCTATTGCATCTCCGGCAATCTCACCAAACAATTCGAATGCTTTGACGGCAGCCTCTTTATCTCCTTCCATCGCACCGGTTGCTACTCGGTAGATATCTACAGGTTCGAGATTGTGATCTGTATGGTTTGAAAATTCGCCATAAGCTCTTTTAATTGCCCTTACAGAGACACCGTCTTCCACAATAATCCCCGGTAATAATTTATGTTTAAGACAAAAAGTTTCTGTGCACGAATTATCCCCAATATGGAGCTTGCCATTTATTGATAAGCCGTATCCAAAACCTGTACCCCATGTATAACCTATTAGGTTGTTATATTGCTTATGGCTGCCGGCCTCTCTCAATCGCTGGTTTATTTCAGGCAGGGCTCCTGCCAGAGCCTCACCATATGTGAAAAGATCAGCATCATTATTAATGTATACAGGCAGACCGAACTTATCCTCAAGAAACGGACCTAAAGCGACTCCATCCCTGAAAGATGGAAAATTTGGAAGATAGCCGCCAATAATTCCGTTTTTATAATCAGCAGGACCAGGGAAGGCAAAGCTTATTGCAACAGGGCTGTTTCCCAACGATTTGATTATAGCCTCAAAACCTTTTACCAAAGTTGCAAGGCAATTATCAAGATCCGAAGCGTTTGAGGGAAGAGTTATTGGTCTTACAATATATTCGTTACCCTGAATAGCACTGAAAACGAAATTTGTTCCTCCGGCATCCAGTGTAACTACAATTCTGTTGTCTTTAGTATACATTTTTATATTTATTAGCTGTTAATTTATATGTGTTAACAAATATATAAAAAAGAGTAGTAAAATGCTCTAAAAAGCTAATAATATAACATAAAACAGAGAGTTTAACCTTTCATGATAACTACATCAAGAGAAATTGCTCCGTGCGCACCATAAACCAGACTCTGTTCTATATCCGCAGTTTTCGAGGGGCCTGATATAAAAACTCCGTACCCGGACAGAGTACCACTTATAGCAGCATACGCCTCATGCATGTCTGAAACAATCTTATCTTCGCCGATGAGTAAAATCAGTTTCCCGGCAATAAAGGGAAGTAATCTCTCCGGAAAACAAGTGTCATCAACCCATATAGCTCCATTTTCTGCAACACCTATTTTCCCAGATATCACCACACACTCTGCCCTGTTTGCAAGTTCAGATGGTTGCAGACCTTTGTAATCCTCCCATATATTCTTGTTTCTAAGGTCGATAGCCCCTGGAAATTTTTCACTTATATATGTATCTATATCACAGATATTTAGTACAGCTATTTCTGCACCGGCCATTTTGAGCGATTCCGTGAATCTGTTGTAAGAGGTCTCATTAGCTTCACTTTTTGTACCAACCAATGGTTGTTGGGACAAACCATCATTGATGCCGCCGGTAAGTGTTGCCCTTCTTATTTTTTCGAATATTATTTGTCTGCTTCTGTTAATTGCTTCCATTTTGTCTGTACCACTCTTTAAATGATTGTGTCGGAACCGCCGGTAATTCCCTCTCCAAGCCCCATGTGTTTACGCGACTGTATATCAAAAATCTGGGAACAATTTTCAATGCTATCCTTACCATTTTTCCAGAAATATCGTATAAGACAGGTTTTGCAAAAACAAACCCTGATATCTTTAAAATCGCTCTTTTGACGAACGAGCCGTATCCCTTTCGAATCAACTCCTGCCTTAGTTTATATATCTGTTCGTGAATTCCAATTTTTACCGGGCAAACATTTGAACATGACATACATAATGAAGATGCCGCCGGAAGGTCTTTGTACAAAATCTTACCGGGAACCGAATGCGGAGCCAGTATTGTTCCTATAGGACCCGGTATTGTAAAACCATAGCTATGACCTCCGCTCCTTCTGTAAACCGGGCAAGTATTCATGCACGCCCCGCAACGGATACATTTGAGAGCATCCCTGTAATCAATGCTTGCCAACCTTTCGGTACGTCCATTATCGACTATTATAATATGCAACTCACCATTCTCCTTTGGAGTCCTGTAATGAGAAGTGTATGTGGTGACAGGCTGTCCCGTGGCATTTCTTGCCAAAAGTCTTGTAAATACTGCAAGGTGCTCCATTTTAGGAATTATCTTCTCTATTCCCATACAGTGAATCTGTACCGGTGCGGAATGGACACCCATGTCTGCATTGCCCTCGTTTGTACAAACCACAACTGTACCATTTTCGGCAATGGCAAAGTTTACTCCCGTGAGGGCAACATGCGCATTAAGAAATTTCTCTCTCAGGTGAACCCTGGCTGCTCTGGTAAGATACTGCGGGTCTGTTGCTCCTCTGTCGGTACCCAATTTTAAATGGAACAACTCTCCGATATCCTCTTTTTTTAAATGTATTGCCGGAAGTACGATGTGACTTGGCGGCTCATTCCTGAACTGAATTATGCGTTCCCCCAGGTCTGTGTCGACAATATCAACTCCATGATCTTGCAGAAAATGATTCAATCCGCACTCTTCTGTCAGCATTGATTTGCTCTTGACTATATTTCGCGCATTCTTGCTTTTTATAATTTCAAGCACAACCCTGTTGAACTCATCTGCGTCTGCAGCCCAATGGACAACTGCCCCGTTTAAAGTTGCATTTCGTTCAAATTCAGTCAGGAGCCCGGCTAAATCCGAAAGCACATACTCTTTCAGCTTTGAGGCTTTTTCTCTCAGATTTTCCCACTCTTTTACCGATGCCGCAGCCCTGTCTCTTTTTTTTCTCACAATCCAGAGTGTTTCATCGTGCCAGGAAACCCTATCAGGGTCTTTGAGAAAAGCGGCAGCTCTTTCTGAATGGCTTGTCATAAACTATTACTGTTTAATATTTCAGCGATATGGACGACCTTGATGTTTTTATTGTTTCTTTTGATTATCCCCTCCATGTGCATCAGGCAGGACATATCTGTTGCCGTAATCACTTCAGCGTTATTCCTCAAATGGTCATCAACTCTGTCTCGTCCCATTCTGGCAGAGACAGCAGGCTCAAATATTGAGAACGTACCACCGAAACCGCAGCACTCATCCTCCCTGTCAAGTTTTATCAGCTCTATTCCATCAGCCTTCTCCAGCAAAGAGATAACCTTTGAATAGCTTGCTGATATAAGTTCCGAAGGGTTGCCGAGCTTAAGGCCCCTCAAGCCGTGACAGCTCTGATGGACACCTACCCTGTGAGGATAGTTTATCTTAAGATCGTCAACCTTCAGAACATCGGCGATAAATTCACACAACTCATAAGTACATCGCCTGACTTTAACTACATCTTCACTCTGTTCCAGAATATCATAATGCTCTTTTACATGATAGGCACAACTCCCGGAGGGTGTGACTACATAATCGAATTCAGAGAAATTCCGAACAAAATTTTTGTACACCTCCTTTGCATCATCCTCTGCCCCGCTGTTTGCAAGCGGCTGCCCGCAACATGTCTGCTTAAGAGGATAGTGGACATCCTGATCAAGTTTTCTGAGTAATTCAAGTGTTGCAATACCCACCTGAGGATAAAACTGATCTATGTAACAGGGTATAAAAAGCCCTATCTTAAATTTTCCTGCCGGTTTCACTTTTCTGCTCTTATTTCATACATTTTATACCCCACTTTCCTGATATTATCAATTGTTTCAGGATAAGGATTGTCACAAACATCCGTGAACCCGACCTGGAAATTCTCACCGTCAAATCTTCCGGTTGTTGCCTGGTCTGAAAACTGATGCCAGTGTGTTCCTATTATATTCGGATGACGGAGAGCTGATTCAACATACACTCTGTATGCCTCTCCTCTTTTCTGCTGATTGGCTGTCTCCACAAGGCCCGGATGGAAAAGTCCTCTGTCAAGTGCTCCGAAATGAAACTCGCCTATCATTACCGGTTTGTCTACGCCTTCAGGAAGGGTAAATGAGGCAAGTGAGCGGGTATATATGTTATAACTGAGAACATCACAATACTTTGCGGCAATTCTAAGAACAACCTGGTTTGAACGGGCAAAACGACAACCTAGATATAGTTTGTTTGGTGCGACTTTTTTAAACTCCTCTCTTACAAATTTGAAATAGGCCTCCGTTATAACCTCTGTAAATTTTTTGCAATCATCCGAAGCTTCCTCTGGAAGTTGCCCCTGAAATTTAAGTAGTTCATCCCATCCTGTCTGATTGGTTTTCCATGCAGCGTTGAGTTTTTCTATTGATCCATACTTTTTCTTCAGAAATTTTATCATCTCTATTTTCGCGGGCTGTGTCGCTGGTGACTGCATTGTCCATTCAGCCAATGCAGTAGAGCTTCCCCAGGCAATTTCATTGTCCACAAAAAATCCAAAACACCACGGATCATCCAGCTCTTTTTTCCTTTCAAGCAGCTGCCTTCTGAAATCCTTTCTGAATTCAGGATGGAAAGGATCCTTGAACTTCCACCAATCCTGTCTGCTTCCCTCAATATCAGGTGATTTTAGCTCAATCCTGTCTGTATACGGGGTTTTATCCATCATGCAGATAGCCTTATCCGAACTGTTTGCTATTGTGTTAAGGCCCCAGCTCTTAAGCCGGATATGTGCAATTTTTGCAAATTCTTCCCGCCAGCTCTCTCCGTACTTTCTCTTAATATTCGCAGCAGAAAAATCATAGGTCCTTTTTATACCTCGGGCTACATAATATGGGTAGAGAAGTTCATCGTGCGTTTTATAAAATTCTGCAAAAGGGTCGTTTTCTTTAGGGAGATCTGTAAAATATATATCCCTGCCGTCCAAAGGTGTCACGCCTGTTGACGGAGTTACTCTTACAACACCATGAGACCAGAAAAGATACCCCTCCGGATCTACCATCCACCATTTGCCGTCAATTTTCTTTACGTAGAAATGACCGGTTGCCTTCTCCTTCGGACCATTTTTCCAGCCGCCGAATTTACTTCTGTCCTCAGGTCCTTGATGTGCTGCTAGGTCAATTAACTCTCTCTTGTACGATTCCAATAGATCCTCATCATTTTTCGTTTTACCAGGCCACTCCTTATGTATGAATTGACCGTACTTGTCAATAAACGGGAAGAACTTATCTGCCGGGAGGTTCATCCATGAAACCAGTTTCTCCGGTTCACCCTTCGTTGCAGAGATGCTTTTCACAGCCCACTCCCAGTCATTTTTTGGTTTTCTAAGATAAACAGTTATAGCACTAACCTTACTTTTATCAAGATCCTCTACAAGTCCAGACAGTTTGTATGGAGTATATCTCATTCCGAAAAGTTTCTCTTTAACATCCGGATAGGGAGGCTTCGGAGGTATCGGAAATGTAAGGCTTTTGGCTGCACCTCCGGCTATAGTAACTCTGTCCAAAAGTATTCCCTTCTCCTTGTCAGGATCAGAATTGATATTCTCAAGTCTAACCATCACAGGAAGGGATGACTGAGTAAAATTTACCAGCTCTATTTCAATCTGATTATAGTCCGATATGTCCCAATTTCCCTCAATACGAACTGCAGGATACTCGTTGTTCCCGACAGTACTGATTTTTAACAAACCGTCGTTCAGCTTGAAAGATGCTCCGTTTGTTGCCGAAACAGGTCCGTATATGGATTGAGAAGCATCAAACAAGACCAGTTTAGGGCTATTCTGAGCCTGGGCAAAAAGTATATTACACATTGCGAAACCGATTAAAGAGAGAACTATTCTATTTTTCATACGCTTTCATTATTTTCTATCAGTTGAAGTGCTCCCCACAGTGGTGCATTCTCAATGCTCCTTACTACGGAAATATTTTTCAGAGCTTTCATATCTTTAAGTTCCTCACGGACTTTTGATTCCATACAGTGAAACGATCTGGAAATCTGACCGCCAAACAACAGGCACTCTATTTCCAGCTCTTTGAGCAGTGGCTTCAGTGATTGAGCAAGTATCACACCAACCTCCTCAAAAACACGCTGAGATACAGGATCTCCCTCCGAAGCCCATTTACCTATGTCAGAGACCTCTACCCCATCAATTGACTCCTTTCCGCTCAGATTTTTATAGAGCGACAGGAATCCTCGCTTAGAGGTATAATCTTCCAATATTCCATCATTGTATGGTATACGGAAAATAGTAATAAGTGGGCCACCTATCTCATTCTGCTGCACAACGCCACCGCGAGAGAACGCAAAACCCAGACCAGTCCCAAGAGTAACTGCTGCGGCATTTCTGTATCCGACAGCATTTCCTCTCCACAACTCACCTGCCAGTAAAGAGTTTGCATCATGCCTGAAAACGACAGGAACCTCTTCTCCAACCTCAGGCATTTTTGATATGCACTCTTTTAAATCAATGTTCTTAAGTTCTCTGAATTTATGCTCCATCAAAGATACTCCCTTGTAATAGTTAAAGGGTCCCGGAAATGTCATTGCAATGCCGGAAAGTTTTGCGTTATTCTGCTCCAGTATCCGTTTCTCCTTGATAATTGCATCTCTCATGGCATCCAGTATCTCCTCCCTTGATCCCTCTGAATGAGCTTCCGTCATACTAGAGGAACCGGGGAAGAGATCTCCGTCCGGACTCATTACTGCGGTTTTGAGGTAGGTACCGCCAACATCCGCAACTATATATGCCTTTTTATCAGTCATTTACAAAGCCATCTTTTAACATTGTCTTGTGAATGCAAACTGGTTGGTTTCCAAGATTTTTAACCACATATTTACCGACATTTGCAGGTATTACGACAACATCAAGGTAATTCTGATAGTAGCAGAGATCCGGATTCTCAAGAGACTGAATGCAAACCTTTTCTCCGTCAACCAATGTCAGGACATGGAACTTTCCTTCTGTGTCTCCGTATGCCTCTTTTTCAAATTCCAATCTTCTGAGTGTGAAGTATAGAAGATCGTGCTCCCCGACTATATATTCTGTCCAACTTTCACCTTTTTCCGCAACTCTTGGCTTCTGAACTATATTATCGTTTACCCAATTTGTTTTTCTTTCAAGGGCAAGCACATTCTCACCGTGATATGTATGAATAGGTCTTGGTTTACCGTCCAGGTCCGCCCTCAGATAGTCATACATCTTGTATGTATATGACCCGACAGTAAGGCTGCCAATCTCAAGAATAAGCTGGTTACGTCCTGACGAGTGGATTGTCCCTGCAGGAAGCATAACCTGTACTCCCGGTTTTGAGTCAACATAGTTGATATATTTCTCATAATCAATCTCGGTATGTTGTTTCTCTGAAATCTTTGCCTCCTTGATGAATTCCTTTGGATCTGCTGTTTCAGTAAAACCCACATAAGTTTTGGCATTATGTGCAGTCTCTACGATATAGTAGCTCTCGTCCTGCCTTCCGTACTCCCCGAAATTTTTGATATTGTAATCATGGCCTGAGTGTACCTGTATAGACATATTCCCGGAGCTGTGATATGTGTCGTCATAATTAAACCTTATAGGAAAATATCCGCCGTACTTTTTAAGGCAGTCATTGCCCATAAGAGACTCGCCCTCTTTCTGGACAAAAGTGAAGTAAGGAAACTCTATTGTATGACCGGCTGTTTCTACGACAACGCTTACCTCAAGAGGAATAAGATCAAATACCCATGCGCAGTTTTTCATGCTTTTTGGCAGATTCCTGAGCTTAGTCACATAGTGGCCCCCCCAGACACCCTCTATATAAACAGGTCTGCAACGGAAAGGCTGCTTGACCAAACCTGACATAATCCTGTTGAATGCCCCTCTTGGCAACATCTTTACTGCTTCAGGATCATCACTTGCAACATAGAAGTCAATAAGGTCCTTTTTGAGCAGTTCCCAACGAAGATGGCCTGCAACCTCAAAGTCCACATAATAGCATCTTCTCAACATAGCCTTTACAGGTCTTGCAGATTTATCTCCTATATTGGTGTACTCTCCGGCCTTTGCTCTTAGAATTGCCCTTTTAGGTGTAACATCAAGATAGACCAATGTATCATAATAGGCTCTCAATCTTTGTATTGCAGCACCACAACCGGCTACTATCACTACCTCTGCCTTATCAGAACTCATTGCATTTTTCAGACAATCCTCAATTTCAGACAATTTTTCAGCATCAAGCAGATCCTCATAACTGCCTTTGAAGAGCTTTCCGAAAAGCTGTACAGGATCCTTCTCCTTGTCAATCGCAAGGTTGTCAGCCAGCAATGCATCCAGTTCCTGGGATGTTTTATAACATGAGGCAATATCTATGACCTTTACGGTAACAGAATTTAAACCCATATTTTGTGATATCAGGTTGACAAATTGATTGAACTTAGCTCCTACATAACCGTCAAAAGCTATAATTACACTCTTTTGAGGTTCCCTCTCCAGCTTTTTTAAAACCAACTCACTGATATGACCTGCAGACTCTTTGGTGCCTGTTATAATTGAATCTGCAACATCCTTCTCCACTTTCAACTTGTTAATTGCATTAGGATCGTCATAAGGGTGTGGGTTAAACATGAAACTCATTTGTAAATCTCCTTTATTTTATGTTAATTAATCTCTAAATATTCAAAATTCATAATCTGCGACAGGTCAGCAAGTTCTCTCCTGTAATCACCGTCAACAAGAGCAAAATGCTGCGTTGTCCCTATCTTTAAAATCTTTTCGAAAAGATCCTTTACCGGCATCATAGGCTTAAAGATTCCGTGTGAATAGCTTGCAAAGATGTGGTCTCCATCTATTGCATCCACTAATGTGCAGACAACCTTATATTTTCCGTTCTCTTCTATAAACTGAGCCATGGTTTTTCTCCCTGCCGGAATCCTGTACCATGCAAACGGAGCCCCGGCATATTTGTACTTGGTTTTGGCAAAACGGACATCTCTTGCAATCTTCACATTTCCGACATGTTCAGGATCGGTGTGATCATTGGGACCAGCATGTCCTGCGGCGAAAGTATTGTCAGCTGATTCAATGTGGAAAGGTTCTATAAAATTGACATGCTTTCCGCTTATAAGCTTTAGTATAAACGTCATGGTACCGGCACCCATATCGGCCTCAGGAACCATAACCGAAAGATTCTGGCCGAACGACGGGTGATAGAATCCAGGACGAAGACCTATCTGTTGAAACATTGCAGGATCGACATCATTATATATCATTGCATCAATCCCCATCTTTTCTGCCAGTCGGGCAGTAGCTAAAGAGGCTCTGACTGAAGCCATGAACTTATCATCTTCAACATCATCCGTTACATGATACTTGGATTTCAGATCATCAAGATACTCCTTGCATTCCGACTCCGAAAGCGAATCGATCTCGTCCTGTAGTGTGGAATATGCGATAAATCTTATCTCGGGACCAATCTTTGTGAACATATTGTACGGATCCATATATGTTGACCACATCAATTCATTGTAACTTGCCAGAATTCCGAATGTGGACTCTCTCAGGACACTCCTAACCTTTGCAGCCTTGGAGAATGAGATAATCTCCGATGTCACCTCATCACGGCTGCCCATAACAATCTTAAGATTTTTCCTGCCCAACCTTGTTATAGAGCCTGATGCCTCCAAAGATCCGACAAGTGTTCCATTACAGAGAAACTCCACAAAATCATTCTCCTCAAGAGTTTTTTCAAAAGTCATCCTCTCCTTCACATTATTCACAAAAATCACAGGCATATCGGGCATATCCCTAAGAAACCTCACCCAGGCAAAATCCTCGGCCCATGAGAGAAACTCGGCTATCACAAAGTCTACTTTACCAGAAGAGAACATATCCATCGCTTTTGACAGATCCTCCCTTTCATATACAATTCCCGGATTTACCAGGTCAATCGTTTTGCCCAGACTATTCTCGATAGCTTCTACTACAGATCTCTTTCTGCTATCATAAGAACCCTCTTCAAGCTCGGCTCCCATATTCCGGAATCTGGGCGAAGCTATAAGTAAAAGTCCCGCTTTTGCTTTCTGGAATTTTTTTAACTCTTTCATCACTTTCCAATTTTTATTTTTTCTATCTCCTCTAAAAAATCATCTTTTAAATTATAGAGTCTAAACGATAACGATATTTCACCTTTTACGGCATTCCATGATTCATCAACCGTAATATCGATTATCACAGGTGAAAGCGGAGATACCTCCGTTTCGAACAAGACTCTGTTTTTTATATTTTTTGTCTCAGTCTCCTGATCCGTAACCATGCGGAGAAATCCTTGATTAAAGAAACCAAACTCTCCCTTGATATGTAATCCGTCTGACATTTGCTCAGTATGAATCCGCGATACAGTAACACCATATTTGGATGCAGACTTGACAGACATACCGCGCTCTATTGTACAAGCCGAGATATAATATCTGAAATCATAACTCGCCCCGGGAGTCAGCATAACCACCGGAGAGAGAATCTCCATCTCTATATATGGCGGGTTCACCTTTCTATCAGGTTTATGAATATTAACCCTGCCTCTCGAATATGTCGCACCTTCACCCTGAGTCCACACCTGAATAGATGTATTGTCGGGATACTCTGCACCATCGGCAACATCAAAATTCATTACCAGTACCTTGCCACTGCTCCTGTTTACATAAGCAATCCATCCATCTGCAGAATCCGTCCCAACCTTACCGACTATATATCTGTATGTAACCACAAGGTTACCGGCTTCATCGCACTGATATTGCGGGTTATTGGCCAACCCGTGTAATACTTTATATTGAGCGTTGCCTTTATAATCTTTTTTTGCAGGACACACTATCTGAGATTGGTCAACAGCCTGTTCATCGACAGCAACCTGGCAAACCGGCCAGACCGACCATCGTATTTCCTTGTCAATTTTATTGGTAAATGTGGCAGTAATATCTATAGTAGCCTCATCAGGGTTAACTTTAAATTTCCTTTGTATCTGCAAGCCTGTTCTTTTGTCCACAGGACTTATAAGAGTAATCGGGTTGTTTTCAGTATTGCACTC
>Ga0265297_10000902_pt1 | contig 78141 bp, 70 predicted proteins | sample Munlanlwell13791_FD_192502 | JGI IMG/M metagenome (GOLD analysis project Ga0265297, IMG submission 192502) | Leachate microbial communities from a municipal landfill in Southern Ontario, Canada - Leachate well 137-91 | ecosystem: Engineered > Solid waste > Landfill > Unclassified | place...
ATAAAAATAATCCGCTTTTGCTGGAAATGGTCTCAGCCGATATTCTACCTCCGTCTCTGGAGGTTTATGCCAAAAAACCCGCCTTCTTGCCGGAAATTGCCGATTATTTAAAAAAACAAATGTCGGTTGAAGAGGTTAACTTCCAAAAAGACATTGTCGACCGTCTTATCAGTCTGACCGGTATCTTAAAAAAGGTCGCTTTGGTTTTTGCCATATTTTTAATCCTGATGGCGGTTGTTGTTATGATAACGACGACTTTATTTAAAATCGCCCTTAAAAAAGATGAGATAGAACTGTTGAGATTACTTGGCGCCAGTGATTTTTATATTAAAAAACCGTTTATTTTTGAGGGTATTTTTTTCGGATTTATCAGTCCGTTAACTGCGCTAATAATAATTGTTTCTGTTATCTTCTATTTCCAGCCGTTTATCAATTCTTACCTTAAAGGTCTGCCCGATCTTGTCATTAGCTATAATTCCCTTCAACTGACAGTCTGGCCGATGAACGGAGTATTTATTGCCGCAACTTTTATTATTTCTTCCATGTTTGGAATGTTAATCGGAGTCATTGCCAGCTTACTTGCTACAAAAAAATACCTGAAGTAAAGGTATAATATTAGTAATGAAAAAAAGGCTTATTGTTATTGCTTTTATATTCCTGCTTTTATTGATTATTCCATTTCCAAGAAAAATATTTTCTGTTGAATGTACGCAAAACTACAATAACAGCGACGAAGCGCAATTAAAACAAATTATTGCCGCGTGCGAAAGTAAAAAAAATGAACTCCACCAAAAAGCCGGTACTCTGGCGTCAGAAATCGAGTATATGAATACGCAGATAAATATTACCGAACTAAGGATCAGGGAAACCCAGCAAAAAATCGTAAAAACCCAAAAAGAAATTGAGGCATTATCATCAAAAATAGAAGGCCTTGACACTTCTTTAACATATCTGTCAAAACTGATGCTGGAGAAAATCGTCGCCGGATATAAAAAAAGATCAATCTCATTCTTAAGCTTGTTTTTTGACAGCGACAATGCCAGTGATTTCTTAAAAAGAGCCAAGTACCTGAAGACCGCTGAAGAAAATAATCAAAAACTGCTTATTCAAGTTCAGGAAGCCAAACTGAACTTTGAGGAACAGAAAAAATTAAGGGAAGAAAAAAAAGTCGAACTTGATAATTTGAATATAATCTTAAACCAGCAAAACACTCTCCTGGCTTCACAAAAAGTACAGAAACAAAGATTGTTAGCTGATACTCAAAACGATGAAGCGGTCTACCAACGGCTTTTATCCCAAGCTCAACAACAACTGGCGTCATTTAAATCTTTCGTCCAAACCTCAGGAGCTGATTCTATAATTGCCGCTAATGGACTCGGATCAGGTAGTGACGGAAATTATTATTCACAAAGAGACGCCCGTTGGGCAAACCAGCAGATCGGTTACTCATCAGAAAACATACTGAGAGTAGGATGCCTATTAACATCAGTGTCAATGCTTGCTAAAAAAAATGGTCAGAATGTGACCCCAAGTGACATTGCTCTTGACACGAATCGTTTTTGGGCAAACACAGCCTGGATGAGATTACCCTGGCCGGGCGTTGCCGGAAGATCATACACCGGTGTAAGCGATATAGATACAGAACTTCAGAACGGTAACTATGTTATTGCCGGTGTTCGAATTACAGACTGTAGCAATGGGGGCAACCATTTTGTTGTTTTAACCAAGAAAGACGGCGATGATTATCTTATGCATGATCCCATCTATGGTCCAGATATAAAATTTAACTCGCATTACAGCACTATTTGTTCATCGGCTACTTTCAAATAAACACAGCTGATTATGGTTAATCAATTTAAAAAACCTCCGAGGTTTGACTTAAACGAACAGGTTGGTGATAAGAACCTCGGAGGTTAAGTGTAAGTAACAACGATTCTGGCCTTTGGCCAGAATGACGGAAGATAAATGTTGTCTATAGTCCGTTGAAATAAATTATCGGATGCGCTATGTTGCTTATTAATGAAGCAATATTTTTTGCTCTTTGTCTTCATGCTATTTTTATCCTTTAGATCAACATATATTTGTGCTAATGAAAACCTTTTAAAAAATCCCGGTTTTGAAGATCAGACACTCTTTTGGATCTCATATCCGTCAAGCGCCATCTTTCAGGCGACTCAAAGCGCCAAGGTCGGCTCCCAATCAGCCCTGCTGACAAAAAATTCATCCAGTTATGCCTATTTTTATCAGCGGGTCCCGATTGAAAACAATACCTACTATCAGCTGTCTGGTTACACGGTTCTTAACGACAGCAAAATCAATAATATTAAATTGAGAGTCAATTACCTTGATGAAAAAGAAGCAAAGATCGCCAATTTTGAAATCGGAACAACTATCATGTCACCTGACTGGCAATATCTGGAAACTATACCTGTACTGTCACCGGAAAATGCGTTTTTCGCTGAAATCCAAGGTTATGCATACCTTAATGAAAAAAATCCCGGACAGCCCGCATTATTTGACGAACTTAATTTTGTGCCAATTGCTCCAACCATAATCCCATCCCCAACCCTGACTTCGACTCCGACACTGACACCGACCCCAACACCAAGCGTTACTGTCCTACCTACTATAACGTTAATTCCAACACCACAACCGGAAATAACCTTGACTTTGACGCCAAACCCTACCCCGACAATAACAACTAGTGAGAATATTTTCCTTTCGGAAATAATGGTAAACCCGGAAACCGGAGATAAAGAATGGATTGAGATTTATAACAATAATGATTTTAATGTCAGTTTGGACAACTGGTACATAGATGATCAGGAAAATTCCGGATCATCTCCAAAACCATTAACTTTAACGATTAAAAGCCACGGTTACGGGGTTTTTGAAATCAGTTCGGCAATATTTAATAATGACACCGATACTGTACGTTTATTGGATAACAATAAAAAAGAGCTTGATAGTTTTGAATACAGTGACAGCGAAAAAAATCTCAGTTACGGAAGAACCGGTTTTGAGACAAGTGATTTTTGCCTGCAACAATCATCAAAGGGAACTCAAAACAATTCTTGTATTGACAACGAGTCCTCTGTAAGTCATCAATTAAACCCCATCAGACAATAACTCCAAAACAAAAACCAATCAATATTGAAAAAATAAACTCAATAACTAAAAAACCAATGCCTACACTGAAAAAAACCCAAAAAGCGGTTAATCCTCAAACGGTAATTAAGTCGCCGCAATTAGCACAAACTATCAATCGAAATGCAGTTTTAGGATTAACAACCATTGAAAACAGCGGTCATCCCTTCATCAATAAGCCCCTGTTAAAAAGTCTCTCGTTCAGTTCTTTTTCCTTCTCTCTTTTGACAATCATCATAATCTTGCTTAGAATAGATAAGTATGGCAAAGATAGGAAAATTTTTAGTTAACTGGCTGCCGGCTGTTATCTGGATGAGTATTATCTTTTATTTTTCCTCAAGAACAAGAACTGTAGTCAGTGAAAGTTATCTTTTAAGCTTTATATTTTTTAAAACACTCCATGTAATTGAATATGCTGCCCTGTACTTTCTTATTTTTCGGGGGTTTTACCTTTCCGAATCTAAAATCCCTATTGCAAAAAAATGCCTATTTGCCTTAATCATATCGGTGATTTATGCCGCAAGCGATGAACTCCATCAAACACTCGTTCCCACCAGGGAAGGAAGAATAAGAGATGTTTTTATTGATTCGTTAAGTATTTTCATGATGTACATTTATGTTAGCCGCAATATTAAATTCCTGAAAAAATATTTATGAAACGGGTTATTGATTTTTTTCATAAATTTTTCGTCCCCAAAGAAGAAAATAATTTTCGTGCCAAAGCACTGCACTCTGATTTTTTAAGCCTGTATTTGATTCTCGCGATCATTCTCAGTTTTTCTCTAAAAAACGGTCTGAATTTAAACAACGTATTGGGATTTGCCACCAATATAACAATTGAAAAGATTATTGACCTGACCAATGCCGAAAGGAGCAAAAGTTCATTAAATAAATTAAGTTATAATGACAACCTGTCTTTAGCTGCCAAAAAAAAAGCCGAGGATATGTTCAATAAAAATTATTGGGCCCATTATTCTCCTGACGGCGCAACCCCATGGGACTTTATACTGGAATCAAACTATCAATACGAATACGCCGGGGAAAATCTCGCCAAAAATTTTATGTTCAGTCAGGGAGTGGTTGACGCTTGGATGAATTCTAAAACCCACCGTGACAATATCCTGAGAAAAGAATATACCGAAATAGGAATTGCCATCGTTAATGGTGTATTGAATAATGAAGAAACTACCCTGGTAGTTCAGATGTTCGGAAAACCGCTGAACAATGTTTTGTCTAAAACCGTATCTGCCTCTGAACCGGAAAAAATAGCCGTTGCGGAAAAACCAATCGTTAAAAATGAAGTTGCGACAAATAATATCCCTCTTTCAGGAAAAACCGTTACCGCCCCCAGTCATCAGCGATTGCCAATTAATTTTTATTATGTTTTTTTTGGTTTTCTAATTTTAGCTTTAATTATGGATTTCTATTTTGCCAGCAAACTGAATATTATCAGAATTACCGGCAAAAACTTTATTCATATAATCTTTATTGTTTTCGTTATGATTGGATTGATATTTATAACGAAAGGAGCTATTGTTTGACATGAAACATTTAATCCGCCATGCAAAAAAAGAATTGAACAATAACCTATTTATGTACTTAACTTTATTTACGGTTGGAGTCTTTTATTTAATTTCGCTGAGTTTAAATAAAGGAAATAAATCATTGAACTTTCTCATGCTCGTATTTTTTTCATTATTTTATATCGCCTGGGGAATTCTTCATCATGCTGCTGAAAAAACACTTCATTTTAAAACTGTGCTAGAATATATCCTGATTGGTTTTACTATTATCTTTCTTTTAAAAATTTTATTCTAACTGATTATGAAAGGAGTAATTTTGGCCGGAGGATTGGCAACCCGACTCTATCCATTAACCTATGCAACCAACAAACATCTTTTGCCGGTTTACGGAAAACCAATGATTTTCTACCCGATTGAGACATTGGTCAAATCCGGTATTACTGAAGTACTGGTTATTGTTTCCGGACCTCATGCCGGACATTTTATCCAAGTTCTAAAAAACGGCAAGGAATTCGGCTTAGATCATTTGGAATTCGCCTATCAGGAAAATCCCAAAGGAGGAATTGCCGATGCTTTATCATTAGCTGAAGATTTTTCCGATGGCGACTCCGTCATGGTAATACTTGGCGACAATACAACCGATGCTGATATTTCAAAAACAGTCAAAGAATTCAAAACCGGTGCTTATGTATTCTTAAAAAGAGTGCCTGATCCGAAAAGATTCGGTGTACCGGTGTTCGATGAAAAGAATAAGCAAAAAATCGTCAGAATTATTGAAAAACCTGAAAATCCTTCTTCGGATTATGCGGTTACCGGTCTTTATATTTACGATAATAAGGTTTTTGATTTTATTAAAAAATGCAAACCGTCAAACCGCGGCGAATTGGAAATAACCGATGTCAACAATTTTTATATAAGTAAAGATGCTCTTTTTTGGTCAGAACTTAAAGGATATTGGCTTGATTGCGGAACATTTGATACATTATTGCTTGCCAATCTTTACTGGGCTAAAAAAAATGCTTCGCCGCCTATTAGGGAAAAATTATCAGCTATTAATCTTAGATAAGCTATTTGCTGTTGACTTTTTGTCGATAATTTTCAAGAATGAACTATGGACACAACTCAACTATTGCTAACGATTGTTTTATCAGTGACGACGATTTTACTGATTTTCATCGGTATCCAGTTAATCTTCGTGCTTAAAGAAATAAGGACGATACTGAAAAAAGCCAATGACATTGTAAAAGGATTTGAAAAAGTCGGATTATCGGTCGAACACGGTTTGTCAGAAGCTTTTGGTTTCGTAACCAGCTTTAAATCTATATTTAAAATAATTGAACTGATTAACGCCAAAAAAAATGGAAAAACAAAATGATCATCACTTATCTAATTTTTGGAGTGGTTTTGCCCTTGGTTCAATTGGGGTAACTATCGCCGCTTTCCTTTTCGGGACTAAAAAAGGACGCAAACTTCTTAAAAATATATTGGAAATATCAGAAAACCTTGAAGAGAACCTTCTGCAGATTACTATGGATTTGGAAAAAGAAGTCTCAAAAAATCCGTTTCCTGTCATAGAGGAACTTCTCAAGGCTTCCTATGACAAAAAAGGCTCCGGAAAATTAACGATCAACTCACTATTGAACAAAATAAAGGATTTCTCGCCCGGTCACAAAAAGAGTATAAAAAGCTTTTTCGTTAAAGAAGAAAACAAATAATTAGAAATTAATTTATATATATGAGGAAAGACCTTTCTTTGATTATTTTTCTAGTAACTATACTTATAATCGGTTTGTTATTCATAGTCAGTAAAAACAGAATTACATTAAAAAACAAAGCAGCGGAAAAACCAATATCACCAATAAAACAAACTGAAGAAGCAGTCCCAACATATTTAGTCATAGGTCTTGTCAAAAAACCAAAAGAAAATAAAATAGAAATCTCATCTGTCAATGCCTACAAAAATATCAGGCATTCTGTAAACAAAATCTATCAGGAGACAGAGGAAGCATACCTCTTTCAGCAGATCATTGACCAGCAGGTAGTATCAACAACAGAGTTTGTTTTCAATGACATGATCATGGGTGTTCCGCCAAGAGAAAAGAATGAGCAGCACGATTTGCCGATCATTCTTGACAATCCTCAAGCACTTATCACTGTAAGACATTACCCCAATAGCGCATTTCAGATCGTTGAGAAGAAAAGCAGGGTGATTTATGCTGTAAATAAACAGAATAAAGTGAATCAGGCATTGAAAAACGTCAAAGTCCTGCCTAAAAAAGCATCAATAGCTTCAGCCGATGACAACTATCTTGACATTCTTTTTATCAGCAGCCACTATACCGACTTTGATCTGTTTCATAATGACGTCAGAGCTATGGCTGATTTTATGAAATCAATAGCTCCTTTTTCAGAGTATGCAAACCGTATAAGAACACCGTGGCTTGATAATAGAAGGGAGCTTGATTGCAGGTACGAAGACAGACTGATACCGTGCAATTATGATAAGGTTTTTAATGCAGCTATTGATGCTGGCATGAACTTTGATACCATTGTAGTTATTGAAAATAATAATACTTATGGTGGAGCAGGTTATCGTGGAGCTAACTTAGCAGTTATTTATCGAGATATTGACGACGATGCTAAACAGGTATTAGTACATGAATTTGGCCATTCTTTTGGAAATCTTTATGATGAATATGATTACGGAGTAAATAGCGACGGTAAAAGCGACATAGATGCAATAAATTGTTCCGCATCAAGCAGCTGCGAAAAATGGTCTGGAGTACTCGGAACAGGTTGTTATTCGGTCTGTTCATACACGAATTGGTTTTCACCGGTTGATAATTGCATTATGAGAACATTATGGAATACTGATTTTAGTTTTGACCCGGTTGATGAACCTTCTATTAGAGGTTCAATCAACAGTTATGCTCCAATTACTATTGGATCTGTTTTTATTGAACCAACACCTTCACAAAAGCAGTTTATCTGGCAGATGGACTGTGTTGATAAACCGAAAACCTGTTTACTTAGAAATATGATCAGACCCGCCTATATCAATAGTTATAGAAAGTTTTGTGCTGATAGAAACTATCCCTATGCTTGTTATGGGTATGTTCCCGGACCAACTCAAATTCCAATCCCAACCGACTGTCCTCAGGAAGAGGTTGTACAGGATACCAACCCACAATCAATCAACACCTATTGTTCTGCTACAGTTGGAAGCCAATGTGTTCCGCCTTATAGCTGGTCAACTTCCTTAACCTGTCATCATGCCCAAGGTTTATGGGCTCCTTTTGGTCCAAGCTGCACTAATCCTTACTGTGAAGGATGTAAGTGTACTAAATGTGAAATAACCAATATTAAATGTTCAATCGGTACTCAGAACAAATGGGTTGCCTTAAGATGGGATCTTGAAAACTATAACAGCAACTATAAAGTAATCGTAAGTAAGTCCGGAGAGATTGTCTCAGAATCAAAATACGGTGAACCTTTAAAAATGGTCTATAACCCTGAAGAATGTCAAAACTATGTGATAATTTGCCAACACAGGAATGGCGACACATCCAATATCAGTATTTCAAAAGGATGCAGTTATACTCCTGGAGAAAGCTGTCAATAGCTGGTTGTCAACGCAAATTAAGTGTAAAAAATCATTTGACTTACTTATATTTATATAGTATATTATATTAACTTTTTTATTCCCCAGTATTTTTTTTGGGGTTTTTTTTATTGTTATAAAAACATTTTTCTCTATTACTAGCGATGCCAAAAAATAATCAGTATCAAACCCCGCCTCTTAAAGAAATTCTCCTCGATAAAGAAGATAAAGATTTAGAAAAATTTGATTTAATAGAAATCCAAAAACAGTCTTGGAACAGATTCATCTTCACAGAATTAAAAGATATTCTTAACGAATTCTTCCCCATCAATGACTATACTAATAAAAAATTTACTCTTTTTTTCGAAGATGTTTTTTTCGGTGAACCAAGATATCCGATTGAACTTTGTTTACAAAAAAAACTGACTTATGATGTTCCGGTTTATTTGAAATTAAAGCTCCTTAATAAAAAAACCGGAGTTGAAAAAAAACAGGATGTATATTTTTTCAATATGCCAAAAATGACCAGTCGCGGTACATTTATCATCAACGGCATTGAAAGAGCTATTATTAATCAGATTACTAGATCTCCCGGAGTTTACTTCACCGCGGAAATAGATAAAACTACCGGTCTCACTCTTTATAACGCTGAAATAAGACCATACATCGGCGCCTGGATTGACATTACCCTTAACAAAAATAATTTTATTGAGATGAAGGTTAATAAAAAAAGGAAGTTTTTGGCAACTGCCTTTCTTAAGGTGTTTGACGATGAAAATCCAAATAAAATCCCGTCATACTTCGGTGATCTCAGCAAAGAATTAGCTGAAAAATATCTGTTTCCTACCTTAAAAAAAGACCAGACAAAAAATCATAATGAAGCAATCCTTGAAATATACCGTAAAGTCAGACCGGGAGAACCTCTGATTTTAGACAATGCTCTTGAAACCGTAAATAATTTATTTTTCAGTCATCGACGTTATTCGTTAACTAATGTCGGCCGCTACAAAATCAATAAAAAACTTAATCTTAATCAGGAAATTAATAAAGAGGGTCATTTGTTAAATAAAAGCGACCTGGTTGAGACAATTAAATATTTAATTAACTTAACTGTAGGAAAAGGTAATTTTGATGATATTGATCATCTGGGTAATCGAAGATTAAGAACTGTCGGCGAACTTATCAGTATGTATGGGATTCGCATCGGTATGGTAAGAGTTGAAAGAGAAATTAAAGAAAGAATGAGCTTGGTCCAAAGCGATACAATCGTGTCACCTTCTCAAATAGTCAATTCTAAGCCTTTAATCGTCGCTATTAATTCTTTTTATCGCACCAGTCAACTTTCAACCATAGTTGATCAAACCAATCCCCTTTCAGAACTCGACAACTTGAGAAGAATTACGGTTGGCGGGCCCGGAGGGATTGAGAAAGAAAGAGCTTCGTTTTCTATCCGTGATATTTCATCGTCTCAATATGGAAGAATCTGTCCAATCAGATCTCCTGAAGGACCTAATATTGGCGTTGTCACCTACATGGCGCTTTATTCCAGGATTAATAAATACGGATTTTTGGAAACACCTTATAAAAAAATAAGCAGAACTAAAAACAACAACAAAATCATCAATAAAATCTCAGATGAAATCGTTTACATGCAGGCTGATGATGAAGAAAATTATTATATAACTTCAAATAATATTAATATTGACGAAAATAATCAGATAATTGATGAATATGTGGTCGCCCGTCACAAAGGTGAAATTATTGAGATCCCGACTGAAAAACTTGATTTTATTGATATTTCTCCAAGACAGGTAGTTGGAGCCTCGGCCGCATTAATCCCCTTTCTTCAAAATGATGATGCCAGTCGTGCTCTTATGGGTACCCACATGCAGTGTCAGGCAGTGCCGTTGGTAAATCCGCAAGCTCCTATTGTCGGTACCGGTATGGAAAAAAAGATTTCCACCGCGTTAAACAGAACTATTTTAGCTGAAGAAGACGGGGTGATTGAATATGTTGACGGTAATAAATTGATTGTTAAGGGAAAAAGCGGAAAGTTATACAAGCATAAACTGGAAAGATTTATCAAGACAAATAAAGATGTCTGCTTCGACCAGAAAAGCACTGTTGAACCAAAACAAAAGGTAAAAAAAGGCCAGATATTGGTTGATGGCCCATCAACACAAAATGGCAAACTTGCCCTCGGAAAAAATCTTGTCGTTGCCTATACTTCGTTTAATGGTCTTGGCTATGAAGATGGTTTTGTAATTTCGGAAAGATTGATAAAAGATGATGTTTTAACCTCAATCACAATGGAGGAATTTATTGCTGATCTGGTTGATACCAAACTTGGACCGGAAGAATTAACCAGAGATATTCCCAACGTCAGAGAAGAAGTGCTGCAAAATCTGGATAAAGACGGCCTGGTTATTGTCGGAACTGAAGTCAAAGGTGGAGATATATTAGTCGGTAAAGTTGCACCAAAAGGAGAAAAAGAGTTAACGGCTGAAGAACGGCTTCTCCGGGCAATCTTTGGTGAAAAAGCCAAAGACGTCAAAGATACTTCCTTAAGAATCCCTTACGGTAAAAGAGGAACGGTAATCAATCTCGAAACAATCGACAGCAAAAAGGATCCTAATGAGCTTGAACCAAGTATATTAAAAAGAATCCTTGTCAGCACTGCCCAGTTGAGAAAAATCTCTGTCGGAGATAAACTGGCGGGACGTCATGGTAATAAGGGTGTTATTTCTAAGGTCCTACCTGAATGGGACATGCCTTATCTTGAGGACGGAACTCCTGTTGATGTTATTTTATCACCGTTATCGATTCTTGCCAGAATGAATCTCGGCCAGTTGTTTGAAGCATTAATGGGATTAGTCGCACAAAAGAATTCATCAGCAATCTCAATACCGGTTTTTGAAAAAACTAAAGAAAACTATATCATTAACGAGCTTAAGAAACTCGGTTTGCCGGTCGATGGAAAAACTACTTTGTATGACGGGAAAACCGGTCAACCATACGAAAGAAAAGTCCTTGTTGGAATAAGCTACATCATGAAATTAATTCACATGGTAGAGGACAAATTCCACGCCAGATCTGTGGGTCCATATTCTCTGGTTACCCAACAACCTTTGGGCGGAAAGTCGCAAATGGGCGGACAGAGATTCGGAGAGATGGAAGTTTGGGCCCTTGAATCACATCGTGTACCAATTACATTGCAGGAAATGTTGACAATTAAAAGTGACGATGTCCGCGGTCGGACCAAAGCTTTTGAATCAATCATCAAGGGAATAGAAATACCCCAATCAAACGTACCGGAATCTTTTAACGTTCTGGTTAAAGAACTAAACTCCTTAGGATTATCAATTGAGTACATTAAATAATTATGGAAGAAGTTAATACAGTAGATTTTTCCGGTCTTAGAATCAGTTTAGCTTCTCCGGAAGTAATCCTTTCTTGGTCAAGAGGAGAGGTCACAAAACCAGAAACAATTAATTACCGTACTTTCAGAGCTGAAAAAGACGGTCTTTTTGATGAAAGAATTTTTGGTCCTACAAAAGATTATGAATGTTACTGCGGAAAGTATAAAAGAATGCGTTATAAAGGAATAACCTGTGATCGCTGCGGTGTTGAGATTACCACCTCGGCAGTCAGACGCGAAAGAATGGGCCATATTAAATTAGCATCTCCTATTGCTCACATTTGGTATTTCAAAGGCTCCTCATCTGTCCTTAGCACAATTCTAAGCATTCCTCCTCAGGCGATGGAAAGAATAATTTATTATGCCCTCTATCTGGTCAAAAATATTAATAAGGATAAACAAAAAAAGGCCGTTCAAACAATTGATAATTCCAAGAAACAGGAGTTGGAAGAGACTGAAAGTGTTTTTACCAAAGAAAGAGAAAGGCTTGAGAATGACTTTAATAAACAAAGAAGCGACCTTGAGAAAAAAATTGCCAACAAAGAACAAAGAGGAATAACACAACAGGAATTAGAATTTAAGGAAAGGGAGCAATTAAAGGTATTATCAAATAAATTCACAGAACAAAAGGCAAAAAAAACAGCTTTTTTTGACAGGCTGATAAAAATAGTTAAGGGAATCAAAGAACTGGAAACAATAGAAGAAGATGATTATTTGTATTTAAGAGAAAAAGAGATTGAGGATTTTATCGACGTTGGCATGGGTTCTGAAATTATATTTGATATTTTATCATCGTTTGACATCAACAAGGAATATTCTAAAACATTAAAAGACCTCAATGAAGCCAAAGGTGATAAAAGAAATAAACTTCTTAAAAGAGTCAGAGTACTAGAATCTTTCATTAAAGCGAACATCTCTCCAAAATGGATGGTTTTGACTGTCTTACCTGTTATTCCTCCTGATTTAAGACCGGTTGTTCAACTACCTGGAGGTAAGTTTGCGACTTCAGATCTTAATGATTTTTATCGTCGAGTCATCAACAGAAATAACCGTTTGAAACAACTGATTGATCTTGGAGCACCGGAAATTATTCTTCGTAACGAAAAAAGAATGTTGCAGGAAGCGGTCGATTCACTGATTGACCTGCAAAAATCAAGAGGCCGGGCAAAAACCCAAGGAGCTGCCTCAAAGATTCAAAAATCACTGTCGGATATTCTCAGAGGAAAACAGGGAAGATTCCGTCAGAATCTTCTTGGTAAAAGAGTTGATTATTCCGGCCGTTCAACTATTATTGTTGGACCTGATTTAAATATCGATCAGTGCGGAATCCCGAAAGAAATGGCTCTTGAGTTATTTAAACCTTTCCTTCTTCATGAAATTATCATCCAAGGTTTGGCCCCGAATATTAAAAGCGCCAAAAGCTTCCTTGAAAAAAAGGAACCGGTCGTATACGAGATTCTGGAAAAAGTTATAAAAAATCATCCGGTTTTATTAAACCGAGCCCCGACACTCCACAAATTATCAATTTTGGGATTTTATCCTGTACTGACCGATGACAATGCCATAAGACTTCATCCGACAGTATGTTCCGGATATAATGCTGATTTTGATGGTGATGCCATGGGAGTCTTTTTACCGCTCTCTCAAAACGCGGTTGATGAGGTAAAAAACAGAATGATGTCATATCAAAACCTTCTCAAACCGGCAGATGGCTCGCCGATTGTTCTTCCCAACAAAGAAATGGCTTTAGGTTGTTACTATATCACAACAATCGATTCGGCCTTTTCCAATAAAAAAGACGATGCGTGCAAACCTTTCAGTAATGAAAATGAGGTTATTAATGCCTATAACTTCAAAAGCATCTTACTCAGGGAACCTATCTGGGTAATGACAGGCGGAAAATTAATTAAAACTACCGCCGGAAGAGTAATTTTTAATCAATGTTTGCCAAAAGAAATTGGCTTTCTTAATCAAGACATGAGAGCCATGGACATAAAGAATTTGGTAGTAAGAGCGATGAAAATATTCAACTATGCCGAAGTTGGTCAACTGATTGACAATATTAAAGATGTTGGTTTTTGGGGCGCCACCATTTCAGGAGGATTATCTGTTTCGATCTTTGACTGTCAAATTATCCCTGAAAAAGACAGCGCTGTTAAGGAAACCGAAAAAGAAGTGGAAAAGATAGAAAAAAATTATGAACAAGGCTTGTTAACTCTTGAAGAAAAGAAAAGATATTCCAATAAACTGTGGATTGATACAACAGAATCATTAGCCGACAAAACCTGGGCTGCCCTGGATGAAGAAAATCCGGTTAAAATTATTATTAAGTCAGGTGGAGCCCGTGCGTCTCAGGAACAATTGAAACAACTTTCCGCGATCAAAGGTCTTGTGGTTGATCCGTTAGGAAAAATTATCGAAGTACCGACGAAATCCAATTATCGTGAAGGCTTGTCGATTTTTGAATATGTTATCTCTGCCCGAGGTGCTCGCAAAGGTTTAACCGATTCTGCTCTGAAAACAGCTGATGCCGGTTATCTTACCCGCCGTTTAGTTGATGTTGCCCACGACATGATTATTAAGGAAGAAGACTGCCAAACAACCGAAGGTCTTCATATCAGTATTGAGGATAGCCGTGGCGATAAATTCTATGATCGGATAAAAGGAAGATTTAGCGTAAAGGATATCCATAATAGCAATAAAGAGGTATTAATTAAAGCCGGAGAGGTATTCGATGAAGACAAAATCAAACTTTTGGAAAAGAATAAAATAACAAAAGTAGCGGTACGATCAGCGTTATATTGTTCGTCAAAACAAGGAGTCTGCCAAAAATGCTACGGCATTGATCTCTCAACTAACAAAATCGTTGAGATCGGTGTTCCGGTTGGTGTTATCGCCGCCCAATCGATCGGTGAACCTGGAACTCAGCTGACGATGAGAGTCAGACATTTCGGCGGAATTGTTATTTCCGACGTTACCCAAGGTCTTCCAAGAGTGGAAGAACTTTTTGAAACCAGAACACCTAAAATAATTTCTCCTATCAGTGAATTTGACGGAAAAGTATCAGTCCAGGAAGATACAAAAAAAGAAGTTTATATGCTGAAAATCAGTTCGATAAACAGCGATCCTGTTCAAGAACAGGAATTTGTCATTCCTTTAACACAAAAATTAAGAGTTAAAGACGGCGATGTTGTTTTATCCGGAACACCTTTATCTGAAGGCGCCCTGGATGTTCATAATGTTCTGACAATAAAAGGCCTCAGGTCTGCCCAGTTATATTTAGTTGACGAAATCCAAAGAGTCTATGAATCTCAAGGTATTGGTATCCACGACAAACATTTTGAAGTTATCATAAGAAAGATGAGTGATAAGGTCATTATTGAAGACGAAGGCGACAGTTCTTTCATTAAAGATGAAGTTGTATCAAGAATCAGGTTTGAAGAAGAAAATAAAAAAGTATTGGCTAAAGGCGGAAAACCGGCAGTCGGTAAGATTTCCATTCTGGGAATAACCAGAGCCGCTATCTACACTGACTCGTGGTTGTCATCAGCTTCATTTGAACAAACTACAGGAGTCTTAAGCAGTGCAGCCATAAAAGGACAAGTCGATTACTTGTTGGGTCTAAAAGAAAATGTTATAATAGGCAGATTAATACCTGTTACCAAAGAATTAATTGATAAATATTACACTAAATTTTTGAGTAAATATGCCAACAATCAACCAACTGGTGAAAAAGGGGAGAAAAAATAGGGAGAAAAGAGCGCATTCAGCCTCTTTAAAGATAAATTTCAATGCATTGGAAAGAAAATATCTTAAAGTAAACAATCCTTTTAAAAGAGGTGTTTGTACTGTCGTCAGAACTATGACGCCAAAAAAACCAAACTCCGCACTAAGAAAGGTTGCCAGAGTAAGACTGTCAAATAAAGCAGAGGTCACAGCCTATATCCAGGGCGTTGGCCATAACTTAGCCGAACACTCGATCGTTCTTGTTCGCGGAGGAAGAGTCAAAGATTTGCCAGGTGTAAAATATCATATTGTTAGAGGTAAGTTTGACACAACAGGAGTTGCGGGAAGAACCACTTCCCGATCTAAATACGGAGCCAAAAAAGCAAAGGCTAAAACCGTTTAACAGTAAAAAATAATCAATTATGCCAAGACATCAATATAAAAAAAGACAACATAAGGATGATCCGGTTTATCAAAGCTATGAAGTAGCTAAATTAATTAAGTATGTCATGCTTGATGGTAAAAAAAGTGTTGCCAAGAATCTTGTCTATCAGGTTTTGGAACAATTGAAAACTGAAAATAAAGATCCGCTTAAAATCCTGAATTTAGCAATCAACAACGTCGCCCCTAATGTCGAAGCAAGACCAAGACGGTTAGGCGGAGCCTCCTATCTGGTGCCAGCTGAAGTAAGACGGGAAAGAAAATTATTCCTGGCTCTAAATTGGATTATTAACGCTGCCAAATCAAGATCAAACAAAGAATTTCACAGCTTTGATAAAAAACTTTTGGCAGAGTTTATTGACGCCTCAAAAAATCAAGGCCAGGCTGTCGGAAAAAGAATGCAAACTGAAAAAGTAGCCGAAGCCAACAAAGCCTTCTCACACCTTAAGTGGTAAGAATTAATCCTAAATCCTAAGTTTTAATACAATTAAAATTTTTTGGGATTTGGTATTTAATATTTAGAATTTAATTATATGGCCCAGCAACCAATCTTCACAAAAAACAGGAATGTGTCAACCGAAAGAATTAGAAATGTGGGAATAATCGCTCATATTGACTCGGGTAAAACAACTACTACCGAACGGCTTCTTTTTTATACAGGCAGAACCTATAAAATCGGTGATATTGACGAAGGAACAACCCAGATGGACTGGATGCCTCAGGAAAGAGAAAGAGGAATCACAATTGTCTCAGCTGCCACAACAACCTTCTGGAAAGATACACGTATTAATATTATTGATACTCCAGGCCATGTCGATTTTACCGCTGAGGTTGAAAGATCATTGCGCGTCCTTGACGGTGGCGTGGTTGTTTTTGATGCGGAAGAAGGCGTTCAGAGCCAATCAGAAACAGTCTGGCGCCAAGCTGATAAATATAAGGTACCAAGAATCTGCTTTATAAATAAAATGGATAAGTTGGGAGCTGACTTTGAAGCGACAGTAGGCGAAATCAGAGACAGATTAGGAGCCAATCCTATTGTTATGACTTGGCCGATCGGTAAAGAAAAAGATTTTACCGGAGTAGTTGATCTGTTTGAACAAAAATCACTTACCTGGAATAAGGATCCTCAAGGAATTGATTATGAGACATCGGATATTATTCCTGATGATATTAAAAGCAAAGTTAAACAAATGAGAGAAAAATTAATTGAACAGATCACTGAAACGAATGATGAACTGCTCAGTAAATATTTAAACGGTGAAAAGATATCTGATCAGGAATTAAAAAAAGCTTTAAGGGCTGCCGTAATATCATATAAGCTTATCCCTGTTTACTGCGGTACATCGCTAAGGAATAAAGGTGTCCAGCTAATTCTTGACGCCATCGTCGACTATCTACCGTCTCCTCGGGACTTGAAAGAAATCAAAGGCCTTGACCCAAAAACAAACGAAGTAAAAAAAAGGCAGTTAGTTGATAATGAAAAATTTTCCGCTCTCGCATTCAAAATCCAACTTGATCCTCATGTTGGAAAATTAACCTATACCCGGATTTATTCAGGAACGATTGAATCAGGTTCATATATCACCAATATAAATCGTGACAAAGAAGAAAGATTAAGCCGGGTTCTTTTAATGCACGCCAACCAAAGAGAAGAAATCGACAGAGCTTATGCCGGAGAGATTGTCGCTCTGGTCGGACCCAAAGATACTAAAACCGGAGATACATTAGCCGATCCGAATGATCCGATTATTCTTGAAAAAATTACTTTTCCCGAACCGGTTATTTCTTTGGCGATTGAACCAAAGAGTATGGCTGATCAGGAAAAATTGTCATACACACTCCAAAAACTGGCTGACGAAGATCCAACCTTTAGGGTTAAGATTAACCACGAAACCAACCAGACAATTATATCCGGTATGGGTGAACTTCATCTTGAAATTCTGGTCGACAGAATGAAAAGAGAGTTTGGTATGAACGTCAATGTTGGAAAACCACAGGTCGCTTATAAAGAAACGATTAAAACAACAGCTGAAGGAGAAGGTAAGTATATTAAACAAACCGGAGGTCATGGTCAATATGGCCATTGTTTCATTAAGGTTGAACCTTTAGCCAGAGGTGAAGGTTTTAAGTATGTTAATAAAATTAAAGGCGGCGCTATTCCTTCTGAGTTCGTTCCCTCAGTTGAAAAAGGTGTAATTGAAGCGCTTGAGAAAGGCATCCTGCTTGGCTTCCCCATCGTAGATATCCAGGTTACTCTTTTTGATGGTACATACCACGATGTTGATTCATCTGACATTGCTTTTAAAATCGCAGGATCAATGGGTTTGACCGCAGCAGCAAAAAATGCCAAGCTAACCTTGCTTGAACCGATCATGAAGCTTGAGGTAACTGTTCCGGAAGAATTTATGGGTGTAGCTATTGGCGATATATCAAGCAAAAGAGGCAAAATTCTGGGAACGGAAAAAAGAAGCCGGGCAGTTGTTATTAAAAGCTATGCTCCCCTTGCTGACTTATCCGGTTACGCAACTACTCTACGTTCCTTAACCGAAGGCCGGGGATTTTTCTACATGGAACCGTCACATTACGAAGAAGTACCCCAGAATATCGTCCAGGCAATGGTTAATAAGAAATGAAAGTAAAAAAGTTGAAAAAGTTTTAAAAGCAATAGAATCGTTTGTCATCCTGGCGAACCCTCCGATTCGGAGGGGAGTCCAGGATCGTTGTTTTCACAAAACATAAACAACGATTCTGGATGCGCTCACTAACGTTCGCTTACCAGAATGACAAATTTTGAAAATTGTTTCGGATTTTCCACTTCGTCCCGCTCAGCGGGACTTCGAGGGACGAGTCGTGCTTCGAGCTTCGGATTTTTTTAGAAATTAGCTCAATTAAGTTACTTAGAAATTAACTGAGAATATCTTTAGCTCTTCTTTAAGCGATTACTGAAAACCGCTTGACAAGTGAACAATCGTTCACTAGAATGAGATCCATGCAAAATAGACTGGATAAAGTAAAAAAATTTTATTGGCGCCAAAAACGTCTTCCTTCGTATGCGGAAATGCTCAAAATCTTTAACCTCTCCTCAAAAAATACTATTTTTAAAATGGTAAAAAAATGGCTTGAAGAAGGTTTTCTGAAAAAAGATGGCAGCAAACTGTCTCCGACAAAAAAATTTTTCAGTCTGCCGTTGCTTGGTCTTGTCAAAGCAGGCTTCCCTATCCTGTCTGAAGAAAACAAGAACTATCTTTCTCTTGATGAGTATTTGATTGAAGATCCGCAATCATCATTCCTGCTTAAAGTCAGCGGTGATTCGCTTAGCGGAATCGGCATCTTTGAAGGTGATATTGTTATTATTAACAAAAAAAAAGAGGCTCATCCGGGACAGATTGTCCTTGCGCAGATTGATCGGGGCTGGACCCTGAAAATCTTGAAACGGGACCGTTTGCACCGGAAAATTTATCTTGAGTCGGCCAACCCCAAGTATCCGCCTCTTTACCCTCATCAAGAACTCCAGATATTCGGCACGGTTAAAGCAGTTATCAGAAAGATGAATTGAAGCTTTTAGAAAAATATGTTCCAAATCCACCGTTGGCCAAACGCAATACTTCATCTTGACGGCGATGCTTTTTTTGCCTCAGTCATTCAAGCGGTCAACCCGTCATGGAAAAACAAACCGGTTGTAGTTGGAAAAGAACGCGGTATCGCAACGGCTTTTTCTTACGAAGCCAAAAAATACGGCGTTAAACGGGGGATGCGGATTTTTGAGATTAAGAAAATCTGTCCTGACTGCTTAATTGTTGAATCTGATTATCAAATCTATTCATTATTTTCCCAGAAGATTTTCAGTATCATGCGTCAATTCTCTCCGCTAATCGAAGAATACTCGATTGATGAAGGTTTTACCGACTTAAAAGGCCTAAGAAGACCGCTTAATATGAGTTACCGCGAAATTGCCGCAGCCATGAAAGAAAAAATAGAAAAATCTCTTGGAATTACCGTTTCGGTTGGCCTATCGTTGACAAAATCATTGGCTAAAATTGCCTCATCTTTCCGCAAACCCTCAGGACTGACAATCATCGACGGCCCGACAATCGAAGCCTTTTTGGAAAAAACAGCTCTTGAGAACATTTGGGGAATCGGCATTAATACCGGAGCCTATTTAAGAAAAATAGGGTTAAAAACCGCCCTGGATTTTGCCAAACAACCGGAAAATTTTATCAAAAAAAATCTGACCAAACCTTTTTTTGATATCTGGCAGGAACTGCGCGGCAATAAAGTTTATGATATTAATCCCCTCTCAAAAGAATCTTATAAATCAATCACCAAAAGCGAAACATTTGCCCCGCCGACAAATAACCCTGATCTTCTCTGGTCCAGATTACTCAATCATATTGAAGACGCCTTTAGCAAAGCCAGACATTTTGATTATTATGTGGGCAAAGTCATTATTTTTTTGAAAACCCAGAGCTTCAGTTATCTGTTTAAGGAAATCAAATTAATTGAAAAAGTAAAATACCCTTATGCGATCAGAGATTTTATTAAAGATAGTTTTAATGGAATTCTTAATAAGAGATTTCTCTACCGGACAACCGGCTGCACTATCACTGATTTTCATGAAGGATCGATTATCCAACCGGGATTGTTTCAGGATCGCGCTGAAATAAAAAAGAAGATTGAAAGAATCTACCCTTTATATGAGGCGAAAAAAATCGATTTTGGAACTAATTTCTTTGACCGGAAAAAGGAAATTATCAGTGATAAAGATCCCCGGAAATTAGCCGTTCCCTTTCTTGATCTCAATACTGTTTAGAATTAAATCAGTTTCCCCATTTTTAGACTGGAATAACTGTCTCTGGTTACTATCACATGGTCGATGATCTCGATTCCAAGAATTTCTCCTGCTTTTATCAGTCTTTTGGTAAGCATAACGTCTTCGGCTGACGGTTGGGTTGAGCCTGACGGATGATTGTGACTCAAAACTATCTGGGCGGTTGAATGTCTGATGGCCGGTTCAAAAACTTCACGGGGATGAACAATACTGGCATTAAGATTACCGATCGAAATCAGCTCACGTTTGATCACTTGGTTTTTCATATCCAGGAAAAAAATAATAAAATGTTCTTTTTTACTTCCTCGGATATCGCTGAGTTCTTCCCAAACATCTTCCGGATTAAGAAACAGGGCAGATTTTTTTTTGGTAAAAATCCTTTTTCCCAGCTCCAGACATGCCAATATCTGACAGGCTTTCATATCCCCAATTCCCGATATTTTTTTAATTTCATTAAATGAAATCTCCGGCGACACTGACAACGGATATTTTCTTAAGATTTCCTTGGCTATCTCAAGCACGTTTTTACCTTGTTTGCCTTTGCCGATAACAAGAGCTAATAATTCATAATCCCTCAGTTTCTCAACTCCATAACGCAGTAATTTTTCCCTCGGCCTATCAAATTTGGACAAATTTTTTATTTTCATAAAATATAAAAAAATACTAAACCAAATCAAACTATCCGTCAACGGAATATAGACAACATTTTGTCATTCTGGATTCGTCCTCCGATTCGGAGGACGAATCCAGAATCGTTGTTATTGTAATCCACAACTTCTTTACTTCATTATATTAATATAATGAAGTAAACGATAATAAAACTGATTGGTCTTATCTGATAAAATATGATTATCAACGAGACTTTTGGAGAGGTGCCGGAGCGGTTGAACGGGCTAGTCTCGCCACGAGATGAACTCGTGGCAGTCCCGAGTTTATCTCGGGACGAAAAATAGAAATTATCAATATGATATTCAGGAAAAGCGAGTTAAAAAGGTCGGAAGACACATCAATGTAATTCAATGGATTAGTCCGCCACGAGATGAACTCGTGGCAATCCCGAGTTTATCTCGGGACGAAAAACTAAACAAATATGTTTCATTATGTATATCTTTTAGAATTAAACAATGGTAATTGGTATACAGGTTTTACTAGTGATTTAAAGAAAAGAATAAAAGACCATGAAAATGGTAAAGTACAATCAACAAAACCTTTTTTACCAATTAAATTGATACATTATGAGGCTTATAAAATTAAAGAAGATGCCCGAAGAAGAGAAAAATATTTAAAAACATCTGATGGAAAACATTTTCTAAAGCAACAATTATCAATTTTGTATTCAAAAATTAAAAAAGCGGATAATGAATCTAATTAGGAGGCATGCCAGAGTGGTCGAATGGGCTAGTCTCGAAAACTAGTATGGCCGTAAGGTCATCAGAGGTTCGAATCCTCTTGCCTCCGCACTAAAGTCGCTTTCCAAATCTATCAGCCGGAGCAAAGGACTGCTCCACGAGACTCCCGAGGTCGTGTTACTCCCGAGGTCGTGTTACACTCTCCAATTAGAATAACGGTATCAGGCCCAAGAAGCTGGCAACAATCATGATGATTACACTGATAAAAAACCGCATCGCGAATTTTCTGTTTCCCTGAAGAAAAACATATGAGGCTTTTGATAACAGATTAACTGCGTTAGCTAATATTAAGGATAAGACGCCTGTCTGATAGGTTATTGATTTTCCTGCTAATTCGGCAATATTGATGGTCACGGCATCCAGTCCGGTTAAAGCGCCAAGAATATTGCTTACTATAAATCCGCTGTTCCCGAATAAAACGAGGCATAATTTTGTGATGATTTTGATCATGAGAAAAATAGCAGCAAATTGAAGAGCGGGAGCAAGGGAAAAAATTTTGTCCTGCTTAAGTTTTTCTTTTGCTTGATTGATATTGATTTTATTCACACTTTTTTTCCTCAAAAAGTACAAACCAATAATCAAAGCCGAAAAAGAAAGAGAAAAAATATAGGGAATATTCTTAATCAAAAAAACAACATTAATTGAGGCCAGCAATATGAAATGCTGAAAAAAACTGGAAAGGTTGGTAAATATAGCTGCTGCTGTCAAACGGTCAATATTTTTTGCGGTTTTACTTTGCTGGGCTAGCGACTGAGTAGTTGACGTCGAAGAAATAAATCCACCAATAAAACTCGTAAGTAACCATCCGTTTTTTTGTCCAACTGCCTTTTCCAAAACGTATCCAAAGATTTCTACTCCCGTAATAATAGCAACAACTTTCCATACGCTGTACGGATTAATGAGCTCAAAACTGCTTATTTTTGAGAGGTCAATCCCAATGAATTTTAGAATGTCTGACAATAAAGGAATCTCTTTGACCGTATAACTGACATCCGGCAAAAAGGGAAGAATAATCAGAGCAATGATTGCATAACTGATCAATGCTTCCAATTCATATCCTTTTATGCCTGCGATAAATAATTTGATTTTTTCTTTCATTGAAAGAATAAGGATGAGTATCACTGTTATGGCAATAATTAATTGCATAGGAAGGGCCTCCAATCCTACAAAGACACCAATTAAATAACTCCACAAAATCGCCAGTTCTGTCGTCATACCGTTATCTTTCGTAAAGAGACTGCCAATAACATAATAGGTAATAAGTAGCAAAGAAAAAGTAATGGAAATTATCAAGAATAAACTGAAGTATGGCTTTAGAAAGAAAGCTGCAATTGTACCAAGAGTGGTAATCAGAGCATAGCTTCTTATTCCCAAACTTCCAACACCGCTTCTTGAAGTCCGGTCTACCCTTTTTTCATAGGCTTCCCGTTCTAATCCGATTACAGTACCTAGAAGTAGGGAAAATAAGAGTTTTACTGTTATTGATAAATGCATGTCTGGATTATTATACCAAACTAATCCTATATCTAGGATAGATATTCAGCATCTGACTGTAAGAAAAAAATGCTCACTCAAATTACTTAATAACAGCCTGCGCTAGCAACAGGCTATTCTTTATCAGCAACAACTCTCGTCTTCACAACAACAACCGCAATCGCAAAGCTCTTTCAATGCTTTCAGTTTTTTTTCAAGATTAACAATGACTTCTCTCGAACCTTTTGCCGTTATAACAAGTTCTTCACCTTTATTTTCCATTGATATTTTAATTCCTTTTAGATGTTTTAAAAAATGCATATATTTCCCTCCTTTCATGCTTTGATTATACATCGAAATATTTCAATATGTCAATATGTGTTTTTGTAACCGTTCAGGAATAGCCAAAGATATTCTTCGAGCGAGCTTAGCGAGTCGAGAAGTATCTAAGATAATTTGTTCTCGATTACGTCCACGATTTATCAGGACTCCGCTCGAACAATAAAGCTATTATCAAAGCTTTACCAATTATGATTTTTTAAACCTCTCACGAACCTACGCTCGGGGAATTTATTAATTCGCTTCGTCGAAAATAAAAATCTCGCCGAAGCGGTATTTCCGCTCCCTTCGCCACGAGCTTATTTATCATCCTAAAATACCGCGAAGGCGGATTTAATGAAGCAAGTCTTTCAGGAAATCCATACAACAGCAGGAGATATTTTCACAGCTTAAAGAATAATATACCTCTTTCCCCTTTTTCTTCGCGCTAATAGCACCTGCCTGGACAAGCAACGATAGATGGTGAGACGTAGTTGGTTGTGACAACTTAATATACTGCTTAATTTCCGAAGCATTAAGACTTTTGTGGAGTTTCAAAAGGCTTAGAATCAACTGACGATGCTTATCGCTTATCGATTTAAAAAACTTCAACGTTTTCAGACTGCAGCATTTTGTCATATTTACGTATTTCAATATATTATAGCAATATCTTCAGTAAATTCTATTCGTAACATTTTTATCTAATATTTTTTTATATTAACAAAGAAATCTTATATTTGCTTTTTTAATAAAAGAGGAATATAATCTACCGCATTAATACTTTAATTGATTAAATGGCCTCAAGAACTGAATTACACACTTCAAGAAAAGACACAGCAATGAGAGCAACTCATCCTACATATTATATGTATAAGGATTTTTTATGGCGGTTAAAAAGAAATTTACCTGGAATAAAGGGATTTGACGTAGAAGAAAGTCTTTTTCCAGACGGTAGTCCAAAAACAGAGGTTGTTGATCCCAAAACACGAGGATACGAGTTTGAAGGGAGAGACCCATTTGGTTATGCTATTGTTCCTTTTTGGATTGTTGGTAAATTTGGTGGTAATAAATTTTCTGACTGTTTATTTGCAGCTGAAGAAATGGTCAACGGTCTATCTCATGTAGAGAACGGTAGTCTACCTCTGGCACAAAGAATAATCGGTGTTGCTCCATATATAGAAATGCGCCAGGATCGAAGATCTATCAAAGAAGACAAAATACAAACCGGTCAGGCAATTTATGCTGAAATCGTTGCCCGGAGTCTAAGTGCAATGGGTATGAATCAACTAGTACTTCTTGATCCACACAGTTATCAAGGAGTGGAATACCTTGAAGGTAGTGGTATACAAACAGTTAGTTTAACTGCAATGCCGCTTTTCGCTGAAAGAATAAGAAAAAAAGGATTGGTTGATAATACAGTAATAGTGTCTCTTGATAAAGGAGCTTTACAAAAATGTCTTAGGTTAGGAGAATTATTAGGTCTAAGTCCGGAACAAATAGTTGTTTTTAACAAACATAGAGAATCAGGAAAACAATTAAGTTCCGATCTTCTCTGTGGAGATCCTCAAGGAAAAGATGTTATAATCGCTGATGATATCGCTGCTTCTTTTGAATCATTGAAACTTACATGTTCTCGACTCAAAGAAAAATGCCACTGTAATAGAATTACTATTCTCGTTACACATGGTATATTGTCTGGCGACGCAAGAAATAATGTTATACAAATGTTGGAAAATCAAACTGTCGACACCATTATGATTTCAGATTCCTTACCAAGGGCAGGATATGTATTAGATGAAGTTCCAGGAGTTCATGTGGTATCAGTTGCCCCACTTATGGCACAAGCAGTAAATTGCTTAATCTCAGGATCATTTGAAACAACACAGTTCCATGGACAACCTTTTACCAACTTCATTCTTACACCAAGACCAAAAGAAGAAGTATGGGAAGAATTTACTCAAACAGTTGAACATCAACAGGCGGTTTTACAAACCGCACAGGTGCTTTAAATATCTTAATCACAAAACAAAAACGCCTCCATATAATTGAAGGCGTTTTTTACTACTTGCCGTCCCCTTATGAATTGTAGTTTAAAAAACCAATCTGAAATTAAGCTGAAATTATTTTATACTTTGTAAATGTCTACTTTTGAATGTGAAAAATATATAAAAAAATTAGGGTTTGGAGAAATTAGACTTAATAAAAACACAACTCCTTCAAATTGTATGTCAACAAATTTAATCCGAACAGAAATTGATAATACTAAAATAGATCGCTTTACTAAGATGTGGGCTAAATCGGAATTAATAACTGATAGGAACTTCGATAGAGAAAAACCAAGGCCAAAATCACCTTTAAAAGTCCGTTATCAACCATTACCTGATGCTTTTATAGCGGCGTACCAGTTAATGACAAATGAAGTATTAGTAGGAAAAACCGCAGCACACTTGACTCCCGAAAGTCTTGAGGCGGTTTTAGCGCATGAAAAAACTCATGCTTTATTTTCAGAACTTACTGAGGAAGAACAACAATTTTTAGTACATGCCATATTCACGCAGCAACCTACAAATTTGGGAAATGTATACTCAATACTGCGTTGCGTTTATGATAAAGGATATTTTGGAAAACCGCGAGCCCAATTACTGGCTCAATATTCATTAATAGTAGGAAAAAAACATCATATTGAAACTGCCTCTCTTAATAATAATGGAGAAACAGAAGAGGTAGATTTAGCAATTGTTATCGGAGAGATACTAGCATTTGCGAATACATTTTCTAATGAGAAAGATGACATTGGGGGAGAATTTTGTACAATTGCACGTATAGCGTCAAAAGCACTTGTATTATCCCTTGATCCGGTTACCTCAGGTTTACTCAGACAAAAAGGTTTGCTTGATACAAGAGCACAAGAAGAAACAAGACATTTACTCGAAAACCCTGCTTTTAAACTTGAGAGGCTTATGCATAGGCTTTCTCTCGAACACAAAGACCAAGACATTCTGCCTTTAATCAGAAGGCAGGTCCCCATCTACACTATCAGTTCTTGAATTACTCTTTCTTTTCTCTCTGACCTATCCAAATCCTTTTTAAAAAACACCTCGTCAGCTTTCTGATAATCATTATCTGTCCCAATCTTGCCCATGGCAATTAAAATAGTTGGTTTATGATTGATTGGAAGGTTAAATATTTCTTTAGTCATATCAGCGTCAAAATAACCTATCTGCCTGCTGTAATAACCAAGCGACTGCGCCTGAAAAATAAGAGAAATAACACTTGCTCCAAGATCATAAGCTATCCATTTACTTCCAGCATCCACCTCAGTATCTGCACACCCGACAATAATAACCGGAGCTGTTAAAGCCCAGGAGTTTGTATCGGGAATGCATTGCTGGATTTTTTTATGTGCAGGCGTTCCTTTTTTTATCATATAGAAAAACCATTGTTGAAGATTACGCGCAGACGGTGTTAACCTGGCTGCTTCAAAAATCACCTCCAGATGTTCCTCTGGAATCGGCTCTGATGAAAAAATCCGCGGGCTAAAACGCTTCCCAATCGCATCAATAACCTGGTGTTTCGGTCTTGGAACACGGATCTCAATAACTTTTTTACTGGTAATCATTTTATTAAATTAAGAAATCAATTTATAACCTATAGTTAACTCTAATTAATCGATTAATTAGAGTAAGGAATAAGAACATGGTTTTTTTTAAATTACAGATATATATTATCAATTATTTAGTAAAATATTAGTCTATTATTAATAGTTATTATTTAGAAATTATTGTCATTGCTAACGCAATAAGATAAACAAGACAATCTATTAGTTTATGGGGTTGCCACGTTTACGGCTGCGTCGGAACTTGAAATGACACTAAATTTTATAAATCTAATTAAGCCTATGAAAACTAAAGTTCTATTCACATCAATAACCAAAAATAATAAAAATAACATTGCCGATATTGCAAGAAGATTGCTTGAAAAAACCATCAGTGATAATAACATCAAGCTTGAAAAAGAAATTCCGCTTAAGATTCATCCCGGAACTCGCGGTAACATTTCCTACGTTAGGGCTGAAAATTATCAGGGAATCATTGATTTCTTAAAAGAAAAGAATATCAAAACCTATTACATTGAAACCAATACGGCTACCGGACCACGTTCCAACACAACCTCTCATTTGCAAGTCATAAAAGAAAATGGTTTTGCCAATCTGCCGTTTGTTATCGCTGACGGTGAAAAAGGATTCGATCATGTAAAAGTAAAAATAGATACGGGTAAGCATTTCCAGTCATGCCTGATTGCCGGAAAACTGGCAGAACCAAAACAGATCATTGTTACAAGCCATTTCAAAGGTCATATCATGTCGGGGTTTGGCGGAGCAATCAAACAACTTGGGATTGGCTTTGCCTCTGCCCGGGGTAAAATCGATGCTCATTGTAAAATAACTATTCCTGATAATGAAACTATTGACTGGAGCAAAAGAGATATTTTATATGACGGCAAAGAATTCAGGCAAAGAAGCGCTGAATATGCCCTCGCAGCCGTAAACCATAAACAATATCTTTATGTTACTTACGCTATTTCCATTGTTGAAAACTGTGATTGTGACGGAGCACCAATGAAGCCAATTTATGAAGACCTGGGTATTTTTGCATCGCTTGATCCGGTTGCCATTGACAAGGCTTGTTTTGACTTATTGCAAAAAAGAGAAGGAAAGAAACCATTCGACGGCGACGATATTTTTGCTTATGCGGAAGAAATCGGTCTTGGGTCAACCCAATACGAATTGATCCAATTCAGTTAAATATAGAGATCATTCGAGATTGATATATTGTTTATCCATCTTCCCTAACCCGGTTATTTCAGACTCGGCGGTCGTAATAATCGTTTGATACTTCTTCACCAACTCAATGATTACCTGTCTGTTTTTGGCATCAAGTTCTGAAAAAACATCATCCAGCAATAAAATCGGCTTTCTCTGATATCTGTCTTCAGAGTAGTTAATCTCGTTTATCTTCAGCCAGAAAACAGCCAGTCTTTGTTCGCTTCTTGATCCATAATGATGAAGGTTTTTACCAAATCCTTTTTCCTGCTGATAAAAACAAAAATCGTCTTTTTGCGGCCCAATCAATGTTTTCTTAAGTCGTTTTTCCTCAAGGAAATTTTCTTCAAGCTTCTTCCCTGTCAGCTCGTTTTTCAGGTATTCGATATAAAATTGGCGGTTGTCAATATTCCTGTGATTGTTTAAAAATTTGACATATTCAGCTCTCTTTGCAGTTATATAAGTAGCCTGCTCTTCAAGATATTCATTCCAAAAAAGCAGTTCATTTCTTAACTCTGATTCGTTTTTTATAAACGCAAAAATTTTATTCCTTTTCCTCAAGGCATTCTCATAGTTGAGTAACTTTTTACGGTATTCATAGTCGTGGGAAGATATCTGACTGTTAAAATAACTTCTTCTTTTATCAGGGGATCCGGTTATTATTTCAATCTGATCCGGAGAAAAGAGCACTGCCTTGGTCTGTTCTGAAAGGTATTGATGGTGTTTCTTTATTGTTTTATTGATAAAGTAGATTTTTTCAATTAAATTTTGTTTCTTCTGTAAGTGGATTCGGAAAACCATTTTATTTTTTTTATCATCTTCGATTTCACCATCGACATAGGCCTGGTTCTTATCAAAATTAATCAACTCTTCTTCTTTTGTTTCACGGAAACCAAAACCGTTAATCAAAAAATAAACCGCTTCCAGCAGATTGGTTTTGCCTTTGGCATTCTCTCCGATAATTACTGTCAGTGAAGGATTAATATAAAATTCTGCTTCTGTTACATTACGAAAGTTATATAAGGAAATCCGTTTGAGGAACATTTTAATTTTTTTTCTTCAGTAAAAAGATCGTCTCGATAAGGGATGGCAATCTAAAGAAAGAATTTCTAATTACTTCGATATTCTTCAATCTCGAAAATAAGTTCCGCCAGAATCTTTTAGTAAAAACAGAAACGTGGGAGAAATCATTTCCATGCAGCCAGGTGATCCAAAGATTTTCTCTTGTATAAATTTTATGCAACACATAGTGTTTGGCAACACGGGCTGTTTCCTCAACAGCTTTACTCAGTTTTGATCTTTCGAGGTGTTCCAAAACATCATAGGTTAACACCAGGTCAAACTGACTGTCAGGATGGGGTAAATTCGTAATATCTGCCAATTTTAAAAAAGGACGGGTGTCTTTATGTGCCAGATTTAACGCATCTTTAGATATTTCTACACCATAAGCATCGATACCCAGCTCTCTCATTTGTTTTACCAAAGCACCGGTTCCGCAACCAACATCAAGACAGCTCTTAGGTTTAAGAAAAATTTTTATCATTTTGGCGCGGTAATAATTGGCTATACGGTTAATTAATCTTCCGATAAAAGACTCAACGTAATCAATCTTATTTTCCCCTTTTTTCCCGGTATAGTATTCTCTGTCATAAAATCCATCATCAATCCGGAAGGGCATGATTACTGTTCCGTTAAAACTGTCACCGTTGATTATTCTTTCCAAATTATCAAAATCATAACCATTGGCAACAATAACCGTTAACTTATGTTTGTTGCACAATTGTGCCGCCACAGGATCAAAAGGAGCGTTTAATCCCGGTGTCCATTTTTTACCAACTATTTTTTCCATTTCGTTCCAGGTCAGTTTTTCTATCCGTTTGGCATCCTTGTATATCTTTGGATCCTTATCATAAACCCAATCAATATTTGACATGTTGATGATCAAACTGGCTTTATAATCTCTTGCTAAAACCGCAGCATCATAATCGGTCGACCAACCCGGCTTCCAACCGGCACCAACCACTACGGGTTCTTTCCAAAATCGCAGTTTTTTATCATAGTTTTCAATGATTCTCGGATGAGCAATATCCCGAAAAATTGTTCTTAAAAGATGGCCGTTAACTCTTGAAGCATGAATACCAAGCCAGTCAAGATCCTCTGCCGTCATATTGTTAATGACTGCCCGGCCGGCATCGCGGTACACCCTGGCACTGGCACCGCCACCGGAAACTAAAAAGAAGCGTTTTCCTTTTTTTACCTGACCTCTGATAAAGTTATTTAATTTTGAGAGAAAGTCTGTGTTTATTCTGCCTTGCGAAAAAATCAAACTACCTCCTACCGAAATTACAATTGGCGGTTCTCTTCTTTGAAACATATTTTTTGCCTAAAAAAATCCCCCGATTTAGTCGGGGGTTAATCTTTGGATTGTTATAATTTGTTAAATTGACTTTTCATTATTGATGATAGTATAATCGAATTTTTGACAAAAATCAAACCCTTCAGTATACTTCATGCAATTATGAGAAGGTCAAGAATAACCATTACCTTAGAACAAACCATACTTGAACAAGTCGACAGTCTGATTGACAAAGAAAAAATCAGGAATCGGTCACATGCAATTGAATATGTTCTTAGTCGGTCTCTTGACAATAAAATCAATAGGGCTGTTATTCTTGCCGGCGGTCAAGGAACCAAACTGAGACCGTTCACCTACGAAATGCCAAAAGCCCTGCTTCCCGTAAAAGGCAAGCCCTTGCTTGAATACTCTATTAATAACTTAAGGAAAAATAATATTGGTGAGCTGATTGTCTGCGTTGGTCATCTTGGAAATAAAATAATCGATTACTTCGGAACCGGTTCCAAGTTGGGAGTTAAAATTGATTATTATCAGGAAAAATATCCTATGCAAACCGGCGGGGCATTAAAAAAAATTCAATCCAAACTGAACAATCTGCCTTTTTTTTTAATTTACGGGGATATTCTAACCGACCTGCCTATCAGAGATCTGGTTAGTTTCCATAATGAACAGAAAACAATTGCCACAATTGCACTCGCATCCGTAAATAAGCCAAATCATTTTGGCCAGTTTAAACTTCATGGAACAAAATTGGTTAATTTTTTTCAAAAAAACACCAAGACTATTAAAAGCCATTTGATTAACTGCGGGATCTACATTCTTTCACCTGAGATATTTAACTATTTTCCAAAAAATAAAGAAAGTTTTCTTATAGAAGACGTGATCGAAAGATTAATTAAGGAAAAAAAAGCCAGTGGTTTTGTCTTCGAGGGTCAGTGGTTTGATGTCGGAACACCAATAAATTATGAAAAAGCCATTAAGGAATTCAAAATAAAAAATTAAATTATTCCATCACCGATTCCAATAATCGCAGTAATTAATTTAACCAAAATATAGGAAGCTGCCAAAAGTACAAAACCGATTATCCCGGCTGTTATTTTAGCTTTACCTGCTTTTAAACCGTTAGGTTCGCCTTTTGACATCAGATAATCAAATCCGCCCCAAACAAGGACAACCAGAAGAATAATCGAAGCAAAAGGAATCAAATATTCCATGATTTTGTTAACCAGATCGCCAAGAGTATTGATCCCTTCAATCGGACCTTCGATCTCAGTTGTACTACCGGTTGGCCCGATGTTTATTTTCTGGCTCAGTAATATACTTAACATAAAATAATGATAGCATATATCGGATTAAACAATAAGGAATTATTACTGAGCAGTCGTACTGGCTTCTTTAGTCGTCACCGACGGAAATACCGCGACTGAAGGTTTAATATCAGCCTGGTCTGTTGATTCGTTTGCTTGATTATCGATTTCCGGCGAAGAACTGGCTACAGGAACTGTCGGCGATACTATGACTGTTGCTTCAGGTGTTGCTGTTAAAGAAATTGTTGGAGTGACATTCATTACCGGCTTCTTTTCCGGTGTCTGAACTTCCTTTTTTTGGATAAGAATATACAATAGTATTGCCAGTACAATTGCCGTCATCACTAATACCAAAAAAAGAATGAAGTTTACTTTTGAATCACCTTCTTGTTTGAATTTACCAATATCTAGCGGCGTAAAATTTTTATCCATATATATGTTATTAGACTGTTTGAGAGTTAGCTGTAAAACTTATCGGATCTTTGGCTATGCCATTCAGTTTTTGGTTTTCCGGCGGAACAGATGGCTTTGGTTCTTTACCAGACGCTGAATCTTCTTTTGGTTTTGACTCTTTTTCCGGTAGGGGATCTTTTTTTTCTTCAACTGTTGCATCAAGTTTAATTTCCTGAACTTTGGCCGAGGCGCACTTTGAACAGATTATAGTCGCATTTTTTACAAACTCCGTCTCAAATTTGTTAGCACATACTTCGCAAAAATATTTCTTCTTAATTTGGTTTTGATTATCACTGTTGACATCGACCAGCTCGACTTTCTCCACATTGAAAACAAAATTATCGCCGTCAAAATCAATTACCACCTGATCTCCTGATTTTAATTTGCCTTCGATGATTAAGGTCGAGAGCGGATTTTCAATCAGTTTTTGGATTGCCCTTCTTAGCGGACGAGCTCCATAGATTGGATCAAAACCGGATCTGACCACTTCTTTTACCGCGGCTTCAGTATAGGAAAAACCGATTTCCTGGTCTTCCAGTAGTTTACCAACACCTTTGAGCTGCAATTTAACAATCTTCATCATGTGGACGAATTTTAACGGCTCGAAGATAATCACTTCGTCGAAACGGTTGATCAATTCCGGTCTAAAGAATTTTCTCAATTCATTCATTACCTTATCTTTAACCAATGAATATTTTTTCTTATCAGATTCTTCTTCTACTTTTCTTTTTTCATCAAGCTCTTTTTCAAGAGGAAAACCGCTACCAAAATAGTCTTTCAGTGTTTTTGTTTCCCATTGGCTATTTGACTCCCGATACCATAAACTATCACCCGCAATAATTATTTCTCTGCCTGTTGGTGAAAAAGTGTGAATATCCCAATAAGCAACCGGAAGATTAATTGGCTTATCAGTTGGGTTTTTGCTCTCCGCAACTTGACTGACGAAATAATCCTTGAGGTATCCTGTCTGCCAATCCTTAGTTCCTTCTTTTCTTTTCCAGAATCTATCTTTATTGGTAACAACTTCATATTCGTCAGGCGTAAAAGCATGAGTTTTTAATTTCGCGGTTGGCAACTGTTCATCAGGTGCGTCAGGCAAAGCATTAATAATGACATTGTCCTTAAAATATTCTATTAGGCTTTGGGTTTTCCAAACTTTAGCTGTTGTTGAAGTCCTGTAAAAAATCTGTCCGGTTTTGCTGATCATCTCGATTCCTTTTGCAGACATGGCATGAGTATCAAATCCTTGAACCGGAAATTCATTTTTTTTATCCGAAGAAGTTTTATCATCCGTCTGACTTTTTTCAATTTCCTGTCCGGAGAAATAATCAAGCAACATTATGTTTTTCCATCCCGCATCAGCTTCCCTTTCAAAATACTTATTACCAATCGTCAATATTTCCCTGCCTCTTGGCGAAAAAGCATAACTTGATAATATCGGCGGTTCTTGGATATCGGTTTTACCGCCTTTAAGCAACTCATCCTGAATGATTACGGTTCCAATATTGGACGTACAAATAACCACTGTGTTTTTAAATGAAATGACGTGACCTTTATTGTCAGTCAGTCTACCATCATCCAATATCTGTAAAAGAATATTAAAAATATCAGGATGGGCCTTTTCAACTTCATCGAATAATACAACCGAATATGGCCGTCGCCGGACAGCTTCAGTCAATTTTCCCCCTTCTTCGTAACCGACATATCCTGGAGGAGCACCAAGCAGTTTGGCTACTTCATGCTTTTCCATATACTCGGTCATGTCAAATCTGATCATCGCTTCCTCTTGGCCAAAAAGAATATCGGCTAAGGTTTTAGCCAATTCTGTTTTACCAACGCCGGTTGGTCCAAGAAAAACAAAACTACCGATTGGTTTTTGGGTTGATTTCAGTCCTGCCCGACCGCGTCTGACTGCCTGGGCCACAGACGCCACAGCCACCTCCTGGTCAATCAATCTTTCGTGCATGATATCTTCCAGTTTGGCCAGTTTTTCCACCTCAGACCCGGTGATTTTTGACACCGGTATACCGGTCCAGCGGGAAACTATGTCTTTAATGATCGGAACCGTAACTGCAGTTGTTGTCTGGCCTTTTTTCATATCAAACTCGTCTTTTTTTTCGTTAAGCTGTGACTGAATATCGTCGATTTTTGATCTTAATATCCTGACTCTGACTTTATCCCCGGATTTTTCAGACTCTTGAAGTTCCTGGGATAGTTCGGCGATCCGGGTTTCCAACGATTTTATTTCCTCAGGCAAAGAAATCAACGGTAGACGTACCGCCGAAGCTGATTCGTCAATCAGATCAACTGCCTTGTCGGGTAAGAACCGGTCGCCAATATAGCGTTTGGAGAATTTGACTGCCGCATCAATAGCATCATCAGGAATAGCAACCCGATGAAAAGCTTCATATTTATTTTTGATGCTTTTTAACATTTTGATTGCCTGCTCTTCGGTTGGTTCCGGAACCAGCACCGGCTGAAACCGCCTTTCCAGCGCCGGATCTTTTTCTATGTATTTACGGTATTCTGTCAGTGTGGTTGCACCGATTAGCTGCAGCTCGCCTCGAGCCAAGGCCGGTTTAAGGAAGTTTGAAGCGTCAAGCGATCCGTCTCCAGAAGAACCTGCGCCAACGATATTATGAATCTCATCAATAAATAAAATTATTTTGCCCTGGTTGCTTTTTATTTCTTCGATTAAATCCTTCATTCTTTCTTCAAATTCTCCCCGATGGGAAGCACCTGCTAAAATATTCATCAGATCAAGCGAGAGGATTCTTTTGTTTAAGAGTGACTCCGGAACTCCTTTTGATACAATCTTTTGGGCCAATCCTTCAACAATAGCTGTTTTACCAACCCCTGCTTCGCCGACCAAGGAAGGATTATTTTTAGTTCGCCGCGACAGGATATGAATTACCCGTTCAATGACTTCTGACCGTTCGACAACAGGATCAAGCAATCCTTGGGCTGCTTTAGCTGTTAAATCATTAGTGAATTGGTCAAGAACGCTTTTTTTCTTCTCAGCTTCTTTTCCGTTCTCCAAACCTTCTTTTTTACCGATGATTTTTTTATTAAGGTCTTCTTTTTGCAGGCCCATTTTTGCCAATACTCTTGCTCCGGCTCCCTCGCCTTCTTCGAACAGTGCCAGAAAAATATGTTCAGGCGAAATGAATTCAAATCCAAGCTTTCTTGAAATAAGCAACGAATTATCAAGAATTCTTTTTACACGCGGTGACAGTTGCGGTAATCCGGTATTAGTTCCGGGTTTATAAACCTTTGCCAGTTCTTGTTCTACCAACTGGGGTTGGATCTTCATCTCAACTAAAAGATTATAGATCTCATTGTCTGACAATAACCCGTGCAATAGCTGTTCACTGTCAATAAAATCATTTTTTAATTCCTTGGTTTTTGTCTGTGCTGAAAGAAAGACTCTGTTTGATCTTTGAGTTAAATGCGTCATCAAATCAAGCTCTTCTTTTTTCTTTTGATCGATGTTGGATTTCAGACTAGCGCCGGGTGATTGATTAGGAGTCTTTATGGTTTCTGCAGGTTTTTCCGTCAACGGTTTTGTGGAGTCCGGCTGATTTGATTGGCCAACCGATGAACTCGTTGGATCATTGACTGTTTGAGTTTGAGTTGGAACTATGGGTGGTGGCATATTTGGTGTCGGACTCAGCGGTTGACCAATTCCAGAGTATGGCTGTCCTCCGCCTGGCGTCTGGCCTATTCCGGAGTATGCTTGACCCGGTGGTTGAACAGGACTTGTTTGCGTAACGGTCTGAGATACTGCTCCCTGAGTCACCTGTCCTTGATCTGGTGTTGAATTAGGGTCTGGTTTTTTTATAAAATCAAAGAAACCGGTCATAATTCCATTATGAAGAAAGTTTGACTGATTGTCAATATTAATGAAAAAAACAATTGTAATTATTTCGATAATATTAATGGTTGTGCTTGTTGGTTTAATATATCTGTATAATCTGCTGCGTCAGAGAACAATGGCTCCAACCGAAAATAATATTTCTCCGACTGGTGTAAATGAATATGTACCTGTTAACGGGAATGAAGAAAATACCATATTCCCCCCATTTGTACCAACAATCAAGATTCTCACACCGGCTGAGCTGGTTTTGCTTGATAATGTAAAAAAAATCCTTCCTTATGAAAACGGTGATTTCGTTATTCAATATTTTGCGCTTCTTGATAAGTTTGTAGTCGAGAAGAAAACCGTTTTTGCTCAAAACAAGCTTGACGAATGGCTGAAAAAAAATAATATTTACAATATTGTCAACAACTATAATCTCATCGTTTATACAGACCAACCGATTAATCAATTCATCGAGACGATTGAAGAAACAATCATGAACAACCGTAAACACCAGACAAAAACCGGTGCAACAAACCAAACTTCAGTTCTAGGTGAAACTACATCCGATTCTTCTAACCGTGAATACAATCAGCTTGATGCTCTAGCTGAAATTCTAAAGATCATTGGTAATTTTGATTGGGGAAACAGCGTTGTAAAACCAACCTCCCCACCCCAAAATCCTAGTGGAAATCCGACATCAACTCAACCGGCAACAAATAATATTCCGACGACCTTGAACGATATTTTTAATGAAGTTGGCAACCGGGTTGGCGTACCTCCGCGGATTATTGAAGGAATAATGAGTGTCGAATGTCCGTCTACTTTCAAGCTATCACCTCAAGAAATCGCTCAATACTCAACACCGGGCGCCAGTCTGCCTTTTTGCAAAATTAATTTTTGTTCTGCCGGCGGACCAATGCAGATGACTACCGGAGTCGATGACCGCGGTGATTCAACCTGCCCGCGTTGCGGTCTAACTAGCTGTCCCAATGCCTGGGCATCATACGGACATTCTGTTAATACAAATGGAGGTTACAGTCATACTCCCAATCCTTTGAATATCCGCGACAGTGTCTATGGTGCTGCGGCAAAAATAAAAAAGGACAGCGGAGCAACTACCGCAGATAACTGGACTCAGGATCAGGTCTTCCGGGTGGCTACCCGCTATTACGGCAGCTGCTCAGAAAAACACCGCTATGAACGTCTTGGCAACCGCACCTACTGTGAGTACCTCTGGTGGTACTATAATAGTCAATAATTTAAATAATAAAAATTATTCTTATTATTAGTTGTAGATCATTTTTTTTTCCTTTACAATGTTTATATGTTTGATCCTTTATTGGTAAGCACCATAAAAAATATCTTTGGAAAAATATTCTCCTTTGCCAAGAAAGCTTTTATTGTTATTGTGGTTTATACCATTATCATCAGTTTATTTTTCCGGTTCAGTCAGCAGAATAAAGAAACTAAACAATTCTACGTTGACCCAAGTGAAGTTAACCGCCTTCAGCTTTATAAAACCATAAAGGAGTCAGAAAAAAGCGCATCTTTGTCAAATGGTTTATTTGTCTGGATTTATCGTTTACTTTACTGTAAAAGCGTCGGTGAACTATGTACGGATAACCCAAATGAGGCGGTAAATTATAAAGGCCAAAGCATATTGGGCGGAATAACCAATCTCGTGGTTGCACCCTATGCCAATCCGCCGGCTTCCGGTATTTACTGGGCGTATTCGGGATTATCTGATGCCAATCTGATTCCAAAATCATATGCGGCTACTGATATCAGCGGTGATGTCAAATCCAACGCTACCTCTTCTGTGGTTAAAGGCTTTGGATTTGTGGCTCTCTCACCATATAAAAATATCTGGCTGGTTTTCAGAAATGTTGCTTTACTGCTGATGATTATCGTTATAGTTGCTATCGGCTTTATGATTATGTTCAGATCCAAAATCAATCCTCAAACAATTATATCCCTGGAAAACTCCCTTCCGAAAATAGTCATTGCCATGATATTGGTTACTTTTTCCTATGCAATTTCTGGTTTTCTCATTGATATTATGTACGTGCTGATTGGAATAGCGTCTGCATTGTTTAAACAAATTGATCCGGTAAATAAGGCTGATTACGGTACGCTGGAATTTTCATTAAAATCACCAATAAACCTTATCAGAATGCCGCCATTTTACATTGCCAGCGCCCTGTTGACCTTTTTACCCCAAACAATCAGATCAGCTCTTGACGGAGTGCTAACCGGATTATTCATTACTTTTTTACCTAAAATTGTATCAGCCTTGACTTTAGGAAAGGCATTTAAAGGAGTTTCAAGTATTGGTCAATTGAGTAAGGTTAGTGAACTTGCTAACAAGTCACAGGCAATGCAAAAATTAGGCGCCATGATAATAAAACTCTTCAACTCAAAAGCAACAGCAGAACAATTAGCCAACAGCGGGCAATTAGGAGTCAGTATAGTTTTTGCTATTCTTTCTATAATCCTTGGCATCTTGGTTGAATGGTTTATTACCCCGGTTGCCAGTGCCATTATCCTAGGATTAGTTATTCTTTTCTCAATGGCATTTCTCTATTTTAGGATATTATTCATGCTTGTTTATGCTTATATCAACGTACTGCTGCTCTTTTTCTTTTCGCCCTTTATTATTCTGCTTGAAGCCATTCCCGGAAAATCAACTTTTTCTTCGTGGTTAAAAAACATGCTGCTCAGTCTATCGACTTTTCCGATCATGGTTGTTCTTGTTTTCTTATCGAGGTTTCTGATGATGCAGGGCGGTTCAGTTGATGCTTCAACATCATTCATCTGGCATCCTCCGTTTCTCTCAGCGATTGAACCATGGGCCTTTAACACAATTATTGCCGGGGCATTATTGTTCATGGCGCCGGATTTGATTTCCAGCTTCAAAAAAATGACCGGAGTAAAACCATTAGGGCTTGATCTGAATATCGGCGCCTTTTTCCAGGGCGGACAGGCGACTCTTGGAAGCGGTGTCGGCATGCTTGGACAATTCAGCAGTATTAATCTTGGCTTATCCGCTCTTGGAGTATCCGGTGGATTAAGAGGCGGTCTTGGCAGCTTGACTAAAATACTTGGCGGCAGACCTGCGCATGAAGCCAGCGAAGCATTAGGCAGTAAATCTGGGCAAAATTAAACTCTTGCTTACTTAAAACCCGGCAGTCTGAGGACATCAAATCCGATTGTCTTTAAAATAAATACAGAGAAAATTATCAGAATTAACCCCATCAGACAGGAAGTAATTAATTGTTTCCCGTTCTTTACTTTTTCCGGATTACCTGATGATGTCTGGATAACAAATGCCGCATAAATTATACATAATAATGAAGCAATACCAGCCAGACCAATAAGTTTGCTCAAGATATTTTTCTCGATTAAATCCCGCCAGTTGCCATAGTAAATACATCCGACAGCTGTCCAGAATCCGTCATCATACAAACATTTTTTACAGGTTTCCAATTCTTTACCTGTAAGATGTGTTGCAGGACAAAAATTATTAAAATACTCATCATTTCCGCTGAGCATGATGCATTCACAGGCAGGATCACAGGGATTTATCTTAGCATTTTCATCATATATGCCGTTGATTGCCGGTACGCCATACTGGCAGGCATCACCATAGGAAATTCCATCCGTACCGTATTCTTTCATGATTTTCGGCTTTTGTTTATTGATAATAATCTGAACAAAATTATTATCATCGGCAACATTTAGATCTAAATTTTCTGCTTTAATACAAATACATTTCCTTTCCTCAGGATCATCAGAAGTAGCGTCACCGCCTCCGCTTTTCATATCACCGCCAACCACCGGAACACCGGTATCATCTTCATTGCTCGATACCGGAGAAGGACTGGGTGAAACTGAACTTTTCTCAATACACTTGGCATTGGCTGAGTTTACCGGGTTGTCTGTTGGATTGCATATCCTGCCTGCATCGTAACATTTTTCGATATTTATAAATACTGTTCCCGCTAACATATCAGATTGATTCAGATTGCAGGTATAAATAACGTCTTTAATACAAACTGCTTTCCCGGTCTCAATAAAAATAAATTCATTATCATCAAGTTTTTCTGTTTTATCTCCGGAATCGGTAGAGTAATAAATCTCTTTAAGCGTACATGAAGTTATTTCTGCTTTAGCTTGAGATAGAGGAAAAAGAAAAACAAAAAACAGAGTTAAAATTACTAAGTAAATAAATTTAGAATATTTGAGTAACATTGATTTCATCATAGCAAAAACATAAAAAAATATCATTTTTTCTTTCCGCTCGCCTCTTCAAGTGCCTTTTTAATAAAATAGTATAAAACAGCTCCAATAGCAATCAGCGCGTATTTATTTACCATATCAAAAACGATATTTTTTGCGGCTGCACCAAACTCATTTCTCATAGTTTCTTCAGTGATCGGAAAATCAGGTTTCATGGCTTTATACCTAATTTTCTTGCCAAGAATGGTTGATTCCTTTTCTTCTTCATTCTGGATTTTCTGCAGCTCTTTGGCGTTTTTGGGAATAATATTATTTTTGCTCAACTCCACTAAAAATCCGTCAATATCCTTGCTGTCCCACTCCCAAACAGCCGTAGATCTTCCGGCAAACTCACCGGCCAATGAATTAATCCTGCCGATCCCGCCAACACCCAGAACCAGTTTAGCTGTCGTGTCTTTTTTGAAAAAGTTGATACATAATGCTGCCAGATGATGAGACATTTCAACTGCAGCGCCAAAACCAATCGCTCCTCTCATCTGTTTATGAACCGTGCCGATAAGATTAACCAGTTCTCCATAGTCATGTTTTCCCGAAAGCGACGTTTTTCGCATCGCGTCAAGTAATTTTCCGATTGATCCTGCTACGTTAGCTTCATTACCGGCAATATCGCCGATTGCCCTTCTCTCAGCATCAGATCCCATTCCCCGGTGCGCCAGAAATGACCTATCTATTTCTTCAGTTAATACGGCAAAAGGCATATGGGGCGATCCTTTAGTCCACTTATCAGTAAACTCCGTTAAAAATGTCACCGGTGTACCATCAGGTTTTTTACTGACAACAGCTGCAGTGAATTCTTTGGTTTTTTTAAATACCTGTACTGCTTTTTCAACTCTGGCTTCTTTTTGAGGTCCACTACCTTCTATCATCTGATTAAGATATCTCCTTAAGTTGTCTTCTTTTAAAACATAACCACTACTGTCAAAGTCGTGCAGATTTCCCTTTTTCGCCAAAGCATCCTTCATTTCTTTGCTAATCTCACTCCGCAACTCGGTCTCAGCAGCACAAACATCCTTGACAGCTGTCATGAAGTCTTCTCTCCCGTATTTTGTTGCCTCCTGTACCATTTCCCATGATCTTTTTCTGACTTTGCCGTCAGGAGTGTTTCCTTCTGCGGTAAATCTTGTTCTCTCTGATCCGCTGGTCAGGAAAATCATCGGCGCTCTTTCAACCGTAGCTTTACCTATCACCTTCCAGTAAAATTTTTTATAAGCATCCTCAAGTTTTGCCGGATCAGCTTCCAGACTCTCAAAAGTGTCCTTCAATTCATACCTTTTGGAAAGATATCCGTAAAGCACTCTTCTTTTATCTGTTCCATCAGATTTATAAAAAGTTGAATCATAGTTATTTATCTTTCCCAGAAAATCCTTGAGAATCTCAAGGCCAACACATTCAACAGCTTTCCATGATTCGGTTATGTCATAGATAGGTTCTTTTATCGCATCTTGGCTTTTTGTATCCGGTCCTCTTGGATGTACTTTTAAAAGTCCCTCATATGCCGGCTCAAGTCTCCAGCCAGCGCGGGAGTATAAACTCCCTACCTTGCCATAATTAACCAGATCAATCATTCTGACAATACCGTTTTCCACATCGCTCTGGTATTTGCCTTTGACAAAAGCATCCATTGCCCTTTTCATATCTTCATTAAGACTCTTGTGATCCCATGATCCTTTACCAAGCGCCTTCTCAGATCCCATGATCGGCATAAAAAGCAAATTTCCCATAGTCAGATCCTGACTGTCAAATCGAAGTCCGGTATGCGCCAGCATATTAAATGCCATATAAGGAGCAGCTGACATATCACCGTATGATACGTGGGTTTTTTTACCAGCAATACTTGGCGGATCTGCCCAGGCACCGTCTTCCAAAGCCCCAAGCTCCAAACTGTAAAGATCTCCTTTGGCCATAACCAGCGCTCTTTTTGCCCGCCACTCGTCTAAACGCAGTTCAGGAAACATTTTTCTGATATAAGCTAATGTCTGTTCTTCATGTCTTTTCAGCCTTGTGTTAGGACTTTCTGTTGTTGCTGCCTGATGGCGCCAATCATAAGCAGCATATTCAACCTTATCAAGTTTGTGCAATAACTGAGACGAGGCCATAAATTTTTCAGAATCAGGCAAACTCCATAAAGTGTCAATGTCCTTGGCAGCCAAAAGCGTTGTTGCATAACCTGCCAGCTGCTGAAAATAATTACCTTCATGCGGAGGTGGATTTCTGAATAAAGTCAAAGCATTGTGAAAAAACTTTCTCCGAAGAATCTCGTTTTCCGTCTGCTCCAAAACCGAAAGAAAATACTCATCATGGTTGCGTACCTCAACTGCTTTTGTTACAGGCAGCGGAATTCTGCGGGCTTCATATTTTGTTGCTTTCCCGTCAAACATACCCTTGACAGGCATTTCCATATCTATGGAGTCATCTTCATCCATAAACCAAGGCAGTTTGCTAAATACTGAGTCATCTGTAAACCTTACTTTTCTTAAATTCTGAACTTTTGTCCGCAACACCTCACTGGCAAGCTTTATGTTCGTATAAAAGCCTCCTTTTTGTTCACCTTCCTCCCAGGTCACAATGTCCGCACCCTCGTCAACCTGCTGATAAAGCTGGCCGAATAAATTGATAATACGAAATTTTAACTCCCTTGATAAGGCAATGCATTTTTCCCGGCGGTTTTTAAGCGTAGCCTCATCCGTCTTTGTATCAGTCAAGTCCAACCCCATTTCAGCAGCCAAACCTTTAATATATCTTTCAAACATTGCCGGTTTATCACTTTGAGCCAAGAAAATAGCTGTTATCAGTTCCTGATGTTTTTTTTCCGGAGTCCGGCCAATTACAGTTCGGTAATCCTGATCTGTCCTGGAAAGATTTTCTATCTGACTTTCAATGCTTTGTTCACCTTCTCCGTTGAGTTTTTTCAGCTTCTCAGGTGTAGCATCATCCATATTTCTGGCTTCCTCATGTAATTTACTCCTGATTCCATAGTAAAGTATTGGATCGGCATACTGGAGATTATTAATACCTTCTGCCGCCTCAATTAATTGATCAACAGTGCTTAGTCTGCCGTTAATTCCTCTTTCAATCAAATCATATATGTAGGGGGCAGTATTCTCATTAATAAAAACGGGTTTGATAGCGTTGGCAAGAGCAGTCAGTGTACGATGGCTATTACCGGGCTTTATTTCCACATTACCTATGCGGATTGCCATTATAGTATTCTGAACAACTTTGGCTACCTCAGCCGCCTGAGGTTTTATTCTTTCAAGATTGGAAACCGCTTGAGGGCTACTTTCGGATTGTTGCGCTGTCTCCTCTTTTATTTTCTGCAGTTCTTTTTTTACTAATTCAGCATTTGCTTTGGCATCGCGAAACTCTTTCGTTAATGTTTCTTTTGCCATCTGTACCACTCTAGTATTTATCTCCCGCTCTACTTGAGGATTACGCTTCTCAGCCTCATTTCTGGTTTGTCTTTGCATTAATTGATTCACCATCTCAGCTTCTCTATCCATATATACAATATACATTATTTAAGAATCGTTTATTCGGTTTTCTGTTGTTACAACCTCCGGGGTTCTTATCTTCCAACCAATCCGTTTCTGTCAAACCCCGGAGGTTACGGGAACCTACGCGGTTTGACACAACATATAGGCTAGTGATAAGAACCGCGAAGGTTAATAGGTCAACTTGAACAATTGGGTCAACTAGGGATGGTTCAATTCACTTTTTTCTGAAAAGATCCGAGAAACCGGAGAGGATGAATATTGTCAAGGATGAATTCTGATAAAACTCACTGATACTGCCGCAGTTAAGACAGGAAGAACGGGTAAGTAAATAATATATACCATCAAAGATAAAGATTAAGGGTAATACCAGTAGAAAAACCGGACTTATTTTTTTAGACGGCTGCCTGCTCTTCTTGTCCATCTTTTTTTAGATCAATGATCAAGCGTCTGTCTTTGCCTTCGCCAATTGAATAAGTTGTTAAATCGGCATAATTGGCTGTTATGTATTCATGCATAATCCTTCTTTCATAAGAACTGAATCCCCGTAAGTATGTCTGTCTTTGTTCTGCCCTGGCTCTTTCGGCTGCCTGAGCTGCCAGATTCTCCAATCTCTCTTTTTGCTTCTCCCGATAATCGTTGACATTAACCAATATATTTACCGGTTCACCAATATTCTTATAGGCAATCACCTCAATGATTTTTTGTATTGCTCTAATGGTTTCACCATGACGGCCGATAATTGTCGGTGCCTCTTCTTCTGTTTTGATAACAATATTGAAAATCCCGTTTTCCTCTGTCACCTCTAATTCATATTTTTCAATCATTTTTTTTAACATTTCCTCGGTTTCGGTTTTGATTACTGTAAGTTTGTCCATACTGTCTATAAATAAACTATTAATAAAATTTGTAATTACTAATCTTCGTCATTCTGGTAAGGGACGTCTGACGTCCCGCATCCAGAATCATTGTTCTCGACTCCGCTCGAACAATATCCTTTGAATTGTCTGCCAACTGACGGAGAATCGATAAATATTTTTAAACTTTTCGAACTTGTTAACTTTTTAAACTTTATTTTTTGTTAATGTATTCTGACTTTTGTACTGCATTATACTAAAGATCGAAAAAATATTCCAATAAAGAGCCAGTCCGATTGGCAGTTTTAAAGACGCCCAACCGATCATCGCCGGGAAGAGGAACTTCATCTGCATACTCATCGCTTTTTGGAAATCTTCACCATCGGTCTTTTTTTCCGTACCGGACTTATCTTTATCCGATGGTACAACTGCAGGTGTTGGATTGGTTGCCATTGACGAATTAATCTGAAGATACTGAAGCACCGCTGTAATAACCGCGACCAAGTAATAAACCAGCTGGGCAGCCTTAGTCGGCGACCAGGTCAAGTTCAAGCCAAGAAACCATGGATTAATTGAGTCGATTTTCAGGAAAGCAAAATAAACGACTTTATTAATGGCCATAATTGTTTTCGGGCTACCAGAGTTAAGTAAAATTGAAAGCGTATTGTATAAAGCGATAAAGATCGGCATCTGAATAATCATAATAAGACAGCCCGAGGCTGGATTAATACCATGCTCCTGGTATAATCGCATCTGTTCTGCTTGAAGTTTTTTAGGATCCTTCTTATGCTTGGCAGATATTTTATCCAGATGGGGTTTCATATCCTGCATTTTTTTAGTAGTTTCTATCTGTTTCCTGAAGAACGGCTGTAAAATTAGCCTAATGGTTACTGTTAAAGCAATAATTGCCAATCCAAGAGCACCGGGAATCTTAATTAAAAGAAAAAACTTATAAAAAGCAATGATCAGATTCAAAATCGGAAAAATAAAAATAGTATTGAAAAAATTAGGTGAAAGCATAGAAAATTTTTTAATTGATTAATTCATCGTTCGAGCCCTTCGACTACGCTCAGGGTAAACTAGTCGAGATCATATCAATCATACTTCTCGATTCACCGCCTTTGGCGAGTTCACTCGAAGGATAACTACCGTTTTCATCAACTAAACGGTCAGTTTTTTTCTTCCTTTTAATCTGCGTCTTTTTAACACGTCTTGTCCGCCTTTTGATCTCATTCTAACCAAGAAACCGTGTTTTTTGTTTCTTTTTGCCTTTTTCGGCTGCCAAGTTCTTTTCATAATTTATTTTAATAAATAATTTGTCGCCAATGACGAATACAAAATACTTTCATCATCGCCCTTGAATACCTGCCACAGGCCTTCGGTAACAAATGGTATAAACGGATGCAGCATTTTAATACAATCAAGATATGCTTCTTGCAACTGTTTAGAAACCTCAATATTACCATTTATTATGTCATCTTTCAACGCCTCTATATAGTGGTCGGCAATTCTGTGCCAAACAAATTCGTAAAGCTGATTAAAAGCTTTGGCAAATTGATAACTATCCATCAATTTCTGATAATTCTTTTTTATTTTTTTCAGTTCTTCATTTAGTTCGCTTGTCACTTTTTTTTCCGTATTTTTCATCCCTGATTCCGGATTTGCAGGCTGGTTCAGATTAATAAATCTTCCCATGTTCCACAGTTTATTGACAAAATTCCTCATCCCGATAATTTTTTCTTCAAAGACAACCACATCATTCCCTTCTTTTAATCCAAAAATTAGGGCTGCCCTTAAAGCATCGGCTCCATATTTATCTATGATTTCCAATGGATTAATCACATTGCCTTTGCTCTTGCTCATTTTCCGGCCAAACTTGTCTCTAACCATCCCATGAAGAAAAACATTATAAAAAGGCGGTTTTCCTGTCACAAAATAGCCCATCATAATCATACGCGCTACCCACCATGGCAAAATCTCATAACCCGTTTCCATCACTGATGTGGGATAAAAGTATTTATAATAGTCGTTTAACTTTTCATTGCTGCTTTGCGTGAGCAAAGTTGCGAACGGCCACTGTGATGACGAAAACCAGGTGTCAAAAGTGTCATTATCCTGTTCAAAATTACAGTTACCGCAGATCTGGCATTTTTCCGGTTTATCAACGCTCACAAACCACTGATTTGACATTTGAGTTTTGAGTTTTGAGTTACACCTATATGCCGGTATCCTTATTCCCCAAACAACCTGCCGGGAGATATTCCAATCATGGAAGTTTTGTAGCCAATTAATGAGAATTTTTCTGAATCTTTTTGGGTAAATTTTAATTTCATTGTTTATAATTAATTTTTCTGCCTGGTCGGCTAAAGGTCTTATTTTGACAAACCACTGCTCAAGCGGCAATGGCTCGATTACTCTTCCGCATTTATAACAGGTACCTACCCGATGCTGATAATCTTCTTTTATTTTTTCAATCAAACCTCTGGCTTGTAAATCTTCGGCTATTTTTTTTCTGGCTTGGTTAATGTATAAACCGGCATAATTGCCGGCAATTTCGTTTAACTTACCGTCAAAGTTGATCACCTGTCTTATTGCCAGCTGATGACGTTTGCCGATCTCAAAATCGGTAAAATCATGAGCAGGAGTCACTTTTACGACTCCTGTGCCAAACTTCGGATCAACTACATCGTCAGCCACAACTTTGATTTTGAACTTACCCAGTAATCCTTCCGCTTCAATTTCTTTTCCTATCCAGCTCTGATATCTTTTGTCTTTTGGATTAACCGCAACACCGGTATCTCCGAATTTTGTTTCCGGCCTTGTGGTAGCCAGGACAAACGGGCCATACTTAAGATAATAAAGCGGGTCAATCCTGTCCTTGTAAACGACTTCAAGGTCGGAAAATGAAGTACCGCAAAAAGTACAATAATTGACTAATTTTTTTTCGCGGTAAACCAATTTCTGATCAAATAATTTTTTAAAAGTTGAATAAACAATTTTAATAATGTCTTCATCCAGGGTGAATTTCTTTTTTGACCAGTCAAGGGCAAAACCGAGCCGATCCAGTTGATTCTCCATCTTATCCTTATTTTTCATTACAAAATCCCAGATCATTTGATACAGTGTCTTCCGATCGTAATCCAATCTGCTCTTACCTTGTTTCTGTAAATGCTTTTCAAAAACATACTGAGTCTCAAACCCGGCATGATCGGCTCCTGCCAACCATAATGTTTCATCTCCTTTTAAGCGATGATAGCGTATCATGACGTCTTCGTAAAGATACATCGCGTGCCCAAGATGAAGATCCGCGTTGGCATTTGGAGGAGGAAGAATAATTGAGAATGGTTTTTTAGCTGGATCAATTTTGGCAACAAAGATTCTTTTCTTTTTCCAAAAATCCGATATGCGTTGCTCGACTAAAGCTATGTTATATTTGCTATCCATATAAAACCAATAAATAAATTTTCTTATTATATAATAATTGGATATGGAATGGATTAAAACCTCATTAAATTGGTACGTCGTGCTTCTTGGTTTGGGAATTATTTTTTACCCAATTACAGAAAAATTGTTTCGTAAATTCTCTCTTGATTTTGGCTATCCTTTCGCCAAAATACTGGCTATCCTGGTATTAAGTTACGGCACATTTACATTTGGGATTTTAAAAATCATTCCTTTTACCCGTCTGAGTTTATTCATACTTCTAGGGTTATTTTTGATTGCCAATATTATTGTTTGGGCGAGGAAAAAACCTTCAGGAATTCAATCAAGGCTATTATTAATTCTTGGTGAAGAATTGCTCTTTATTGTTGCTTTTCTCTTCTGGGTTTATGTCAGGGGACAGGAACCATCAGTCAGGGGTCTTGAGAAATTTATGGATTTTGGTTTTATAAACTCAATTTTAAAAACCAAATTCTTCCCGCCGCTTGATATCTGGTTATCGGCTGATGTAAATATGCCTCAAGGTTATCCGATTAATTACTACTATTTTGGCCATCTAACCGGAGCCTTACTGATAAAATTAAGCAGCATTAAAGCCTCGATTGGATATAACCTTATCCTAGCGACAATCTTTGCCTTGGCAATAACCCAAGGTTTTTCTTTGATCATAAATATTATTTTTAGCTATGCCTCCGCGCATTCCGGTTTCAAAAATAATCTGTTTACAAAAATAAAACTTCTTCTAACTGGCCTACTGGGAACATTTATAGTTAACCTCGGTGGAAATTTTCATACTATTTATTTATTTACTTCAGGTTATCCTAATGAAAAACCAATTCCGTTCTGGCAGATATTAAGCGGTTACAATCCAACTAAATACTGGTATCCCAATGCCACCAGATTTATTCCCTTTACGATTCATGAGTTCCCGCTTTATTCATATGTTGTGGCCGATCTTCATGGGCATGTTTTTGATATTCCTTTCGTTCTCTTAACGTTGTCTTTTCTTTATTTATTTTTTACCGCTAACCATGGCCAACGCAATGATAAAAAGTATTTATTTTCTTCTGTCTTACTTGGATTTATGGCAGCTGTCCATTATATGACCAATGCTTTTAACGGGCCAATCTATCTTTTGCTGACTGTAGTTATTTTCTTTTTTAGTCTGTTTTATTTCAGAAAATGGCTTTATGCCGTAATTACTCTTGTTAGCTCATTCCTGCTCTTTTCTTTACCGTTTTCACTTTTTTTTACTCCTTTTACCAATGGTATTGGGGTAAACTGCAGTCCTGAGTTTTTAACCAACATTAAGAAAATCGGTCCTTTCCTTTTTGAAAAAGGCAACTGCCAGGTATCGCCTCCCTGGATGCTTTTTACCCTCTGGGGCTTTTTCTGGATCAACTTCATAATCTTTATTTATATTTACCAGAAAAATAAAAAACAAAATTTGATCGACAATTTCATAATCCTGTTATTCAGTTTTGGTACGTTTTTAATAATTATTCCCGAATTTTTTTATATTAAAGACATCTATCCGGCACACTTCAGAGCCAACACAATGTTTAAGATGGGTTATCAGGCCTTTATTATGATGGCAATAGCGTCTGCTTATACATTTACGAGAATAAAAAATATAGGTAGAATAAAGACCATTATTCTTCGTTTTATTTTTATTTTCTCCTTCTTCTTTGTTTTTATATATCCTTTTTTCGCGGTTCCTTCTTATTACGGACAGTTAAATAGGACGGTTGAGCTTGACGGTGCACAATGGCTTAAGGCTAATTATCCCGAAGATAAAGAAATAATTGATTACGTTAACCAGAATATCAAAGGCCAACCAATAATTCTTGAGGCTCAAGGTGATTCTTATACCGATTACGAAAGAATATCTTCATACACGGGTAACCCAACTATTGCCGGTTGGTGGGTGCACGAATGGTTGTGGAGGGGTTCATCTGATATCGTCGGTAAGAAAATACCGGATGTTGTCAGTATTTATGAATCAAATGATATCAATTTAACCAGGAAACTGCTCAAAGACTATCGAGTCGATTATGTGGTAATTTCCAATCTTGAAAGAAAAAAGTATCCCGATCTCAATGAAGATAAATTTAAGAAGATTGCCAACTTAATTTTTAAATCAACCAATGGGTTTGGGGCTCTATATCAGCTTAAAAATTATTGATATTGACAAAATATAACCAATCTGATAGTTTATTGCTAATCATTCGAACTAATAATTCGAATGAATAAAGAGCATTACTACTCGTCGTCCCCTTATACGAGCGGTAGTGATGCTCTTTTTTTTTATAGATGATATAATTTTATCGGCAATCTCAAATTCCTTTTTGACAGTTCTTTAAACTGCTCGACAAAAAAACTACTGAATCTTCTTCTGTTAAACGATTTATTGTCCAGTTTGCTACTATCTTTATTAGCCTTTCCTGAAAAGACATTTATATTCATGATTTAAATATAGACGAAATATTATTATTTGTCAAGACCTATAGAAATAAACTAATATTCTATAAGATATCCTATATTTTAAATATTAATATTAGATTGTTAGGATAAGCTCTTTGTTTTTGTAAATTAATGTGGATAACTTTTTACTATAAAAACAAGTATTTCTTGTATAATTCATTCATGACACTTAAGGTCCTAACCTACAATATTTACTTTAATCGGGCGAAGAACATCATTGAGAATATAATTGATCGGCACCAGCCTGACATTATTTGTTTGCAGGAAGTTGAAACCACGGAAATGAATCTTAAAAATCTCCATTTCAAAAACTACGGTTTGGCTGACTTCTCCAACTCATTCATTCAGTTTAACCGGTTTTTTGGTTTAGTTACCTTTTATAACAAAAAAAGGCTCAAGTTTATCGGTTCAGAGAACTTTAGTCTGCCAAGAAGCGTTATTGAAACCATTTTGCTGATATTGCGAGGGCCACGGAATTATCGGACCGTGTTAAAAACCGAGTTTTACGATAGGAATAATCCCCGTACCAAAATCGTTAATTATAATATCCATCTTACCGCTTTTGGTTCGAATGGAACCCGTCTTAAACAGATCCAGGAAACGTTTGCCGATATGAAAATTGAAGAAAAATGTCCCACGATTATTACCGGTGATTTTAACTTCCCTTACGGAAGAAGAAAGTTTGAGAGTCTCATAAAAAAATATCAATTAAAAGAAGCTACCAACAAATTATTTTTCACCCAAATAGGCAAACTGTTCGGTATTATCCCAATTAAATTAAAACTGGATTATATTCTTTTTAGGAATATCAGACAGATTAAGACAAAAAGAATTGCTATAACTAATTCTGATCATTTTCCGATTTTTTCAACCTTTTCTATTGAAACTCCCGCAAACTAACCTAGTTTCCATGAAAATCCTTTAAAGACTCTCGAAAAAACTTTTAATCTGCCTTAAATATCTTTTGAACTGCTGGTCAAAAGAAAGCTGTTTTTTAATTTTCTGATAATTAGCGCCTCCCATTTGATAATCAAACAGGGCTTTCTTTGTGTCGCCCTTTATTAAAAGGTAGGCAGTCGTCAATAAATATTTGTAAAAAACCCTCAGCTGCCCTTCTTTTTTCATTCTTCGTAAACAGAATCTACAGTAAATATGACGCAGAAATCTTGCTCTTATCCCCCATTCGTAGGCTTTCTGAATAATCCTATGGTCTTCCGAAATAAAGAGTGACTCGTCAAAACCACCCACCAGATGGAAAAAATTTCTTTCCCAGATCATTGACCCGCCTGAAGACAATGGTTTACTCAGATTTTGGGAAAACTCAACTAAGAAATTAATTACCTTAAACAGCGGTTTTAGCTGATCATTGCCATTTTCAGGTACTATTGATGGAATATATATAAGCGATCTGTGTTTTTTTATATATTTTTTCAACTGTCTTATGAAAGCAGGACTGACACCGGAGTCTGCGTCAATAAAAACAATGTACTGTCCCTTAGCCTTACCGGCACCAAAATTTCTTTGGTGGGAAACCTGACTTTTTTTTGATACAAAATACTTCAAAGGAAGATCCGCATAACGTCGGGCCACTTCTTTGGTTCTATCCTTTGATTTGCCGTCTATTATTATCACCTCAAAATCTTTTTCTTTTTGCCTTCTGAGGTCGGATAATATTTTTGGCAAATATTTTTCTTCATTTAATGTCGGTATAACAATTGAAAGAAAAGGTTTCATGCAACGATTATATAGAGGTTTTGACCCATCTGCAATGAATAAATTTGATAAAATATATTATGAAAGTTTCAGTCATTATTCCTGTTTATAACGAAGAAAACTATATTGATTTATGCCTGAAAAGCCTGGTTAATCAAGAAGAAAGACCCGATGAAATAATAATCGTCAATAATAATTCAACTGACAATACTGTCAAAATCGCTAAAAAATATCCCGTTCTGATAGTCAAAGAGTCAAAACAAGGAATGATACAAGCCCGTAACTGCGGTTTTGATAAAGGTGTAAATGAAATTCTTGCCCGCTGTGACGCCGATGTTATCTTACCGCCATTCTGGATTAAAAAAATACGTCGTCACTTTCTCAAATCAAAAATTGACGCACTAACAGGTCCGGTAGTCTTTTATGACTTACCTTTGAAAACCCCTCTTTACTGCAACGCTTATTTGAAAAGTTTAAACTTAATCCAAAAAGGTAATAATACCCTCCTCGGACCAAATATGATTATTACCAAAAAAATATGGAAAAAAGTCAGATCAAAAGTTTGTCTCGATAATAAAAAAGTTCATGAAGATATTGATTTGGCAATCCATATAATTCGCGAAGGCGGTAAAATCATTGAGGACAGGTCGCTTATCGTAAAAGCCTCAGGAAGAAGAATAAAAAATGATCCGATCTCTTTTTTTACTGAATATCCGATAAGAATAGCCAGAACATTGTTGTATCATTTGCCCTGAGAACCTATTTGTGTTATCTCGGATAATGTTGTTGCGTCTTCCGGCCTTTTATCCTCCCGAAAAGTCTCCAGCCGGGGAAATCTCAGGGCATATCCAGGAATATCAACCTCAGTGGTTTGACCGGTTTTGGAAAATTTAAGCTTGCGGCCGGCAGTATGTACCGGCGATCGGGTAATCTCGTCAGCTTTTATCTCGACAACGATCTCAGGCGATAACCAGATATCACAATCCATGGCTTTATCAACAATATAGTTCTGCGGTTTTGTTTTAACCTGAAATTTCATGGCTTTGGACTTTAAGTCGATCCATTCTTTATCTGTTAAACCCGTTCCGATTTTAGCTACTGTTTGAAACTGGTCATTTTCTTCATCATAAATACCAACTAAAAAAGCCCCTATGCCAAAATCAGTCCGCTTGCCTTTGCCATAATCATAACCCATAACCAAACAATCAAGTGTGTCTTTAATCTTCGAAGAATAACTTTTTTTAAATTTTATCCAGTTCCAGCCTCTGGCTCCAGGTTGATAGATACCTTGCAGTTTTTTTGCAATAATACCCTCCAATCCATTAGTTATCGACTCGTCGAATGCTAATTCGATGCCTTCTTTATTGTCAATAATATTCTCTTTTGCTATGAGAATAGTGTCCTGGAAAACATCTCCGGAAGACACAATTTTCTTTTCCAGAAGTCTTCTTCTCTCAATATACGGCTTATCGATGTAATCTATGCCATCCGAATAAAGTAACTCAAAAACAAAAAGTTTAAGAGGGATTTCTTTGGCTTTCTCAGTAATGTCAAATTTCCTTTTTCTCTGCACTGTTTCCTGAAACGGGAGGAAGTTTCCGGTTTGCGGATCAAACCCAATCGCCTCTCCTTCAATAATGATTTCGTCAGACTTTATCTGTTTTTTAATACCTTCAATGATATCCGGATACATAAATGACACTTCTTCCAGACTCCTTGAGTAGAGACGTACTAACTGATTTTTAAAATGGACCTGAAGTCTGAAACCGTCGTATTTTGGTTCAACCAAACATTGACCAATTTTTTCAATGATTTCTTTACCTGAAGACAGTCTTTCGGCTCTCATCATTATAATTGGATAAAATACTTGAGGACGGATATGTTTCAAACCTTCAATCCCTTTTTGTTTTAATATACCAGCAATATATCCTAAATCAGGTCTGACATGGTAAGCTTTCTGGATTTGCGGCCGGTAATCTTTACTCCCGACTAACATCCAGGATAAAACATCAAGAATCGTCATGTCCGAGAAACCCATCCGCATAATTCCCAAGGGAATTCTCACCACATAACGGCTGGACACCGGATCAAGTTGACGAATCAGATTAGCCAATATGTTCTGCTTTATTTCCTGTGATCCTTTCCCTGCTGCCATCGCCAGTTTATATAGATCATTGAATAATTCGGTAATCGAAAGATCTTTCTCATCAAAAGAATGGATTTGGTTTTTGAAAAGCTCTACCGTCCTACCTAAATCACCGTTTTTTTTATATTCCTTTTCAAATAGCCTTTTATCAAGGTTCAGTGCGGTTGAGATACTTTTGATCACTGTTTTTTCCGCCATACCAAAAACAGTGCTTTCAAATACCGGAGTCACTCTGCCTTGAAGAAGATATATTGTTTTACCAATCTCCTCTAACTCTATTTTTTTAAGCATTTCGGACAGCAGGTTGGTTATTGCGAGTCTTGATGAGGTTGACTCAATCTTATCTAAAAATAAGGCTAGAGTACTAAATTTCATTGTTTAAAAATAAATAAATAGGCTAAACTTAGGCCAATTAAGAATAATGTCCCTAAAACAAAAGTAAAAAATCCTTCTTCATGCTTACTGATTTTATAAAGACCTTCGGCAACCAAGGTTAGGGAAAACAAACCGGGTAAAAGAACGCCAAGATATATTATCTCCAGCGATAAATTCTTCATAAAATATCACTAAATCATTACATAGCGGGCAGATTTAGTACTTCCAATTTTTTTTATTAGACTATTTTTTATCAAATCCTGTATATCCCGTAAAACAGAGTCTTCTGAAATATCGGAAAAAAGACTTTTGAATGATTGATTTTGAAGATAGCCGACTTCTTGAATATATTCGATTATTTTTATCTGGCGTTCAGTTAAAAATATTTGCTGACCTCCAATTTTCTCTTTGAGTTTTACGTCTTTTGATAGCTTGAGGATCTTTTCTTTTACTTTTTCAAACTCAATCGCTGCACCAAAAGTAAAATACTCAAGCCAGGTAGCAATATCGCCGGCCGAAGCTTTCTGCAGATTGGCATAATATGAAACCGCATCTTTATCATAATATTCCTCCAAGGAAAAAAAGCGTCTAATGTCATAGCCTCCAAGGAAAAGAATCAAAGTCGCTAAAATCCTGGCAATTCTTCCATTTCCGTCGATAAAAGGGTGGATTCTTACCAGTTCATGGTGGGCAATACCAGCCTTAAGAACCGGATGGATTTCATTTCTGTCGTCTTTGTTAAGCCAATAAATATACTCTCTCATTAAGAATGGTACTTCAACCGGGGGCGGCGGTCTGAAAGTTATTTCTCCGGTCTGTGAATTCTTGACGACAACCTGTTTTAACCGATAAATCCCGGACTGATCTTCTGATAGGATTTTATAAACAATGTTCCGATGCAGTTTTTTAATTAATGTTTCCGTTATTTTGTCAATGCTTTTTTTGGCTTCATCGTCAATAAATTCAATTACTTTGCGATAGTTGATAATCTCTTGGATATCTCTTGGCCGGCCGATTACATCTTTTCCCAGCAGGATATCTTTGGCTTCATCTTTTTGCAACTGATTGCCCTCAATATGAGTACCGTGATAAGCCGACCTGACAATGGCATCTTCCTTGAATTTTTTTTCCCAAAGCGGTAATAAAGGCGAATGTTTAATCACTTCTTCTGCGGCTTCAATCTTGGAAATGTTGGTTAAGATTTTATTGGTGATATTAAAACTCGGATTAAACATAAAAATCATTATAGCAAAGTAATCATTATGGTATTATAATAAAAGAATGAAACAGCTTGCCCAGATTAACGCGACAACACTACCTTCTATGTTTGGTCCGGCTAAGTTCAATAATGTTGGCATGTTTGTAAATCTCCTGCTCCCGCTGTTAATGCTTGGAGGCGCAATTGTTTTTTTAATTATGCTTATGTACGGAGCCTATAGCTGGATTACTTCAGGAGGAGAAGCTAAAAACATGGAGAAAACGCAAAAGATTTTTACCTATGCAATATTAGGTTTACTGATAATTGTTATGAGTTACTTCGCAGTCAAACTTATTGGAACCCTGTTACATATTCAAACACCCCTATGACAATTAAAATATTGGCGCAAAACGTGCCTGAAATTTTCGGCACCATCAAACCGCCGATTTCCGGTATGCCCGAAGATCCGGTTTCGGCAGTCAGCCAGTTTTTCGGATTTGGAATAAAGGCCTTCATACTGGTCTGCGCTATGTTTGTACTGTTATATATGATGTGGGGAGCTTTTGACTGGATCACCTCAAGCGGTGAAAAAGACAAAGTAGCAAAAGCACAAAATAAGATTACCACCGCAGTAATTGGTATTTTTATTTTGATTGGGGTTTTCACGATCTATAGCCTTATTGCCGGGGATATCCTCCATTTAATAGAAATTAAGGATGGGGTCTGGAAATTTAACATCCCCTTTTTAGGCCAATAACTCATGAAAAAAAACACATCAAGACTTATCGGCGTTATGATTGTTCTTTTTTTCCTTTCCGCTCTGCTGTTTTCAATCAGATTTATTTCGTTATCCGGGCAAAAAAAAATTGCCCAACCTTACGCAAAGCTGGATGAAAAAAATATTAGCGAGATTATTATTGAAGGCATACCGGCAAAAGTACTTTTACATAAGGAAAGTAATGCTTGGTATATACAAGAAAATAAAACATCCTATCCCGCAGACACTGAGAAAATAAAAAAAATCATTGAGGCCGTCAAGGGATTTAAAAAAGATGAGGTTGTTTCAACCAACACCAATAAACATAAAGAATTCGGTATCGGTAACCAAACCCTTAGCTTTGTTGTTAATAAGAAAAAAAATACTCTCTTTATCGGTAACGGTTATGCTTTTGAAAAAAATTATGTCCGCCTAAACGACGAAAAAGAAATCTATATTGCCGGCGGTTTTCAGAGCATTCTTTCCGAATCGTCATATAAGGAACTGCTGTTAAATCTTATTGGAGATGAAAATAAAGTCGACTCAATAACAATCGTTTATCCGGATAATCAAATTCAGCTTAAAAAAAATAATAACGATTGGTTGGTGAATAATAAGAAAATCGATAAAAATAAGGCGGTTTTTTTGTTAAGCGATCTGAAAGGCCTTCAGGCAACCGATATGTTAATTGAAGACATAGATCCTGCCGTTAAGGGCAATACGATTGCAATCGTAATTAACGAAAACAGGAAGGAACGAACGGTTAACTTATACCAACTGGATGATGATTATTATCGTGTCAAAATAAGTGATAATAAATATATCTACAAAATATCCACGAGCTCAATCGAGTCTCTAATGAAAAAGGAAGAGGATTTCCTTTAACTATTTCATATCGATCTTATATATCTTTGAATTATATAAGGAAAAAGCAGATTCATCATAAACAACCATATCGCTACTTTTATTGAGAATATCCGATTTTATCTGCCTTTCATAACTGCCTGTTTTGTTAATAACATAAATAACGCCCAATTTTTTATTCCACACATAAATTTTATTCAGATCCTTATTGGTAAAAATTTTGGTTATGGTAATATCTTCTTCCGGGAAATCAGTAACAAATTTATCTTGAATACCGCCGGTGAATTTGTCAATATAATCCGTCAGACCGACGTAGACCGATGAGTCTATTGCCATTGAATTAGCATCAGTTAAACTGTTGCTTGATCCCGATTTGAAATATGCGGTTTTCCCGGAATAACCGTTATCAGTAACAAGATATTTATAAATATCCCCGGTTCCGCTATCCAGCAGATATATATTTCCGTTGTAAATACTCATATCTACAATGTTTTTCCAATCTTTATCCAGCTTGATTACTTCTTTAATTTTATTATCGGTTGATATTTCAAAAATCGAACCGTTTTGCTTAAGGAAATAGATTTTATCTTCATAAATCGATACCAATCCGGCTGAGCCAAGCTCAGAACTGTTCCTTTTGGTAAAAGATTTTCTCTCCAAGGATAAAATATAAACAGCTTTGTTTTTTTCGTCGAGGATACTTAAATTATCTTTATCTAAGGCTAATTTACTTCCCGCCGCTTTGCTATCTTCAACTGTCAAATCGTAAAATTCGTCATATTTTTTTTCCTCTTTTTTAGTGATCAAATTTTCCTTGTCTTTGATTAAGCTTTCAATATCGGCAATACTGTCGGCTTTTTTATCACCAATTTCTTTTTTTAACTTATTTAATTCTTGTTTAGCCTCATCTACCAATATCAGAGCTCTGGACATATTCAAAAAGGAAACATTTTCAGCTTCGTTCAATTTCTGATTAATGACTTCACTTGCAACAGTCAGTTTATTATTAGCCTCTCTTACCAGTCTTCTCTGGTGACCAAAAATAACACTCCAAATAAAGGTTATGGCAATCAAAATCATTGCAATAACCGTTAATGTTTTTTTTCTGCCAAACCGCATTGAGTAGTTTTTTATGTTACCGGTAATTGAGCTTACCTTTGTTTTTAGCTGGTTGGTTAAACCTGACTTTGGATCATATGTTTGGGCCTCAATCATCGTTGGTGCTTCATAATCAGTTGTACTTATAAAAATAGCCGCCAAACCAGTATCGTCATAGTTCCTGAACTGAGGATCAATTACACTTACTACATCGTGACTGGTTTTATTATCAATGGCTGATTTTAACTCAAAATCACCACCGTAGGCTTCGATAAAACTTTCCGAGGTAAAAATATAAAAATCATCCGGCTTAATATATCCTGAGGCAGTGTTATTTGCATTGATTATCTTGGCAAACTGGCGATTTCTCCTGATGAAGATAATTCCTTGCCCAATTGTTTTTAAATACAAAATATCCTTATTGATAAAGCCTGATGCTAGGGAAAAATTACTCGGTAAACTCATTCGCGTAATTTCTTCGGTAATTATTTTCTCATAATCACCAAGATTGTTTATTTTTGAGTTGGAAACGTTTTCTTTAATTTGCTTGATGATATTCAAACCGTCTGTTTTTGCCAAGCCTTCTTTCGCTTCTAAAACCAGAAAAAAATTATCTTCTGTTATAAGGCCGGAAAAACCGTTTATGCTCTCTTTTCCCAGATAATGACTTGAAAAAGCTTTTAGCATAGGCCCAATCAAATAAATATAATTGCGTAAACAACCAATATCAAACTTAATACTGTTTGAATCAGGGAAATTAGTGTTAGAACATATCCCCTCCTAACTCTTAGGGTATCATTTAATCCCTGTGTCTGCTTTGTCATAATCAACGTATAAAAAAAATATATAAAAGCAAAAGCAATTGCAAAAGCCTTAAAAAGAATGTTTACTATTTCCATAATTATCTGTGAACCAAACCGTCAATGATTTTAACTATTGTTGATGGTTCCGGAACGCTCATAAATTCAATATTTGCTTCTGTCCCGGCGGTCTGAACGAATACATCCCCATAATTGAAAAATGATCCCAGATAACCGACTTGTTTTGCAGTAATATCCTCGATTTTGTTCAGTTTTGCCTCGGTTGATTCTTTATAGGTAACACTTGAATAGTCAAGATCCAATACTCTTTCGTTTGTAACAATACCGACGTTAAAAAACCAATGAAGAAAATTAAACCAAATATAGCTGATAATAAAAGCTATCATTATTAAATTAAAAAAAATTATTTGATTGATTGCAAAAAAATTAGGTAAGACAACATCAGTTAGGAAAAGTAATGTAAACATTATGATTCCATTAATAACCCAGCCAACCTGAGTTATGGGATGACTGCGTAAAACAAGGATAATCTTCTCGTTAACTCGCTGAGTTGAAAAGGAAACGTCAGGATACTCGCTAAAAGAGTGGATATAACGATGTCTTTGTCTGTGTGTTTCCATCTGTTCTTATTATATCAACAATTATTGTTGCGAATTGAACGATGTTAATTTATAATATATAAGCCTTGGTTGTCTAAGCGACTTGGTACCACCCTTTTCCATCCCGAACAAGGAAGTGAAACGAGTTAGCGCCGATGATACTCACTCCAAAGCGGAGATGGGGAAAGTAGGTCATAGCCAAGGCATTTTTTTTATTTTAATAACTCACCGCCTAAGTCGACTAAACTATTTAAACCCATTTCACTAAATTCAATTTTTACAGGGACATTAAAAACCGCATCCGCGATTTCTTCTTTCTGACAGTTCTTGAATAGTTCCTTCATATCAAAAAAACCGTTTTCCAGGCCAATTTCTTTTCCAATATCTAAACCCGCACTACCGTTAAAACCTTTAAGTAATGACAGTACAAACGATAATCCGCACGTCTTTTTTCCCTCCAGTTTATCTGTCTCCCAATAATATAAGCAGTCGTTATTCAACAAAACCATAAAGTTACTCTCGTTTTGCCTAATTTTAGCCAAGATCTGGTTATTTTTTATCTGGGCACTGCCCGTACCGGTAGCTGATGAAAAATTACAGGAATAAGGACCAACCAAATCAATTTTTTTTGCCTCGATCGAAGCTGTAATACTATTATTCTCTTCCGGTGTTCGCATCTCCGCTTTATTTTCTTGACTGATTTCATAGGCAGGCTGATTGCTCTGAATTGGCTTTATTTTCGGCTGCTCTAGCAGAAACGCACTCATAATGATGATTAAAGGCAAGAAAATAAGCATCAGTGAGTATTTATGAACAAAAGCATCAAATTTAGTAGTTTTCATGTAATAAAGATTAATCCAAAAGAATCGTTTTTGAAATAATATCGGCTGTGAATTCATGACCTTTGACCGAAGGATGAATGCCGTCACTGGGATTAACATACTCTTTTTTGCCGGCTTTTTTCTCACTTTCCAACGATTCCTGGTAGACATTTATCAGGTGAACATTAAGTGTCCTGGCAAGTCCGACAGCATTTTCCAGCTGCTCTATAATCCTCCCTGAATGTGTATAAGCCGTGTCTTCATCCCAGTTAACACCATTCGGCCCTTTACCGAAATCCCGCCTTAAAGGAGCTATTTCCGCCAGCATATAAACTTGGGAGTTGATCTTTTGAATTTCTTGGACTAGAGCTGTTAAGGTTAACCAATGACGATCGCGATCGTAAGGAAAAAAAGGATTGTAGGCAAATGAACCAATAATAATTATGTCCGGTTTTGTTTCGGTAAGAGGAGAATAATGTCGATCCTGGTAAGAGAATAGTTTGTATAATCGCTTTAATCCGTCTTCAACTGTTTCCATCCCTTTACCATAGTTATATAGTGTGAAGCTGGTTTTTGGATACTTTTTCACCAAACTATGTTCTAGATATTCCAGTCTTTCACCCATGGTATCAACCATGGAATCTCCGATTATTGCAATCGTATAACTGTCTTTTTTCAGTTTGTAAACAGTCGGAGTTGGTGAAATAAGATTGGCTAAAGTCGGAATTATGTTTTGTTCGGGTTCGACTGAGTTATTCATATCGTTTTCCTCCGCCATCACACCTTTGACTTCAGAAGCCTGAGTAGGTTCGATTACCGCTACTGGATAATTACGGGCAAGCTGTCTTTGTTTTAATTCATTTTTCATAAAAAAAAAGGCCAAGATCAGAAAAAAAATAACTTGAATCATTAAAAAATGATGAAAATGAAAAATTTTTTCGTTACTGTCTTTCTCCAACGTTTCTTTTCTGTAATATTTTTTCAACATAAGAAATACATTTTTTTCAGGAAATTATCTTATGAATAGAGTATGACGTAATTTACCGCTAATTTCAAGTTTTAGCTTGCCGGCGTGAAGATTTCTTACTGAAGAACGAGATATAAATAATCGGCAGAATACCAAGACTATTAATAATCATCAAAGCAATGAACCAATATTTTTGTTTATTCTGAGCCGCTTTCCACAAGGCATAACCTTTCCAAACCAAATCCCAGATAATTAAGATGATTATTAACGTTGTTATCCACCATGGGAAAACGTTTCTTAAACCAAAACCAAGCGGAGAATATACAGGTCGGGAATATGGAAAATAGAAATTATTCATAGGTATTGTTAAATTATATAACTTTCCTTTTCTTTTTCACTAGTAATTTTATTTATATAAACATTATAACTGTAATTATCAACCCCGATAAACTCTGCTTCCCCCTGAAGAACAGCTTCATACGGCCGACAGGATCGACAGCCTATTTGGTACGGACACTTAAATACGTTTAGCTGTCTGGCTACCTTAATTTTTCTGGCAATTTCTAGAACTTTTGTTTGTGCTTTTCTTAAATCGGGCAATGTTTTCTCGACTAAACCGTCTGTCTTTTCCAAATACCAGTAGCTTGCTTTTGACACCGGCCATTTTTGACAATGATGAACAATTAAATAATAGATCGGCAGCTGGAGAGAATCGATTTTTTCTTCAGTTTTGTTTGTTTTAAAGTCAATGATATGGACGCTATCTGTTTCTGTCAAATACTCAAGCCAGTCGATTTTTCCGCACAGAATAAGATTTTCTTCCTCAGACAACCAGTAGTATGGTAAGTCCATTTTTATCTTCACGGCTTTATTCAGCAAAGGACCGGGATTCTTCATTAATCGCAAAAGCATGGCTTCTCCCCTTTTTTTATATTCATCTTCAACTTCATGATTGACAAATCCGCCTTTTTTATCACTTATCTTCCCCCAAATTTTATGAAGTGTAATCACTAATGATTCTTTAAACCTTTTCTCCGCCGGTAAAACCGACAAATCATCAAGTACTTCATGAATGATTTGACCAAAAGCCAACGGCGGACTAATAATTTTTATCTTATGGCCGGTTTTTGGATCGCGATAGATATTCTTCAAGTAGTAAGCCCGTGGACAGGTTAGAAAATCATTGATTGAAGTATGTGACACCCAAACAGCGCTGTATTTATCTTTAGACATAGAATCGCTTTTTTAATTATCTAATATAATTATATAGTATTATAATACCCAATATGAGCCAGCCTGAGCGATCTATACTTTCATATGCTAGAAAACAATTTAATGGCTGGTTAACTTTGCAGCTTGATAAAGAAAGAAAAACACCATTTACCGCTTTTATAGTTGACGACGGACAATTCGGCCTTAACTTCCAAATCGCAAGAGATATGAGAGAGATTATCAGAGCAAAAAGATTATTATTATTGGTTTTACCATTGGGAGAAAATAATTGGGAAATAAAGTTAGTGCCGGTTGAAGAAAGAGCATCGGAAAATTATTTTAGTACGGCCAAAAGATCCTACCTGTCTCTGGTTGGATATATCCAACAAGCGCGAGCCGGAAAATCAGCCGGATTTGAAACCGATATGGACCTTGCAGACTTAAGCCAAACAGCAGCTGATATTTACCAGAGCCTGCCTGAAGGAATGAAAAGAGAGGTTGATGCTGAAGGTCTTTCACCGACAAATGCTCTTCCTGTCTTAACTTGGTAGGTCTAATCCAAACAAACCGCCCGGTTGGTCATACCAAAACTGATAAATTGAAGGCAGCCAAAAACACTGCGGTACTTGGGACAACGTCCAATAGCAAAAAATGGCTGTGATCGAAGGTTGTACTGGCTGACACAATTACCCCATTGACACTGAAAGCCCGAGAAACAGGGTTTATTAAAGTCACTGCTTGGAGTCCGGCAAAACTCTTTTGGAAAAAGACCTGCTTTACCCCAATAACTGCCGATTTTCAGACAATCGGCTTTATTTTTCGGTTCTTTATAGTTAACGAGGTTTGCATGAAGCTTTTGATTAATTAGACTGTCAACCTTTGGCAGGATTATAAATCTTAATATATTTACCAGGATTAAAAGACCAACGAGGATTAGAATAAATTTAACTACTTTCACGTTTTTATAGAGTGAAAATTATTATCTTGATGCCGATATCGATGATCCATTTTCTGCTGCACAGGCTTTGACTGTAACGATATTATTAGCATCCCGGACAACCGAATATTTCGTTGTTCCCGCTGTTCCTCCATTTGGATCCTGTGGGATTGTTTTTAAATATTTCGCTAAAACCGTAGTCAGATCAGTACAGGCATCAGCTGCTCCTACGCAAGCCGTTGCACCACCAGCTGTACATGTCCCCAATTGCTGCTCTGATGTTGTTACTCCGACCGGAATCAAGCCGCCTGAATCAACGATTGATTGATGTACTGCGGTCAAGATTGATTCGACATCTGACCAACGTCTGGCATTCCTTGCATCGGCGAATCTTTTCGCCGGATCAAGCGCCACAAAAACAACGGTCGCTAATACTGCAATGATACCAATAACTACTAACAGCTCAATTAAAGTAAAACTTTTCCTGGATTTTTTCATAATTATTATTTAATTTATAATTATTCTTTACCGATAATTATTACGATATCATAATTATCTCCATCAGTCAAAAAATCAGCGCTTTTACTGGCTTGGTATTCGTTTTTAATATCATCGATGATGATGTCCTGATAAACTGCCGTTTCTTTTCTTGATTTAACAATCGTCTTTTCGTAGTCATAACTATCCGCATTACCGGTAGCAATATCCTGTTCATAACCTTTACTTTTCATATAATCAACCAGTTCTTTGGCTACCCCAGCCTTACCGCTGCCGTTTTGAATCTGTATCGTTATTTTGCTTTTATCCGGTTCTGAGGTCGGTAGAGTTATTGGAGTCAGCGGCTTTTGATCGGCGATTTTTTTTATTTGTTTTTTACTACTCCCTTGATTAATTCTGGAATATCCAAGAACAATTATTCCGAAAATAATCATCGCCAGAAAAATAATCAATAAACTATTTTTTTTATTTGCTACTGAGATTCCTTCTGCTTCCGGTTTTTTCTCCTTTAACGAATTTTTATTCGAATTTAATTGATTGATTATTATGGACCGATTGTCTCTTTTGAATAGATTTAACTCATTATTTTTATCCAAGTAACTGGTTAAACAAAAAATATTAATAAAATTTGGTTCTGCATCCATTTCTTTATCAAGGACTATTTTTTTCTTAAGCATTTGTCTTTGTATATAGTCTGTAATCTTTGAGACCGGCAGATTGGTCGACTTTATAATCTGGGCAAGATCAATAACGCCGTCTTCATCATTAACAATTATTTTATTAACCGGTTTTTTATATTTTTCTCCGAAAAAAACTATAGCTTGGTTAATTCCATTAATTATTTCTTCTGTTCTGATAAGCTGAGTTAACGTAGTTATCGGCCCATATTTGTCAAAAAAAGTTATTGTTGAACACTCCTTATTGCTATTAACATATATTATGATGTCTTTTTCACCGACCGTTTCCTTAATCACTTCAAAGGCGGTTAATGAAGACGGAATAGCAGCGATTAGTTTTAGCTTAACTCTGGATAATATTTCCAAATAAGAAATAATGTCGCTGATTAATATGGCAATAAAAACAAACGTTTGAGAATATACTCTTTTATAGTCAAAAATCAAATCATCAACGCTGACCGGAATTAATTCATTAACTTTATTTAATAAGGTGGTTTTTACCGCCCGATCAGTAACATCAAGAGGGACGTCAAAACGATGAAGATAGACTTTATTATCCGGAATAGTCAAAACAACCTCTTCATTTTTTAATCTCTCAAGCCAAGTCGTTTCTTTTAAATCAAATTTTTGCAGGTTTTTAATGATTTTTTTTCCGAAAATATTGAGTTTTATTTCAGTCAGATAAACATTATTTCCTGAAACTTCGATGTTAATCATATATAGATATGATAATAAATTTTACTGATAAGTACTATTCTATCTGCTGCCAACTATTAACGGTTATCTGACTACCCCTAATAACCTGAACCTGAATTTTTTTGGAATAGCTGTTTAGTGAACTACTGACAGTGAAATCCCAATTATTGCCTGCTTGTGAATTAACCGTAACATTACAGCTCGCTTCAGGCAAATTAATAACGCTGGGCAACGAGTTATCTTTATTTAATTCCAATAGAGCATTTTCAACGCAACCTTCGGTAACAGCCAGAATTAACGCACTTTTATTGGTCGCCAGCGACATTTGATTATCTGAAATCGCCAGTAAGGAAATTGAGAGACTGATCGTCACGATGATTGAAGCGATGACCAAAACGCTGGTCAGCGCAATATAACCCGTTTGATATTTTTGATTGGACATAGTTAATTTGACCGTAATTCGGCTGAGGCTGTCACGGTTTTTGTCCTCTGCCATTCTTTCCTGTCGGAATTACTGTTGATAGTCAACATATATCTGATATGTTTGCTTTTATTGTCAACTGTACTCAGGTTTTCAAACAAAAGCTGAGTCACGCTCAATTGATTGCTTGACAAGCTGCACGGAGAACTGATTGAACAGCTACCGCTATTGCCATAACCTATTCTAATCTGGTTATTGTTAAGGTCAATTACTGTGGGATTACGATTAACGTCATGGCTTGATAATGATATTGAATTGCTGTTAACTGCATTTATTCCTGATGCATTACGGATTTCCGAAGCTATCCTTTGGCTGACAAAGCGAAGATTCTGATTAATATCCTGATATATCTGGCTTTTTATTCTGCCATAGATAATATCCCAAGCGAATAGAATGGCTGCCGAGATAAAAATACTTATCAGGGCAACATAAATTATCAGTTCGATCAAAGTAAAACCCTTTTTCATAATTACGGTTGACTAAAAACCTGTAATTCGCTATCGGTCTTGCTATTGACTGTCACGGCAATACAATTATCAATCGCTATGCCGTTGGCATCACTGTCAAGATTAATCCTTTTTACAACATCAAGGTTGGCGGGATTGGCAGCGTTTAAAATTATAAACTCACTATTAGATGATTCTGTTGCCAAAAAGACTTGACGGGAACCGTTGACATAAATATCATTGATGTTATCTGCCATATTGTATGATCCGATCAGGTTGATGTTCGTCTTATAATTACTTACATTTAAAATGTTAAGTTCAGGTCTGTTTCCGTTGCAGTTTAAAGTAACCAAATACGCAGTACTTCCTGCAGCAAAAACACCTGTCCCCGCAGCACTGCAACTGGGGGTTTTATATGACCAGTTAATATTCATAACCGGTGCTGTCTTATTTGTCGTATCAATCACCATTAACTGTCTATTACCATCGGCCGTAGCCACTAAGACATAGTTGTCTGACGCATTAATTGCTCTCCCGGCTCTTCCAAGATCAACTCCCCATGGTCCGTTCAGTACCGGTAAAGAACTAATACCAAAGACATGTAATTCATTACCTGTTACATTATCGGTTACCACATAAAGATAGTCACCATTAACATCAATACTTCTTGCGCTAGCCGGCAAATTGGCATAGGCATAATCAAGGTTCGGCGAAGCCGGATTATTAACATCAATAATCCACAACTCCCTATCCGTTCTCCCTGTAGCCAAATAAACGTAGTTGCCGGAAATATAGATATCATAAATATTGGAGTTCAAGTCGATTTCGTTTATCACCTGAGGATTATTACGGTTTGACATATCAACAATTATGAAATCCGGCGTTGTCCCTGAATTGGTATCCCTGACAATATAAACGTAATTTTCGCTTATCGCAACCTTTGTTCCGGCGGTTGTTCCTGTTAGATCAGCAGATCCGTTGAGCTGGGCAGTTGAGCTCCAGAGACATTCGATTGTTTTTCGCCAGTTTGTTAAATAGGAAACCAAATTGACGTTGTTGTTCCTTGTTGGAGTAAAGTTCCATCTGACCATTGACTCTATTTTATAAGTGTCGCCATCAATGGTGCCTCCTGAACTAATGATATTACCGTTAACATCCCTTTGAACTTGAGAGATTGTTATGGTCCTGGCATAAGGAGGATCGCTGTTTTGATTACCTGATAATTGCCAGTTCCCGGTACTTTTATCAACCCCGTAAACACCGGGAATGAGATACGTGAAACTCTGATTATCGATTGATTTAACCGCCTCAATTCCTTCCTGGGCATAAAGAAGAGCATTATTATATTCATCACTTAACCTGTCACTGGAAAAACTGTGAAGGATATTTATCGCTCCCACTGAGGCAATTATCGTAAAAATACCCAGAGCAATAATAATCTCAATAATTCCAAAACCTTTATTTACTTCTTTGTACGGTGGCATCGGACTTTTTAGTTAATTGTAATTCCCCCAACCTGATTGAGGTTAATCGTTCTCAATTTATTTACAGCGCTAACCGTAATAGCTAATGACGAACTTGGTTCACCAAGCTTGTTCGAAAAAGTAATTTCATTTAATCCGACAACTGTCACCGAAGCCGGAACATCATAAGATTCCGTAAATACCGGCAGATTGCATGATCCTTTAAATAGAGTAATTTTGCTGGACTTTAAACAGACTCCCCATGCACCTTCATTTTTGCCTGACATGGAATAGTTTTGTGCCTTACGGATTGTCCCGATAATCTCATTCATTGTCGTTTCAAAATTATTGCTCACAATGAAATTAGATAGAAACGGCGTTGTAAAAGTACCGATAATAGCAATAACTGAAATTACAATCAGCAACTCAATTAGAGTCAAGCCTTTGCTCGATGTCATGGATGACTGAAAATTATGAATAAAGATCCGATTACGATTCCGGCAATAATGATTATTAATACCGACAGGAAAAAAGGAACTACTGTTTTCATTTCCATTGAGTCATTAGGATCCTGCATATTGTTTTATCTTCTAATGCTGCCAGTTAATTCATATATCGGGCTAATAATGGCAATAGCCACAAAACCTACTACCAAACCGATGAAAATAAGCAGTATTGGTTCAAGAATGGTAGTTAAATTTTTAGAAATATTATCGATTTCCTCTTCATAAAAATCTCCGAGGTACATCAGCGACTCTTCCAGACTTCCGCTTTTTTCGCCGACAGCAACCATTTTCACTACCAGACCGGGAAAGATTTTCTTGGGAAAACTCTCCAATACCGAAGCCAATGATTTACCTTTTGTCACTTGTTCTTGCGCAAAAGTCAATGCTCTCACATAAGTAATATTGTTCAGCGTTTTGGCTGTTGTTTCAATACTGTTAGTTATTGATAGTCCGCTTTTAATCAAAACGCCGAGGTTTCTTGAAAAACCGGCCAGCTGACCGTAAAGAATTACCTTGCCAATTAGGGGAATATTTAAGATCATCCGATGCCATAAGGGCAAGATAAAAGGCAATCTTATAAAAAAATAAATCAGTATGGAAAAAATACAAAAACCGCCCAGTATTGCCATACCATGGTTTTTCATCAAATTAGCAAAATAAAGAAGAATTTTTGTTGCCATCGGCAACTCAACATCAAATGACGAAAAAAAATCAACCAACTGCGGTAAAATAAATAAGGATATAAAACCTCCCATGATTATGGTCGCGGTAAAAATTAAACCCGGATAAAGCATGGCCGTTTTTATTTTTTGGCGTAAAGAATAATCTTTAGCCAACTGCTTTGATAAAAACGACAAGCCTTCATCAAGGGTTCCGGATTCTTCGCTGACTTTTACTAAGTTAATGTAAAAATTATCAAAAACATGCGGATGTTTTTCCAATGCTTTAGCCAGGGACTGGCCATTTTTTACATCGGCAACGACATTATTCAGTACCTTCTTTAAACCGGCGGATGGTGTTTGGTCAACTAAGACTTTAAGCGCTTCAACAATATTGATACCGCTTTTTAACATCACCGCCAGATGTTTGGTAAAAAAAACTTTTTCCTGGAAACTTACATTATTAGTGAAATCAATAGCAAGCATTTTTTTATTCTTTTGTAACCCTAATAACTTCTTCTATGGTTGTTACGCCATTTTTTACTTTTTCAATTCCATCTTCTATCATCGGTATCATGCCTTCTTTTTCCGCCAATACGGCTAATACTCCGGCGTCTTTTTTTTCAACTATGGCCTTTCTTATTTCATTGTTCACCTCAAGCACCTCAAAAATTCCCACTCTTCCTTCATAACCGGTGTTGTGACATACTTGACACCCTTTACCGTAGTATATTCTGATGGTTGTTTTTTTGTTAAAAAGCCGGTCAAGCAGTGCTTTTGATAATCCCGCAGTTAATGGATTAGATTTTTTTTCATCGCTTTTTATTTCTAAAGAAACACGGCATTTACCGCATATTTTTCTGACCAGCCTCTGACCGATAATCACGTTTACGGTTGAAGCAACCAAATACGGTTCAACCTTCATATCAAAAAGCCGTGGTATTGCGGTAGCGGCATTATTTGTATGCAAGGTTGAGAGAACCAGATGTCCGGTCATGGCGGAATTAATGGCAATGTCAGCTGTTTCCTCATCTCTAATCTCGCCAACTAAAACTATGTCCGGATCCTGCCTTACAATACTCCTTAATCCTGAAGCAAAATTAAGACTGGCTTTTGGGTTAACTTGAATTTGATTGACACCTTCTATATCATATTCAACCGGATCTTCAATTGTCATCATATTAATCTCTCTTTTATTAAGTAACTTTAGGATGGTGTACAAGGTTGTGGTTTTACCTGATCCCGTTGGCCCGGTTGCTAAAATCATTCCATAAGGTTTGGTATAGGCGTTTCTTATTTTGTTCAGATCGGTATCATTGATGCCAAGATCATCCAAGGCATATTGACGGGACCGTGCCGATAAAAGTCTCATCACGATTTTTTCGCCGCTGGTAATGGGAACAATTGAGGTACGAATATCAACCAACTCCTGATCTGATTTGAACTGAAGTTTACCGTCTTGGGGTGAATAATGTTCGTCAATCCTTAAACCGGCCATGACTTTTATTCTGCTTACTATCATTTCATGTAAATCAAAAGGCAGTTTAATAATGTCATGCAGTATTCCGTCAATGCGGAATCTCACCAATGTCTGGTTTTCCTGTGGTTCAATATGAATGTCTGAAGCTTTGTTTTCGTATGCATAGTCCATAATAATATCAACGATTTTTATTATCGAAGGTTCCGCATGATTGTTACCGGTAATTTTCTTGACATTCTCATTAACGATTTCATCAAAAGCCATTTGAATATCTTTCTTATAAAAAGCCAGGGCATTGTTTATATCTTTTTGGGTCGCATAATAAATAATTACCGGCAGACCGGTTTTCTTTTTGGTGAAGTCAACAACCTCAAGATCATGAGGATTGGCCATAGCCAAATGAAGACCCTCTTTATCCTTTTTAAATGCAATTATCTTTTGTTTTTTAGCAACTACTTCAGGAATTATTTTTAGTATTTCCTGCGGAATTGATACTTCAGACAACCTTACAAATGATGTTTTAATAATATCCGCAATTTCTTTACCTAGATTCTCATCCGTTATCAAATCTTTTCCTAAAATAATATCGGATAAAGGTTTTTTTTCTTTTTGACTCATTGCGTAAGCCTCATCGAGCAGTTTATTATCAATAATATTCAAGTCCTTAAGATTTTGATATAGAACATTATCGTCAATGACCATAAATATATGATAACAGATCCGGTCTCAAGCATTCAGCGGATAAAGGAGTTTACTTTGTTTATCAACTCATCAAGCGAAATATCGCTTTTGATTATATAGTCAACAGCACCCAGTACCCTGCACTTATCTATATCCTCTTTCTGGCCGAGATTGGAAGCGATAATGACGGGAATATTCTTTAATCCATCATTAGCCTTTATCTCCTGCAAAGCCGAAAATCCGTCTCTGACAGGCATAATTAAATCAAGAAGAATCAGATCCGGAACAAACTCTTTGAGTACAGACATGGTCTCTTGACCGTCATTAGCAAGTCTTACCTCAAAGCCTGCTTTAGTGAACTTAACCCGATATGCATTTGCTAAAAATTTATCATCTTCGGCAATCAATATTTTTTTCATAATTAATTTTTACTAACTTTTTCTTCATTAATTATTATTTTTATTGTACTAATAATATCCTCAAGCCTGTGTTCGGCTTTTAAAATATATTTTTTTGCACCGATCGCCATCATATTTTTAACTTTATCTTCGCTTGCAGAGTTACTGACGACAACCACGGGAATCTCTGACCAGAGATTATTGGTTTTTATCTCTCTCATGAATTCCAGACCGTTCATATCTTTAAGATAATAGTCCAGCCAAATAACATCAGGAGTCTTGGATAAACTTTTTAAGTAATCAATTGCCTGTTTGCCACTGGTACAGCTAATAATGTTAAAGTTATTTAACTCAAGCTTTTTAACAATTGCCTGCAAAAGCAATATCTCATCTTCTATTACCATGACTGTGTTTTTTTTAGGATTTTTTTTATCCATTATTCTATTTCAATTTCCAGACCAATTTTATACATAATATCGGTTAAGAGTCAAGAGTAACATCGCCCTTTTTTGCCAATGATCCGCTGACCGGAAGACTGAACCAAAAAGTTGTCCCTTTACTTTCCTCGCTTTCATACCATATGCGCCCACTTGATGATTCAATAATTGCTTTGACTAAATAAAGTCCCAAACCAGTGCCTTCAGTTTCCAGTTTTACAATATTTTCTGCCCGGAAAAATCGCTTGAAAATTTTATGCTGTTCTCTTTTTGGTATCCCATACCCGTTATCGCTGATCTGTGAGATTATCTGTTCGTCTTTTTTAGTTAAAGAAATGGCAATGTTCCCTTTTTCCGGAGTATATTTTATGGCATTGGTCAATAAGTTTATATATACGTTTCTGATTAATTTAGGATCAATATTTATTTTTGGGAGATTGGGTTCTACATTAACGGTTGGATTTATCTTCTTTTCGAAAAATTTTACCTCGAGCTCTTTTATTACGCCTATTAACAATTCGTTTAGATCGGTGGGCTGAGGATCAATTATTATTCTGCCCGACTCAATTCTTGAGATGTTTAATAATGAATTAACTAAACTAATCATTCTCTCGCTGGATTCTTCAACATTTTTTATAAACTGCTCCTGGTCAACGGTTAGTTTCCCCACATCACCGTTCAGAAGCATTTCAATATACCATTTGATCGCAGAAAGCGGTGTCCGTAACTGATGGGAAGCCAGGGAAATAAACTCGGTTTTCATCCGATCAACTTCTTTTTCTTTAGTTATGTCTCTGATTACATCAATCGCTCCGATTGCTTTACCGACCAATAATATCGGCGTCGCTGTAATTGAAACGGCAAATTTCGTTCCGTCTTTTTTAGTATAAAAATATGAATTATCAATAATTCTTGTTCCTGTGCTAAGAGTTTTATAAATCGGCCGCTGGTCATTTGGAATAATCCTACCATCTTTATCAGCCAGCCTGATGTAATCAAGATAGCTTTTGCCGATCACCTCATCCGCTTTCAGGTCCAGCATAATTTCCGCCTGTTTATTGACGGTCATAATCATTCCTTTATAATCAACGGCGATTAAAGAATCGCCGACACTTGACAAAATAGCGTCATCTTTCACCCTGGCTTCATTAATTTTGGTTTTTTCAATATTTAAATCTTCCAAAAGATTAAACATTGCTTTTTTGGTTTTTTCCAATTCGGATATTTTTATGCTTAGATCGTTGGTTTTTTCCTGAACTTTTTGTTCGAGATTTTTATATATGTCCTGGATATGTTCGGTCATATCATTAAAAGTTCTTGCCAGATCACCAAGCTCGTCATTGTTGGCCAGGTTTATTCTTTGACTGAAATCGCCTTGACTAACCTTATTTGATAGGTTTTTAAATATTGATAAAGGCCTCAAAAAACCGGAAATAATAATCAAGAGGATGATCGTAGCGATGATCGAAGATGAAAACATCCCGATTGCCAGAATATTGGAAATTTCATTGGCAGTTCCCGCAACGTCAGGCAGACCAACTTCCAATACCAGATAAAAAGGGAAATCACCGGTCTTGCTTATACTTACCATTTCGTCTTCTTTCTTTGCCAAATCATAGAATTCGATTGTTTTTGATTCCTGATAATTCCTGATTATTTCTTGTACCGATCCGTAATCCAGAGGAATTATTTTCTTTCCCGGAAAACGCTGTTCAGTGCCAATCTTTTGCTGCTCTGCCTGGTTAAGCTTTCCCATACTGCGGTAAATCCTTTCCTGTTTATTCGAATAAAGAATTACCCCATAAGCATCGGCAAGCATCAAATTCCCCTCCCTGTTTACTTTTGTATTAACCAACGATCGGTTAATGTGTCCGGGTTCAAGTTTTGCTACGACTGCTCCGATCGGCTGATTATTTTTTGTTTTAACCGGATGGGAGAAATAATAACCGAGGTTGGCGTTTGTGACACCGATCAACGCCTCGGCGGCAGCCTCTCCGTTAATCGCCTTTTTAAAATATTCATGAAAACTGTAGTCTTGACCGATAGCCAACCTGTCAGTCGATATCAGAACTTTTCCGTTCTTATCCAGAAGATATAGCGACTCATACTGATTATCATCTCTTTTGTATTCGTCAAAAATATCCACTAACTCATTGTGTTTGGTAACTGTCGGCTGAGTAAAATACTCGGTAATTCTTGTGTTTAGCGCAATCATTTTGACGAATAATCGGGAATTGTCAAGAATTTGGCTGATTTCCTGGGCCTGCCCGCTGTTTGCGGCCGAAATCTCGCTTTTCCTTCGCTTAATCAACACTTCTTCCGCATACTTGGTTACTTGTTTTGCAGTAATGTAACCGATACTTAAAATTACGAAAGCCATGATTAAGACAATTTTTGTGGGTAAAGATATTTTTGTCATGCAGTTTATTGTTTTATTTTGGCAATGATTAGTTCTAACTCTTTAACTTTTTTTTTGAGTTCAATCATTTTTATCTCCCGTCCAACCATAAGTTTATTTATCTGTTCAAATTCATTAGCGCGTTTCTGGATTTCCTCCTCGGTCTTTTTTCTCTTCCTGATATCATGGGCAATACTGATAATAACCAGATTATTTTCAATATAGATTGTTTTCATTGTGACGTCCACTGGTATTTGCTCGCCATTTTTTGCCATGTGAATTGATTCAAACGAGATTTGTTTCCTGCCTTTTAACTCCTCGATCTTTTCTTTGATTAAATCAACGTCTTTTGCTATATAAATATCGGTTAAGCTGATTTTTAACAATTCACTGCGTTCGTAACCCAGTTTTTCACAGGCAGTATCATTTACTTCGGAAAAGCGGCCGCTTAGATCATGGATGAAAACCGCATCGGTCAGTGCATTGAATAAAGTCTGAAATTTATCTTCAGGATTGATCATAGATTAATTCTCTTATTCTTTTAACGACATCGTTGATTGAGGTGTTAGCTTTAATCAGGTAGTTGGTAACACCCATATCAGCAGCTAACTTATGTTTGTTTTCCAGATTTGTTAAAACTAACACAGGTATTTTTTTATAGATATCAGATTCGTTTATCTTTTGAATTACGTCAAACCCATCCATCCCCCCAGGCAAAACAATATCGATTATTATCAGATCAGGTTTTTGATTAATAAACTCCATCGCTTGATTACCGTTGGTTGCTTGAATAACCTCGAAACCTTCCTGGGTTAATTTTTGTTTATAAATTGTTTGAATATGGGGATCATCTTCAACAACCAGTATTTTTTTCATAGGAAATTGATTAAATGTATATATAATTAATATATTTGTATTATCGGTAAATGTCAATATTCCGTAGGTTGTCTGAAATATATGGTTGTTAAAAAACGATACTTTAGTATTTCTTAACATTCTAAACCTCTTCAATTACCTGCACATCCATATTTTTCTTTTACTACAAGATAAAAAAAGGAGGATGATAGATAGTGTTACCAGTTCTAACATCCCCCTATGTGGAATTCTAGCATATTATTTGATAATTATTGTTTTCTTGTTACTAAGATCACAAAGGAAAGAACAACAATACACTTTCATGTAAAGCCAAGGAGGAAAACAGCAGTTTGTCCAAGTTGTAATAACCGTACAAGCCATCATTACGGTTTTCATCCCGAAAGAAAGATGCAAAATGGGATGATCTTGGGAAGAATATGCATTATTGTCTTTCGCCCCAGAAGATTCCTCTGTGAATATTGTAAAAAAGTCTTTATTGAGGAACTTAAATTCGCTCCAAGACACCAAAGAGCAACTTTAAAACACAAAAAAGAGGTAGTTTTAAATCTTTCTGATAGATCATTTCTATCAGGAAAAAGAAAATACAACATCTCCTACCATACCCAGCCTAAGTGGCTTAATGAAATTATCTCCGGTTCTGTTTTCAATTTCTCCAAAGAAGAGAAGGATGCCAAACATTTTGTTCTTGGAATTGACGAGGTTTCATTCTCAGGCCACCAGATGTTAACAACCGTTGGTAATATTACAAAACACAGATTAAAGGGTGTAATGACCAATAAAAACAAGATAGAGCTTAAAAAGCTTCTTAGATCTCTATCTCCCAAAGTCAAATCTTTAATCTCTGAGATTGTTATTGATATGTGTGATCTTTACTTGTTTGCGGTACAGGAAGTCTTACCCAAAACTCCAATTGTAGTTGATCACTTTCATGTCATTCAAGACGCTAACCGTAGACTTGATGGACAAAGGACATTACTTCAGGATATTCACAAGAAACGAATCCCCAGGTGGGTCTTGACTAAGAATAAAGAAGATCTGAAGTTTCACCAAATTCCAATATTGGAAGGCGTTATGAAACAATATCCGGAACTTAAGATGTATTGGAGCACAAAGGAAAGATTGCGTTCCATGTATAAGGCCAGAAAGAAAGAGGACGCTAAGGAGAAACTAAGGTTAATAATTTCAACTCTCTCCTCAACAGATGATGGAGAACTGATTACCTGGGGAAGATCATTATCACGCTGGAAAGAACACATTCTCAATTATTGGAACAGTAAATCAACCAATGGTTTCATGGAAGGGATGCACAATAAAATGAAGCTTATTAAAAGAATATCATTCGGGTTTAAAAACAAAACGGTATTTATCCAAAAAGTTATGCTATCGGTTTTAATTACATCCCTACTGATGCAACCAATATTGACATAGAACCTATTCCGTATTGAAATGTATCAAACTATACTTTATATTAAAATATTATTTAATCATGCCCACTCACGAACATAATAACTCTAAACACCGCGTCTTCCCCTCCATCCTCATCGTCCTCTCATCCCTCATCCTAATCTCTGTTTTAATCTCTATTATCTATCTTGGCAAATCACAGATAACCTCATCAAAAGCAGTAACGCAACAGGGCAGCAAGAATACTATTAAAGTCAATCTTAAGTTTGATAGACTA
>Ga0265297_10000903_pt1 | contig 78067 bp, 91 predicted proteins | sample Munlanlwell13791_FD_192502 | JGI IMG/M metagenome (GOLD analysis project Ga0265297, IMG submission 192502) | Leachate microbial communities from a municipal landfill in Southern Ontario, Canada - Leachate well 137-91 | ecosystem: Engineered > Solid waste > Landfill > Unclassified | place...
GTAGTGCATCCGTCAGACTAGACCAAGGCCATGGGGACTTGGGCAGTCGGATTAAATCTAAAAGACGTGTTTGTAACAAAACACCAAACTTTTAGGAACTATCAGACCACGAAGTAGAGGAAGGTTTCGTTCCCGTAGTGTTGAGGTTCTCTCCTGGTGTTATTTCAGACGTTCAGGAAGACACAACCGGAACTCAGGATGCAGGTGCGCCCGCGTTTTTCACTACTGAAACTATAGAACCTGCAGAATTAGAACTGTACGTCGGCCAAGCCTGGCAGGCTGTAGAAAATGTTGATGAATATGAGTTACGCGAAACTATTTTGATGAACTCCCCGCGCGAGCAAGAAGAATACGACGGTGGAGTACAGGAATTAATTTTACTAGATGAAGATATGTTGCTGCCACCATTGTAAAATAAGGAAATGACTGAACTACAAGACAAAGAAGCCAAAGTTCGCGCGGAATTACCTGATCCCGTAGCGTTGATTCAACAAGCTATTTCGGCAGACTTAGATTCGTCTGTGTTCAACGAACAGCAGTTTCCGACTGCGCCGAATGTCATCGAATGGTGCAGAGGAACAGAGTGGCTTAATTCATCCACAGATCTATTCCCCAAACAAGTAGAAGTTTTGGCTCGTTTTTTTGAAGACGTATGCTATCAATGTAGCGATGTAGATTACATACATAATGTACCAGTCGATGCGAATATTGGAGACGTTTTAGACAGATTTACATTACTTAATCGTGGTGTATGCCCACAGTGCGGGCGCAACAGAACTGAAATATTGGACGAATGGATCAAGGACTCTCGCTACGGCAAATTTCATAATTGGGACGCCTCTGTAGTTCCGCGCCCTGTTCCGCCCAATGAGTTTACTGGTATTTGGGGGCAACGCTCAGGCAAATCCATAACAGTAGCCGCGTTTATTTTTCCGTATTTGTTACATAGATGGCTGGCGCTGCCTAATCTTTGTCGTTACTACCGAATGCCCAGTACAGTGGTACTGGAAGCTGCGTTCGTCTCACCGACGTTGAGACAAATAAACCAGCACATTTGGATGCCGTTTCGGAATGCATTTGATAATTCTCCGTGGTTCCGCAACATGGTGGATTATCTGAAAGATGAGTCTAACCGCACAGGGCTGCAGCTTTACCATGCGCAGCAAACATTTATTATTTTTCCAGGCAAACGTTTGGCAGTCCACATACTCGCGGCCAATTCATCAACATTACGTGGCGGAACCAGGGTCATGGGCGCCGTCGATGAGGCGGGCTGGTTTTCTGCGTCAGAGGACGGCAAAGTGACCAAGGGAGCCAGAGACGGCGTAGAAGTATTTACTTCACTGAACAATTCGTTGCGTACTGTCAGAACCAGGGCGGAAAAGCGTAGAGCTACAGATTTTGACGCCATTGACGGTTATATGGTAAACATCTCTTCACCGTCTAGTATTTCAGACCCCATCGAACAACGAGCCGCAGTTGCGCCTAAATCGTTCCGCATGTTCTTCACGCGATACGCTACATGGGAAGTAAACAAAGACGAAGATGAAACTCTCATTCGAGAGGAGTTTGCCGGAAATCCGCTGAAGTTCAAGCGCGATTTTTGTGCGCAGCCTCCGAGAGCGTCGCACCCATATTTTGAAAATGACGCCATTCTCAAAGACATTGTAGCACCCAACCAAAATAAACTGTTTGAGTATGAAATTAAAACCGAAGAGGCCGTAGCGGGCAAAGTTCTGAGGCCCTGTATCACGAAGCACATGAATGATTCCGTGATCCCACGTATTTTAGCTGTAGATAATGGAGAGAAAAAGAATTCATTTGGTCTGTGTGTTGCCAGGTATTACCCAGAGCAAGAGGGCGTGCTGTTCGAGGAATTTGTTGAAGTTTCACCTTACCCTGATATACCTATAGACCTGGCGTGGTGTTATAACGAGTTCATTGTACCGCTGGTCAAAACCTACCGGTTCCAGCACGTGGTTTATGACCGCTGGGAATCTGGATACGCGGTGGCGGACCTCCGAAGCAACCACAACGTCGATGCTCAGCGTTATAGCTCGATGTGGCCAGACTTCGCTTCGTTCCGCGATGGTCTCCTGGGCACGCGCATCTGGCTACCGCAGCCGGAATGCGATCCCATGGACCTTTTGAAAATGCAAACTTTTCAGGAGCGCGCCAAGTATCCCAGAGCACACTTTCAAGCGCAGCTCCTGACAGTAAACGAATTTGGCAAAAGATTGGAAAAACCTGATCAGGGTAACGATGACCTTTTCCGCACTGCAGTTTTGGCTTATAGATTTATTACCAAATACAAAGATCTGTACCGCCACAATGTAGTTGAAGGCCCCAAATTCGATCAAGACCGCCCCGTGGCCATGTTCTTCGGAAGAAGTCAACGCCAAGTATCAGGGGCTTCGGGCTCGCGAATAGGTGTAGGTTCCGGGCGGCTGTTGCGCTCGCGTAGTTTTTAGAGGAAGCCATGTCACTTTACGCTAACATTCGTCAAGCCGCTGTCTCCAACAATAAATCTATTTCGGACGAGGCTGTGTATCGGATTGCTGGTACACTAAAGCTTGCTTACGATCAGGACGTTCCTCTTTCCGCAATTCTGCGTGAAATCGCTAGTCACGTTGAAGTCACTGCCGCGACGGAAAAAGTCAGTGCTACAGAAGCTATTGCCACGGCGCTGGAGCACGGAACTTGTCCCCGGTGCAGTCGACTGATGTCGGAAATTAAACTTGCGGACAACACGCCGTCAAAATACTGTACTGGCTGTCGAATTGCGTTGTGGTAGATCGGTAAAACAGCAAAAACAGTAGATTTGAGGCCTGATGTTTAACTCACCAAAATATAATTTCTCGTCTGGGTTATTTCGGCCTGAGCCCAGAACTGCAGCTTTCGGGCGACAGCACCGCAAAGCTAGCCTGGATATGGCTGGCAATATGGTGGGGGCCGGTGGCGGGCAGAGACAGATCTATTCCCCGCTATACGAGCGTGCTGAAGCTCCTACTCTCGTTGAAGAATATCTTCCTACCGATACTAGAACGCAGAACAAGCTATTCAGAAATATTCTAGCGTACGATGCAATTGCCGGCACCACAACGGAGTACTGGTGCTCGATGGCGTTTGGGGATGAAATTTTCCTTAGTGGCATTGAAGATAATGCCATCATGCACCTGTACGAAGACGCATTGTCGGCCTCTGGTGTCGTCCCACTTATGCCTTTGATGCTGAGTGAATACCTCACAATTGGCCGACTATTTTACTTTATGATGCCGAATCCAGGTACTGGTTATTGGCAAGGCACTAAAATTCTAGATCCAGACTACGTGCGCTTGGTGGCACCGCGACTGCCTGGGCTCGACCCCATCATGGACTGGCAAGCCAGCACCGATGACCAGGCTTGGGCCACGATGAACGATCCGCGCGCCGCTCTGCAGCGCAGCCTCATCGAACCGAAAATCGTCAAAGCCATGGCGGGCGGTACGACAATTCCTCTGGACCCAATTAATTCGTTATTTCTACCGCGAAAGGTTCATGCCGTTGACGACAACGGTATGTCGTATCTCTGCCGTATTTTGCCTTTCAAGATTTACGAAAAAGCAATTCTCGATGCTTCAATCCAAGGCGCTAGACGTCGTGCGGGCCCGGTTTGGTGGGCGACAGTACCCAACGACTACAAGGCCGAACAGATTGAACAAATCATTGAGCAATTGTTTGCTGCCGAGGAAGACCCCGTTGGCGGTAAAGTTGCTTTCCGCGAAGGGGTAAATATCCAGCTTCTCGGGACTAAAGATGACGTCATCAAGCTCGGCGATGACTGGGACTTCCTCTTCAAAGCCAAAATGGCAGCATTAGGTATTTCTTCGGCCTTCCTGGAAGGCGATACCAATTACAATACCCTGGAAACGATTCTTTCGTCTTTCCTGGAAAAGCTACGTGGTGTTCGCGCTCTGTTTACCCGAAAAATTATTCAGGAAAAGATTTTCCGCACGCTGGCGCAGCAGCACGGGCATGTGCGACGTAGCAAAGCCGAACTCAGCCACCGGATTCGTATTTCACGGAATAGAATTCCCAACGACTCAGACCTGATTCTACCTAAGATCGAGTGGGACAAATCTCTTGAGCCCAGAGCAGACAAAGATTATTGGGATATGCTGACTTCTCTGGAGGAGAAGGGTTTCCCAATTCAGATGCGCAAGTGGGCACAAGCTGCAGGTTACGATATCAAAGAAGCTCTGCAAAATCAATCAGCAGAATTGCAGGATCGCGCGAAGATTTACGCGTACAAGCGCGCATTGATCGAGCAGGCGGAAGCTGCTGGATTTGACGGCAAGGGGCAATACCTGGGAGGCGAAGGTGGAGGTGGCGGGGAAACGGGTGGATTTGGAGATTTAGGCGGAGGGGAAGAAACTGGTATGCCGGAATTGGGCGGGGAAGAAGAGGCTCCGGGCCTTGGAGGCGGCGAAGCCGGCGGAGCAGAAATGCCTGCGCTTTCCATGGAAGAAGAGACTTCTGCCGCACCACCTGCGCCACCCGCGGGTGGGGGTGAAGGCGCAGCTGCAGGGCCCGGTGGGGAAGGCGGCGGAGCAGCAGCCGAACTGCGCAAACCGCGGTTTACCGTCAAGCAGCCAGCAACACAATACCGCAAGGGTTCTATTTATTCCAAGCCGGTGGATTTAGAAGCGTTACTCGCTAAGATTCCAATCTGGGAATCTGGGCTTACGGTTGGGTTACCGAGACGGCGTGTTGCGCAGTTACTCGATGAAATGACGCGGCGAGATCCACGTGATCGGCGCGGACCAGAGTTTTACCGTTGGGCACGACGAGAACAGCTCTCGACCTTGCAGGCCGACATTGTCGAATACTGCGCGGCGCGCGTTGGGATTGTAGAATTTCCAGAGATGGCCAGCGATTCAGTCGCCGTGCTGGCCAAAATGTTAGTTAAACAGGCCGATATTACTGGATTGACTCCAGCTTTGGACGAAGAACTGGACGTTGTTGGGCGTATGACCGAGACTGATCCGCTCAGTACGGCTATTGGCTCAAGCAAATTGACGTCACATTCCCTTCCCGATAGCAAACTCCTCACCGGACTGACTGAATAATGCAAAAGCTAGTCTATCGTGGTCATTTCTATCGTTTGGCCGAAGGCGAAGACGTTACAGCGGCCGAAGAAATAGATTGGCATGAGCATGTTAATTCCATCATGCGGGCCATCCGGGCCAAACTCGGAGCGCCAGGCGAAGAAAATCGCGGCGCCGTGAAACTCGATGAAGCTTCGCTAAAGATGGTTGCACCGACGGGTGAACCGGAGCTTGGATACGAAATCCATGGCGATATCATTACCGAGCTGCCGGTTGATGTAGATCTGTACGGTGGACCGCCGTACAGATTTGAAGCCATTATCCCACCGGCTAAAGAAGTCGCAGAAAAACAAAAAAGCAACGAAAACGTTTTTTCTTCCATCCTGATCAAAGGCGGCGACCGCGAATAATTATTTCACGTTAATCTCTAGGTGGAATCAAAGCGCTTTATGCTGGTGTTGCTATGTGTGCAAATTGGAGCTACGTTTGGCAAACTTCTCAGTATCCCACGAGTAATTGTGGTCCTAGCATTTGTATGCCTGTGAATAATGCCTCGTGCGGCTCCGGTGCTGGTCAAGACATCTTAGCTAACGTCGATACATCAATTACAACGACGGCACAAGCCGTAGCGCACTACGGCGAACAACTTCGCCGCCGGCGTGGTGTTCAATTCTGCACCACAACCTATAACGCCGGCCAATATAATTGGGAAATGCCTGATGCCACTGTAGCGATCACTGGCGGCGGGTCGTATCCCATGACGGTTTCGTATGTACAGGGTGCGGATTCAGGTTCATCTATTTTTCAAGATGTCGAACAAGCCATTGAATGGCTAGTTCGCAAATTGTAAGCACCACACCTCACTGATATTAACTTGCAAGTGTGGTCACAAAATCTGTCGTATTAGGAGTTTACCATGGCGATCAAGAGTCAAAGTCTTCGTAACAGTCTAGCGCGTCTCCGCATGGCCGAAATCCCCGAGACCGAGATCCTAGATCTCGATGCTCCTGGTGCTGATACCAGTGAACTCGTCATTCTCGACGAGGAACCTGGCGATGCGCTAGCACCCGAGGTCTCCCCTGCCGGTATACCCGAGGTAGTGGTTGATGGTCAGCCCATGTGCCCGTGCGCAGGTGGCGAGGTTGAGGGTTCCCCAGCGGATGTGGTCGAGGACGCTGCCGAAGACAAGGCGGAAGACGCTGCCGAGAGTGATGAGGACAAGGCCGAGCGCGAAGCCGCAGTGCGCCTAGCTCAGTTCCGCGAGATGCGCGCTATGCGTCGGCAGGCAGCTCAGACTACTGCGGCTGCCCCTGCTGAAGCTCCTGCGGCAGAAGTTGCGCCAGTAACGGCTCCTGAGCCGAAGACTGCCGAGTCTAAGCCTGAGGAAAAAGAGGAAGAGAAGGCTGAGGAAAAGGAAGAGGATAAGGGTATGGAGAAAGACGCTGCTGTGACCTGGGCGCCGCTCATGACTCCCGAGGATATGCAGACCCGGGACGGTCGCATTGCTCTCGACATGACGCTCCGTGGCGCCGATACCGCCACTCCGTATTACGTCATGTGGCTGGATGGGCATCCCTTCGGTGAGCTGCACCTCGCTGATGGCAACACCGAGGAAGATCTCCACGACGTATTCGTTAGCGATACCTTCGTGAATGGCGTGCGCGAGACCGTGGCGGCTTGCGGTCCGGCCAATACCTTCGAGACTCTCCGGGTGCGTTATTACGCCGCTGAGACCAAGGAGAACGAGGCTGTGCGCAAGGCGAAGGCGGAGATCGCCGGCCACGCTGACGCTGCTTATAAAGCACGTGCGGCTGCCCTGAAGGGTAATCTCATGGTCACGCTGCACCTCGCCATGGAGGCGTCGCGCAAGAATTTCATCCTCGAGAATCCTCTCAAGGACTCTCTCGTGGAGAATATGCGCAAAGCCGGTATGTCGGAGCGCGTGGCGATTGACATCATCGAGGACGCGTTCGTGAAGTCCGGTGGTGAATACCTCAAGGCCATGGTGAACCAGGCGGACGAGTGGTTGGGTTGGGAGCCCGAGGCACTCCGCCAGATCGAGAACACCGTGACGAAGATGGCTTATGTCCATCCTCTCGACATGGCTCCTCTAGTTGAGGAAGATATTCCCTCCAAGCCAGTATTCGAGCGCGCGGCTGCGGTTTCCACCGATCCGAGCCTCGATGCTGACACTGATGCTGCCCTCCGCGTAGTTCGCGCTCGCAAGCGCCGTTAGTCCACAGGGCGGGCGGGAGATGTCTCCCGCCCGCCCATCTTGTACGACTAAGCAAATGTCAAAAATTCATCCTATAGTTTCCTACGGCCCTGGAATACACGTCGGGGATTATATGTTGGCGACTTCGGTCGACAACAAACCCCTGGCCATTGAAGGGCACAAGCTAGAAAAAATCCAGCGCAACGGCAAGTTCGTGGTTGCCGGGGCCGGACTAGACGCCTGTGCCTGCGGCGTTTTGGCAATTGATTGGTTACCTTTCTGCAGCGAAAAATATCACATTTCCAGCAAAATTGATGACTACGTTATTGTAGAAGTCCCCATCGTCGTCGAGACTTATCCAAACCGTAATCTTGACGCATTTCCTTACGAAGAACTAACGGCCTGGTCGACACAAGCTGGACGACCGCGCTTTCAGACTTTCGTGGGAAAACCTGTTCACCAAGACCATAAAAATCAAGATGACACCAAAGCCAAAGGTGTCATTTTCGACGCTTCGTTGCGTCAATATCAGGGGCGCTGGCACGTTGTAATTCTCAAGGGATTCGATCGGTCCAAAGATCCGCGCCTAGCAGAACTAGTCCAGAAGAAAAACCGCATTGGCCACTCCATGGGGAGTCTGGTCCAGCGCACAGAATGTAGCTTGCCGTGGTGCAGATATATAGGCGATGGCATTACTACGTGCGAGCACATTCGTAAGGGTTCGGGTAAGGGGGATGTGGTCAGGGGGCATTTGGTATACGAATTACTCAGAGATTTCGACTATGTCGAATCCTCTTCAGTTGAAGACCCGGCCTATTGTGTCGCGCTTAGCGACTCAGTCTGGCAGCCTTAGGAGATAAAATGTTTAATCTTACCCCCGAGCAAGAAGCCTATATCGTCGAGCAGTACGGGCCAGAACTTCTGGACCAGCCGATACAGGAGATCATTGATCTCCTGGACGCCGAGTACAGTTATTTGGTCTCGGATGAGCAAGACGCGCTATCGCCCGACGTCATGGTTAAAACTGAGATGCTCGGCGGCATCATCGCAACGCTGCAAAAACCGGCACCCGCCATGCCCGTAGCCGCTGGTCTTGCTAAGGCTAGAATTCAGCTCAAAGCCAAGCTGGCTCAGATCAGCCGCGTTGCCAGTGCTGCCGCGCAGCAGCGTGTCGCCGCCGTGAAGCCCACAGGCGTACGAGCGCGCACTCGACTTGCGCGTGAAACCGTTGCTGGTACTCCAGCAATCAAGCAGGCCCAGCGTAAAGAAGTGCTCCTTGCCAAGGTGGCAGAGCGTCGAAGCTCTTTGCAAGACGAACAAATCGCAGATCTGAAGCTTCATGTTTCTGCCAAACTTGCCGCGCGAGAGCGCGTTGCCGCAGCTCGCGCTGTTGAGGCTGCGCTTACGGACGCCAGCGAGGAAACTCAGGTCGAGACTCCGGTAGTTGAGACTCCGGTACAGGTAGAAGCGAGCGCTACTCCGCGGTTTATCAAGAAAAACGGTCAGATTTTTGAAATTGATGTCGAAGCCACGGCGAAACTTCGGGCTGCCCAGGCGCCGAAATTCATCAAGCTGGCGGGCAAGCTTTTCCAGCGCGAAGATTAGTCCCAAATTCTCAAAACATTAAGGAATTAGCTCATGCCTAATTCGACAAAAGATCAAGAATTACAAAGAGTTGGGGCTAAAAAGAAGTACGTTGAACGGTTTGACCGCTACGACCGCGCTTCCATTGCCAAATGGCTCGCGAGTGTAGTGGATAAAGCGGCGCAGGATCAAGAAGACGCGCAAGACCTAATTGATGAAATCGCGGACAGCGACGACCCGCGCGCCGGCCAGAATTTCTCCAAGCTGCTCAAAGACCATATCGCAAATCAGAACCACATCATGACCTGGGCTTTGGATAAATTAGAGCGCATCGACGAGCTTGCCAAGAAACCAACGCCGGAGTCAAAATCTGAAACTGCAGCTACTCCAGTAGCTCCTGCAATTTAATTTCAGCCGTAGAGGTTTTATATGACAAAACTAGCTGATCGCGTTGCTCAGTTTACCAAGCGACTTGCAGATTTGGATGTAGATCTACAGGCTCAAGTTGCAGATTCAGTCGCCGACCCCATTGAAACCATGCCGGACCCGGAACCCGTGGAATCCGTGCAGCTCGGTGCAGTGTCGCCAGCGCTCCGTGGACAAATGGGAAATGCTCTGGCCGACGTGTTCGATAATTTCGGGCCCGAGATTTACAATGGCGTCGTGCTTGCGATCAAGGAAGCGCTCAAGTCTGCTTTCGAGGAAGGCTCGAACCAAATCGAGTCGGCCGTCGAAGAGGAGCTTGGTGCCCGGGGCATCAAAGCCGCGCAGAAGCATTTCCGCAATTGGATGACCGAACTCACAGCAGTCATTACCCAGCAAGGTCTATCCGACGCTGCTATCTCGGCTGCTGATGAAGCTTCGACGTTGGCGGCGGAATTCGCGAGCGAGAAGTCCGTGTCCGAGGCGCCAGATCTCCCCGGGCTCGAAGACATCGAAAACGTTCCCCTTGAGGACGTCGAAGTCGTGGAAGAGCAGCCTGCAGAGACTGAAGAAGCCGCTGCTCCGGCATTCGAGAACACTGAGGCGGAAGGCGAAGCCGGTGGGGAAGCTGGTGGAGAAGTACCGCTCGAAGCTATTCCGGCCGTCGGTGCTGGTTTCCCGCAACCCCACATTACGCGCCGGACGCCCAAGACGTTCAAACGCTAAGGAAAGCACCATGACACCTAAATTTATTCGCGTTGCTGGGAAATTATACCGCAAGGCCGAGGGCCTCGAAGATATCGAAGCCGCACTCAATGCCGTCGTGAAGGCCAAGAGCGTGCTCCAGGGCCTCGGAATTGATTTCTCCGACCTCGTGCAGGCAGAGAAAACTCTCAAAGCAGAAGCTCCGAAACCCAGCACGCAAAAGATTGATGCCGCGGTAAAGCCGGCGCCAGAATTAATTCGCGTCGCCGGCAAACTCTATCGCAAAGTACCAACCCCAGCCTAATGTCACTATTTGCCAACAATTTCCTGGTAAAGCAAATCGAAGCGGAAGTCTTGCGAGATCATCTCGCAGACTTCGAATTAATTTCTGGCGTGGCCAGGCGGCACTTCGATTTGATTCCAGGCATTGAATTGGCAAAACTAATTTCCGAACTCACGCAGGACCAGTACAAGTTATTTGACCGCTGGTTCTCTGAGCAGCCGCGCTATAATTTTGCCGTCGCCGTGCGAACCGCTCTGGCACTTTGCGTGGCGATCAAGTTGATCGAGAAATAAATTGGATTTGCTAACCCTAGCCCACGCCTTAGCCGTCTGGCCTGAACGCGGCCCAGTCAGTCCAGGTGTAGCGCAGGAGTTTCCAGAAATTAATCCCTGGGCTTCCCGTGCAGTGCTCTACGGAGCAGAAATGCACGTTGCTTACCCGTTGGCACCTTCTATATATCCCAGATATTTCGATAAGCCGGTTGTCAAGCAGCACAAGCCTACAGGACCATCTCGATCTTCTGCTCTGGTAATTCGTCCCGGTTCTACTTTGCCTGTAACTCTAAATGGGCATCAGGCCACGGCAAACGTTGACTCCGCGCGCCGTATTCAGTATTCGGGCAAATACACGCATTTGAAATTGACCCTAATCGTCAACACTGAAAAATTACCCCTGACACTGCAAAACGAAACCAAATGTGCGTGCCTGTACTGTGGTACAGAGCCCCGGGGAAATGATTTCACGTGCCGTTCATGCGGCTCTCCGTTACCGGATTGCTAATTATTCATGCGTAACACGATTAAATATCTTGGTGTCGAATATGTGAGAGTCGCCGAAGCGCAAGACGCTTTGAGCACCGCACTGCAGCAGCTTAAAAATGCTAGAGAACAACTCAAGCACGCTACCGGTGATTATGGCAATAAGGCAACGTTGGCCAAAGCAATCGCTAGTGCTGATTCTTGGATCGAGGCGGCGAGAAATAAAATTAAACAGCACGTCAAACAAATGCAAGAACCGCACATCGCCTCGGCAGAACTAGATAATATAGCCGACGAGTAAATCTCAGGTACTCGACCCGCGGCAATGAATTAAATAGTTTCGATTCCACCTTAATTTTTGGTTAGAGTCAGTTTTGATACCAAGAAACTGGTTTGTGGTATTTCCGGAGTACCGGAATTCATTAGCGCAAACTGCATTTTCAGCATTCGGCTGAAAATGCGTAAAAATTCCGCAGGAGGATAAAATGGCCCTACAGCCCACTATGTCTCGTCAATCCAAGCTCGATATGACCCGTTCTTATTTCCAGCGTCGTGAGGAATTCGCTCTCACGGCCGCGACCAACCTCGTCGAGGAAGGCCAGCTCGCCGCTATGGGCGGGACTGTGGGGCGCGAAGTCACGACCACTGGCGGTCTCGCGGTGACTGAGGTTCCCGCAGGCGTAATGCTTCTCGGTTACATCGATGCCAATACTTTCTCTTACTGCGAAAGCGGCACCGTACCGGCTTCTCTGTCCTACACCTTGAAGTTCAACAATCTCGTAGTCAATCCCTACACTACGCCGCTTGTTGACGCCTTCGTGGCGATCAATTCCACCGGGCTCGAGATTCCAGTGGTTGCCCCGGCTCCCGCAAACGGCCAAGTTAGCATCGCGGGCGCCACAGGCGTCATGACGTTTGCCGCACTTCAGGCCGGTGGCGCGCTTTCGATGGTCGGCGTAGTATTCACCGTGCGGTATCGCTGGACACTTACGACTGTACAGGCGCGAGAGATCGTGCGTCAGTCAGCGATCGGTCGTGGCTCTGAAGGTACTTACCGCAAAGCCATCGTAGGTCGCGGCGACGGTTGCCGTTGCTTCACTACGACTTATGATGCTGATGGTGTGTGGGAGCTAAATCGTCAGGACGGCGCTGCTGGTTCTCCGGTGCTCGGGGCTGGTGGTGTATGGACGACCTTCACGAATAACAACAACGGAACTCCGTTCGGGCGCGTTGTATCTCTCCCGAGTGTGAACGATCCATACCTCGGTATGGAATTCACGACTCCCTAACGGCAATTAGTTAATTGCAGCCCGCTGGAAATAATTTCCAGCGGGCTTTTTATTTGCCGGAAGCACAAATTTAATTACTGGTTATCTATTTTTCACGTTACACTTTATTAGACCACCATAGAATCACAACATTAATCGTCTTAATCGAATTACACGGTACCATTAGGTACTGAATAAATTTCTGGCGAAAGTCAGGAAAAATTAAACATCGTTTTAGGAGGCCAAAATGGCTATTCAGCCGGGCGCAAGCCTGCAAAGCAAGTATGATCAGACCCGCAGTTATTTCCAGCGGCGAGAGGAATACGCTCTCACTGCTGCCACCGTCCTCGTGGAGGAAGGCCAGCTAGCGGTTCGTGCTGGGACTTCTCTCACGACCGTAACGACTTCAACCGGTGCTGCGCTTGAGATGCCGGTCGGCGTAATGCTTCTTGGGGAAATTGACGCCAATACTTTTACTTGGGTCGAGACTTTCACGATCCCTAACGCGGCAATTCCGACCTTCACACTCAAGTACAACAACCTCGCGCCGTCGAACTACACGCTCGGTCTCGCTGATAACAGCGACATCTATGTGTACGACAACACCGCTGCCGGTCAGATGGCGCAGGCCAACCCGGCTCCCGCGGACAATCAGTTCTCTTGCACGGCCGCAACTGGCGTGCTGCGTTTCCACATCAACGACATTGGTCACTCTGTGACCGCGCGTTACCGGTGGACCCTCACGACTCCGCAGTCACGCGAGATCGTACGCCAGTCGGCTGTGGGCCGCGGGTCAGAAAATACTTATCGCAAGGTAATTATCGGCCGCGGTAACAACTGCCGAATTTACACTACGATGTACAGCCCGCAGGCACTCTGGACTCTGAATCTTCAGAGTGGTCTCCTGAACTCCCCGGCGCTGGGCGCGGGTGGCATTTGGTCGACCGTGACCCAGTCGACCACCGGCGTGCCATTTGGCCGTGTAATTCAGCTACCGAGTCTCAATGATCCCTACCTGGGCATTGAGTACACGACTCCTTAACTAACGGTTTAAACCGCTGATTTTTAGAAAGGATTCAATCATGTCTATTTATCGCAACAAGATCGTGAACCGGCAGGGCGAGGACGTTGCTCAGCAGCCCCGACTTGCTACTCGCAGTAACGGTACCGTGGAGCGCACCGCGGCTCCGCTCGTCAACGCCAAGGGCGAGTACAACGCCTTCGATCAGAAGGATCTCAAGAACATCCTCATGACCCTGGCGAACCAGGTCGAGTCCGGCGAGATGCAGCGCGTGACTGCCGTCGACGAGGATGCGGCTTCCCGCCTCGTGACTGCTGCTCTGACCGAGCGCAACGCTGACCTCCGCGGCGGTGCCTTCGAGCGCGTCGGCCAGGTCGTCACGGACATGATTTCTGAAACGATGGGCCGCCAGTCGTTCTCAGATAAGATCTTCGCCCGCATGGACGCCAAAGAGGGCGTGGGCTTTGTGCCGCCCGTGAAGGTCGATCAGATGGACGTTGTTGCTTGGCACTTGACCGCCAACGGCCAGGTTGCCGAGTCTCTCGTCAATCCCAAGTTCATCTACCCCGAGGGTTATTGGCTCCAGACTCTAGTGTACGTTGAAGAGCAGGATCTGTATTTCGCAGGTTCCAGCTTCCTCGAGCAGAAGCACCAGCGTGGTCTCGAGGCCATGCTCGTCCGCCAGGACAACGTGGCCAAGTTCCTCCTCGACGCCGCTGCCCCCGTGGCCAACGACGTCGTGACGTTCGGTACCTTCACCCCGACCGTCGCGGGTATTCTCCGTGATCAGGTGTGGCGTTGGAGTCTGACCCCCACCACGATGCTCCTCGCTGTCGACCTCCAGCGGGACATTCTGTCTGATGACGACTGGCACAACGTTTATTCGCCAATTCAGAAGCACGTCCTCTTTGAAGAGGGGAAATTCGGCGAGATCTACGGGATGGAAGTGTTCACCGACGGTTTCCGTTACCCGACCCTGCGCGTCCTAGACCCAGGCGAAGTGTACTTCCTGTCGGCCCCCACGACCCTCGGCGTGCACATTCCTCTCATTCCTCTGTACAGCGAGCCCGTAAATCGGCACTTCGAAGGCATCCCCAAGAAGGGCTGGTTCGTCGCTTCCTACCAGGCTACCGTCGTGGCCAACAGCAAGGGCGTGTCCAAGGGCATCAAGGTCTAACTTCTCCTAACTCTCCTTCCTAATTTCTTCTGATTACCAGGAAGCCCGATTTTGCGATCGGGCTTCCGCATAATTGGGCGAAATTCTTCAGGTTATTATGAAAAATTTAGACTGGACTCCTGATACCGCGGAACAAGCCGGCGAGGCCATCGGCATCGCTTGGGATACAGCGGAATTTACACCGGAAGATTTGCTTCAGGGTATGAATGTCGAGCTTGAGCACTGTTCAGACCCAGATACCGAAGTAATTACTTGTAATTCTGAAGATACTGCTCGAATCGCTTGGGCACACCTTAAAGAATCGTCCGCATATTATCGCAATCTAGCTAAAATGGAACAAAGCTTTAAAGAAGCCTCCGCCAGAACGGCCGCCGAGCTTGAACCCGAGGACTTGGCTAAAGCGCGCGGTCTAGAAAAAACTCGTCCTGTAGTTGACCCCTATGAAATTCGTGCGCGCGAAATTCTTAAAGAGCAAGGCAACGAGCAGCCGACAAAAAAAGAACTCGATGCAGCCTACGATTTAGCCTCACGTGAAGGGCGAAAGCCCGGCGCGGCACCGGCCCCAGAAGCCGCGTCCGAGCCAGTTAAAATCAAGCGCGGAAAAAAGGTCTATAAGGCGCCCAAGCAAAAAGCTGAAGAGCCCAAGCCCGACAAGCAAGAGTTCATCGCGGCTTTCCTGGCCGATTATGACCATAGGCGCAAGTCTTTTATCATTGATAGTCTGAATGCGCTACGCGCTGATAAATCTATTTCTAAAGAGCAGCGCGTTCAAGTAGGTAAAACTATCGCGGCCATGCAGCCCGAAGCTCTGGCGGCGTTTGCTTATTCTAAAGCACTTGCTGATTTTGAGACCAAAGCAAAAACTAAGGCACAAGAATCGGCTTTTCACACCAAAGTAAAACAATACCTCAAAGCGCAGGGTATCGAAGACTATACGCAAGAGCAATGGAGCGCGGCAGTTTCTGCGATCATCGCCCAAGAGCGCAAAGAAGCCAAAGAACTAGAGAACACCAATATAGAAAAAGGCACCAAGCATCTGCAAGAGAAGAAGGAAACTGTAGACCCAGAAGACGAACAAAATGATCAACAGGTTGCGGAGTTCACGCAGCCGCTAGTCACGTCTGCGGTCAGTCAAATCAAGTCTTTTGTCAAAAATCCAAAGGCGGAAGTCTGGACACAGTATCCTGGTGCAGATAAAACCCGGTGCTTCGTTTTAGATGTGTTGGTTCCTCGCGGTGAGCGCTACGCTGCACGCGTAGGTAATTATCTCAATATACCGGCTGATGTTGTGCTCGGTGCAATAGAATCATCCGGCGCAGCGTATAAAGAATACATTACATACATCTCAGAGTTTAATACAGAACTCACCCAGGCTTTAACTGCAGCGTTTGAGGCTGAATTACCAAAGCTAGCACCGTACATAGATTTGGGTTTAGACAAAAAAGACACAGCGGATGCCGCCGACGATAAAAAAGCTAAACCGAAGATTAAATCCGATGTCCCCACACTTGACACCAAGCTCATAGGCTGGGAGCTGGAGATATTTGATACTGTAGCGTTTGGGGAATCTATTTCTGACGCACCCGAAGGTTTGCTTTTGGTTGCTACAATCGAAGAATCGTATATCGCCCATTGGTCCGCTGTGGACAAAGCGGCAATCAAAATTCTGCATACAGACATTCCTAAAACAGTTAAAAATCCAGGTAAGTGGCCTGATTGGGCAAAAACTGACAAATGGTTCGACGTCAGCACCGAGATGGCAGAACCCAGCGAAGCCGTGGTCGTGGCACAGCTTGCGAAGTACGCTGGCGGAAATGATTCCTACAGTCTAAGCGCTAGTTCGGCGCTCAAGCTCAAGCGTGATTCTGGTTCACCAGCGTACACTAAATATTTTGCTAAAAAGTTCGAAAATTTAAAGACTAAACCAGAAAAGACCGATACTCCGGTCATTGCGACAGAGATTTTCCGTGATTATTTAGAATTACCCGAATCAGATCCGCTACAGTCGCTAGCCGAAGCCATCGTTATGGAAAAAATGGGAGATATAGCGGAGCATCAGACAGCCAGAATACAAGATCAAGGATATACAGATTGGATGGTCCTGGTATACGATTCAGTCAAGCAGACTGTGATTCCTGACGCGCCCAAAGGTCTATTGCTTTTAGGTATTATTTCCAAAAAAGATAAAGAACAGCACACTCAGGCGTTGGCACGACGCAAAGCCATTATCAATAGTGCGCAGGCTACAGGGGCACAGCAGCTTGAACTTTTTGGGCCCAATGCGGGGCGCGGTGAAGGCCAAGGTGTGGCTGAGTTTACCAAAAAGGCCGAGGCTGAACTAGGACTTTCCGAGGATGAAGCCGATCTATGGCGCCAGTATTTCATTGTATCGTTGAAGCAAACTCAGCACACTCACGTGAAACCTATGCCGCGCAAACCAAAAAAATTCAAAACTGAAACAGGCAAGCAAGTGACTATGAAGCCCGACGAATCTGAATTCGCTGAAGATATTTCACAAATTGGTAAATCGGACGTCGAAACCTACGACCAGCGTTACAGCAGCGTGAAGACGGCGGTGGTTAAGGACTGCAAAGAAAAAGACCTGGATGATCGCCCCAAGGCCGAGCAAAAAGTTTGCCTCTACAGCGAAGAGGGCAAGCTGCTCGGCCGGCATCCCACGGAAGAATCGGCGGAAAAGCAACGCCGCAAGGTCGAGATGGAAAAGCACTCGGCCTACTTCAAAGTCAATCCTCTGGCTTTCGTTTCGGCAGACGAAATTTCTGATTACTACGAAGAGCAACATCTCCGGATGGCCTATGGGTTCTATGACGCAGACCAAGCGCAAAGGGCCCAAGCCAAAGTAACGGCAATCTGGAAAATGCGCAAAGCTCGAGTTGGCGCAGAGTTGACCTATACCAAGCAAAACGGCAACGAAGTAGAATTCATCGGTACGGTGGACAGCGCGCGAACGTACCGAGGTACGGCTGGGCTGGATCCGGTAGCCATCACTTCCATCAATCCCTTTGAAGAATACGCCCAAGGCAAAATTGGCAACGACACGGCTGCACTGACCGCCGCACTGCAGTCTTGGCACGGAACGCAAACTAAAGTCGCTTCGAAAGGCAAAACCATGCTTAAAGTTAAAGCTTCAGCTCTTCTTCGCATTGCGGAACTCATTGAGGTCGATGCCCCGAGTAAAGAACAGATTCGTGCCGCTGGGCTCAAGTGGCTCGCCGAGGCAGTAAAACCACGACAGCGCACTGCGGCAGATCTAACTCCTCGCGTTGAGATGATGGACGCGCTGGAAGATCTAGGTATTGTGGTGAAGAACTTCCAGGACGAAGGCAAATTTGTCGGCATGGTTAAAGATATCGGTAATGCCTTTGCCGCACAAAAAGACGCCATGGGTCTAAAACTGTGGAACGCGCTCAAGGCGGAGCTTTCGGCGCAGCTACGCGGAATGGCTGAAGATATTGGTTCAGGTGCTTCCGAGCAAGAAGGCTTCGCTGAGGCGCTAGGTGAAGCCATTAAAACCGCAGAAGGCAAAGTTCAGGCTTTCTTAGGCAAAGCCCAAGCCCAGCCCAGCGGAGTTGCAACAGCAGAAGTCAAGACCGCACTGAACGCTCCAGTATTCGCGCCACCGCAGGACCCCACCACAGAACTGCAGAGTAAGCTAGCATATATCCTCAATACCATCGAAGACTACATTGCGCAATATGCAGGCGATGCCGCCAAACTCATGGAAGTAAAAGGCGCGCTGGTTCGCGCTTGTGCTTCAGCCTATATTGATTTGAATTCACCGCGCGCCGCAGCCAAGAAATAATAGAGGTTTCCATGACACGCCAAGCTGGACTAGAAGCAGTTATCGATCTCTCGGATGAGATCTCCGACCTCGCCGATCTCGTCGCCGACGTAGCTTCAGCGATTAATTACAATTCGGCCAAGGCTGAGCTATTTGCCGTCATGCTCCTCGACGCCATCGCGGAGTCCGCGCAGGACAGCCAAGTCGACACTTTCATGGGTGTACCGAATGGTGTTCCTGGTGTGCCGCCGGCTCCCGGGGCACCTGCCGATATGATGCTCGAGGCGCCCGCGCCCATGACGGATATGCCCGGGGCACCGCCCGTGGACATGGGTCTGGGTTTGGGCGGTCCTGCGGAAGCTGAATTGGGAGGAGCGCCTGTACCAGCTGAATTGGGAGATACGCCCGGCCCAGACGACGAAATCGTCGATGTCGATGAAGCCGACGTCGAGTTCTAGTGCCGCTCGCGAGATTCATTGTAGCGTGGTGCTGTGCGGCGGAGCTGCCCGACCGCAATGCAGTCATGAAATACTGTACTTCCACCTTGGCTACGCTGCGTGACGTTCGGCATCATGGCCTCGCTGTAGAAGTCAGAGAAGCGATCAAGAAAGGTCGCGAGCGCTACATAAAAGATTTCATTAAGGACCTGTCGTGCCGGTAGACCTGGATTCAGCAACGTTCCTGCAAATCGGCGAGCCCGTTGGCACTCCTGAGGGGCCCGGCGTCGTCGTGGACATCGCGCTGAATCTAGCGAACTATGGCGGCGAATTGCAGATCGATCCGCCTGCCATTTCAGTAAAACTCGATTCAGGCAAAACCATACAGGCATGTCTCTGCAGCTTGGACTTCGGAGATCCAGACATCAATGCTGAAATTAGTCGAGAATTTGACCGTCTGTGGCCGCCCGTTGAATCCGTTCCAGAAGCTGGACTAGAGAGAACTGCCATCTCGCCTCGATACGATACAACGGTGTTGCTCGGCGAAACTCTAGAAGAGTTCGCGCCGGACGTTGCAGCCAAGGCAGCGGGTTTGGGTCTCGTGGACGCGATCAAAATCTACGATAAAGTCTATGCACCGCTAACGCGCGATCGACGTCCCGGTGAAGAGGTCATGCGCCTCGTTGAGCTGGAAAAGTATTTGGTTATTGAAATGAATTCGATTCCCACCCACTATCGCGACACCATCGACACCTGGCTGATGCGGCAGTTTGAATTAAATGTCCGCTGGGTCGCTGTGCTACCCGCCTGATTCTTTTCTTCCACGTTAATTTATAGTAGTCCAAAACTCCTGCGAGTTGAGTTATCCCTATGCCCAAACCCGGCGCGGTTATTACAAGCATTCCCGGCTATGACGTCGGTTCCGGCGCCATTGTGTTGTCGTGGCGCAATAGTATTGCAAAACTATGGCTTCAAGATAAACAAAAAGTCGTAAGACTCAAGATTCCCGAGTCTATCGTCCCGAAAATCGAAGACTTTTCGCTCAGGGCGGCGCCGTCCATAATCGATCAATCCGTTGAACAGCGACCAGATCAAATCACAGGGCTACCGAGTTTCTGGGGACCCCGAGACCCCAACTACCCATCGAGCCTCACGGATGTGTCATATAGACCACAACAATGGTGGAACCGCATGGTGGGGAGATGGGCCAAATTATTGAATAATTCCGCTGAGTTGCAGCGCCGAATCGCTTCTCTGAAAGGTGCAGAAATGCTAAATCCACAGTCAAAACCGCAGCGTATCATGCACCTGGAACTCTGGACACCGGAGATGGAAAAGGACGCTGAGCTGGATAAAGAGACTTTGGTCAAGCTCACCCAGGAATGTTGGGATGAGTACGAGCACCTCCGAACCCGAAGTCACCCCAGATTCGGCCGAGGCTGGAATACCCGGATTGCGGAATTCCTGGTATTTTTCATCGCCGAGAATGAGCTTACCCGAGAAGAGCGCTGCTGCTTCCTAGAATTCATGAAGACCATCGGGCTGATTCAGGAAAATGATTGCATTGAGGTCAAGACGCTGATGTCGCAGTACCTGCCCGAGGCTATGCGGATCGAAATTCAGAAGTAATGTTGTACCGCGGCCATCTATATCGTCTGGCTGGGTTAAGCGCCGCACCACGCAGCGCTGCGCCCAAGCTAGACCCCAAAGATAAGAAACTCACAGACGAGGATAAGAAACCTGTACTCGAAGCATGGCAGCCCCTGACGGACAAGCTCCTGGCACAGTATGAAATTAGACCCAACGGGCCCATAGTGGTTACGCAGGAAGCCGATGGGTACGATTTAATCTATAGTATTGACCAGGTGTTCAATTCTCCAGCGTTCATTCGATTCGACGTCTCGACGGCCAAGAAAGCCATTCAAGAAATCCAGGTCCGGCTCATGTGCTCGCCGCCGCATTCATTCGTCGCGGCGCAACCGGCTCATGTCAAAGACCTCATGATGGCATTGAAGACAATTTCAAAGTGCCAGAAGCGATCTGGTACATTCACGCCTCTCGACGAGAACGCCGCACAAAAGGAAGCCGAGGATTACGTCGAGAACACCATTATGTTCCTGGTGAACGCAGGCGTGGAAATAGATTTCACCAAGCAAGATGATGTCGTCGCGGCACTGGAAAAAGCCGACCTCGATGAAGGCGAAAAAGCCGCCGCGCAAGCCGCTGTTAAACAATGGGACCGCGACGAATATACAGCTTTTGTGAAGTTACTCCAGCAGCAAGCCGGGGAAATCATCAGTGTCCGGGAATCCATTTACAAGAAAGTCGCTGAGCTGACTCGGCACGAAGCCTTCGCCGTTAGCCCAGAAACCGTCAGAATCGAAGGCTACCATAACGGCGCCGCGGTCATTGGATTAGACGTACCTTGGCCCACCGTTCTGGAACTCACGGGACGCGGCGAAAACCTCAAACTCGTGAACTTCGCCACGACTATCTGCAGTGTGATTGTGAATTCCGGGCCCAATGAAAACTTAGCCAAAGCGCTTCTCACTGCGCAAGTGGATTTGATTCTCGCGGGCGACCGTGCGGCCAACCCGAGTCTCAGCAAGCCCACGACCGATAAGCTCAATTGGACCGACGAGCAAGTCCAGGAGTTCTTGAAGACGGGCGTTGGCTTGTTGGCACACAGGGTGGATTTGAAACAGCCACGCAACAACGACCTCACGAGCGTCGTCGTGGACAATAAAGTAATTGAATCGTATGAAAAGGGACCGGAGAATCAAATCGAAAGAAACGCAAAAGAATATCGTGCTAGCGTTCAGCGGCAGCTAAATAGTAGAAAGCCGGCCTACTGGTTTACATATTATGAAAACGATAATAAAGTAGAAGTTCACGCTACTGGAAACGGTAAAATCGTCAAAACTTTCCAAAATATTCCGCATCGATTCGACTATGATCTGGATAAACTCCCCATGGAGACAGCGCAACGACCAGATCAAGAGAAGCCGCAAAAGAAAAGAAGCGTGAGAACTCGCGCCAGACAGTAAAACATCTGCATGAAAATTACACCGGAAATCATGGCGGAGTGCAAGCATTACCCAGATGGTACTATAGGTGTACGAAATCGTAGCGGCAGAATGATAAAGTATGAATGCTGCGCGTCCTGTGCTGGGTGCGGCGAACCATTTTTATCTGAACATTTCTACAAAAACGGACAGCGCGTTTTTAACACGTATTGCTCTGTTTCTTGTAGAAGTAAAAATATGGTTCTTTCCGACGAAACACACCACAAAATGGTGGTGTCGCATCTCGGTAAACCTGTTTCACCAGAAACGCGTAGGAAGTTAAGCGCAGCGTCTCGTGGTAGACCAATGCCCCTGCACGTGTCGGCTGTATTGCACTCACCAGAGGCCAAACTAAAAGCCAGAGCAGGGCGAGACGCCCACGTGGCACTGCATGGTGGAAATTTAAAACCAGCACAGCATGCTGCTAAACACAACCACTACCGACACTATATAAATAAAGCGGCAAACCGCGGTTTGATTTTTGAACTGACTAAAGATGAATTCTTAGACATAACATCTAAGCCTTGTCATTACTGCGGTGTAGCATCCAGCATCACAGTTAAAAATCATGCTTGCTGCACCACAGATGGTTTTTATGTCTGCAATGGCGTAGATCGCGTGGATTCAAGCAAAGGATATACGCTGGATAACGTGGTTCCGTGCTGCACCCAGTGTAACATAGCAAAGTTAAATAAAAATATCGCTGAGTTTTTAATTTGGGTACTGAAAACGGATTTGTTTTTACGTAATAAACCCACTAGTTTAACTTATTTCGGAGACATCATTGAGGCACAGCAGAGCGTTATGCGCGTTGTATTTGGTGAGCATAAGCGTAGGCGTAAGCACGGCAGTAAAGATTATATAGTCAGCACGCTGAGCATAATTGATTTTGCACGCCTAATAAGAACGCAATGCTTCTACTGCGGTGGAGGGTTATCTAACGCGCGTGCACGCACTTACGGGCGTAACAGAAAACGTCCGGCTGATGGTGTAGTGCTGGAATACAATGGTTTGGACAGAATAGACCCCGATGGTGGCTATACCCTGGAAAATGTGGTTCCGTGTTGTGCAACGTGCAATAGAGCTAAATTAGATTACTCACAGGACGAATTCTATACCTGGGTAACACGCGTAGCCAACCACATTAGAAATACGCCAGAACTGTTTGATTTGGTCTCGTCCCATCTTTGTTAGTTTGCCGAACTTCAGGAGCCCAGAATGCTCAAAGAGACAATCATTTCGAGAAATTCGCTGGGTGCAACTCAGCTCACGCATAACATTGTAGCCAATACTTATGGCAGCGCTCCGACACTTGCAACGGATGGTTTCTACATCCGCTGCGCGGCGTCTCGCAACTACGATGCCTATGAGGCATTGTTCAGTTTCGACGGTACCGCTACCATCCTGACCAAGGCCGTCGTGAGGCCGTGGTTTTGGGTGCCGGACCACGATCCCGGCGCGGCTGGCGGCACCTGGCTGGCCGGCAAGTTCATGGAGAACATTTCAACGGGCGCTGGTAGCACTGATGTATTTGCTGCGGTCAGGAGAATCAATAGCGTCCCGGTAGCGGCTACCCGCTGCTATCTCCAGGTCGTCAGTGTTGTGGGGTTCATTCCCGTTGACCTATACATGACGGTCATGGGGATTGAAGGTATTGTTGCCGAAGTCGACATGACGGATGTCTCGGTTGAATTGGACGTCGGGGACGTCTCGGTTATGGCACCGTTCACTCAGGCAACCCATACTACGCCCGTATCGTTCACGGCGGCATTCGCGACTGCAAACACGATTCTCTGTGCTTCGGCGCCGTTCGTGATCGATGAGGCTAACTGCCGGGTAGTATTTGTGTTGTACCGACACGTCGGTGACCTGTGGTCGGCCCCGTTGGTCAATGGCATTGGCGGCGTATCACTGACAGCCGCCGCCAACGTCATCACGCTGGCCGGTACTGCTGGGGCCCCGCTGCTCGCAGGTGATGAACTGTGGGTTGGGGTGCAGCAGCGCCCAGTGTCGGGTGGTGGGGGCGGCGCAGCCGGTGGCGGCGACGCTATTTACACTTCCCCAAACGATTTCTCGGTTACGTTTTTGGCGCCTACGCAGTTGACCCTCACGGGACTGTCGTACACCCCGACGTTGGGACAATTCGTTTCGGTGTACTATGTTGACGTGGCCGGTATGGCCAAGACTCTAACGCCCGACACCAACGCGTTCGCCTGGAATTCAGGGACCGGAATTCTGACCGTCACGTCCGCTACTTTTGCGGCAACTGATTCATACCGCGTTATGGTATTCGGCCCCGACAAATCTCTGGACCTCGCCAGTAACTCAAAACGAACAGCAGAAATTAGCCCCGCAAATCTCTACGCCACTACCGAACCCCTGGTGGACGCCACTAACGTTGGAGCCGGAACCGTATATTACCCGAGCGACACGGGTGGTGATATGTTAGGTTACGGTGGATTGTGCCTACAGATGGTTACAAGTGGAGGTGTTACGACGACCGTAGAAGTGACGAACGACACGGCCGCGGTCCCTGACTGGCTGGACATCACGTTGGCGGGCGACGATCTGTGTCTGCGGTCATGGGCTGCCAGCTATGTAGATCGATCCACCATGGTGGACTTCGACAATCTGAACGTCCGGGCATTTCGCATCAAGTCAATAACGGCCGATGCGTCCAACGCTGTCCAGTACAACATCCGTCGCAAGGCCGTCAGCTAATAGGTGCAGCATGATTCTTTACCCGAAAAACTACGTTGAGAAGCCGTCGACCGAGAAGCCAGCGCAGGACAGCAAACCGGCTATTCTGCTCATCAAGGCCTTGGCAGATAAAGATGCCGTGACTTACGAGGAAGCCGTCAAGGCCGTGATGGTGGCGGAGAAACAGGCAGGCCGTTATTGGACCAACGATGAGGTCTGCGAGATGGTCAAGGCCGTGGATAATGAGTGGCACGGCGACGGGAAACCAGCGGCCGTGGAAATGCTGGTCGAAGACAAAGGAAAAGTGAAATAATGCGCCCCTGCACGTCTTTGCTACGTAATAAAGAAGTCACGCTGGATCTCACGCAGGCCGCTGCCCCCACAACCTATGATGCCCTGACGGCCACCGGCGACGTCATGATCATGGGCATAAACGCGTACGTCCAAACTGCTGGTGGCGGCGATCTGACGTCTGTCTCGATCCAGACTAATCAAACCACACCATTGGTACTGCTGACCGCCGGCCAAGGCGCGGTGGCCAATCTACTGGCCCAGAGCCACCCGACCTCCACCATGCAGACTTTGGTGGCGCCTTGGACGTTGCGGTCGGGCCAGAAGGTGCAGTACACCTTGACGGCCGCAGGTGGGGCCCACACGGGCTCCATGCGACTATTCTGCTCCTATATGCCAATTAGTCCCGGAGCTACTTTGTAGAGTAGAGGTGCGGCATGATTGGTGCAATGTTCCCGGGTTGGGAAGATCTTCGAATCACAGCTTTTGAACCAAATAGCGGGGCCGATGCTCCGCAGTTGATTCAGTTTCCTGCTGCCACGACCTACGCGCCTCAGGTTTGGAGATTCCAGAACGTGGGGTCGGTGAATTTCTTGAACGCCGTGTCCCAGATGAGCCATGGTGTTGACCTGACGCAACCGGCTTACCTGCATCTACATCTCAGCAACGACGCCATCATGGTGGAAGGCGCCATCATTGGGCTGTTTGTCGCGTTGAATGTTTGCACCATTGGTGGGGTCTGGGGAACCGAAGAGATCTACTGGTGCAGCTATACGGTGCCGGCCGGCGGCATCGCGGCCAAGACGCACATCAAAACACCAGATGTTCCAATTTCGGCCGCACTACAGGCCAAGATGGGCAATAGTTCGGCCATTTTGATCAGTGTGTTTCGGGACAAAGATACTGTGGTCGCGACCCAGAACGCCGGGGCCGTGACCGAGACCCTGAATGACGAAGTCTGGTTCTTGGAATGCGACTTCCACTTCTTCAAGTACCGAGGCGGTAGCCAGAATCATGCGGCTCCGTTTGCTTAGTAGTTTGTCCGCAGTGCAAATTAGACTAAATGATCAGTAGACAATATAAAGGTGACGCATGTTGATAACACCTACATCGGAAAAAATGAGGGGCTTGGTCGACCTTATTGATCTGACCGACCCCGTCGCGATAGCGCAAAGGGGCGGCACCGTCACGGGAGCGCTGCAATTTGATGCTGTGAAAGGGGCCTACCTGGATGGCGTCAACGACTACGTCCGATATCCTGTCGGTACCCAGGTGTTCGGGGCTCCGGGTGTCTGGTCAGTAGTAATTGAGTGTACTCCGGGGTTTGAAGCCAATGACGCCGGCATACATTATTTTATATATGGATCAGCTACATCGCGTTTGTACCACTCGGCAGGCAATCTGCTCTTCCGCATGGGGACTACATTTTATATAACTGCTGCGTATGCGGCATATGCGGCATATTGGAAAACAAACCAACGCAACGTAATCGTGTATACGGCAATAAACGGAAGTCCAAAGCTTTACCTAAACGGCAATCTTGTTGTTACGACAAACATACAGGTAACCGCAGAAAATTTATCTTCATTGTATGTTGGATCTGACAATAGCGGATCCGGCAAGTTCCTCGGACATATCCATAGTATCAAATTCTTCAAGGGCACCGTTGCGGCCGATCTCCTGACCGCCGGGGAGGCGGCCTCATTTTACGACCGGTCGACTTACACGTTTCGCAGTCGCGCAATCTGCTGCCTGCCCATGGGCGCAGAACAGCACGATCCGGTCAATAATCTCGTTCGTGACACCAGTGGACGGGGCAACCACTTCACCTTGGGCGACGGCACCGCGGCAACCAAACCGACCAAGTTGGCGACCCGGGGCTATAGTTTTGACGGTGGGGATTATCTAAAAGCAAACTACAACATCATAAATGGAACCCCGTGGACAGCCTGTATGTTGGTGTCTATCACAGGTTCTAACTATTTGTTTGGTGCATATACTGGCGCGGCAGAAGTAAGGGTGAATAAGGCAATAGGAACGCCTGCTGTGCTTTTCACCACATTGGGTGCTGGCGACGTTTACACATACGACAACAAAATATCTACTAACGCAACCACAATAGTTAATGACCGGGCTTTGTCATTTATTACATTTAGTGACACCGACTGTGCATACTCGTCTGTAGTGAACATCATGAGTCGGTATAACAATTCGGGTCCAGCAACAGGGAACGTATATTATTTTTCACTATACCCGTTTGTTCTGACCTATCTACAACGATTCGACGAATATCAATATGCCTTGCAAAACCTGGGGAAAATCTAAATGTCTAACGTGATCACCTTGCTCCGGGCCGAGGGTTCCCTGGTAGGGTATTTCGACTTTAGGTCCGGCACCATTCAGGATTGGTCGGGCCGGGGAAATCACGGGACGTTTACCTCAACACCCTACTTCACTCGTGACGGTTTGGATTTTGGGACCGGAAACTCCCGGTACGTTAATGTTCCTGACAGTGACAACCTGCGATTGACGACCGGGTGTCTCGTGGGATTCGCGGCCGGGGGTGGTATTAGGCAAGTAGCCAATGCGGCGTTTGTGTTCAAACGAGCCGCAACAATTGAATATAGCCTTAATTTAACTGCATTGGCTATCGTCACCGACGGCACGGTTGGAACGAATATCACCTATACGCTTCCTTCCAATACCAAATACGTTGCGGCCAACATCACCAACGGCGCTAAATCAAACTTCTATGTCAATGGTCTTTACATTGGTGACAGTTCCAGCAACCTGACGCTGACCCCCTCGAATCAGGCCGTGAGGCTGGGAAATTTCGTCGATACCGTGACCAAGGTATCGGCTGTCCTGATTATCAACCGACCCTTGACCGCCACAGAACATTCCGCGCTGTTCAGTGAGCTTTCGGCCGCCACTTGGCCTGCCCTGACCCGTTGCATCAGCTATGTCGACACAAAGCCCCGGGTTCCGGATACTGGATTAGTGGCGGCATGGGATTTCGGGGCCCTGCAGAACGGCAAGGTTGTGGATCTGACGGGTCATGGTTATGACGCCACGGCCTTTGGTGTCGTGACGGAGCAGACCCCCTGGGGCCGCGGTGTCCGGGGCAACGGGACCAGCTCCTACCTGCAGACCGGAAACGTCGACCTCAGCACCACCGATAAGGTCACGGTCGTGATGGTCGCGAAACCCCGAGATCTTGCTGTGTCGGCTGCAATGGTTGAGTTGTCGACCGGTTTTCCATCAGCCACTGATGGTCTTGCCCTGTACGGTGGGTCCAGCAACGTGAACGCCGGTTTGCGTGGCAATACCGGAACTTGCCTTGCTTCTACTGCCGCCATGACCTCCGGTGTGCCGTTGATGATCGTGGGTGTATTTGATAAATCGCTGGCCACTAACGAGTGCACCGTTTACCTCAATGGATTTGATGCCACGGCTACCCGGACCGACCTCAACAATACCAATTTGTTTGGAAACAAACCATTCTATTTCTTGGCCCGTGGAGGAGCCTCGCTGTTCTCGAATGCCTGGTTGAAAAGCTGTGCTGTCTACAACCGTGCCTTTACGGCCGCAGAAGTCCGGGCCACCTGGGATGCCAGCGGCCTGAAGTCTGCCGGCTGGTCCACAGACTTTGGGGTTCCCGTGAGTGTTGCGGCGCGGGGCGGAACCGCGGGCCAGCAACTCGAAACCACAGATTTCAAGTTCCTGACCTCGACACCTCGGTATAGTGTCGCGACATCGACTATTTCCGGCACGGTCGTCAAAACGATCTCGTGTTCGACCGCTGGTCCTTTGTTCCTGGGTTCTCCGTCCCTGGGCCAGACCCCCACAGAAGCAGCCTATGGTCAGTGGAGTTGTTGGTTCAATAAGTCGGCCGGTGGGGTAATCGATTGGATGCCGGTCGCCAGTGACAAGATTGCGCCGGCAACCGCCGGGAACAACGGCTACCTGCTCCGCATTGATGCCAGTGAAAAAGTTTGGTTCTATAAGAACAATGGCGTGACCTTGACGCAACTATTTGCCACGGGCAATGACTACATCGTAGCATCGACTTGGTACGGCTTGAGATTGGCCCGCAGTTATGCTGGCGCCTGGACCTTGCAGATCATCGGCGGGGCTTTCACGGGCTGGACCACTGTCGGAGGCGCCACCAACAACGACTATGTTGTGTCGGGTTACCAAATCTGGGATGTAGATTCGAGTGATTTGCTGAGTATCGGAAGTTGTTGCGGGAAATATCAGTACAGGAAATCAATAGCGTGATGTCGAAACATCAATACTGGACCGCGAGGAACCAACATGGCGTTCACATATAATTCCGGCCTGTTCCTCTTGGCCGACGAAACCACGGGCGTACGATGGAATGACCCGGCTGCTGTATTCCACATGGCGCTCGTGACGGCCGCGTATGTATTTGACCCCACCCATACTGTTTACGGGGACCTAAGTGCGGAGATTACAAACATATCTTATGTCGCGGGTGGTAATGCCATCACTACTCGCACATGTATAAAAGACAATATAAATGATCGCATAATCTTTGATGGTGATGACGTAACCTACGTCGCGTTGGCCGCTGGTGACCTTCCGGCAGCCGGCGTGATCTATTTAAATTCCGTCGGACAGCCCAAAACCCTCGTCAGTTATAATGCCATCACGGTGCCGATCATGCCGAGCGGTGGAGCGTTCACCATCATGGCAAATGCCACTACAGGGTATTTTATTATCTCAAATCTGTAGTGCAGTATGGCCGATTATGCCCTGACGGATCTCAGTTGGTACCGCTATCTGCAGGACGTCCAGGCTCCGGTTTCTTCTGCTTCGGCCAACGCCGAGGCTCAAGATGTTACCGTTCAGGTCGACCTGTCGGTTCTGGTTTCTTCTGCTTCGGCCAATGCCGAGGCCCAGAACGTCACGGTCACAGGTGGGGCACCGCCGGTTGTCAATCGTCGTGTCTTGGTCGCGACGGCCTCGGCCAATTGGTCGGCGCAGAGCGTCACGGCAGTCGAGCAGGGCTACTGGGTCACGACCTTCTGGGCTGCGGTCCAGACCACCACGGACCTGGCCAGCATCGAGAACATCGCGTCCACGTCTCTACAGGGCGCAGGAGTTTTCAGCACCGACTTGGCGTCGTGGAGCAGCAGTACTGACCTTATGTCTGCCGCGGGCGACGACATCACGTTGACCTTGGGATTGCCGGCCAGAACTGATTTTTGGTCGTCAGCCCTGCACGAAACTGAGTTCCTCGGTTTGGCCATCAGGACCGACTTCTTCTCCACCCCAACCCCGCTGTAAAATGTGAAACATGGCCTATGCAACGTCCATCACGATGTATCGAAATCGCAACCACACCGTCAGGGTAACGGTGGACCTCACGACCTTGGTGTCGATCCAGAACGCCACCGTGCGGTTTTCAGTTCGGCGCGGGGCCGTGACGGAAAACGGCGCCATCGTGATCAACAAAACAAATCTTCCCAGTATTGTGCTGGGTGCTGAAGTCATCTTGCCCGACACCGTCGAGTTCTACCTGCAGCCCAGCGATACCTCAGGGTTGACAGCAGGAAATTACACGGCTGACGCGACCATCACGACGACGCTCGGTACCTTCCAACTCTTGGCGCCCTTGGCCCTGACGCTCATGGAGCCCGTGACACCGTAATGGCCGATTTCAACGATCTCGACCTGACGCAATACACCCCGGCAGAATCGGATGACATCCGCGAAGCCGATTTGGATTTGGTACTGCTCATGATGTCGAGTGACGCCGACGCGCCTGGGCAGATTAATATGGACAACATCACGACCGGAACCGATCTGGGGTCTGACATGGCTGTTTGGGCTACTCTGCGTAATCGAGTTTTGACCGATGCCGTCAGCACGACCAACCGCGCCTGTCAATTCCTGGCGTTTGTTGATGAGCATTTGGTCACGACGGCCGGCTGGACTCGTGTCGGTAGTGGTGGCGGAACTGCCAGTGGTCTCTACGGATGGGGCGCCGCAAAGGTCCTGCCGGCCTTTGCGGCTTCCCCTGGGTTAATGAAAACCCTGGCCTGGGGCCTCTATCAGAACGCCAGTGGTGCTCAGGTACTGTTCAGCCTGTCAACCGCCTACTGTAAGATCCAACTGGCCCCTCAAGGCGGGTTTGCCGCCGGGGCGTCCGATGAAGACACACTGCCAACGGCACCGGCCGAAAATCTCGTCCTGACTACCACCACGACTTACACGAATGTGGGCGCTAATCTCAATCAAGTGTTCACGTTTGCCTATACTGCGGACCATAATTCATTTATATTTTTCGGCAAATTTGGCGCCGTCGACAACCTTGCGTATGCGATCGTGAAACTTGAGGATTACAAAACCGGCGATACCCGACCTTACTGGGCCTATTGCAATGCCAGGTCTGACGCCGATAATTGGTCATTACTGTTGATGTCATCCACGCCCATAACCGACAGCATGATCGGCTGGCACCCCACGACCGGCAAACAGGTCTACTCGATCTTGAACCCCGTGACCAACTCAGCCGATGTGTTTCTGAACATGCCGGTTGACCCAGTCAGCGGATACCACCAAAAACTAGAATGTTTGCTGGGCTGTACGACCGCGGGCTCAATTCACTTGCGTGGCAAGATACCCGGAGTCTACCGAGTGTCCAGCGCCTTGGCAACCGGCGACAAGCTCAGCCTGTCCGGCGGCGTGTATGAGCAGGTGGTGATCGGTGATTATGCGGTTCCGTGGATGAGTTCCGACGCGATGACGTGGTAATATCATGACCAGATATTTAGTCTACCGAAATGCTGTTTATCGCATCGCTTCCATGCCGTTGCAAGTTTTGCAGTTGGGCCCTGGCCAGAAATTCGATCCTGATTTCAAGACTTCCTGCACGCCTCCTTGGCAGGTTAACCCCTTCAATTACAAGCCGCTGTGCAGCAGCGGTAATCAACAACCGCTCTGGACCTCATCATACGACTACGAGGCAAAAAGTACTGAATGGCTAAGGTACTGCGCTCGCGGCTATGAAGACGACATTGGGGAACAGGCCGTCATTTTTGAAGTGTCACCGTCTGCACGTGTGATGCATATTTTGAACGAAGACGACTTTGAAACAGCTTTAGGTCTATATCCTGGTGAGCCTTCCAACGACATGAAACGCATGGGAATGGGCCGACCTTTAGATTGGAACGCTGTCGCGCAGGAGTACGATGGATTTCATGTAGGGCGCGAAGCAATTTCTACTTCAGAACTTCGGGAGTGGAGCGTCGAATCGACCGTATGGTTTAACCCGAAAGTCTTGACGGTAAAGCAAATAGTTGACATCCAACATTACTGTGACGCCGCTGGACACGGTCGTAGTTTGTCCCCACAAGAGCGTAAAGACATCAAGCAACAAAAAGAACAAACAGAAGAGTCTTTCGGGGAAAAACTTGACCAGTGGCTCGAGCACAGGACTGGGCCACAACCACAGCCGCCCCATGACCAGTACAGGTTCCGTTACGAAATACCCCGGCCATAGCAGCAAGGAAAATTCAATGCCGACAAAACTGCAATACCGTGGTCATGTTTACCGGCAAGCCAACCCCTGAATGGTGGGGACAGGACCAAGATCATCACTACACGCAGCCCGCAGATCCCGAGACTGAAATCCCGGTGGCAGATCTGCTGCGGGAATTCGACGAGATGATCGAGATCGCGTGCCGAGACGGCACCTGGAATGTTGATCCATATCTCTTCGGCATGGCCAATGGCATGATTTTCATGCGGTCAATAGTCAGCGGCGAAGAACCTCAGTATTTGGAGGCGCCGGCCGAGTGGTCGGGCGAGTCCAGTGGGGTAGAGGCAGAATCGGATAAGCGTTCACTTGCGCGGGGTGAAACTACACGTTACGTTACCCGTGACTATCTTCGCCAATATGTAGAGTCTACCGGTGTCGATTTGGACGACATAAAGCGTCATTATGGCCTCGGACAACATTCGGCCAGTGCCCAGTACCGACGGGGTTTTGTCGACGGGCAGGATTTCGGGCATGCTATTTTAGACGACGCGGCCCAACTTGAGCATGGTACCACAGCACTACAACGTGATGTCGACCGATTAGGCTGGGACGGGGCCGTTGAGCACCAGCAAGATTTAGGCGACGCGGCCCAGCAACGTCTGGACCCCAATGCCATCAGCAAAACCATGTGGCAAATGGGCGTGCGGGATGCCAAACTGCTCGGCCCAGGGCTTATAACAGTCGAAGAGGCGAAAGCTAGGGCGGCCAGAAGTGTCGCCAGCACTAAACAAGAAATATTGGCAACCCTGACCTCCAAGTTTAATTTCGGCGAACCCAACGAATTTGACACACAAATCAGCACCGAAGCGGCCTACGCGCAGGAGCAGGACGCCATGGTGGCGTGGACAGCAGTCCGGCAGTACATCGATTCCGTGCTGCGGCAGCTCCTTCCCGTCACCACGACCGAAACAGATTTCGGCATGGCCCAAACCATCCTTGGTCTCATTGAGGTGGCGTCACATGTCGGTCGTGTGCGTTGCCGATGCTCAGATCCTTGGCGACTGCATGTCGGCATCACGACGCTCGCCAAATAGTCTGCCACACACCTGCTTTGCCATGTCGTACTCCTCAGATCCAAACGATCGACTGAGAAATATTTTAGCAATAATTTTATTGCTTTACCTAGTTTATTGGTTCTGGAGTTACTTCCCGAAGCACCAATCACGTTAATTTTGGGTATACGACGAGTACACGAAACAATTCGGGCAAGCAGATCCCACGGCTCCGCTGGTCAAATACCTTCAGACTCTCAAATCGTTCGAGAAGTAACAACTGCAGCACACTTTTCCGCTTGACATTCCCACCGTTCCCTGCTATGTTGCTAGTATGCCAGCCAAATCCTACTACGCATTTGCCTTTGGCAAAGCCGATTTCGAAAACAATATTTTAGTTCCTCTGAGTGCTGCGTTCCGTCATTTCTGCATGGCAGAATGGTGTAAAGCGCTCGGCACTACACACAAGTTTTTCGATCACTGGTCGGCAGAAGTCGACAATCTCACCGACACTTACCTGGAAGCTGTCGTGCAGCCAACGACGCTGCAGCCGGCTGGCAGAATTAAAGTTTATCTCCGCGTAGTTGCCCGGCTGCGCGATCAAGACGAGCACTTGCAGAACCTGGCGTTCCAGCACTATTGCAAGTCATTTCCAGAACAGCATCCGAAAACTACACGGCTGCCCAAAGTCGTGATCGACGCATTCTGGCACGACATCCATCTCCGCACCAAAGCTGCACTCGTCGACACCCGGCAGACAGGGCGCATTTGGCTATTCGAGTCTGTTTTCAGCCCGATTTCCGCTTGACATTCCCACCGTTCTCTGCTACTCTGGCTATATGACTACTGTATGCCGTATTGGCTTCGCATTCTCAAAAACTGAACTCGAGAACCAGATGTTGGTCCCGCTGCGCGCCGCATTCCGCCACTATTGTTTGGTCGCGTGGTGTCGGCTACAGGGCACCACATATCAGTACTACGACCACTGGCAGGCGGAGGTTGTGAATCTTACTGCAGCGTTTTTCGATGCGCTGACGACGCCTTCAACACTTAAACCTGCCGGTAGAATTAGAGCATACGAGCACGTCGTCGCAGGAATCCGAGATAATACGATTGTGTTCGAGGAAGCAGCACGCGACCACTATTTGGACGCCTTTCCCGAGCAAGAAGACAAGATTAAGAACAAGCGTTTGGACAAAGCTACATTGGATAAATTCTGGATTTTATTGAACGCGCGTGCGAAAAAGAACCTCGTCGCGAACAAACTCGTGGGCAAACGCTGGCAGTTCGAATCAGTTTTTGGTCCTATCGACGCTTAGTTTCTTGCTAGCCGATTTTTCCTACCCTACAACCACGCCACTTTCCCACGTCTCCTGCATAAAAATGGCTCCGGCTGCCCTTTTCCCGTGACACAGCAGTAAAAGCACGTTATACTTTAGTAACCACCGCGGTGATTCCCCGTGGTTACTACCAAAGGACGCCTCATGCTGTGGAATAAAGCCAAGTTTGATTTCGCCGTCACGACGCTTAAATCCCATACTTCCATTGAAAGCGTCTGCGCCATTCTTTCCAAGAGGTGGAGAGAAACCATCTCACCAAACGCACTGCGCCGCGCGTTTCGCCGCGAAAAGCTCAAGCAGCCCCAGAGCTACTTGAAAAACGAAAAGTCCTTGGGACCTGAATGCCAGGGCAAGGTTGCGAAAAAGAATTTTGTTGTCTGGGATGCCGGCGTAATCAAAACTACAATCGAAGTGTTGAAGCGCCACGGCACATTGGCACCGGCTTGTGCGGAATTAGCCGAATTGTTCAAGCTACCGGTGAACAAATACTCCATGGCGCGGGGCTTCCAGCGCCTGGGGCTAAAGCCTCCAGCGAGTTTCTTAGATCCGCACAAAAACATTGAAGCTCGGCACGAACAAGCCCGCCGAGCCGGAAATGCGTTCGCCCGAAACGTCGAGGCGAAGAAACTGGGGACCAGAGCGGGGATCGGGAAGATTGAGATGCCGGAGTGGACCCTTGGTGAAGACGAAGAAGGCCGAGCGGTTAAGCCGCCAAAAATTGGCTTAAACCTAGACGAAGGGCAACGCCGATTATTCCTAAGCACAGTACAACGAGGGCCTAGAACGATCAATGAACTAGCAGACCAGTTTGACGTTTCGCCCAAAACCATTAGAAGTATTTTTGAATCACTACAAGGTCAAGGGTATACACTAGCCCTAGAGCACGATCAGGTTATAAGTTTTAACTCTAACGCAGAAAACAGCATAGAAAACGCGAAAGAAATTCCAGACTACGCCGGAGAGGACGGAGTTTTCTGTTTCGGCGCTGTGGCTGATACACATTTTGGCTCCAAATATTGTGACGAGCAAGCGTTTAAAGATTACGTTGATTACGCCTACTCACTAGGTGTTAGAACTATACTGCACGCAGGCGACTTGATGACTGGTTTGCTTAACCACCACGGTATGTCATACGAGGTAAAATTATTAGGTTTTGACGAGCAGGTAGAGCATACCCTCAACTCTCTACCGCAGAGAGAAAGTCTATCTTATTGGTATATTATCGGGAACCACGAGCAAAATTCCTGGGCAAAATCAATAGGTTACTCGCCTGGACGCGCCTTAGAGCGCCGCGCCCGCGAGCTAGGACGCACCGATATACACTATATAGGTGATATACAAGGCAGAGTGGTATTCGGACAAGAAGAACAAGCTATTAAGGTCGAGCTGGCGCACCCCAAAGTCAGCGGAAGCACATATGCAATTTCATATCCGGTACAAAAATGGGTAGAACGCATGCCTGGAGGGGCAAAGCCGCATATACTTTTGTCAGGCCATCTTCACAACTACTCTATCATAAATACACGAAATGTAGTTTGTATCCAGCCAGGGTGCTTTGAGCATTCCACTCCATACACTAAAGAAATGGGCTTGCACCCCGCCGTTGGAGGAGTTATTGTTTGGGCTAAGCGAGACGGCGTAAACTTATGGCTTCGTAGTGAGTGGGTAGCAACCCGCACCAAACCTGTAGACTGGACCCAGATCGAATGACTCGCGGGTGACTTATGTTGCTTTCGGGCGTGTACAAGATTCAAAATACAGTTAATGGCAAACAGTACATAGGTAGTTCTGTGAATATACGAGAACGCTGGCAAGACCACGAAAGAAACCTGCGTGCCGGTACGCACGCTAACGCCAGGCTGCAACACGCCTGGAATAAATATGGGGCAGACGCGTTTATATTTTCTATCATAGAGCTAGTCTCTCCAACCAAAGATGCTTTAATTGCACGCGAGCAAGCGTGGATAGATTTGCACAATACTGCTCATCGGGATGTTGGGTACAATATAAGTCCGACGGCAGGATCTTCTCTGGGCACCAAATTTTCTGCGGAAACTTGTGCGCGCATGAGTAAAGCACAAAAGGGCAAAGTGCTCACGGAAGAGCACAAAAGAAAGATAGGCGCAGCGGCAAAAGGCAGAAAAGCGTCGGACGAAACTAAAATAAAGATTGGAAACGGTAGTCGAGGCAGAAAGCACACAGAGGAATGTAAAGCTAGAATCGGAGCTGCGTCCGCTGCTTGGACACGTGGGCCTGTATCGGACGAGACGCGCGCCAAACAAAGTGTAACGCGAAGAGCGAAACGATTGGGACATGGCGCCTCTAATGGCAGGGCAAAATTAACAGAAGAACAAGTGATTGAGATCCGCAGACTTTACGCCACACGCGAATACACCAACGTTCAAATAGCGCAGCTTTTTGGCGTGTGCAAATCCACCATAGGCAGGATAGTACAGGGTAAACACTGGATTTTTGTAGCTTAAAATTGTGCGGTATTAATTAATGCACGCTGGCAAGATAAAGTATCGAATTCTTTCATTCATAATTTAAACTTTTATGCCTTCCTTTTGTGCTCCATGCCAGTAAATTTTGTAAAACAATAGGGAAGAATTTACCTGCTTCCACGGTAGACTATGCTCGTCGACCTCCTCCACGACTTATTCCTAGATCTTGACGATATGGAATTTTTCCTTGACGCCTATTCCAATGACTACGAAGAGACGCTAGCTAAAATAGAACTATGTGAAACTACACGCGAATTAATTTATTTACTTCAGCGCTATCCTGTTTTGGTCGTAGCGTGCATTGCACACCTCGAAGTAATTCTAGCGCGACCCTACGATGAAACCGCGCAAGATCTTCCTTGTCTTGTGCTCCTCCATGTGCTATATAAAGTGCAGAGCGCAGCGCTGGAGCCTGCAGTAAAACTGTTTGTAGGAAAACAACACCGCCACGCTGACCGCTTTATCGCCGATCTCGGCTATTGAGGTAAACTTGGATTTCATCAAGCTGGCAAACGAGATCGGCGAACTCGTACAAGAGAAGAACCAAGTCTACGGCGATTCGTTCGCGCGTGCTGGTGAAATTCTGAAAATTCTATACCCCAGGGGTATTGAACCTTCGCAGTACAGAGATGTCCTGGCTATCACGCGCATCCTGGACAAGTTGTTTCGCATCGCTACAGCTCGTGATGCCCTGGGCGAATCCCCGTACCGAGATCTCATGGGCTACGCCCTCTTGGGTCTCGCGAACGCCGAAGCAAAACAAGAGACAACCACACCTGCGGAACAATTTAAACGCGACCTTGCCGACGTAAGACAGCAACGTAAAAAGCCCGCCATTTAGCTGTTTTGACCACTTTTATACCTACCTGAAAAAATCGACATTCCCGATTAATTTTTTCTTGACTTCATAAATAATCTGTTCTATAGTGACGTCATACACAATTCGCGCGCTTTTCTGCGCTTGGAGCATCATGCCGTTATCCGACGTCACCAAACAGGACTTTCTACAACGCAACATAATTGATAATCCCGGACTCAAACGCTATATTGGTTCGTTGGCCAAGCAGCGCTTGCGTTTCGTCTGGGGCAACGACCGGGCTATCGAGCGCGAGGACATCGAAGCCGAACTCATGCTCAAGGCTGTGGAGGCCGCGAGGAAATGCGAGGCCAAAGGGATCGATGGCCGACACTGTACCAATACTCTGAGAGTCGCGGTAACGAATCACAGCTTGAATCTAGCGACACGCTTCGGGTCAAAGGCACGCAACCCCCTGACGCGTGTCAGTAAGGCCGACAAATTCCGAACTGCCTGGTGGACAGATTTGGAAGCGAATTCAGTAATTCAGGTCATGGTCTCGACTCACCCCCGCCACCGCAAAAATAAATACATCCTGACGTGCAATACTAATTCTGGCCTACAGCAGTATTGCCACGTGAACCGCCTTTTCGATACTGAAGAAGATGCACGCAAAAGTCTAAAACGCTATCGCGTCTTAGGCGATGGCAAGCGCAAAGCCGTCGTAGATCTCACTGTCGATATGGACGATTTCCAGCCCACAACCAAATCATTTGATCTCCCGACCTCGCAGGATGGCGAAACTACTTTGTACAATTTCGTCGGCGGCAAAAAAGACAAAAGCACCGAAATAGAATTAAACAAAATACGCAATCCGAAAACCCGTGCTTGTTGCGCTCTGGCGCTGGGTTGTGGGGACTACGAGACCTTCCGGGTTTGGGCACAGCAGCACGGCTGCGATATCGGAACTACCACGTATCGTGAATTCCTACGGCTCGCCATGGAGTTCTGCGGGGTGGAAAAAGAAGATCTAGAGCGTGCCTTGACCAAATTCCGCCAGTAGCGCTTGACTTTCACCCGTCTGTACAGTAAACTCCTACTATTGCAGTAGGAGCAGTGATGCCAAATAATTCTTTCTGGTCTAACGAACTAGTACAAACCGGCCCAGACACCTGGGAGGTCCGCTACGGCAAACACCAAGGCCAGCGGCAAAAGGTCTCCGCAGCCAGAAACAGGGAGGCCGGCGTCAAACCCGCGCAGCACAACCGCGTCAGGGTATACAAGTATTTCCTGGACCGTAGACACAAAACCATTACAGACGCCCAGGGTAATGTAGTAGCACGGCGCGTTACTATTACTCAAGGCAAAAAACTCATGGGGCACAAGCAAACGCTCGTACGCTTCATGATGGATGGATTGGAATGGGCCGGGCGTACGGTGCTGGGCGGTAAGAACGCGTTGGTGCTTCGCCCAGGCCGACGGAAAATTGCCAAGTGCCCATGCGGTAAAACGTTGAAATCGGATAATGCCACAGGGCTCTGCCGTGAGTGCAGGAAAAAAGAAACTCAGAGCAAAAATAAAACCTGCACAGAATGCGGCAAGGCCATCAGAGACCAAAATGTGACAGGTCTGTGTGCAAAACATTACCGAGAGTCGAAGCACGCAGCAGAGCAAAAGCGTAATTTCAACCCCTTTGCACCGTAACGAATTTTCACCTTAAATTGTAATAGCGGCTTTCCGCCCACCAGGGCGAAGCCCTGCTTATGATCCAAACTCGACCCTCCCCACAATTTATTCGTATCGACCCCATGAGCGAAACTGCGCTCTCAGGGCTCGCGGAGCGCGACATCACGCGCTACCTCGAGGTCGTGAAGCTCACGTTGCAGCGCTTCATGGAAGAGTGTCTGGGCAAGGAAGGTCAGTTCCGGGAATTCTTCGACCGCTTCGCCAGTTTCACCACGGGTTTCATCGTAAATGAAACTCTGGACCGAGACCCCAATAAGCGGCATCTACAAATAGCCAGATATTTCGACGACATTCAAGAGCGCCCGCCACAGATTTTCATCCAGGACAATGGGTATAATTACCAGCCGTCCGGCTTAGGCGGAATTGACGATGGCTGGAATATGCGGAATGAACGCGGGCAACAAGTAATTCGTGTTGCAGACGTAGTGACGATCCCCTGCCAGATTACCTGCGCCGCGTTGTCTGAGCAGGACATCAACAACATGGCGGCATTTATTTCTGCGGCTTTCGGACAGTTTCAGCAGGAGATCTGCAAATATATCCTGAAGCCCAAGCCAAATCCGGACCGTCCTGCACACTGGGAAGTACGCCTACCCTTCACGTTCAAAGTCAGTCCCAAGAAACATGAATCTCTGCACGAGGACACTCGGCAACAACTCTGGTCCGTGACGGCCGACATGGACGTAGTGTTTGAAAACTCCGTCTACATGATCTACGCGAACCAACCCAAACTCGAGTTCACGGAAGGCACTCTGGGCGTTTCCGTGCCGTCAACTATCCGGTTGGGCCAGAACGTTCCCATTAACCTGACGAAACATCCCCCACGCTTCACCGTTTATACTGATGATCCGCGCGTAGCTGTGGTGCACAAAACCAATTTGACTTTCTCGCTGCAGCCCAGACGCCCCGGCACCTGCACGTTGTTCGTCACCGCAGAAGATGGTGGGTCCAAAGGTCCCAGGATATTTTTCCAGCAGACCATTACGGTGGTTTCCAGATAATCATGGATACAGATTTACAGAAAGAATATGGAGTTCTGTACACCAAAGTACTAGATATTTTGTACACAGCGGATTTAGCACAAACCCACAGTCCAGATCCAAATGAATACTGGCCAGAAGTCGGTGAAATAATTCCTCGACTGCACCTGTGCGGATCTCCGGAAGAAGTCCATAGTCTAGTCTATCGAGTTTTTTGCCAATTATTTAGCGATAAAATAGCTGGAGATTTTGATCGTTATCGTGCCCCGGCAGAACGAATTTTTGAAGCGTACATTTTATATCAGCCTGTCTAGTAAATTCACGTTAATATCTATTAGCAATTAGCTTCCTTTTGGGTGCAGTCAATAATTGCGCCCGATTTCTTGTAGTTTAAGGAGTTCAACATGGCAATCGGCGATATCCGGCTTACCAATTCGCGTTATGTGCGTCCCGGCGCTTACATTGGATTTGTGCCGCAGCCGTCCCCAGTTTCCCCGACGGGAAACCCACGCTATCCCTGCATCGTGGGCCGTGGGTCGCGCCTCGCACGGGTTAACGCCGAGCAGCACGTGCGTGCTCGCGTGTACGGTGAGCAGCTCACATTCACGTCTACGGCGCCGTACATCGCGTACCTGGACAATAACGCCAATCCCGACAAGGGTTTGACGCAGGTTTACGACTCCTCGGGGCGTCCTGTGCCTTCCGACAAGTGGGCGTTCCTGGTGAATCTCTCGGCCTCGGGTTACTACAACCGCGTGCAGATTGATTCCACGACGTTCAACAAAAACGTCACGTATTACGTGGAATACCAGTCGGTAGACCGCGGCGTGCTCGACGAGATGATGTTCGACGGTGTTCGCGAGATGCTGCTCGTCGGCGATGCCGAGGGGCAGAATAAGTACGTAGAGTTCACGGACTATCGTGTGGTCACGTCGCTCGTGGGCTCCACCGTGGACCCGGACGCCTGCACGGCGGACACAGATAATACGTTCTACGCTAGCACCATCGTGCCGGCTGCACTAGTACCCGCTCCTGCTCCTGGCGCGGGTTCTGTCGCGCTAAACGCGGCCACCAATTACATTGGTGGGTATAACCGCAAATATGTGCTAGAGTGTGTGGCCGTCAACGGTGGTGTTTCAGCAGACTTTAGTCTAACTGTAACCAACTACTCCGGCGGTAACGCGCAGACGCCAAACGTGCCGTACGTCCCGGCAGCTACTACTTCTATTTTCCGGCGTATTTTCGCAGACCCGGCCACAGCGTTCTCGTTGTCCAACCCCGCGAGTGTTGGTGTGCTGTCTGGTTATCTGACCACCAACCCGCTTCCCAATTTCTTTGGGTCCGACGGAATCGTACTGGACATCGACGCGGCATTTATTGGCGGTGACGTAGGCATTACTTGGACTTGGATGGCGTATGGACCGGGCAAAGTTGAATTTGCTTCGGCACATGACAATACTAACCAATACTCGACTGTTCTAGACCCGGTGGAGCTTGGTGATATTGACCCTGCACTAGCGGCCACCGCACAAACGTCGGGGGGTAAAATCACTGTTCATGCCGACACCGATTTTTCTGATACTTTGGACCGTAGCTATTTCCTGCACTGCAGCGCATCCGGCGGTGCGGTGCCTAATCGTACGGCCACCATCACTTGGGCAGGGTACAAGGAACTTCCGTACACCACCGGCTCCATCGGTCTCGTAGAGGGTACTCCGGCTTCGTACCAGCGGGTGCTGCTGGAAAACGGAATCTATCTGACGTTTGCATTCGGAACGTCACACAACCTGGTGGACACTACCAACGTGCTAGCTTCGCCGGCCGCGTCTACACTTTCTAGTGCTATCACGCTGGCCAATGAAATCCGTACTGAATACGGCGAGCACGACAATAACACCGGTGGTGCTTGGCATGTCGCGGGCTCTGGAGCGCACCAAATCGTGGCTGCGGCTTCAGCAGACCTCGCGACTCTGCGGACACTTGCGCTGGATATCCAGACCAAGTACTCGGCGCACCTCGCTGACACAACTGAGCACGTCGTCGTTGATGCCATCTGGACTCTCGATACTGATCTGACCATCACGGCAGCGTCGGACCTGGCTGCGCTGGTCAATTTCCTGAACGATGTGCGTACCAAGTATACTCGGCACGGCGTAGCCAACGGATTTGACCTGGCAGACACCTGGCGCGTTGATGCCAAGGCAGCGCGGCGTGAGTTTACGGGTAAAGACGACCGTACCGTTACCCTGACGTTCAGCGCTCCTGTGGCCGCGACGTCCGTGACCGCAACGTACACGTCGTCCACTCTCGAGGGCGGTTGGGCCACCGAAACCATTTCGGATTACAGCGACCCCTGGTTTGATCTCCCGGACAACATCCGGCTCATGGTCCGAAACCTTCAGGGTTTCACTTCGAACCCTGGCCCACCGCTGATTCCTAACACGCACGAGCGCTATGCGGCCAATGACGTCTTCACGTTCGCGACGCTCAACCACGATGAGATTGACTGGTCACTGGTAAATCGTGCGTCCGAGACCACGGATTCCTCAGATATTCGACAGGATACTCTCGGGACCATTACCGGTACTCCGCTGTATTTCTACCTCGTACTGCAGGAGACCCCAGAAACCGTGCTCAGGGTGAAGGACGCCGCTACCCTGCTGCCCATTTCTTACACCTGGATTTCTGATACTCCGTACATCGCATTTGCCTCCGATCCTACAGTCGATGTCATCGTGGATTACGAGTACCGCGGCAACGAGCCGGACCCCGGTAATGCTTACTACATTACGGCGAACCGTATCCGTATCGACTCGGGCTCTGAGAATGAGTACGAGATCCCGCGGCGCTTCCTGAATCATGATGCTTCTCGTCTGGGTCTGTACCCCGCGGAGACCAATAACCATCTCTGGCTCGGCAGCGAGACCATGTGGGATGCCCGTCCGTTCGGGATTTACTGTGTGCAGGTCAAGAGCGCAGCTGGCGACGATACCTTCACGACCACGGACTATCGACGGGGTATCGATGCGACCGAGACCTCCAATGCCATCACGGACGTAATTCCGCTGTCTCACTTCGCGGTTATTCCGTATGCCAAAACCTCGATCGAGAATATGAACAACCCCTTCGAGGCGAAAGAGCGCCTCCTGTGGGTCGGTGCGCAGGTTGGAACTCAGGTGGGTGACGAATCGACAGCCAATACCCTGGTGTATTACGCGCGTCGCACTCTTCAGTGTAGCCCAAGCTCTCCCGGCAAGGGCAACATCATTCTGATTGGTAACAACGAAGCTACCCGGACCTACGCCCTGGAAGACGGTTCAGCGACTACCGTGACGCTCGACGGTTCGTACATCGCGGCGTACACCGCGGCTTTGGTAGCGTCGTTCCTGAACCCCAGCGACACCATCGGACGCAAATCGGTGTCTTCATTCGACACCATCACAACGTTCAACGAGAAGGAATTGGTCCTTCTGGGTCAGGCTTCCATCACGTCGCTGGATTCTATCGGTACTGGTATTTATCAGTACGTGGAGTCTGTGACCGTCGATACCACGGAACTCGCGCTGAACGAGATTTCGGCTCGTACTCAGGCACACTACGTCGTGAAGTACGTGCGGCAGAAGATGGACGAGACCCTGACGTATCTCGTTCCTCCTTCTCCTCTGGCCGGTGTTGCGATCATCACGAACCAGCTGGTGCTCTGCCTCAGCGGGCTCGTAGCGAGCGGCGTGATTGCGCCGTACGGCAGCGACACGAATCCTCCGACGATCCGGCAGATTAATCCGGACCAGGATGTGTACGTGTTCGCGGATGAGATCGAGAAGACGAAGTATCACTTCTGGTATTACTTTAATGCCAGGTACCCGATCAAGCGCCTCTTCGGTCTCTACAGTGTTGATACCAAGTTCTGGCAGACCCAGTCTGCTGGTCAGTAACTAAGGGCGCCGGGTCCACGCTTAACTATATGTGGACCCGGCGCAATTTTTCATGATTCTAGAAGTCAGTGCCGAGTATGATGCCGCCACGGACGTCGCGCAAGTCGCAACGATTGTGCAAACTGACGCCGGAGTATCAGCAGCAGACCAGGTCGAATCCGGAGTAGTGGAATTACTTCAAGGTTCAGCTGCACAGTACAGCGCGGCGTTTAATTATCGTGACGTCGTGTTGATCGAAAACGACGGGCAGTATTCTGACGTTGGGCGTTTTTATACTTTTGTGCTCCATCCTAATATGCAAAAGCATATGACAGCTCGGTGCACAGTGACGCTAAATAATGGAGATACGGCGACCCGAGTCGTTCCTGTAAATTATCGTTATGTGGGATCGACAATGCCGACATTGAATCCTCTGTTCGGCGGTGTTGAGAATTACGATTTCGAACAAACCCCAGACAAGCCGTAGGTCCATATGTTATACCCATGCAGAATTGATTGGCCAGCCAATATCACAGCGGGCGATGAGTACACGTTTGTCGTTGAAGACACGGCGCTGGCAAACGCCAATGCGATTTACGAGCCGGTGCTCAGAGTTTATAATTTCGGGACTGAAACGTTAGATCTCACGATTACCCACAAGCTAGACCTGGGTACTGGCGATGACCCACTACACAACGGTATCTTTGAAATGGATGTCGTCGTGACGATCATTCCAACCGGTACTTACGTGGACTTCACTTTCGGCGGTCTGCATCTCGCTACTGATACCGTTTTGGCCGTTACCCACACCGTTGAAGTCGCGAATGCCTCGGGGTCCACGCAGCTCATGCATGCCGTACTTTACGGCAAAGCCGAACTCGAAGCTCAGCTTCCAGCGTCTGCGGCGATTATTCGCAACGCTTAAAGGCACGACATGATCCGCATTAGAAACATTTCACGAACTCCCACGGCACCCGGAAACCGCATAGGTTTCAAGATTAAAGGCATCGGGACTTCCGGCATGCACGCGGGTTATCTCGATCTGGAGCCGCAGCAGCAAGTGGAACTCCCGCGTCTTGCCATGAAGGACTGGCCGTTTTCTGCCAAGCAAGCCCTGGCGGAATACGTGGCCCATGGTCTCGTGGAAGTCGCGGAAGTCGATTCCGTGCATCTATATAAAGACAAGGGACACGACCTCGCCTATTCCCCCGATTACATTCTGGCCGAAGCTGGTGCCAATATGCTCACGGCGTCCATCACAGCAGCCATAGATTTCACTGCACAATTCAATCAGCATGCCGCGAGCACGGCGATACACACTGCAGCAGCGGTCCAAATTACGCATGCAGTGCCTACGACCACTCTAGCGAGTCTTCAGAATTGGCTAGTTAACGCGGGTGGCGCGCAGCTAGTATTCGTTGCGCACCTAGCCGATGCTGCCGCGCATTCTACTTTGGATAATTCCAACGCCATCGCTTCGATCGCGCCGGTGTCTATCCCCGCAGCGGCAGCTGCGGTCGTAGAACTCATGCGTGCGTACACCGCGCACAAAGAATGGTTTTTAGAATCTACCGCGGCCGTGCTCAACGTTCCCGGCATCCTGACTTACTAACGTTGTCGGGCGCGGCCTGACAAAGAAAAGGTGATCCATGGCACTAGATTACGCAAAATATGCATCTAACTCCGTCGGCGTCGTGACCGAGCCGCTCAATTATACTCACCCGCAAGCCCCGACTGAGAAAACCTACCACGGCATCGCAATTTCGATCAACGGTGCCGTTGTGGGCCGCGTCCAGTCATGGAACAATAAGGGCGGTAAAACTCGTGAGGCTTCTCACGTTTACGAACTAAACAACCGTACCTTCGGGCGCCCCGTCGATGTTGTGCCTGGCGTGGCCAAAGGGTACACTATTGCGGCTTCTGCGCTTGAATTATGGGGCAAGGAGATCGAATTTATCCTTGGATCTTCAACACGTTACATCGATCTCGTGAGCCAAACGGCTCCGTTCACCGCCGAGGAATTCTGGCACCGCGGCTCTAACCCTTATGAAACGTGGACGTACCTTGGCTGCTGGATGACTGATATGGATCAATCCGAATTCAAATCGGACGGTGATGCTAAAGTTACGACCAACGTGAACTTTACGTATACCGCTAGAATGCACATTCAGCATTCTATCTAGATTTTGGTAAATACCTAAATTCTTTGTTGTAAAACGTCCTCCGTCAGGAGGATACGATGCCGACATTTGCACGCATTGATGCCAAGAGTGCTACTGTTTCCCACCACCTCCGGGCCGCGCGCCAAGTAATTCTCAATTCCCTTCCTCGTCCGTCCGATCGTGCAGTAAACAAAGTATTGGAAAGGCTCACGCAGGCATATCAAACTTTGCCGCTGCACAGGCTTACCCTTTTGATGCAGGTTATTGAAACAGCCCCGAGGATTAAACGCGCGGAATCGATGCGAAATGTTTATCAGCAACTGGACAACATTTTGCTGGATTTGGGACACTGTACAAAAACACCAGATCAAGACGACGCCATTTTAGCGTTCATGAAAGCAGTTTCTACCAAGGGGTGGAAAACTCAGGAATTGAATGAACGCGAGACGCAACAAGATGGATTCAAACAGTCACAAGACTACATCGATACTATTGCCGTCGACGCAGACGAACTCCTGCAAACTGAATTCGGCGTAATCTCGGTTCCCATTGTGCTATTGCAAGGATATTCTATTCCCAAGCAGGCACTGAACGATTGGTCGCAAGAACCTTATAATTTAGACATCGCGGTCGTGTTTGGCCGCTACATCACGCTTTCACCGGTTCCATGTATTGGAATTGCTAAAAAATTAGTCGAAATTCATCGGGATAAAGAAACTATCGTCGACATGACAAAATTCTTCCGGATGGCTCGGGAGCTTAAAGCTGAAATGCCAATTCCATTTCCGCGTCTGGTTGGTGGACATTATTACTGTCCGGTGTGGACAGAACGAGACGAAGCTCGACGATTTTTGAGACAGTGGGATTTGTTATTGAGATAACTGTAAAACCCAACCTCACTTTGAGGTCCCAATGCCCACACAAAAAACCGGAATGACTCCTCCCCAAAATCCTGCTGCGCCGACGACCCCTGTGCCAACCCAGGAAGTGTCGCAGCAAGCGCCCACGCTGCAGCCTGGACAGTCGATGACTATCGGTGGGCGCGAGATGACGAGGATGTCGGTGCTCGGCGCAGTGAACGAGCACATGCAGACAACGGGCAAAGATCTATTCGGCAACCCCGCTGGAGGAGGCGTTAGTCCAGACGCCGCACAATTCGCGGCAGACGCAGCGCAACTGGGACTGAACGTTACGGCTGAGCCACAGCGCAGACCAGATCTGCCAGTACGTCAGGTGCCACGACAAGAGGACGCTGATGTCGTTCGTCCGCCGGAAAAAGATGAAAACCCGAACGAATTGGTCAATATTATTTCCGACCAGATCAACATGGCGCATCGGTCAGGAAATGAAGATCTGGCTAATGAATTACGGGAAACTTTGAATAAACTCCTGGGCACGCAACAGTCACTCAAAAAAGTGCACAGGGCCAAAAAAGAGAACGCTATTCTGTCCAGGTTGAAGGCCGACCTAGGTATTCAGAAAATCAAACCCGTGTCAGTGGATTGGGGCGGGTACAAATGGCACTTTGCTCCAGCCCCCGCAGCCATGGACCGTTGGCTCGTCGCGATGGCAGCGACTGATGGTGCCAACATGTATTCCGTCCTCAAGGTCGCGATTTCCCTGGTAGGGATTGATGGCGAACCCGTATGGAAGGTCCTGGGCATCGAGCTAGAAGCAGATTACCGCCAGGATGGCAGTGACAAAACTGTGCGTGTGCCGCTGTACACGCGTCTTTGCCCGTCGTGTGGCAATAATGTCGGCTTTGAGACTGATACGTGTCAGCAGTGCGGAACACTGCTCGACGTATTTTCCATGCCGCTGCCTCTACGGCTCCGGTGTGCGGATGCGGTGAACCAGTTTTTCCAGAATGATTTCGGTCCGTACGAGCAACTGGTCGATTTGTACGATTTGCTCAATAAAGCAATGCCAGACCGAATTAAAAACCACAACGATATCTACCCTTTTCTGAAAGTATCCCAGCCGCAGCCGCAGCCGACCCTTACTTAGCAATTTGGGGTCGTGTTTGTGCTAGGTTGAGGCTTTCGCCGCTGGAAGAGCGCGCGAAGCAGTTGTACTACAATCCCACGGCTTTGCTGTGGACCGATTGGAATTGTGGGCAGGAAAACGATGCAACGTTTGATCGCCTAGGTGATATGCTGGGCGTGCGCTGGACCCGGGAACAAGTCGAACAGGTTTTCAACAGTCGTACGGACCCCCGGCAAAAGCTGGAAACTATTTCGATCCCACTGACATTTGTAATTCAGCCTGAGTTCCAAGAGGCTGTCAAAAGTATGTTTGGTTCTAAGTTCGGTATTGACCCGCCTGAATGGGCCAAGACTGCAACGGTGGTTGAAGGTTGGGATATCCCTCGCGATCAATTCATGCATTTGGCTCGCGGTGCTTCCGTGGCGATCCCTGTGGAGCAAATGCGACAGCGTAAGCACTAGGTGAAGTCATGACGGTATTGGGCGGCACTCCTCCAGGCGGAACTGGCAGCGGTAAAGGCGGAAACCCGCCTGCAACCCCGTCTAACATCAATCTTGCTAGCAGCACGGCGTCGATTAATGCCGAAACCGAAGCCTTGCTGCCCAATACCAAAGCACTAGATCAAAACGAGGGTGCACGTGAACGCTTAGGGCGACTACAGAAACAAAAGATACCCGAAACGTTCCTGGAATATTTAAAACGCGAAACAGAAGAACTTCAAAAAGCCACCGTGGCCATGGGGCAGTATCGTCAATATGTCGGTCAAAGCTTTGAAGCGGTCAAAGGCTTCATGACCGAAATGCAGAACATGAATTCGTTGACTGCAATTTACACGAGAACCTTGAACCAGCTCGAGCACAGCACACAAACCTATACGTCGTCCATGCAGGCCAATACGGACAACATGGGGCAGGCAACAGAACAAGCCGATAGATTCTTTGAGGGTACCAGGGCAGCAGCAGCAGAAGCAGAAAATCTAGCTGCTACGTATAAAATGTCCTCGGAGGAAATCAACGCAGCGAGTCGCACGGCGCAGAAAATGTTCGCAACCCAACTCGGGGCCATGGACGACGTGGGCCAGGGCATGAAAGACCTGCAGAAGAATTCAATAGTACTGGGTCGCTATCTTGGCGTTGATCAAAAAGAAGTCATGGAATCTTGGCGCGAACGTATGGAAGCGTCGAACATGACTTTGGAAGACGCGCAGCAAGAAACCGCGATGCTCACGAAGGTCACGGACCAGTACACCAAGGAATTGACCTCGCTGAGCGGCGAGATGCTCAAGACGGCTAAAATCGGCAAAAAAGAGATGTTCGAGGCGACCAAGGCCATCAACAATGAGTTTAAAATCGGGGTGCCGAATGTCGTCGCGTATACTAACGCCATGGCCAAAATGGCCGTGCAGGCAGCTAAATTCGGTGGAACAAAAAATGAGCAAAAAGATGCCATGGAAGGCGTGCTTCGACTAGGCAAGTCGCTCACAACGGTGAAGGGCGAATTCGGGCTCATGGGTATGCTGGCGTCTGAAAAACTATACGCCCAGTTTAAGACGGCACCAGAAACTTTGTCCAAAGGTCTACGTGAGCGCTTCAGTGCACGCGCCAGCATGATGGAGGGGGCACCCGACATCATGAAACGCCAGTACGCGATGGAAACTGCTGGAGGGAGTAAAGAATTTACGCGCTTGGCTTTCGCTGAGTTAGCTGCAAAAGGTAGCGGAAATGTAGATCAATTAGCTGCACAAATACAAGAAGTTGCTGGTGGTTCGGCCATAACAGCGCGTATGCTCGCCAGTGCAACTTTGTCTAAGGATGAAAAGTCTTTCGACAAAGCATTCAGCGAGCTAGAAGAATCTAACAAAACTGAAGCACAAAAACAGCTCGATAAAGTGGAAGAGACCGTTAAAAACGGAGCGAAAACCAATACACTGCTGGGTAATGTCGTAAGTGAACTACAAAAAATTCAAAAATACATGATGTATATGGCCGTAGGAAGCCCCATATTGTCTGCACTTGCCGGACCATTGGCTGGTAAGCTGCTCGGGGGTGTACTAGGTTTAGGCACTAAAGTCCTTGCAGGCGGCGCAGTGACCAGCGCAACTTCAACGACAGCAGCCGGAACCATTGTAACGGGCGGCAGTACTGCTGCGGCTACGGGTGCCGGCGCGCTCGCAGCGATCAAGGCGGCTGCCGCGGCTGCGGCGGTCCCTGCTGCGCTGGCCGCAGGTGCTGCAGCTGTGGGCTATGTTGGGTATAAAGCGTTCAAGGCTCACGAAGGCGATAAGGAAGACGAAGCGTCGGGCAGAAGAGCGCGTGGCGGGGCTAAATTCTCGAAATGGTTGACAGGGCAGGATTCCGTAGATCTAAACAATGTCGTTATGAATATGTCGTGGGAGGAATTAGCCAACAGGAAAAAAATGATCGTTGAGCTTAAAAAGGACGTAACTAGGCTAAAAAGTCTGGGCGACAAGATGACGGAAGTAGACAAAAAAGAGCTAGAACTACGTGAGGAAAAGCTCGCTAAAATACAGAAATCTATCAAAGCCATTACCGACGCCGAGGCGAAAGAAAAAGCGTTCACCGACCAAGAGCTTAATGCACGCCATGAAGCCACTGTGGCAGAAACCGTGAAGCGCGGTTTTGCCAATCTGGACGTTAGAGGCGGCACTCAAGGTATGGTGGCATCTTTCCTTTCTGGTCAAGGCCAAGATGTCATGCGCGGCGACTTTGCAGGTAATATCGCTGCGGCACTCGAGGGAAGCGAAGGCAAAGCGCTCAAGGAAAAGCTCGGTGAGGTTGGATTTAAAGAGTTTACAACGGCGTTAAACAAAGAAACTATGATTAAACAGATGGGTATAGCGACATACGCCGAAGAGGCAAGAGTGCGTCGAGGCAGTAATACGCAAATAGCAGAAGAATGGGGCAAACGCGGGCGTGGTGCGGCGTCCACCATCATAGGGTTCACAGACGAAGAGCGTAAAGCCGTAAACAAGGGAACCAAATTGAGCATTTCGGCTGCCGCGGGAGATGACGGCAGCATTGCAATTCCCACAGTCGACGCCAACGGCACCATGACGATAGCTATGCCGTCGCAGTTCTTGAGAATAAACGGTAATGCGATGTCGACACAAATGTCAGATCTGCAGAACACCAACAGCAAGCCCGGTCTGTAAAACCGTTTCAGAAAGGATTTCACATGTCACAAAAACTTCGTAAGTGCATTCAACTCGGTAAAGTGGTGGTTCGTAATCGGACTTCCGGCGAAGTCATTGTGTATTACCCACTGCCAGACGGCTCGCCAGCGACTGCCACCATTTCCCCCGGTGGAAGTATGGAACTAGCGCCCAAGTTCACCACGCCGGCCATGTTGATGAAATCCAACCTGGAAGAGCTGGCCCGCAAAGGCCACGTGACTTTCATATAATGCAATGTCACATCCATGACAATGTTCCCGCCAGTGCAGATTTATTAGTCATTCACCACATTAAACCGCAAGCATTCGGCGGGCAAGACATACCTGAAAACCGTGTGATGCTGTGCGCATCATGTCACGACGTTCTGCATAAAGCAGAACATAAATTATCCAAAGGAAAGACCGGAGAAGCACTAGATATTATCGATCGCTTTTTACCGAATCAGACTGCCAGGCAACAGCGTCTCCGTGCACTGATGAATTCTGTGGCCTCGGCGCGTAAGGCTTGGAAGACCAAGTCGAATGTTGTTCCGGAGGCTCAGGGTAAAGTTGACGACACTGTAATCGTACAGCTAAATCTTCCGATTTGGTTACACCATAGGCTAAAAACAACCGCGCAAGATCAACAGGTTGGGTTGTACAAGCTCTGCCTCCGGGTGCTGGAGCAATATGTCGTCAAGCAAGACATGCCAACCTTGGACCCGGCTATACCCGCGGCTCCGGCACCAGAAGTAAAGTTCATCGCACCGAAGCCAAATAAAATAATCCAGATCTGGAATGTTTTGGATAAAGCCGACGCCATGGAACTCGAAACACGAATGTTGTCCGCGGGATCGAAAGAGCGCTATTGCGAGATCATGCAAAAGGCACTCAAGCTATCCCCGTTGCCCCGCCACTTAGAAGATAAAGATTTTAGTCTGGACGACGCGTTCGGGCTGCTGACATGTGTGTTCGACAAACTTAAAAAAGCGCAAATGCGCGGAGTCGACGAACTATACTGCGGTGTACTTTTGCTGGCGCTCAAGGGTTACCCCGTTACTTTACAAATCCAGGCAGAAGCTCAGCACTATAAAACAACAAAATGGTTATTGCATTTATTTCCTGCTGCGTAAATCACCTTAAAGTTTAGTAGTTTGGAGGTCTCGATGGATACTTTTGTCTTTCGCGATGCTGTATATCGGCGTGTAATAGTTTCCCGTACGGCGGCTAGTGCCATGCAGGAGCTGCAGAGCGTTCCTCGAGATCTCACCGAGGAACAATTCGATGGCCTGTTGTGGCCGCTCGCAGAGAAGATGGTGCAGCAGTGTAGCACCAAAGATAAAGGGCCGACTACACGCGAGTGGTGCGTGTACTCTGGCGACAACCAGCAGGGCCTACAAAGCATGCATCTTGACCGGCAAGACGCCGTAGATCATGCTTTTATGTGGTTGCAACGCTATTTCTTGACTGGCCTTCGTGGTAACCCAAAAATCAAGAATTTCGATACTTTCCTGCAAGAATACGTGAAAAATCACTAGCTTCGATCTTTCCCGCCCCTTTCTGCTTGACTTCCTCCGAATAACTGAATATAGTGGGTGCTGTTGCGCTGCCGGCGGATCCATTAATTTTGCCGCTGAATACCGGCCGCCGGCAGCGCAATGCCTACAACCGAAAGGAAACCAATGTCCCTAATCATCGATCCAACTGCACAAAATGACACACCTTCTCCTGCTTCGGAACCAGAACAAACCCCAAACGCTGATGGAATGATGACCCCAGTCATCATGCTGTTCTGTCCCAGATGCCATGCACAGGCCGCCATGGAAGTCAGGCCTATGATGCTACTGCTTAGGTCCGATGGTGTCTTGGTAGTGGAGGAGAAGGAAGGTGAGGAGATCATCGGCCAGGCATTTGTCGTCGGGATGTCGCAGCCGCAGGCCAAGTGCCCGCAGTGTTCTTCGGGTGGAATCATCGTGCCGAACGGCGGCATGCCGCCGAATCTGAAGTTATAACCTCTCGGATTGGTTGGTGTAGTCCTAATAATTACAGACACTTACATTTATTGTAAAAACACCTTATCTGTATTGACTGGCACGGTAACATTTACCGTGACCATAAACCACGGACAGGTGTCCGCGAGAGGTTTGTAATGTATTTGATTTTTTCTTTGCTCCTGCTCATTCAGCAGGACACGCCAGTGACGGTTTCGGCAGGAGCCCGCGGGTTTGTTCCAAGCCTGGTGGCTTCCTCGCGTCCTCCCAGTAAGGCCGACATCGTCAAATCCATTGAAGCTCTCAAAGCGAAAGGGGTTCCAGTTTCTCCCGAAAAAGTAAGCAAATATGCGGACGCAATTCTAACCGCGTCGCGCCAGCACAGCATCGATCCATATTTGCTCGTGGCCATCGCCCGCGTAGAAAGTAATTTTACGGCAGCAGTGCGTAAAGATATCCGCTGCTCTTTGCCTCGTCAAGGTTTCTGTTCCCAAGACTGTGGCGTTACCCAGCAAAACTTTTCCGGTGCACCGAAGTGGGTTAAATTTCGGTGTGCTCAAGTGCAGAAAGATTATAAAGAATCGTTCATGCTTGCGGCCGAGGAACTCGCCAAGCACACGGAATGGTGTCGAGAGAAAATTCACCTCGACAGAGTGCCCGAACGCTGCATACTTAATCGGTACAACGGCGGGCCTATGTACCGAAAGGAAGAACAGTGCAAGCGTCTGTACAGCCAATGCTCGGCATTGCCCGAGGACCGAAAGCAAAAGTGCCTGTTTGGTCGGCGGCGCTGCATGATTATCGCAACGTACTGGACACGAGTTCTGTGCTTCCACCAAGCAGCGCGCACCGCAACTACACCTACGCGCGACTGCCGGTGGTGCTGGAGCGTCGACTCCATCGATAAACATTTTGAGTAAGGTGAAGAGTTTTATCTTAGCCTAATTTCTTACGTAAAGGTATGATTTCCATGGAAAATTCACCAGAAAATAAGCAGCAGACAGCAGACTCTGCACCACCGCTGCCGGTCAAAACGGCTGGCCCGGTGTGTCAGCTTGGCTTGCTACCTCCGCCTCCCCCATCACCCTGCATAGAGCATCTCTATTTCGACTGCGATTTCTAGCAAAACTTAATAGCACGTTATCTTTTAGTAGTTCTTACGAAAGGTATAATCATGTCCGTACCTAAATTTATCCGCGTCGCCGGTCAATTATATCGTTTGGCTGAGCCACCGCCGCAGTTCACACAGGACAAAGACGAGCTTGGGAAGCTCGAGGCAGATCTCGAGATGGCAGAATCTATTGGCGCTACCGAAAACGCCAAGCAGATTAGGCAAAAAATTGAACAGCTAAAAACAGCTTTCGCACCCAGAGATAAATATTATGCTGACATGCCCGGCGCGAAGTACGTAATTGCACTTTCTCCCGAAGAAGAAGAGATTCTATTCCAGATCCATGAGGGACAGGGCGACGCCGTCTATGCAGTCGCGAGCCGCAGTCATAGCGCTGGGTTAACTTGGGTCACTGAGGACGAACTCTCGACCGTAGTGTCTCGTCTTGCCTGGCTGCTCAGTGACGCGACCATCACAGCGGAGATGTCGGAACAAGAGCAAGAGACTGCCGCCTCGCTTCTCTATGAACTAGAAAACCTATCGTCCGGCAGCACTGGAATTGAGTATCCTCCTGGTGTCATCCGGGAATTTGATTTGCAGACCCCACCCAGCGCTTAGTTTCATCTGTTTCCTGCTTTCTACCTTATATCTAGGTAGATTTGCGTCTACCGGAGAACCTCCATGCCTGAAATTATTTATCGCGGCCAGCGCTATGTACTCCACACGGCAGCCGAAACCTATGCCCCGCCTGCCCCGCCGGCCAATTGGGAAACAAATAAGCAAGAATATATCACCAAAGTCATAGCCGATTTGGAGGCTTTGGGCGAACGCGTTTATACTTTGGGTATTGAAAGCGACGTTATCGCGGAGCAACCCGGAGATGTCGACGCAGAAGTAACGCAAACCAAAGTAAAACAAGTCCGGCACGAGCTTAAACTCCAAGAAGCCGCCGGTAATGCCGAAGCTGTGGCTGCTCTCAAGGCGCAACTCGACGCACTGGGAATTAAGAAATCTACCACGGGTTTGGCATTGGATAACTTGGCCAAGGTAATTGACAATACAATCGCGGCAGTTGAACTCGGAGAGTATCTAATCAAAAACCCCACGGTGCCTGCAAAACGTGCGGTAAAAATTCCTATTACTGAAGTCGTACCAGAGCTTACTCGTATCGTTGATCAGTGGGAAAAGTTTGCGCTATCGAGTCGGCCGGCGTCCGATGTGCCCGATCAGCAGCGCAAAAAAGAAGAAGTCCTGGGCTTCCCTAAATTCGTGAAGGTACAGCTTGACTTCATCAATAAACACATTGTAGAAGCTACTGAATTAGTCAACCGTGCTGCAGTGACCGAAGGCCAGGATCCCGAGGAAAGCGCACGTATCCAAGCTGCGCAAGCCGCACTTCCTAGTTTTATGTACCGGCTCAAGGTTGTGAATGAATCCATCGCCAAAGGCAAATATGTAATTTCCAACCGTGTCGACCTGCTGGCTGAGATGGAAGATGCGCGGAAAGCCGCAGAAACTGCTGGCGACGCAGCACAGGCTGAAGAACTGCAGAAGCGTATCGATTGGGTGCAAGGTACTCAAACAACCGATAAGGACCTGAAAGATCGATACATTAAAGACATTGTGAAAGAGTTGTTTACAGAGTTTAAAGCGCACTGGCTGGTGGCCAAGGCGCAAAAGGCTAAAGAAAAAGCCGAAGCTGACGCGAAGGCTAAGGCAGATAAGCCCGAAAAAGAAAAGAAACCGAAGGAACCCAAACCCGACAATCTCATGGAGGTAGTAAAAGAACTCCTGGCTACGCTGGAGGATATCAAAAATAAACAGCCTATGTTCTTGCAAACCGCAAAAGCGCGCGAGGGTTTCGATAAACTCGTGCAGGACACCATCGCGGTTGGAAAGGCTGTAGACGCTGGCGCCGCTTCTGTGACGCTGTCGTCTGGGGAATACCCAATCAAAGAGGCCGTGAAGCTGGTGCAAGACGGTATGCGACAGTACCGCAGCATGATGAAGCGAGAGTTTGAGCCCGGGGCCAGAGCGCAAGAGAAGCAAGTCGGTATGGGCAAGAGTCTGGAAGATCTAGATAAAAAGATTGCGGAGATTGATCAGGCCATTTCTGCGGTTCGCAGCCAGCAGAGTCGTGCGTCTGCAGGTAGCCTGGAGTTGCTAGAACAAATCAAGCGAAAACCGGATCGTGCAAGCAAACTGCCTTTGATGGCCCGGCGAGATAAAATAGAGCACGAAGTAGCAGAGCTTACTAAGCAAATCGACACCCTGCGCAAAGAGCGTAGTTCTGTGAGTCTAGCGCGTGACAATCTGCTTAAAAGCGTACGGCCAGGCCCACAGGCCACACCCGAAGTTACCAAACCAACGGGTCCCATTTACCAGACACCGGAGTTCTAAACTATGGCCAACGCAGTTAAATTCAACGGTGCGCTTTATGTAATTGCAGGCAAACCTGCGGCCGGAACTCCACGTAACACCACTTGGACGAAAAAACAGTTCAAGCACTACACATCACCAGTTAAAATGCCGGGTGTGCGCACCGACGTCATCCAAGGAGACGAAGCTGCTGTACAAACAGAAATTAATCAGCTTAGGCGGGACATCGCAAAAGCTAAAGCTAGTTATGACAGCTTACTAGATCAGCGCAATCAGCAGTACGATAAACGAACTATTTCTCTCGAGGCGACGCGCTCGCCGGAGCGTAATCGGCTGATCCGGGAATCAGAGCAAAAGATACTCGAACTAGATGCAAAACTAGACCGAATGGAAAAAGGCATCGAGCGCCTGATTGAAACACTAAACGAAAAACTAAATGCTCAGGTTTCCGAGACACCAAGCCCAGCAGATCCAGGAGGTCTCGTGGTCGAATATGACCCCATCAAGGTGCGCAAGCAGCAAGAGCTGCAGCGTGATTTGGCACAACTGCAGTCACACAAAGAAAAGCTATTAGCTGTGCAGCAAAAGTTCCTGCGGGATAAGTCTCAGCCGATGAGCGAAACTGCGGATAAACTCATCAAAAAAGATCTGCTCGACACCGACGACATGATCGCACAAAAGCAGCACATGCTCAGGGCTCTGTCGGCGCCTGCAGACCCAATGCTCAAGGATTAATCATGACGCCTAAATATATTCGTGTAGCTGGTAAACTATATCGTGCCTGCCCCTGTACTGAAGTTCCTGCTGCGGAGCATGCAGATGTAGTGCGCGAAGAACTCGAGATGCAGGGCTTTTCCGCGGTGCCATGCCAGGAACCCAAGAAAGTGTGTGTAGAGACTCCGCCAGCCCAGCCACAGATTTCGGCTCCACAACGCATTGAAACTACACAACGCTCAGCGCCGCAGTTCATTCGAGTACAAGGGCAAGTTTATAAAAAGGCGGCGGCAAATCTTCCTGCTGTTGCTGCTGGAACGCTCAAAGCGCTGAATCGCGTCAGAATGCAAATTACTGCAATTCTGGGCGAAGCCGATCGCGGGGACGAAGACCGCGCGTCGGACACCGTCTGTATTTCCAATGTTCCAGGTGAGTTTCAGGTGCTGTCGGCCGATGCGCTGGGTGAGCGCGCACGTGAGGCGCTGGAACTACTGTACAATTCTATCGCGCTGTGGGAGCGCAGCGCTACCGTCGCGTTGGCGGAGAATGAGATCATGCAGCACGCGTACGTGCTGCTCAATGACGTGCACGGCGCAGTGTCTGAGGCCGTTGAATCCGGCATTAATGCGCAGCCTGGATTTTTCTGTGTAGAGCGCGAAAAGTTCTTCGGTCTGGTATCGGATATCTCTGCGTGCATGCAAGCCTTCACGAAGCTAGAGCGGATGTTGACCCAGAAATACAGCGTAGCCTCCGTCTCTTAGCTTGCATTCCTGCCAGTTTCTGCTATAGTGTTGACATGTCACAGCGCCTCCAATTCCGTGGGCACAACTACCGCCTGTACACTCCGAAAAGCCAACGCCGTGAATTTCGCATGGCGGTTGCGGGTCTATGGCGCGACGTCACGACAGTAATTCGGTATCTCGCAGAAAAAGGAATTGATCCAGTAGTTGTCGGCGGCCTCGCCGTGCAACACCACGGCGTAGAGCGTCTGACCGAAGATATCGATATCTTGATCTCCAGAGCTGCATACACGAAGCTCGTTGAGGAAGGCAAGATTAAGTTCGGGCAGCTGAAAATCATCCCCGGCACGGAAATCGATGTGCTGACCGAGGGAAAGGACAACAACCCCGATCCTGAATTCATTCGAGCCGGAGATTCTAATTTCCCGACGTTTGCCGGTTTGATCTACCTGAAGCTGAAAGCGAACCGACTTAAAGACCGAGGCGATGTCGCGGAGCTACTTAAAGCCCACGAGTTCAATATCGAGGAACAGCAGGAAATCCTAACGTTCCTGCCAGAAGAGCTAAAAATTAGATTTTTAGCCATTTGGGACGAAGCCGGGCAAGAGCACGACAAACGCAAGCAAATGGTGGAAGAATAATGCAACGTGTGTTTTCAACGCTGAACGATCTCATCGCGCAAGGCGTTATTACCGATTATGCTCTTGGTGGCTCCGTTGCGTTCATGTTTTACTGCCAGCCGTTCCTGACCAACGACACCGATTTCTTTGTACAAATGCCGGGAAGCGGACTGCTAGTCTCGCTCTCGCCAATCTACGCTTACGCGGCAGAACATAATTTTCCTCTGGACCATGAGCACATCGTTGTCGATGACGAGCCGGTGCAAATCATTCCAGCGCCCTCACCACTCTACGACGAAGCAATCGCTACAGCGCAGCAGCGGACAATCGAAGGACAGAATGTAAAGGTCATGCTGCCGGAATATCTCGTCTGCACGGCACTGAATGCCGGCCGAATGAAAGATTTCGCAAAAATCGAAAAACTGCTCGAGGAAGCAGAAGTCGATCTGAGTAAACTAAAGGAACTCATTACCCGGTTTCAGCTATCTGCGCAGTGGAAGCGCTACCTTGTCGCCATTGGAGTTACTGATCCAGCTTTTCTGCATTTGGCGGAAACAAAAGCAACCTGGCGCCGTGCACAAGCCGATAAACGGATGGAAGACAAACTACAAGAAATAAAAAAGCTGCGCACCAGAGTCAGCGCAATCCGCTATAGAAACGCACTGTACAGACCTGTTTAATTTTTGTCTTGTGAAATTCTACCTTCACGTCCGCTAAACTTGATATTACTGCCCACAAATAAACGAGGCGTAGGCGAAAATTTGTGCGTTTATTGTGCGGAGGCACGAAGCAGCCGCAGTACTGCTGTAAAACGGCAGCACGCCGCCAGTGCGCGGTGCGGAGAACACCGGTGCTTACCAGCGATAAAACTGTAGATGGACGTTTGATTACTAGTTTGTCCCCTTGTAGTGAACGCAGAGTTTCTGTCAAATGCGACACGTGTGGCGTGATCAACACCACTAGTTATGCCAACTACAACCGGGCGCAAAAGACGACGCACAATGGATCCGGGCGAACAACGTGTAGAAAATGTGCAGTAACAAAATCGGCGCTAGCACGCAAAGGCAAACCACGCGCACCTAAACCAAAACTGCCGCCAGAACAATTAGGGGCAAACCACAAAAGTTGGCGTGGCGGCAGGTACATCGACGCAAACAATTATGTAATGGTACACCAGCCAGACAGAAGTAAAGCCAGAACAACCGGCTGGGCGCACTATCGTAAAGAACATATCGTCGTTATGGAACAGCACATAGGCCGACGCCTGTTGCCCAATGAAACTGTACACCATATAGACGGAAACAAACAAAATAATGTGCTGTCCAATCTGTATTTAGTACACTCGCACGCAGAACACCGCAACGCGCACACGTCCCTGCAGCAAATAGGTTATGCGCTCATTAGAACCGGTATGCTTACGTTTGACCTACAAAATGGGCAGTACATCGTGGGCGAAGCGCTTCAGCACCTGTTAGACCTTGCTAAAACAACTGAAGGGAACACCTGAAGCGCAGACAGTATCGAAAATAAATTCGTCGAACACTGGGGAGACTATTGGTCTTAATTGTTCGACCAGACGCACCAGTGCTTGTCTTATCTCCCAATGTGCTGCTCTTGCGGTTCGCTGCGCTATGATGTGGCGCCACGCGCGGAAGTTTGCCGTAACTACGATTTGGTTTTCCATACCAATAGGTAGAAATTGACGTGCGTCTTCCTTCGTTACACCCAAGGCACGAAGCTCTCTGTACGCGCCTAAAGCTTGTGTCATTAGCTCTCTGGCACGCGGACTATTTTCAAGGCGAGGTGGGAGTGCGAACTGCGCTGCTTGCTCGTCAACATACCGCGTCGATTCTTGCGAATAAGCCACGCCTACGCGGTGTCTTACAAGCTCGTGTGTCATACCCCGGCTCACACCGCCGAACAACACGGTAATGCTTCCGTGCTCTAGCACAGACTCATGGCCACGCTTGATAAGCATAGCGATGAATTTCCGCGCCGTGTAGATTGTAACGGGTTCCTTGTACGATTGGTAGCAAACTCTTCCGGCGCGCTCTACGATTTGCATTTGGCTTTCAATTTCGGGCGTTGACGTGAGAATTTCTACGCGCATAGTTTTCCTTTTGTTTAGCGGCGTCCCTTCATTTTAGACACATAGCGTTACAGACATAGCGCCTTTGAAACAAGCAACAGCCTTAATAGATTACGAGTAGATCATGATTTTAATGTTTCCTTCTTGCGGTCTTGCGGTATCCCCTTTTGTATCATAAACTATAGTAGGTGTCAAGAACAAAAACAGTACGAGGAACGCGCGGTGTTCAGCACGGCACAAATAAAAATTGTGTCTGTGGAGTCTATAAACACCAGAACCGTCAAAACGCGCAAAACCGTTAAACTTCTTAGGAGGTACCATGTACTCAGCACAAGCTTCTCGCTTCATAGGTTTTGATACATCGACGTACTGCTCACCCCAGTATGCCAGAATTCTCTGGGATGCCGGGTACAGGCTGGCGATTCGGTATATTCGGCGGGATAAACACGTCAACGCCGTGCCAGACCTCAATGGCCTGGTTTCGCTGTCGCTTCAGGAGCGTGACGAACTCCTGAGCATTGGGTTCAAGATTACATGCGTGCAGTTCGCCAAACTCTCGCTCGTGCCATCAACCGCCGAAGGCACTGCGGCAGCCGAAGCTGGAGTTTACAACGCCAAAGCTTTGGGATTCAAGGCCGGCGACACTATTTGGTACGATTTTGAGTGGTCTACCTCGCAAAATGCTTCTGCAGTAATGAGTTACATCGACGCCATTGGTAAATACACCGTGGCGAATGGCTTCAAAATGGGGTCCTACGTCGGTCCCAATTGTAGTCTTTCTGGTGATCAGTGGTATGCGCGGCCCTACTGCACGGCGTACTGGAAATCCGGCGCGATTGTGCCTTGGGTTACGCAACGTGCGTTCCAGCTGATCCAGGGAGTTCCCATCACTGTCGGCAAGACGAGCACACGGGCCGGCATCAACATTGATCAGGATATCGTGTGTTATGACAACAAAAATGAAATTTTCTCTTGTCTCGCGGCCTAACGACTATAGATCCATCACGACGGGCTTCCCGACGACGTTGCCGAACCGATCCATCTGCGTGACGTTCAGCGCTTTGGTCCTGGCATAGTGCTGCTTCCCATTGCCGTGACTGAAAACATGGAGTCGCGGAGCGCGCTGCCGCACGATTTCCGCCAGGCCGCCGAATTCCGGCGGGCAGTGAGTAATCAAAATATCGAGGCCCTCGGGAATGTGGCACCAGCGATGGATCATGTAGTCGTCATGATCGCAAAATGCACCCGCCAGGCTAAACTCTCGACTGAATGACCACGGAGACCACGGCGTACCGAAAATTTTGAAGCCTTCAACTTCCACGGTTTCGTCGACCAAAACCTTAGCGTTGTAAAGGCGCGAAATTGCCTCGGTCTCGTTGGCATCGCACCATTCGTCTCGGTCACCGAATACGACGAATTTGTACTTGTGCGGTAGGCGCCCGAGCAACGCGTTGAAACGGTCGACGTCGTAGCGTGTACCGAACGTGGAGCTGAAGTCCCCGGTGCAAATCAGTACATCACCATCGGGAACCGACAGCAGGTAGTCTTCGTGGTGGGTGCATCCAATAAAAACGAAGCGCATGGGGACCTCCTGACTACAGTGTAGCAGAAGTGGACAACGCGTCAAGATGCAACTTCACCTTAGTTTATAGACAGGAGACAGCATGACTACACCAAATAAAATCCGAGTTCGCGGTGACGTGTACGAACTCGTGAAAAACGTAGCGCCGCTGGCGCAAATGGACCTCGCCGACGAGATGTCCCAAGATATGCGGTTGGCCCAAAATGAGTTCGTGACGACGGTAGAGAACGTCATCGATGCCGTGGATGAAATCGATCCGCGCGGCCTTGCATCTCCCATCGCCGGAATGGCCGCGCCAATCGGCAAGATATTCACCAAAGCGCAAGGAATCCTCAAACTATTTCAACACGACAAAATCAGCGTGGAACTCTACAAATTGGAGTACGGTCGTTGGTACTTGGTACACGAGCTGGTGCGTGTGGCCTATCACTTTGCGCGCCAAGATTACTACAAGCGAGACAACAAACTAGATATTGACACCGTGGTCAGCGCACTTGACTACGACAAAACACTAAAAGAACTGCGGCAAGACCACGAGCGCTATTACGCGGCAGCCGCATCTAAAATACTGCTGCGCTTCATTAAGGCCGGCAGTGAGGATGACACCCCTGTCGTACAGGATTCGAAAACAAGGCGTGAGCTAGACCTCAGTGCCGTGACGATACAGCGAATTAAGGACACCATTAAGCACGTGCTGCAGGCTGCACTTGACCTCGGAACCGCCACGGCCGAAACCCTGGACAAATACGACAGCGCTGCTCGGCATCTCGCGGCAGCTACAAATCTGGCTAAAGAAATCGCCAAGGCGCCGCAGATGTTGATGAAACCTGAACCCCTGACTCCGCCAGAGCACAAAGAGCGCATCGATACAGACGCTACAATAAGTAAATCCGTTGAGGACGAGCCCACCGCCATTGATCCGCGCGTAAAGCACGGCACCTACCTTCACTACGCCGGAAAAACCTACCGTCCACTCACGTAGTTCCCTCCCTTTTCGCATAAAACCCGGTTCCGACGCGTTTTCTGCTTGACGGCCGCGTTGCCGTGCAGTACAGTCGTGCCATGCGTCGACTACTGCACCACCACGCCGAGCGCCGCCGTGTCCACGAGCACCGGCTGCGCCGCCTGCATCAGCACTACTACACAAGGCCATTTTTCTTAGATGGCGGTTGGTCGCTACACGATGACCGAATCCCAGTAATTCGGCTAACGCCAGCGGCGTGGGAAAAGCTGCTCGAGATGCTAGAACGTCCACCTGCACCCACGGAAGTGTTACGCAGACTTATGAAAGGCTAATAATGCATAAAGTCAAGAATTCCACAGCGTGGAACGCAATCAAACAGCTTCCCATCGGCACGAAAGTCATGGTTTCGGCGGAGTTGGTACAAGCAGACGACGTGGCTGGACGAGTTGACTATAAAACGGACCCACCGGCAGAATACCCACATGTGGTGTCGATGCCCAGAATTTGGCGCGCCAGAGCTTGCAAACCGTTCGTTGCGTGGATTTCGGGCGCCCGATGGTGCTGCGAGGGTGCACTGAAAACCACGTATTTCTACGACTATTCGGCGCCTACGCACGGAAGTAGGTTTGTAACGAATAACAAGATTCCGGCGTTGCTCGTGCGCAAAGCACAGTTCAGCAAGGAAATTATTGTCCCCGTCGACGCCGTTGAGGAAATCGTGCTTAGCGTTACGGCGCCCAGACTTATGCTCGCCGAAGCAGCACCATTGATGCAAACGACGCCCTGCTCCGACGCCGCTCGCGAATATCTGCGAGAACGAAGCAAAGCGGCTGCGCGCGGGCAAGGAGGCAAATTTTTGCCATCCGCGCCAACACCAACAGCGGAAACTCCTGCTCCAGCCACCACATGGTCGTGGGCGCGACCAATTTGATTGGTGAAATATGTCTAAAGAAGCGCTTGCAAAACTACTTAGAAAACGGCTGATCAAAGCCGGTCTGGTTCCTACGGAACTCGTCAATCGTGTGTCCGATGACGCTATTATTGACAGCTACATAACGTGCAGCGGGTGCCACACAAAAATTGTGACTTCTGAGGAGCTCGTGGCAGCGGTTGCACAGGCGCGCTCGACAGAACATTTTTTCGAGTTGTGTGACTTCGATGCACGGATGAAAAACCATTCCGCCGGACATAACTGATAGGAAAGCAATGCAAAATCAAGAAAATGATCTCCTCGCTGCGCTTCAAACGCTAGATCTCGTTGAGCAGACTCAGGGGCGCAACGCCAAAAGCGATTTACTCAAGCAACAAGTCGACAATCTTTATATCCAGGATATCATGCGGTACGCCCTAGGCTCCTATCGCTATTTCGTTACTCCGCCTGATGACGTTGTATCGCATCCTAGTTTGTCTCTGGAGAAATCCTGGGTCGAATTCAGAACACTGCTCAAGCGCCTGCGCACCCGCGAGGTAACGGGGAACGCGGCGCTGGCGGAGGTCAGCGCGCTGCTTTCACAGTGTCCTGCCTCAGCCTTGAAGTGGTACACGAGAATTCTGAACCATGACCTCCGTATCGGCATCGGGCACGATGTCGCTAAAGCTCTTTGGGGAGATGAGTTCCTTCTGGGCAAAGAAGCCAAGACCGAGGATTGGAAGTTCACGGGATGCGCCCTGGCCAAGCCCTGGGCCGACGTCTGGTCCAAGGGTGCCCCGTACCCCTTGGGCGTAGAGCGCAAGCTCGATGGAGAGCGTGCTCTGGTGTTCATCTGGCCCGCGACGGGCAAGATGGTCGTGACGACACGAAACGCCAAGCGGCGTGAAGCCATCGAGGGCGTTGAGGCGTTTGGGCAGCAACTCATTGATTTGGCCCACGCGATGAACCCCGACGATCCCGATATGCCGATGTTCTTCGACGGGGAGTTTCTGGCCAAGACGTGGAATGATACGTCGAGCCTAATTCGTAAAACCAAGAACTTCGACGCCGAGGCATTCATTCGCGATATCCGGATGCTCATTTTCGATTGGGCCCCAACAGCGGACTACTGCGCTGGGCGTTTCGATATGCCCTGGCTGGAGCGTAAGATTCGGCTTCTATCCGCCGTGGGCTGCACCAGGGCGACTCCCGAGCCTGTAGAGTTCTCTGCCAACCTCACAGTTCTGGGACATGTCATCGCACACAACGACGAGGAGCTTCAGGCCGAGTACAATGCGTGTCTTGACGCCGGGTTCGAGGGCATTGTTGCAAAGGTCATGACGGCGCCAGAGTTGTTCAAGCGTACGGCAAATAACGTCAAGCTCAAACCCACGGACACGCAGACCGTAACGATCACGGGCGCAGTGGCGGGGCAAGGCAAGCACGCTGCCGCATCGAGCGCGTTTATTTCTGCGGTATCTGGGGTGCTGAATCGGTACGGCAAAGCCCAGGGCACGGTACCGTACATGCGCTGGACCGTTGACGATGTCGATGCCGCCATGGCCGCGGTCAGGAAGGTCGTGGCCGACGATACGGAACGCCGGCTTGAAGCCGAGGGCAATGTCATTACGCTGCGGACGGGAGCCCGGCTGGGGTATTTCACAGCTGTAACCCCGAATGGCGACGAAATCCATGTTGGCGGCGGGTATACACATAAAACCGGACGCGATCAGCGCATGGATTTCTGGCTCCGGCGGGACGAACTCTTGGGCAAGAAAATCGATATCAAAGTCCAGCAGGACAAGGAGCAGGTTGGTGTAGGGCGTTTCAACCGGTTTAGCCGAATCAGGGACGATTTGTAAAATTAGTTGAAGCAGTACTTTGCAGAGCTAGAGGTGGCACATGTGGCGCTAGAACAAAAATTAAAGACGTGGCTTGTGAGAGCAAACTACGAGGATTGAAACGATTGCGCGCATTGCGACGACAATAATTTCAGATGGACAGACCAGCGTACTTGGACAGAGACACTGAAATTTGCAGACCAACTGGCCGATTTCGCCGAGAAATACAAACCGACTCTGTAACAGTAGCAGAAAGGCAAAACAATGTCAAAATACGATCGACGCCAGAAAACTGAATCTATTTCTCTGTTTGACATTCTTTCCGCGGTTGACGCCAGCGTTGACACGGCGAAAACGGTCGCGGAGCTTAACTCGGATCTTAATTCAGATAAATATAAATTCACATCAGCAGAGCGTGCGGTACTAGCTACACTGCAGCACAAATGCGTTCTGATCGCAGAGCAGCACGGTGCATTTTTGGATATGGTTCTGCGGTCTATGGACGACGTAGAAGCCGAGGTCGAGAAAAGCGAGGACTAATGCGGCGCAAAAAGGAAAAGCAGGAACTCCCGAAACGTACTGCCCGGGGTAATGAACGCCGCGAGTTGGAGGGCTATGTTGGCGTCGACGAATACTTTGATGACGACCCGCGTTCTATCGACGAGTACTGCGCCAGGATCCACTTAGCCTGCGAAGACGCACAGGCCTGCTGGCTCGCTCGGCATCCAGGCTGTGAAATCGAGCCAGGTACATTTTGGCTTAGACTCATGGAACAAGGCGTCTATGACCAAACCCGCCTGTACGGCGTTTTCTATTACTGGGAGGCAGAAGAAGACGCCGACGAGTACGCAGAGACCCTGGCAGCCGCCCAGGCGACCAAAGCCGCACAAGAGCGCGAGCTGTACTTGCAGCTAAAAGCAAAGTTTGAACCATGACCAAAGTTCAATTTGAGTCAACCACCCCTCCTACATGGAGAGACGCGAAAAGGTCTCTGGTTGACTAGGGAACATCGAAAGGTGTAGCAGTTGGTCGAGAGAAATACATACACACCCGTGGACGCTCCTCAAATCTACGGCTCTGTGGATCTGTCGTTAAAAAGCTCAAGGGGTAGAGCTGGTGCGCAGATCTTAAAAACCTCTTCCAACAATCCCGATGAGGCTCTCACTTCCCTTTCGAGGGAAGGGCAGGACTTGAGAGTACCTGCCGTTTATGTTCTTAATCAACGCGGCGAGCCATTAATGCCCACAACGCCAAGGAAAGCACGAATGCTTCTCCGGGAAGGAAAGGCCAAGGTAAAGACTAGAACTCCGTTTGTAATTCAATTGCTTGTTCCAACCGGAGAAACCAAACGGCCCATCGTTTTGGGAGTAGACGCTGGATACCTCCACGTTGGCCTGTCGGCCGTAACGGAAAATAAAGAAGTATACGCCGCGGAAATCACGCTTAGGTCTGATATTGTAGCCTTAATTTCGACTCGTAAAATGTATCGACAAACACGAAGAAGTAGAAAAACCTGGTACAGACAGCCGAGATGGTTGAATCGAGTAAAAAGCAAACCCAAAGGCTGGCTAGCTCCGTCAATTCAGCACAAGCTCAATAGCCATGTAAAACTGGTCGAGCGCGTTAAACGAATTCTTCCCATTACCTCAGTAATAGTGGAAATAGCTGCTTTTGACATTCAGAAAATCAAAAATCCAGATATACAGGGAGTAGAGTACCAAGAAGGTGTGCAAAAAGGTTTTACAAACGTGCGAGAATATGTGCTGTACAGAGATGGACATAAATGCCAAGCGTGCAAAGGAAAATCCAAAGACAAAATTTTGAAAGTAGTGTTGAACGCCCACCACATAGAGTCTAGAAAAACAGGCGGAAATCGACCTGATAATCTCGTTACACTCTGTGCTGAGTGTCATAAGCTTTACCATAACGGTACCGTAAACATTAAAACTAAACCCAGCAAAAGTTTCAAAGCCGAAGCATTCATGACGATGGTGTGGCGACGATTGGTTGAACTATTAGGTGCCGCAATCCGATATGGCTACGAAACCAAACAAGCTAGAGCAGACGCTGGACTTAACAAAAGTCATGTTAATGACGCTTTTGTCGTCGCGGGCGGATGCTACCAGAACAGAACAGTTCCATTTTTAGTAAAACAAGTTAGGAAACAGAACCGAAAACTTTACAATGGACCACACTCCGGTCGGCGCAGCACCGCTGCTCGATTTGTTCGTGGGTTCCAACGATACGATAAAGTCCTGTACAAAGGAGTGGAATGTTTTGTGTTTGGAAGAAGAACCAACGGTTATTTCGACGTCCGAGATCTATACGGTGCTAGAATACATGACGGCGCAAAAGCCAAGGACTGTGTTTTGCTGGAAACAGCAAGCACTTTATTAACCTGTACCCTAAGAGGTGGCACTCCCCTGCCTAAAGGCAGAGGTCTCCATGCCGAAGCCCAAATGAAAATCAGAACTGGTTTTGTCAGCAATTCGAGTAGTTCTAGCTTTGTCGTGCAAATCCGGCAGAGTCCGTGGGAAAAATCCGAGCCCAAATTGTTGCTTTCGCCGGAGCAACTCGCATGGCTAGAGTCTCAAGGATTTCGGTACTGTGCGCACACGTATCCCTCGCGAGTTGAGGAAACTGGGATTCTGGAAATGTACCCTGGCGCCGAAACGCCTGAAGCAGCAGAAAATATGTGGCTGTCGGTGATTTGTAACCAAGACGAAGTCATCGACGGTTTGGTCCGGCAGGGCATTCCATTTTGTGCGTCATGCCACTACGGACACGAGACTGTGGTTTGGCGCGCTGGCGATAAGCGCGTTTATGCATTGCCAAATTTAGGGCACGAATACGAAACATACCAAGAGGAGAAACTTTTCAAAGCTAAAGTCAAAGTAGCATCACAAACCGTAGCAAGCATCAAGAAAAACGGGTGTAATCTCGTTTAGGAGGAAACATGAAGATCAGAACCGGGTTCGTAAGTAATTCCAGCAGCTCCAGCTTTTTGATCTGGGGCATCACAGTAGACACGTCGGAGTTTCAGAAAGAAATTCCCGTAAGAGATGAAGACGGGGAAGACTGCGAGGAAGAGAGCCCGTACGATGTCGCGGAGCGGCTTGAGTCCGAATACGGTGACATCGTGCGGTTTGCTTATGAAAACGACATCCTATATCTCGGTCGGTGCCCTTCAACTTGCGGCCTAGACGAGACCATGCGGAAGTTCCAGCAGCGCGTGGAAACCGAGGTGAAAGCCATGGCTGAGAAAGAAGGCGTAGCTCTGGGAGACGTGGAATTCGGGTGGCTCGAGGAAGCCTGGCACGACTGAGGAGGACAAAATGAAAATCAGAACCGGTTTTGTAAGTAACTCGAGTAGTTCAAGCTTTTTGATTTGGGGCACCTTTGTCGAGGTAGACAAATTCGGCGAGGAATTCGATCGCGATGAAGTCGAAGGCGACATCGTGCACTCCGCCGGGCCCGACGACGACTATTACGTTTACGTCGGACGTGTGCCTAAAGAGTGTCGTGATGACGAAACCATGGGGCAATTCAAAGCCCGCGTCGAGACCGACGCCAGAGCGTTCCTGGCTGAGCAAAAAGTCGACGCGACAAATCTGAAATTTGGATGGCATTCGGCCGCGTGGTACGACGGATAGAACGACTTTGGTCGTTTTAAAAAATCAGATACCTGCCGGGCGACTGTAGTCAAATCTGCAAAACGTGAAACCATTATCATTTAGTCACTGGAGGATGATGTGCAATTAATTGCTCTACGTTTTGAGATCAAAACCGACGGCATTGGGAAATGCGCGGAGGAGTGTCCGCAGTTGGCACGGGAGCACCCAGGATCAACTTATCCAGATCGCTGCAGGGCATTCAAGGCCGACATTAGAGGTCTGGAACGTTTGCTCCAGTGCATGAAACACGAAATTGAGGTGCATTAAAATGGTGACAAAGTACGTAGAAGAAGATCTGGGTGAGTTTGTTTCTCAATCCAGGCTTGATCTCGATGCAGTAATTCAGCATCTGATGGAACTGCGCAAAAACATACTAGAAGCTGGGTTTTCAGACGTTTGGCTGGAATATGACCCAGACGATATATGTGGTGAATGTGGTAGAAGCAACTTGCACGTTAGAGCTTCGCGACCCGAAACGCCTGCCGAGCGTGAAAAACGAGAGCAGCGCGAAGCTGCTGCACTAGCCCGCGATGCGCGCGAGAAAAAAGCCAAAGCAAAGAAGCTAATAGCTAGAGTTCGTAGTCTTGGTTTTTCGAATGAAGAAGTACTCGCCCAGTTCAAGAAGTAGTTAGAATCCCATCTTCTTTCCACCTCGTCCTAATTCCTCAACGAGATATTCCCGTGTAACCTCGACGCCCAGGACCTCGGCCTTCCGGATGGCCCGGATGAAGTTCTGCGGCAGGCAGGGCGTCGAAACATTTCTAGCGCCACCGGAAAACCGATTCAAAAATCCAGCAATCTGCTGAGGTTTAAGAAAATCAAATTCCAGAGTCACGGCGAAGCAACTCAGCAAACCGCTGGGGAGTCTTTCGCTGGGACCCGAGGTACACAACACCAAGCCTGGATGACGTGAAATCAAAGTTGCCAAATTATCCGACATGATAGTGTTGTTGGCGTCAGTATCTTCTGTCTGGCAATCGAATAGCGCATCAATATCCGTGATGACTCCAACAGCGCCTTCCCGTCGAAGTTTTTCAAAGAATTTCCTCATGACCATGGCGGTATCATGGGGCGAATCCGAAATAAAGTCAGTAGCGCTTTTCTGGGTCACAACACCTGCAGATTCCCCGAGCCAGCGCGCAGCACTTCTTCGGCCCGAGCCAAATGGTCCGGAACACAAAACAGCACAAGGGTGCTGGGCCAATTTGGGAGCCAAGCTGGCCAAGTCCAAGGAACAGTTTACAAGGGCAGGATCGAACTCCAAGCTGGGGTTAGTTCGAGGCAGAATTTCGTGTTCTGAAGAGTAAAGCTTCAAGTACTCTTCAGCCAGCAAATCCACGCAGTGGTCGGAAGTTTCGGGCGACACGGCGTGAATGACTTCCGTGACCTTGGCCATGCGGGCCAAGTCGGCGGCCGAGAGGTTGTCATTCAGCAGGTACTCAGGTACTTTCGCGATGCCAGAGAAATAATGCTCGGCGATTTTCTTTCGAGTTTTTCGCGCTGGCACCGACATATTCAGGACCAGGTCAAACCTACGCAACACCGCCGAATCCATGTCCCGACAGGAATTGGTAATCCAGAATGTTGGAACTGCATTGGTTTCCAGGAGGCGGTTCACAAAACCTTTGGCGCGTTGTTTAGCGGTAGTATCGGAATCCGGGGCGAATACATCTTCGACTTCGTCAAACAATAGCAGCGCGGCAGAACCTCGACGTAGAATTTCCTGAGCCAGACGATACGCCGTGAGTCGATCGTCGCGGTCTTTGGCCGAGAGATCGGAGTTCTCTTCCACGACGCCAAAAAGAGGAACGCCCAGACTCTGAGCCAAAACTCTCGCGACCTCGCTTTTGCCTACACCTGGACGACCGTACAACAGCACATTGACGCCAGTTTTCTTTTTCGCGATGGCAGCATCGAGGTATTGACGGAACACCGTGAGTTTATCGTGATAATATTCAAAGTCATCCAGTGTCAGGCTGGTTGGGCTTGTGGGCAAAAAGAAAGTATTGAACACTTCATGGGGTTGCGCCGTGTAGATTTGTCGAGCCAAATCTTCCGAAAGTTCGAAAAACCTATCGTTGTTTTCAGGGCGTAGGCGCAAGATACCTGAACGAACCAGCGTGCTGCCGGGCTGTAGACACGTCTCGATGACTTTTTCGTCGTGGCCCAAAACAGCGTAAATATTACTATATAATCCTTTCAGAGTACCGATATCAGTTTTACAAACCAACGGTTCGAAAAAAGTGCAATCATACACCGCGGCAAGAAATAGCAGAACATCGCGTTCGACTGGAGTCAAAGCCAGAACACGAGTAATCGCCGCCACGTTACTGGTAACGTGCTGGTCAAATGGAACTATTTCATGCTGTGCCGCGAGATACTCAGTGATGACGTCTTGAAGTTTAGTAAGTACCGCGGCGACCTCAGGCTCCTCGATAAGTGCACTAATTTTATCCGCAGAATGCAGCCGCTTGAGGCTGGAGGGCAGTCCGGCTTTGGTCGTACATGTTAGACCACGGCAGACAGAAAACTTTTCCTGTAGTTCTTCGGGGAGAAAACGTAACGGCGAGGCGTGCCAATTCGACACCGCCGAAGCTAGAAAATCCGGCCAACTCAAGGCGCCGGAGTTCAGACCACGGAGAAGCCATAGGCCAACATCACAGCATTGTGTCATGCGGGCATTGTAGTGCACGACGGCCAAGCGGTCAAGCGGAAAATTGAGCTTGACGGCCGGGCTGCCAGGTGCTACAAAGGTCAAGGAGGCCAAGATGGAAAGCTCTGATGTTCTCGATCCCTGCCCGGTTTGCTACAATTTCAGCCATCGTGGTGTTCCCTGCCGCGATAAAACCTACGAGGAGTCCGTTATGCACTGGTGGGATGGAGGAAATCTACCGGTGCTAAATAGCTTTTTCCATGCCGTCGAGGAAGTCGCAACCGGGCTTAGAAGAGCCACGATGGCATTCCCAGCGCTTATAGACAATCTAGTGGAAGTAAGGCCGAAGATTTCCGCGCTGTGCGACGCGGCGCGTGACACAGTGGATGCTTGGCGGAAACAAGGGCATCAGAACTGTCAGTGCGAGGTTTGCCAGGCGGTTGACCGCCTGTACTGTTGCTGGGAAGCGTTTGACCCAAGGCGCTGACCGATCGGAGCATGTAATGACGTATAAAAAACTCATGTACACCAAGAAATATATCTTCGAGCGCCTCGATGAGTTGCTGACTACTGCGCTGCATTACCATTACCTCGCGACAACACAGGCGCAATCAGCGCAGCACTATAAGCGTTACTGGCAGGATGAAAAAACCATGAATTTGCTGCTGGTTGCTAGGATCATGCGGCATTCGGCCACAATTTCAAGCTCTGCGAAGCTCAAATGTGTTAAAAAAGTCGAGCAGCAACTTAGAAGGGAAAACACCGGGCGCATCCAAGATGCTAGAGAGCATTTCGGCAAGGTGTTCCCCGGTGAAACCACGCTAAATCCCACGAAGCAGGATATTGATGCCTTCTGGCGCGAGGTCAACGACAAAATGGCCGGAGCTGTAGCGGATTTTGAAGCGTAGCGCTCAACAAGAGGTGAACCTTGTCATATAGGCACATCGGAAATCTCTACCAGAACCAAACAATCCTTCAGTTCAAACGTTGTTTTTGGACTGAGAAAGTTCATGGGACCTCGGCGTCCCTGTCTTGGAATTCCGGTACTTTGAAGTACTCTCCAGGCGGATGCAAATATGACACTTTCGTGGCCATTTTCAACCACGAGGCTCTCGTCGCGGCGTTTACCGAATTGGGCCACGACGAGGTCGTGGTTTATGGGGAGCAGTACGGAGGCAAGCAGCAGGGGATGAGCAAGACCTACGGGCCAGATCCAAAATTCATCGTGTTCGAGGTTCAGGTCGGTGAGTTCTGGCTCGATGTTCCCAAGGCCGCAAACGTCGCGGAGAAGCTCGGGTTGGAGTTTGTACCCTGGGGAGAAATTCCAGCCGAGATGGCAGACATCGACGCGGCTCGGGATGCTGATTCCGAGGTAGCAGTAAGGCGCGGCATGGGACCCGGTCATAAGCGCGAGGGTGTGGTGCTCAGGCCCATCACGGAATGGATTCACCAATCCGGTCATGGGCCCATCCGGGTAAAACACAAGCGCGAGGATTTCCAGGAGACCCGGACCAAACGGGTTGTCGGCGACCCCTTGGCCGTGCAAGCCGGTGAAGCCGCTGCGCTCGAATGGGTCACGGACGAGCGCATGCGCCACGTTTGTGACCATGTTGCTGCGGTGCTCGGAAGGCCGCCCGTGATGGAAAATGTTCGTGATGTCATCGCGGCTATGATCGAGGATGTCTTGCGCGAGGGTGCGGAGGAAGTCACTGACGATCGACCGACGCGCAAGGCCATTGGGACAGCGGCAGTGAAAGCATTCAAGGCGAGGTTGATGGCCCACGGAGATGACGCTTGACACTGGGCAAAAATATGCTACTAATGAGTCGAGAAGTAACATGAGCACGAATTCAACAACGGGCAGAACATTGAGTTGGTGGGGCGCATTGGTCTGGATAGTGGCTAGCGGGGCATTTGCCGTAGTAGAGAAAACCATGTTTCTTCGGCTGATGTTTGTTCTCAGCGCAGTAATTACAGCGTTGACCCTACCGAGGAGCCCGTCGTGAGTTTCAAAGCTGAAATCGAAATCGATCCAGACGACGATAATGTGCATTGCGGGTGCTGCCGGTGGGCAGACACGGACAGGGGATGTTGCTTCTTCGACGTACCGCTATGGGTGCTTCAAAACAAAGATGGTGAGTTTGTGCACGGGGCAGGTTACATGCGCTGCCCCGCGTGTCTGGCGGCGGAAAAACGCAGCGGTTCTGGAATCGCGCACGAGAAGGCTGAGGCCGACAGCAGTTACTGGGAGCACAGAGCCAGAAAGACCGAGGATTCTCGTGGTGCCTTTTTCACCGCCCTGATGGTCGTCTCAGGCTGGCAGGAGGACGTTGCTCGGGCGCTGGGTTTCCTGAACCAGCCCGAGGGACAAGAGGGCTACGAAGTGGCCAGCGCCCAGACCGTGATCGAGGCTTGGCAGGCGATGGAGCGGGAGTGCATTGATCTGCGCGCCCGGCTGCTGCTGGAGCAGGGCAAGCGTCAGGACCTCTGCGGCATTCCCGTCGAGGCGGACCCCACGGTGCCGGCGGGAGAAGTGCAAGTTCGCGTGCCGCGGTCCGGTAGTCGACGGCTGCAGCGCTTGATGATAGCAAAAAGACGATGAGAGGCATGCAGGCCTGGACGAAGGAGCAATTCGAGAAGTCAAAACACATCGCGCGACAGCACGACCGCAAGTGCCGGCTCAGGATGGCGATGGTCGCGGGCAACCCAGACGAGGTCTGCACTTGCGACGGGCACCGCAACCGCTGGGGCGAGGTCACTCGGGTGCCCCGGGAGCGTACGCTCGACGAAGTGGAGGTGGCGATCGGAGTCCAAAGTGACATCGTCGTTCTGCCTCTTCAACCGGATGCAGGCGTGTTCGCTGAGTACACGAAGGACGCAGTGAAGGCAGTCCGCCATGCCTTCGACTAAGCCGCGTCGAGGAGTGACGTTATGAAGCCGAAGGTCTACATCAGCCCGGATGGGCATCAAGTCGAAGCAATTCAGTTTCCCGACGACAGCGAGATCGACGACGATGCTTGGTTCGAGGGCGCACGTGAGTGCCTGCGGTTCATCGGGTTCGACCGCCTCGTGAAGGTCGATTTAGAAAATCCCGACGAAGGCATCGTCTTCTCGACCGGCGGCAACGACAACGCCTGGTGTGCCTGGCCGGGAAGCTGGATCGTCCGGGACACGAACTACCGATACCGGGTGATGAACGACATCGAGTTCACGGCCAACTACAGGCCGCGGGGAGAAGGCTGATGGCCGGCAAACCCATCAAGGTTTCACGTCTGGAGCACCGCTTGTCCGGCGTCAAGGCAGACGTGCTGTTCTGCCGCTCGACCAAAGCGTTTTACGTGAACATAATGGGGCACCAGGTAGGCGCAGAGTCAGAAAAGGAGTGCGTACGAAAAGCGCACGAATACTGCGACTCCCTGGTCAACCTCGAATGGAAGAAGGTGATTATCATCAACACCCGAGTCAAGGAATATTTCAACGATGCAGACGACGCGGTGTGTTTGCGGTACCGCATCGATGTCATCGCACGAAAACTCGGAGGTGGGTATCTGCACGTCGGTTCCGGCACGGTGCCCGTCGAAGAATACGCTTACTTTGCTTCGTCCTACCACGATCCAGTGGAGAGCAGGCCAGAGAAGGGTGAGTACATTCTTCCGTATTCGGAAGAGCTGGTCATGGCTTTGGACAAGATCATGTTGGGCATCAAGGTGCTCAGGTCTTCGCTCGATGCCCTGATGGCATCGAGCGATTCGGCGCGCATCATCGAGACGGCCACCAAGAGTGCTTGGGCAGCGCTCACGGACGGCAAGTCTGAATCCGAGGAGGTAACACCATGAAACTCTTCAAAATCACCTACAATGTCACGATTTTTATGGCTGTTCCAGACCACGAAGTTTTCGAAGGCGAACTCGATGACGAACACGTGCCTGCCCTCGAAGCTGTGTTGAAGCGTGGTGCTGCGCGCCTACTGCGCCAAAGCAGTGAAGAGATCGAGAGCATGAGTCAGGTCATGCACGACGAGGATGACGCCGTGATTTATGGCTCGGGTGGCTCCACGGTCAAGGCGTATTTCACTAAGCAAAACGGAAAGGTCGACTAATTATCGATGCGCAAAATTAAGCGCCGCCCGCTTTGCGGGGCTAAAGGCCAAAGAATCAAGCTGTCACCTGGCGGTGCTGAGTTTGTGCGGTGTGCTGGCCTCGACTGCGAAATGCACGACGTAACACTCAGAATTGAGACTTGGAACTGTCGTGCCACTACCGTGGCTGATGCCGTGCAGGTTCCTGAGGTTAAAGCACTAGTAGAAGGAGTTAATTCTTTAATTGATTTATATGGCGACGACCCAGGAACTAATTATAACGTCATAACTGCTATGATGCGGTTGGTCGGACCATTTACCATCTACTGATCGAAATATGGAGGCAAAAATGAAAATCAGAGTTCAGTTCAAGGACCCGGATGCTATCTACGAGGCCATCGAAGCCGCGGTGAAGCGCAGCGTAGCCGAACTCTCGGGAGTTTCGCCGACCGAACGCGAACTAATTCTGGAGGCCCGGCAAGAAGAGGTATCGGAGTTTTGCACTCGCTGGTTTGAGTCAGGGGATTACTGCGTGGTGGAGATCGATAGTTCCTAAAAGTTTTGCGTTTTACTACGCACACGTTTAGGTTTAATCCGACTGTCCAAGTCCCCATGGTCTTGGTCTAGTCTGACGGATGCACTACCCTTAGTCACCACTATAGCGTCTAAGTCAACATCCGGAAATCTAGTCTTAAATCTAGATAAAAGAATAGATTTCACTTTGCCAACATCAAGGCCATTAAG
>Ga0265297_10000904_pt1 | contig 78012 bp, 46 predicted proteins | sample Munlanlwell13791_FD_192502 | JGI IMG/M metagenome (GOLD analysis project Ga0265297, IMG submission 192502) | Leachate microbial communities from a municipal landfill in Southern Ontario, Canada - Leachate well 137-91 | ecosystem: Engineered > Solid waste > Landfill > Unclassified | place...
TTTGCGGCGGGCGATCGAGGATGCGGCGTACGAGGAACTGGGCTGTGACTATATCGAGTTAAAGAAAGACCGGCGCACTGACAATTTCTACCGTAATTCCGGTTACGCCTCTTATGTGGATTTCTGGAAACAATATCTGGATGAAGGAACCGCAATAAGTCCGAAACTTACAAAGATAAGCCGCAATAATAAAAAACGCGCAGACCATAATTCTCCTTGTTGGGGATCTGCGGATATGGGAGAAGACTGGATCGATGCGTTAGCCGAACTGGGCGGCGATGAGGATTATGCCCGGGATTATCTCTGGCATTGGCAGTATTATCTTAAAGATTCGGCTGATGTGGTTTCCGGATTGATCGGGCTTGAATCGAAAGTCGTGGGATTGCCGGTCAGGGATATTAATACGGTTATTACCATCGAGGTTTTCTGTTATGAGCTTCACCGCTTATATCATCACCCGGGTTTATCCGTGTTAAGTGAGGAAATGCTGGATTATGCGCTTTCCCCTGTCGACGGCGTGGATATTTTTAAATATGAAGTAACGTATAAATTCAACACATCTGAGCCGGTTAATTTTCCTTTAACTTTTGGGTTGCTCCTTGCGGCAAGAACTCCCCGGGAGATGGCTTTATGGATAGGGAGGTTATCGGCACTGCGGCCGGATCTTTGCTGCCAGTGTTTGGCATATATCCCGGAGCTGGTTGAGCATCTTTCCGGAGATATAAAATGGGGGGATTTCAGTGAAGGGTTATCCGGGGATAATTTTAGTTTCCGGTTGAGGTCGTTGCAGCAAAAAGGCGAAAGAATATCCGGGAGTTGTCCTGCGGACGGCGGAAGGGTCGCCGCTAAAGTGGCAAATTGGCAGAATGTCCCGGTAAACATTAAGCTGAAAATCCTGGATTTCTTCATTTTGCCATTGTCCGAATTGAGTATGATAGAGTGTTGGTTTGACACAGACGAATCGGTAAGAATAGACCCGGTATATATGATCTATGAAGGGACAAACAAGCTGGGGATAATGTGGGAAGGAGAGGTGAAAGATACCCAAGGTATGGGCGCGCTTTTTACTGGATTTATCAGCCGGATCGGCGAGATCATAAGTAAATTCCTGCGGCATGCGGCGTTTCCGGAGATGACCGAGAAAGAAGTTGACGCGCTGGAGGCGAAAAAGCATCTCTTGCATATAAAGGCTGTTCTTGCCGGATACGCTTTGGGTAAGCACCCTTATGAGGTTCACCGGATAATTGCCGCCCAGGCCCAGAGGTTGGAGGATACCTGGGGCTTTACCTCGCGCCGGGTGATCAAAATGCCTAAATGGACTAAACACTGGGTTGAGGACAATTATGATATATCCGGTTCCCATGAATGCGTTGAGCAAGCTTATGGTCTTTTTCGCAGAGAGATCAGGCGGGAATTCCCGCAAGTAAAACTGACGTTTGGTCATACCGCATCCTGCACATTCCACACTAACTGGAAGATCAAGACGTTCGAGCCTTATGTAATGGTCCCGGTGGAACATCAAGCCGCGGTTAAAGAATTCATCGATAGTTATATCGCCGGCAAACTGTCAATAGCGGCGGTGATCTCGGAATTTAGGCATGCGGCAGGGCAGTATTGCAATCAGGATTATCTGGGCAAGGAAGGTTTAGAAATCTTTACTGGAGAGAGGCAAAAGGCCGCGCTTTTATCGGCAATAAGCTCTCTTGAAGAGCGAAGTAAAATCACGGTAACAGATGAGGCGTTACGGATAATGATATCGGAAACAGTCAAGTATGGGTTGACTGCCGAAGAGCTTAGAAGGGCTTTGGCCGATCCTAAAGTCTGTAATTATGACAATCCCGGGGATTTTTTGTCGCCTGACGGCGGGGAAGAAGAGATTTCAAGATTGATCGGCGCGTGGATGAGCGATAACAACATAAAAGACATCTCAAAGCTTATAACTTTCATCAGGGATTTTGCGGGAAAAGGGACCTTGTCTTCTTTCTACAGCGTTAATGCCGTTGAGAATATCCTGGAAACCGGCTGCGCTAATTGTCTGGATAGAAGTATTATTATGGTATTCGGAGCGATTACCCTTGGTAAAACGGCGGAAATACTGGTTTTGGAATTTTCCGACAGCAGGAGCAATAAAAATCACGCTTTGGGGATTTTATGCGATAAAGGGAAAAGCATCCCTGTAGAATTAACAGTTAAAAGTAAGGATCCGGATTTTACCGCATATACCAGATGTTCGTATGAAAGGATGCTGGGGTTGCCTCTGGCGAAGGGGTATTTGATAAAACCGGAGGCGGGATTCGTTTCGCAAATAAACCGGGTTTTGAATGGGGATGCGAGTTTTGAGCCGTGTCTTATGTTGGGATCTATTCTGGATGGCGGTAAGCGGATCCCGGTGGCGGAAGGATTAGAGGGATTAAAACTGCTGGTCGGGCAAAAATTATCGGTTAAATGCTTTGCGCCGGTAACTTTATTTTTTGACGGCAGTTCGGGTGTGGGCAAGACGTTTTTTTCCAATAGGATCGTCTGCGATGGGGATAAAGTTGTTCTTTTTCACGCAGATGATTTTATCAGCAGGGACCTGAGTTTTAATTTTCTGCGGCATGACTATGCGTTGATAGCCTGGGCGATTAATACAACGATCAAGCGGAATGAGGCAAGACTTGTGATCCTCGAAGGGTACGATATACTGAAAACCGGCATTGACGCGGATATAAAGGTCAAGATCGTTGCGGATATGGCTACGCGCGCCGACAATATAAGTAATAATTCCTCTCGCTGCGGTTCGTTGGTCAACAGGGTGATGACCTCTGACAAAAGATACGATCTTGTATTGGATAATAGTTTTGAATGCCGGTTGAGCCCTGAATTATCCGTGAATTTCCTTGATGGCGGCCGGGTAATTGACTCGGCAAATAACAATGCCGGCGGAAGTTTTGTTTTTGGCTTAGGCGTTGGGGATAATAATATTATAGTGTATAGTAGCGAATACCTGGATTATCTTATCAGGTTAGAATCGAGAAAGAAAATGTGTGCTCCGGCTATGTGTTTGTCCGAAAAAACCGCGCAGGAAGGGGTTAAACCGAGTCCGGGTTTTTATTATCGGGCGCCAGAACCGGCAAATAACGATCGGGAAATTACGGAACTGTCTTCTTTACTGGAAGGGCTTACTGTTCCGGCTGGAATGCAACAGGGGATAGCGCAGCAGGTTGCGTCTATAAACAGTTTCCCCAGCAATATATAAGAATAAACAGCAGGTCGGTCCGGAGATAAAAATATTCTTGACAAATATACCGAAATATGTTATCTTTTAACAGTAAATTAATAGTTTTGAAAACGCTTTCTTTATAGTTTCAAAAAGTATAAATTAAAGCCACGGAGCCTCAGGTCGAATCTCCATTCACCGCCTGAGAATTTCGTGGCTTTTTATTTAAGGAGAAAGAAGCGGATGGTAAAGAACTGGCAAAAAGTAGGTATGCTGTTAACAACGCAGTGCCTTATTATTTTGGGGGTAGTTTTTGCCAACCCTGTAATCCAAGGTTTCACGATCCCCAGCCAATTAGGCAGCGTCAAAGAGGTTTTTGAGGCTGAAAACTCCCACCTCGGCGCCCCGAAAACTATAATCCAGATCCAGGACGCGCATTGCAACTACGAAGCGCAGAAAAATCTGGCAGGCATCATCGATTACCTGGTCAAAGAAAAGAAACTGCGTTTAATAATGGTCGAGGGCGGATCCGGAGATGTCAGTCTTTCTTACCTGAGGGGTTATACCGATAAAAAAGCCCGGGAAGAAGTGGCGGAAAAATACCTGCGGATGGGGAAAATATCCGGAGAAGAATATCTTAATATTGTCTCCGACTATGACCTGGAACTTTATGGTATCGAGGACCAGGGGCTTTATGATGCCAACCTCAAGGCTTTTTTAGACCTGGAGGCTTACCGCAAAGACGGCTTGGCCGACCTGGAAAACATTTCCGCAGTAATAAAAACCCTCAAACCGCATATCTATAACGCAAAAATTCTTCGCTTTGAACAAACTAAAACCGATTACCAGAATAAGAATATATCCCTGACGGACTATTTGGATTTTCTTCAAGAAGCATTCTTGAAAAGTTATCCCAGTCTTAAGCATTATCCGCATATTCGGGCTTTCCTGGAGAGCAGCAGACTGGAGAAAGAATTGGATTTCAAACTTGCCGAAAACGAACGGAATATTTTTATAAAAGCTCTGGCCAAGATGCTGGATGAGAACGGGGTTAAAGAACTGATTGCCAGGACCCAGGATTTTAAGAACGGCAAGATTACCGCGCAGGATTACTATACCTACCTTAAAGATTCATCAAACAATAAAATCGATATAGCGCAGGATTATTCTCAGCTAAGCAACTATATTCTTTATATAAATACAGGAAAGGATATTGATACTGCTCAGCTTTTGAAAGAGATAGGGGAAATGGAAGAAAAGACCCTGGGAACGCTTTTTTTCAGCGATGAACAACGCAGGTTAAATCAAATCGACAAGCAAGTGAATACGCTCGCGGATTTCCTGAAATTAGACCTTACACCTGAAGAATACGCGGGTTTTGCCAGGAATAAGTCCGAATTTAGCACCTCATCCTGGATCGCTTTTTTGACCGATAGTTGCAATGATTACGGGATCGCTATGCAACCGGCAGCTTCTTCGGTCATAGACGATCATTTGGACCAGTTGGAGGAGTTTTATAGGGTGGGGATGGAACGCGAGAGCGCTTTTTTGAGGAACGTGGCCCAAAAAATGAATTCAACTGAGGATAATATCGCGGTATTGATCACCGGCGGGTTTCATACGCAGGGCGTAAGCAGACTGCTAAAGGATAACGGATATTCTTACGCTGTGGTCACCCCGGCTATAAGCAAGAAAAGCGGATCCGATATTTATTATTCTGTTTTAAGAGGGGACACCGAAGACGCTGAATATATCGAGGAAGATGAAGATTAAAAATGAGACAATCAGTAAAAAAGGGGGAAAAGATGTTCGCAAGAAACGGTAAAACAAGTGTGTTGGTAATGGTTTGTTTTGCAGTAATCGGGATATTCTTATTCGCCAGCATGGCTGCTGCCGGTATAGTCTCATCTTCGAATTTAAGGCCTAAGGCTGTCGGTAATAGCGACGAAGCTAAAGCCATTCAAAGCGACTTATTTATCAATAAAGACGGCGGTTCGCTGGTTACTGGAAAATTCATGGTCCTAAGCCGAGGCAAGGGGCTGGTTGATTATCTGGGTGAAAGAATGATCCAGCGTCTGGCTATTAATAATGGTACTGCCCACGGCAATAACTATGACGCTGACGGTAAACTTATTGAAACACAGATGAATTTGAAGATGACCGCGGCGATCGCCGAAGTTATTAAGGCGTATGGTATACAGATAGTCCAGCACGGCGTGACCGGAACGCCTATTAAAAATCTCCAGGCATTGCGTAATGTCGGGATCAGGGCCGCTCATGTCGGGACCAATTGGCAGAATATTATTTGGGAAACTTTAGTTGCCCAGGCGCAGGCGGGTAATTCGACCGCTAAGTCCATAGTAAACCGGATGATCGATGCGACTATCGCTAAGACTGCGGACGTGGAGAAGAAGTATAAAGTATCCGGCCGAAGCGCAGAAGCCAAGGATAGCGTTTATGTCCCGGGAAAAGACAAGAACCTGGACAAGCTGATCGGTAAAGAATTAAAGATGGTATTAGGTGTTTTCAACGACGAGTTGGTTGCTCTTCCTGATGACTTGATTGCCAAGATTGATGAGGCCACCGAAAAATCCGCTACCGAGCATATGCTGGGTTTCGGTTCTGACGGAACAGCCCAGATGGTAAAGGATGATTATGCGGTTCAGGGGTTGGTTTATCCTGAAGATTTCTCCTCGATCAAAGGATTATATGCCTTTAAGGCGCTCGAAGGAACGGATAAGACGATTATGTGTTGTAATATACGTTCGCCTCTAAGCATTAGGGGTATTATGCGCGCGGCCCAAAAAACAGGCAGCGTGGTTATTTTTCAGCAGGCAATGAGCGAATTCGATTATACCTGGAAAGGCGGCTATGCCCCGGAGAATGCGGCTAAGCTTGCCCGTAATATCAAAGAAGCTGCAAAAAAAGAAAATTTCCACGATTTCATGATTAAGGGCGATCATCTTACGGTTAAAGTTGATGATGCTTTCTTGAAGGATAAGGCGGCGCAGGATGCTGTTGCTGTGGTATTTGAGAAAATATTGGATGAACAGGATGTTTCCAAGCGGGAAGCATTGTTCAACGCTGCATCCAAAGACGAAGTTCTTTTAGCCAATGCCGGCGTAGCTAAAGCAATGAAAGCGGTAAATAAGGCTATGACCTTGATCAAAGAAGAAGTTGCTTCGGATTTCACTGTTTTTGCTTTAGACGCGTCATTTATGCCTACCAGGCTTAATGTCCTGGTCAGCGCTTACCTGGCGGGGTTTATTCCCCAGGATGCAGGTTTGGAAGCTGAAGTTGGCGAGATTGGCGGAAAAGAAAATTCCACGGTTGCCGACGCGTTGGAATTCATTACCGGTATCAGGTTCAAGGAAGAGGTTGTGGTCAGCCAGGGAGTGAAATATTCTCAGCTGGTCGGTCCGAGAAGGATCGGTGTTCTTACCGGCGGCGGACCTGCTTCCGGGCATAACGCGGTGATCGCGGCAATGGTCCGCGAAGCGGAGCAGCGGGGGATCGAGATCGTGGCTATCCCTGAAGGTTGGGCTGGTTTGACCAAGGATGAAGTAGCCGCGCAAGCCAAGGTTATAACTATTAAAGATGTGGAAAAGTGGGGGAAGAAAGGCGGCACAATGCTGGGGACCAGCCGCACCAATCCGTATAAGAAAGAAGGGGACGCCCAGAAGGTTTGGGATAATATCCAGAAGTTAAAGCTTGACGGTCTGGTAACTCTCGGCGGTGATGATACCAACGGGGTTACTTCCAAACTGCAAAAAGAACATCCGGATTACTTATTCATTGGTCTGCCTAAGACCATGGATAATGATATAGCGCTTCCGGAGAGTGACGCGCAGACCTATGGTTTTGACAGCTTTACCGTCAAGGCCTCTGAATCGTTCGAGGCTGGAAAGATTGACGCGCAATCTACCCATAGGATACTGATCGCTGAAGTTTTTGGAAGGGCGGCCGGATTCGTTTCTGCGCGTATCGGGGCCAATATAGGGGCTACCCGCACACTGATCCCTGAAGAATTGGTTGATCTTTCAAAGTTAGTCGAGGATCTGCGCAGCTATTATAAGAATAATAAATACGGGGTTGTTGTGGTTGCCGAAGGGGCAAGCGTCAATGTTGATGGTTTCAAACTGGATGAAAACGGGGAATTGACAGTTGTTAAGCCCGAAGACCCGGATGTAAAATTGTTGCTGGCCGCATTTAAGAGCGATCCTATGGCCAAAGCGGCTTTTATCAAGTCTATGAAAGCCGAGATGGATGATTTTGGCCACAAAAAACTGGAGAATGTCGGTCTTATTGTCGCAGCTGTGGTAAAAACCGCGTTAAAGGCGGATAAGATCGATATTAGCTTCGCCGGTAAAGCGGATTATCTTTTTCGCTCCGCCGATGTTTCCAAATTGGACGCTGAAATGACCACTATGCTGGGGAAGGCCGCTGTGGAGAAGATCGCGGATATCCAGAATGATCAGTTGCTTTACGCTTACAAGGGGCAGATTAAATCCATACCGTTTGCCCGGGAATTAGGCGGAAGGGTCCTGGATTACAAAGGCGCCCATAAAGATGAATATATGTTGGCCAACCTGGCGCTTATTGATGAAAAAACTGAAATAACGCTTTCGGATGCATCGGTTAATGAGGACTTGTTCCAGGCAGCGGTTAGAAACTTAAAAGGACTTAACCCGGGCGAATTAATGACTCTGAGTTTTTCGGAGATGAAGGTTTTGTTATGGAAGCTTAATAGCCTTGATCAAGAAACCGGGGACAATCAGGAAGTAGTTCAGTCTGTCAGAAGGATTCTGCATAGGATAGACGACAGGCAGATAGAACAGGTCAAGAAATTTGCCAATATCGGCGTGTTTGCCCGAGAAAATACTGCGTATAACCTGGAATCAGTGCTTAAGGATGACAATATCCTGGTTATCGCGGCTAACGCGCTTATTTTTCGCGCCGGAGCCTTTGCCGAATTCTATCATAATTGGGAGCCGGGAGTTAACCTCGCGGCGATCAAGTCTATGAAAGGCGGCAAAGAAGCTACTGCCGAGGAATTTGTCCGGCAGAACAGCCGTTATAACGGACCTTTTAGCCCGTATCAGTTAAAAGGTTTGCGCGTGCTTAAGGATGAACGCCGGGTGATTGATGGTGTCGCTGTTAATTTCATTTTCGTGCCCGCGGATAAGAATATCGGAAGGCCGGATATCAAGATACCATATTTCGGCCCGGAAACAACTAACCAGCAGGTGCTTGATACTATGAAGGCCTTAGGTTTAGAGTTGGATGTCATGGCCTATTACGGCCCGACCAGCGAAACGGTTCAGCCCAGGATATTCAAGGAGTTCATTGAGGCTGGATTGCCTGTTGTAGCAGCTTCTCCGGTCAACACCGACGCTGTAAAAAATATGCTCAAAGCTAAGTTTCAGCAGGAAGGTGTTGCGGATGATATGCTGGATGAAGCGGTGAGTAAGGCTTTTAAGGAAGGTTTGTATTCCGCTACCCGTAAAGAAATCGGCGCGGATGTCAAGATCGTGGATACTTTAAGCTGCACTTCCAATGCCATGATTTCGGTTATTAAAGCAATGTGGGATAAGTTCGGTATCGATCATGGTACCGGCCTGACTATTCATTCCCAGACTGATTCCAATGAGACTTTCCCGATGAAAAGCGGCAGGGCCAGGGATCCCCTGGATATCGCCCGCGGCGATTCCATCCGTGACAACATAATCCCTGCTTCAACCGGCGCAAAAAAGAACCTCTTTAAGATGATCCCGGAATTAAAAGGCAGGTTCGAGATCACCGCTGTTCGCACCGGTACTGTTTCGGCTTCGACCTGGGAGATGACCATGGACCTTAAGACTGAAGTGACCAGGGATGATGTCCTTGCGGCTTTAAAGGATTTCGCCCTGAATAAGACCGACGGGGTGGTGAAATTTCACGAAGGAGACCCGGACAGGAATCCCGGGCCTCTGGACGCCAACGCCGTGGTCGGCTGGAATAATGTTTCTATTATCGACAGTTTATTGATCAATGTTCTGGATAATAAGAAAACAGTGACTATTAAAGGTTTGTATGATAACCAATCAGCGGCGCCGAATCAAATGGTTTCTAAATGGTCGCCGTGGATGGTTGACGGTTTAAGGCTGCGCCAGATAGTCGGCGAAAAGAACAGCAAAAAGCTGAACAAAGCCGAAGCTGTAGCGTATGCCAAACTCAACGCCGGTTATGCCGGCCTGCTTAAAGCCGTAAGCGCGGTAAAAACCAGCGGAGCTCTGGTGGTCAGCGCTGACGTGGTCTTAAAGAACGCCGGGACGCTTTCATCGCTCAAAGCCTTGAAAGAATCAGGCGCTCTTATTGAGATCATTGTCCAGGCGAACAACAAGGCTGTCGCTGATAAAATGGTATCAATGGGCGTTGAACAATTCGCGAGCATTCAGTTCAAGCAGGTTAACGCGATAGTAGAAGAGTTGAATACCAAAGGTATAACTGATGAAAGAATAGTAGTGCTTAAGACCAAAGCTGAATCGAAAGAAGAAGTCAAGAATACCGTCAAGGTGGTCAATGTCGGCGAAGCTAAAGTCGCCGAATCTTCTGTTAATGCCATGTCGATAGCAGTGGCAAAGGCAGTAACCACCGTGTTGCAGGATAATACGGAGGTTGTTGATCAATATCAGCAGATGGCGAAGAATTACGCCGAAGCTAACGACGTCGAGCTAAGCAAACTGGAAGATCTGACCAGCCAGATCTCGGATATGCCGCTGGTTAAGGTGAGCGAAGAAGTGGTCAAGGCTCAGGTTACTTACGAAGAAACTGTAAACAAGATCTAACATTCTCAAGACCCGGTCTTGCATCCCAATGAGTCCTAATGGGTTGCAAGACCGGGTCTTGAACATGTCTTTATATGAATAAGATAAATCCGTTTCAATTTAAAAACCGCAACAGGCAGAAGTTGTAATTTAATTCAAATCATCAACCGGAGGGAAAAATGTTCGTAAGGTTATCCCAAAACAACCTGTTCAGGAAGATCGTCGGCATTCTTATTCTTTTACAATTTTCAGCCGGTTTTGCCGTGATTAGGGGTTATGCTGCTCCCGGAAATTTGCGGCCTGCCGCCGTCAAACAGGATGGTTCCCGGTCCGGGACTATCCAGAATTCGCTTGACGCGGCCAGCCTGGATAAGGTTATAAAAACCCCGGTCATTCATAAGGACGGCGGTATAACCGGCCAGGATGTTTTTAAGAATATCCTTGGCGAATACCGTGTTTCCTCCACGATAAACAATCTCGCTTTCGGGACGTTCGTCCAGGGGCAGATCGACCTTAGTTCGGTTCAGAACCGGGAAGCGCTGGTCAATAATTTCGGGGAGATTAAGAGCAAAGATCGTTTTTTTACCCTTGAATACGCGGGAATTCCGCTTGCCCTGGTCAAGAAGGCCGAAACCGGAGAAATTACCGTCAAGAAAGTAGTCGAAGACATTGCTTCGATCCCGCTCAACATCCTTTCCGACAATGCCGAAAAGCTCAAAACCGAAGGTGTTACTTCCTCGGATATCCTGGTCCGCGATTTTCTTATCCTTGAAAAAAGGTCGCGTATCGACATCACTCAGTGCATGACCGTAGAGTTTGGCGAGCTGCGCGACTACGTATACAATCTGGCTAAAAATGTCGGCCAGGAAAAGGCACTGGAGATGGCATCGGCGTTTGCGGGTAAGGCTACCGTTGACGAGGCTATGGCGGAAGTCGGCGAGAAAGCTAAGCAGTTAGGCCGCGACCAAGCGAAGGACACAGGTCTGGCGCTGGCCGGCGGTAAGGGTTTGAGCCTTTCGGTCATGAGCCGCGTGGTTGACGTGCCGCCTGGTTTGAACGTTACTACTACCGCGTATTTTAAGTTCGTCAAAGATAATAAACAGGTCTGGGAGAAGATCTTTAATGAGCTGCAGACCTTGGATACTATGGATGACCAGAAGCGCGACGTTGTCACTTCGGAGATCCGCGATGTCATTAAAAGCGCGCCGATACCCGAAGACATCAAGGCTGAGGTAACAGCAATGTACCACCAGCTAAGCGTTATCCGTTTTCTTGCCGGTAAACCTTCGCCCGCTCCGGTGGCTGTCCGCTCTTCCGGCACCAAAGAGGATATTCACGTTAAAACCTGGCTGCCGGTTTCCACCGGTTCCCAGGCCGGCCAGTCGGATACATTCCTTAATGTTAAGGGCGAACGGGATGTCCTGGATAAATTACGCGCCGATTGGGCGTCTTTATTTACCGATCGCGCGGTCAGCTACCGTGATGACGCCACCTTCTTGCAGTTCTCTGGAGCCATCGATTTTAACGGTAAGACTTCTCAGGATGTCTATTGGGGGATCGTGGCGAAGCTTCGGGAATACTCCAAGAAACTGGATAAGCCTGAATATAACGTGTACGCTGACTTAATGAGTAAAGTCACCAGCCCTAACCCTGGGTCGGTGAGCCTGATGAACGCCATGGAGGAGATCCTGAGACAGGAATCGAATCCGGAGATGTCCAATGCCCTTGCCGTTCTGAAGAAGAAAGCAGAGGAGGTTGTGCATCCCGAACAGATCGGTATCGACGTTGTGATCATGCAGATGGCTAAGAGTTATCTTGCCGGCGTGCTTTTTACCGTCAATCCGGCGACCAAGATGGCCGGTGTGGCCCAGTCGTTATACAAGTCATGGTATATGGGTGATGATTCGCTCGTGTACCGCGACGCGAAGACCGATATTATCCAGGGAACCAGGCCCATAGTGGTGAGCTTTGATGTGGCCTTCGGCTACGGCGAGAACGTAGTCGGCGGCAAGGTAAACCCGGACAAGTTCATTATGGGCACCTACGACGGCGAGAGCTGGTTTGTTATCGAGAAAAGCAAAGGCAATAAACTTATTCAGATGAAGGACGTGGAAGAAGTCATCGATCTCCTCAAAGACAAGATATCGGAAAAGGGCCAGCGGCAGCTCGCTATGACCGTGAAAGACGCGATCGCGTATGATGAGGTCGGCAAGCGGATCAACGGCATTATGGCGACCAAACTCTACGGTATCAAGTATCTTAAGGCGCTTGAGGGTAAAGAGGAAAGCGATAAAGACAAGAAGGCCCGCGTACAGGCTATCGCCAATGAGATTGCCGACATGGTCAAGAATAAGGTTTCCGAGGATGAAGTTGTCGCGTTCATCAAGGGTAACTTTGAGGTCGTTAACCGGAAGGGCTATAAAGGCATTCAGGAAATGGCGCTTTCGGGAGTGGTCAGGGAAGTGTTTGAGAAAGTCCAACAGGCCCAGGCTGAGACCGACCGGGGTATGTTTAAACTCTCAAAGCAGCTCGGCGATATGGGAAAGGCCGATACGCTTATCCATATGATCAAGGAGGTTTGGGAGAATAAGGAATTTACTCTTTCCGACCGCCAGGCGATTCTTGACAAACTGAACCTTACCAACCAGGAATTGCGTAATATGAGTTACCTTATCCGCGCGCTGGTGGATAATAGCTTTACTTCAAATTATGAGACTACTTTAACCCACCAGGATACCTTTACTATGACCGATGATCAGGCCCAGTATGTGGCGCGTATGGGTTGGGCGATCACCGAATATTATAAGGATGCCCGAGATATAGAGTATGCCATCGAGATAGATAAAACCGCTTCTTCCGACAAAGCGGTGAGGCTTTACGTTGTGGACGACCTGGGCAATGTCCAGGGAATGGACAATAATGGCAACCTGGTAACGGTGAAGTCCGAAAAGGATAAAGCGCGTATAAAAGAAGCGAAGCTGCGCCTGTATAACGTGCAGGCCCGTCCGTATACCGCGGAATACTTGAAGGTGGATGTAATGCGCGCCCGGACCGAAGCGGATGAAAAGTGGCTTGAGGAGAATTCTCCTAAAGCGATTGCCAGCGGGACTAAGGGAGAGAACGCGACGCAGGGTTATGTGCTGGTGTTCGATCCTAACAAAGACGTTGCCTGGCACGCGGACCAGATCCGTCGTTTGAAAGCCGGAGATTTTACTGCGGAGGAAAAAGCCCAGATCATGGCTATGGGGTTTAATCCCGAAGAGTATGGTTCAGGCAAAGAAAAGCAATTGTCGGTTATTCTTTATCTGCTTGAAGCTGACCCGAATCATGATCCGATCATGCGCCTGGTTGATTCGGTTGTTACTATCCGCGGCGGCGATACCTGCCACGCGGCTATCTTTTGCCGTGAACAAGGGATCCCTGCGGTCACCGGCGCGGGCAAGGTTATACTCAACGGCCAATTGCTTAAGACCGGTGACGCGGTTACCGTTGATGCTAATAACGGGAATATTTACGAAATGCCCGCTGATGCCGGAGCGCGCATTCCGATCAACTACGTGAAATTCAAGATTAAACCGTATGGCATCCCCGGCGACGACGACAATATGCCGTATCCGGGCATCGGCCAGATCATCGCCGCGGCAAGTGCCGCTCAGCAGAACTCGCCTATTATGCTTGCGGTTGACGCGGTCGGTAACTCGCTGACCCGCGCCGAGTTCAAAGGCGAAGAGATCGGTATCAACGTTTACGCCGGCTATGGCCATTATCTTTTACAGCAGATCAAGGCCGGAAAAATAAAGGAGCCAGTGAGGGTGCGTGTCCAGGAATTGATCCAGGGCAAGGTTCCCGGCGCAAAGAGGTTCGTGGACAATATTGAAAATGTTATGGCAGGCGCTTTTGCCAAGGATCCCGCCGCGCGTTCGGCATATCGCGACATTATGGGTAAGGATTTCAATAAGGCGGATAGCCTGCAATTGCTGGAGTTTTTCGATTTGAAGAGCGACATTGAGCTGTATGGATTGGATGCGCTTAAACTGGTAAAACAGCAGGTTGATATTCTTGATCTCGTTCCCCGGCTTCCGGAGAATATGTATCAGACGCTTGAATATCTTTATGGCGCCACTCAGCGCAGGCTCAACTATGATTATAATATTATCGCCGATCTTCAGAACCATCCGTGGATACTGAAAGAAGTCGATTCTAAACTCGCGGAAAAGGGTTACGCGACGTTCAAGGAATACATCACTAACGAATTCCTGTATTTTTACAATTTGATGGGTTTTACCATTGCGCCCGATCAGACCGCCAAGAACAGGGCTTACGATTTCGCCCAGGATAAGATCCGCGGCATGCCCGGTTCCGAGGTTTTTTCCTGGCCCGGAGTCAATCCGTTGGTCGGTTTGCGCGGTACGTCGTTGGAGATCGAGGCCTTTGACGAAGATTTCGGCGGCAATCAGCTGGTATTGGATTTTCTTTTTGATTCCGTGATCCAGGCGCACCAGAATACCGGTAACCAAGCCTGGTTTTATGTGTTTGTCCGTTCTTCCCGGGAGTTAGAGACCCTGGATAAGATCATTGAGCACAAGGCTAAGCAGACCGGGAAGCTTCCGAAAGAGATCGGGATCATGATCGAAGTTCCCAGTGCCGCTTTGGTGGCTGATGAGCTTGCTGTTAAGATGTCCGAGATGGAGAAAAAATATAAGAAGTATGGCGTTGAGCATACTTTCTTTTCCTTCGGCACTAACGACTATTCGCATCTTGCTGGTATGGGTGACCGTGAAGACCCGCGAATGAAACTCAAGATTATGGATCCCGCAGCGATCGAAGCGATCGGCGAGATGAAAGCAGCGGGGTATTATTATGATGATGCTGCTAAAGTGCTTCCGTTGATTGATGAAGGCGCTGATGTTATGCAGCAGCTTATGGAAACAGTGGTTGCTGCGGCTAATGGTTCAAGCGTGGCTACCTCGCTTTGCGGCGAGGCGATCACCGCCCTGGTTAACCGCGGGGATTATGAGACCGCAGGCAAGATAATGGCGCTTCTGGATTCTTTCGGCGTGAGCATGATGAAAGTCCGCCTCGCAGCTTCAATGACGCGCGTGGACACCATGGCGGCTACCAAAGGGATCACCATTCCGGAAGCCGGACGTTCGATCCTGTTCGATTTGTCTGCCGGCGAGGTGAAACAGAAAAAGGGCGTCATCAAGGGCGAGATAATATTCGTTGATAATGCCGATGATCTCGTCCCGAACGTCCTTAAAGGCCTTCAGGGTCCGGAGCTGACGAAAAAGAAAGAGATGTTCAAGCTCCAGAGCCTGGAAAACGCCCGTTCGACTATGCGTACCTTCAATAAGATCGTAATTATCACTAAAAACCTCGTTGCTCAGCAGGAGCCTGAGTTGGTCGCGGAGATGGGCAAAGCCGCATTCAGCAAGTTTGTCAATGACGGCCTGCTTAAAGATATCGGTAATGGGCAGTATGTCTGGACGAATCTGGGTGTAAAGACGGAGAAGTTCAACCAGGAATTGACAATTCAAGGTTTCTCTGAAAAAGAACGTAAAGCTATTGAAGGTTTGTGGCAGAAGGCCTGGGATAACAGCATTGAAGGGCTTGAGCGCCGCGGAATTGATTGGGATGATCTACAATATGCCAAGGCTATAATCGTTGATGCGGACGTTAACCTTGATGGCTGGGATGTGTTCCGCAAGGACAAGAGTATTATTCCGACCCGTATCAAGGCTACGGTCAAAGGTATAAGCTCCCGCCGTGCGGAGTTAGAAGGGCAATTGGCAACTATAGATTACGCCGCTAAGAAGGTCTACAAGGATTTTCTCAGCGTGGAAAAGATCGCTGCCGTCCTGCGCAGTCTTCCTATCCCAGCGGAAAAGCCTATGATAACTACGCAATCGGCTGTCGCGGAGAACGCCAACAGTGTATACCAGAAGATCGGGTATCATCCTAAGCTCCTTCTTGCCTATGAGCGGAATGCTGTGAATGAACTTGGAAAGATATTCGAGGAATATGTAGGCAAGCTGGTTGAAGAAGTTGAAAAAGTTACTCAGGAGACCGACGTTCAGAAACGCGTATGGCTTTTACAGAAACTGCAGAATAAAGTTGGCGGGCTTGCGGAACCGATGATCAAATCGTTTATGAGCGATGTGCTTTCCGAGGCCATGCGCACAGGTGCGGTAACGCTGCCGGATAACTGGAACAAGAAGCTTTGGGAGGCCTATCGCAGCGACCTGGAAAGCGAGATCAGTAAGATCCTTAACGGAAAGACGGTTGAGCAGTATTTTATCGCGCAGTTCAGCGAACAGATGAAGGAAGTGCTCTCCGCCAACAAAGGGGCATTGGTTGTCCATCTTTTGGGAAGCCTCAACTGTGTTGATTTCTTTAATATGAAAGGCGGTTTCCTGGTTGAACAGGTCAATCCCAACCCTGATTACGGCATTCTTGGAGCGGCGCGCGCAATAGGGGATATGTGGGAGATAAACCGCATGGAATTGTCCGCTTTTAAGGCGGTATGGGATAATCTGCCGGTTGACCAGCGCGGTAATTTTGGCCTGCAGATCACCAATCTCAAAGGCACCCAGTCCGGCGCGGTGGTGATCGGCTGGCGTAATATTCTGAAACAAACCGGTATTATCCCGGGGCAAGACGGTTTGCAGGTTGGCGTCAATATCGTCACTCCGGCGGATAGCATCGCTGCGGATAAGTATTTTGAGTACTTTAATACGCTCGGAAGCGGGTTAAGTTTTATCTCATATGATGCGTTGAAGCTTGGCGCTGCCTGGGCCGGCGTGGATATTTTTTGGAAGGAATGGAGGAGGCTGGCTAAGGAAGATGAGTTGTTGAGGTTCGGCGTCATGACCGGCTGGATGGCGGAAGCCAAGGCTCTGAGGTTCGGCGGCAAAGTCCTTTCCTTTGATATTTCTGACGAAGCCAAACAGACTGACGGCGGCGCTGAGGTTGTGCCTTACCGGGTAGTGGTGGAGAATCTCTTCCGGGGGATCATTAAGAAATATGATGCTTTGGATAACGGCCAAGCTCTTTCTCTCGAAAAAGAAGAGTTGGAGGCAATACTCTGGATCTTGAATTCTTCTCCTTTTGAGAATATGTCAAGCCCGTTTGCCGCGATCAAGAGTATGAAGAATATCAGGAATGTGATCGAAAGGCTCAGCGATGACCAAAAGAAGGCCCTAAGTGTACTTTCACAGGGCTTGGTTTTTGTCAATCACGGGCTGGATAAAAAGGTGGCGGCATTGCTCGTAGACAAGAAGTTGCTCGACACCGCATATGAATCCGACACGGCGGTATATAAAGGGTTGAACAGCGGTTTTGACAGCTTCGCCAATGCCTTGAAAGAGGTTAAGAATGCCGAGGGCGCTTTAGTGGTTAGCGCAAATGCTGTGTTGAATAACGCCGGAACGCTGAGAGTCCTGAGAGAAATAAAAGAAACCGGGCTGACCTTGGAAATAATCGTCCGGGCTGATACGGAAGATCAGGTGAATAAGCTGATTGCCCTTCGGGCAGACGAAGTCGCGACTATCCAGGCCAAGCGGCTGTCAGTTGTGCTCAGCGGCTTGAAGAACGCGGGTATAACCGATGGCAAGATAGTGGTGATTAAAGGCAAAGAAGAAGTAAAAGACGCGGTAGAAGCCGGCGTAAAGGTCGTAGAGATCTCCATGCCTAAAACAGAGGAGTCCAGTATCAACTCCATGGCCTTAGTTGCGGCAAAAGCGGTAATCATAGTGTTAAATGGTGAAGAAACGGTTGCCGCGCAATACCGGGAAATGGCGGTAAAATACGCCGCAGATAACAGCGTAACCTCTGAAGAATTGGATGATCTGCAGGACCTGACCAGCCAGATCTCGGAGATACCCATGGCCAAGGTCAGCGAAGAAGTCGCTAAGGCGCAGGCCACTTATGAGGAGACTATAAGCAAGATATAATATATTGAGGCCGGGTCTTGTAACCGATTCAAACGCAAGGGAATACAAGACCGGGTCTTGATAATTAGAGGAGGGAAAAGATGTCCAGGCCGTCTAAAAACAATAGTATCTCTAAAATAATTTCCGGCGTTGTGATCGCGCAATTTATCATGAGCAGTATAGCCCTGCGCGGTTATGCCGGCACAGACAATTTAAGGCCGGCTCCGGTCAAAGATTCCGACCGGATAAGCGTTCTGGCCGATGAATTGCAGAAAGACGGCGGCAAACTGGCTGAATGGATCCATATCTTAGCGGAAAATACAATTGTGGGCGATGCCGCTAAAGGTTCGAACGTCGGCATGGTCATACGGCTGGGAAAGCTTGTTGAAGAGAATATATCCGGGTCCATATTAGGGCATTCGGCAAACCGGAAGGCGTATATAAAGGAAGTGGGCGCTCAAATCGCTGAAGGGCTGCGTTTGACCGGAATGGAAGAAAAGGCGATCGCGGCTGCCAGCCGCAAGATAGCTTTTTCCAGATACGATAACATCATGAATCACCGGATCCAGGCGATGTTTCAAGCAGGGATCAGGGAGATCTGCCTTTGCGTAGGCAGTGATAAGGATAAGCTCACCGTTGAGGAAGAGATATCGGATGTGCTTGCGCAGTTGCAGGTGTCTTTTGCCGATGTCTCTTTGGAACAAATAAAAAAGATAATTTTCCACGTGGCTTGGGAGCCTGCGGCGAATATCGGCACCGGTACTGCTGTCGGTCCGGAAAAGATCAAGCTGGTCCATCAGGCTATCTATGAATTCTTTGCCGAGAAGTATAATACACCCTCCGGGTATATCGGCGATGTTTGGGGGAAGTCATTGAAAATACTTTACGGCGCAAGCGTTGACGGAAAGAACGTCGACGGCATAATGGCGGTGAAAGAGGATAAAGGCATGGCTTTGGTGCACGGCGTGTTATTCGCTTCTTCGGGTAAAAAGGCCGATGGCTTCCTGGCTGTGGCCGAGGGGGTTAGCCGCGCCGCGGAAAGGGATAACGCCCAGTATGTCTGTTTTGTCAACCTTAAGGAATTCGCCAGGGCTGAGAAAGATGAGGCTTTGACTTTTGTCGTCGAGATCGTCCGGGCCATTGCTTTAGGACGGATCGATCCCCGGCATACCATTCTGGCGATCGCTGACCAGGATGTACATCTAAAGGAGTGGCAGGACGCGATCGTCGGCAGAAGCGTTTCGATGTCGGACGGCGGATACGCGTATGTTGAAGGAACGAACTTTAAGGACAAGAATGTGCTTTTTCGCCCGGATTATAACACTCCGGCTTCGGTAAAGACCGATGATCAGGGTAATGTTTTGTCGATCAAAATATCCGACGCAAGCAGGATCGTTGATTCCTTCCCGGCTTTGACCAAGATCCTGAAAGATAAGCCAAAACATGTGGTTGTCGTTGTCCATTTCGAACCTAAGGTGTTGAATCCCGCGACCGGTAAGAAAGACAAGAAAAATCTGTCTACTAAAGTCACAGCGGACAAACTTAAAGAATTGCTGCCGGCGGAATATAAAGATAAGGTAATATTCCTGGCTGATTCAGTCAATGACAATGGGATTGCCGCCGAAGCAATGCGGGCTATAGAAAGTTATACTGATTCCGAGATCATCGTATTGGAAAATATCCGTTTTGCCAAAGGCGAAAAGAAAGGTGCCCCCGAGCTTAATGATCCTAAAGGTGTAGCTTTACGCAAACAGCTTTCAGGATTAGCGGACGAATATGTGGTGGATGCCTTGGGTAATATTCATCGCGCCCACGCATCAATGCTGCCTTTGCCCGGGGTGCATAAAGTCATGGGCAGTCTTGTGGAAAAAGAGATTAAAGTGTTCAACCGGATACTTAACCCGGCGCATCCTTATGCCGGGGTTAACGGCGGTAATAAGGTTGAAGATAAAGTGGATACCATGGATGTGTCTTTGTCGACGATGCAGGAAGGCGACGCGATCATCATCGGCGGGGCTATGGCCTACACTTTTTTAAAGGCGCAGGATCCAACATTGAAATTGGGCAAATCACTTGTTCAGGCGGATAAAGTTGATCTGGCTAAGACTATACTTGAGAAGGCCGCCCGGAAGAAGGTGCGGATAATCCTTCCAGTGGACCATCGCATCTCGGATAAACTCGCTCCCGGAGCAGCAGAATTGGTTACTGAGGGGCTGGAAGTGCCGGATGGGTACATGGCGGTAGATATCGGACCCAAGACTGAAAAAATAGTCGCCGAGGTCTTAAGTAATGCCCAGACCGCTTTTTGGAACGGCCCAATGGGCGCGTTCGAGGATGAGGCTGGTGGTTTTAATAAGGGGACTTATACGGTTGCCAGGGAACTGCAGAAAATGGGCAGGTCCGGACGCCTGGCCGGTATCGGCGGCGGGGAGACACGTATGGCAGCAATTAAGGCCGGGGTTACCGATGCTGACGGCGTGTTCATGTCCAGCGGCGGCGGTTCCACGCAGGAATATTTCGCCAAGAAAGGCAATCTCCCGGTGATCAAGAATCTGGAGAATGACGAAACCGCCCAGAAAAATCTCGTCCTCGCGGGGAAATTGGGGGTAGAACCCGCGGATCTGGCGCGTTTTGAAGCGGCAGACAGCAGTATTTATAATGCCTTGGGAGATAAACTTTTCAACGGCTATATATCTCAGGTCAGAAGGTTGCTTCCCAGGTTTTCGACAGGCCAGAAATTAAACGGCGCTCTGTCCAAAGCAGAGGTCTCTGCGGAGGTGATTAAAGATTCGCGCGGAAACAATACTGTCCGGGCAACTTTAAAGATCGGGGATATTGTTACTGTCGGCGAAGTCCCTGCAGGCGCTTCCAAAGGGGCAGCTGAGGCTTTTGCTTTTCCGCCGAAGGAAATAGATAGGGCGATCGCCAACGTGGCGAAGATCCAGGAGATACTTAAGAACAGCGGCCTGGATATAAGCAAACACAGCGATCTGCGCAAGACGGAACAATTGATCATTGCCGCGGCCGGTGAAAACTTCGCGACACTGGGCGCGAACGCCACAGTCCCTATTTCCTGGGCCTTGTGGAGGATGGCGGCAGCGTTGAATAATATGGAACTCTGGGAATACATCCGGATCAATGAGCCGGGAGTTGTCGGTAATGATCCGGTTTATTTCTATATGAACATATATAACGGCGGGCTGCACGCTTCCGGAGGCGACGCTTCGGTATTGGGTACAGTTTGGACCGAATTCCAGGAGATGCTGATCGTGCCCGTGGGCGCTAAAACTCACGCCGAAGGCGTGGCTATGGGAGATAAGATCGACCAGGAATTGAAGAAAATACTGAAAGGTAAATTCGCGGAAGCGGATATAATGCGTAAAGATGAAGCTGGTTTCGCGGTCAAAGGCCTGGGAAAAAGCGAAGACGCGATCGCTTATGTGGTACAGGCGATCAGGAACGCCGGCTATGAGCCCGGTAAAGACGTAAAGCTGGCTTTGGATGTCGCCGCGACCTCTTTCTACGACGAGAAAGAGAATATATACAAGTTCCAGGGCCAGAAATTGACCTCAGCCGAGATGGTCGATTTTTACGTCAAACTGGTAAAGCAATATGACGGCCTGTTCCTTTCTATAGAAGACGGCCTGGCTGAAGAAGATTGGCAGGGATGGGTAGAGCTAACCGCGGCTATGAAAGAAAAAGGCGTCCTGACTATAGGCGATGATCTGTACGTTACCCAGCACGGCCGGTTGAACAAAGGGCTGGCGATGAACGCGGCTACAGCGATCCTGATCAAGGTTAATCAAAATGGGACCCTGGGCGGAACTATCGATGTTATGAAGACCGCCAAGGCCAATGGCATTAAAGCTGTGGTATCGCACCGTTCCGGAGAAACTCTGGATGCCGGGATCGCGGATCTGGCTTACGCAACCCGGGCGTTCGGGCTTAAAACCGGGGATCCTCAACCTTTGGTTGATTTCCAGAATCCGAACGAACTGGTGCGCCGGGCTAAGTATGACAGGATGATCGAGATCCAGAAACAAGAAAACATCCAAAATGACCCGGCATTATCCAGGCCTAAAGCGCTGTTGATCAATGCGGATTTTTTCAAATCCGGCGCGGTTAAGAACGCTGTGGCGGAAATAGCGAGATTAAACGGGAATATCAATGTGGTGATCTACGGAGATAATGCCGAAAAGCTAAAGACGCTGGTAGGAAATCCCGATATTATCGCGGTGCGGAGTTTGACTGCAGCTGTCTCTGAAATAGCTAACCGCGGGGTAAAATCTTCTCAGGATGCCGTTATTTTGACGCCTATGCCGTATAGCTCGGAAACGTTTATTGTTCAAATCCGCAGCGGAGAAATAAGCACGCTGGCTTTGGCCAAGGCGGTAAAGCAGTTATTCAAGAACGACCGGATCACCGCGGCTATGGATGAATTCTATAAATCGCTGGTTGATAACAAAGTGGTTTCCGAGCAGGACTACATAAATACAAGGGAAAAAATCCTAACGGATCTGATCGACGGTGTTTACAACCTGGGTGAGATTAAGTTGACAAAACAGGTATCTGATGTTATAGAAAAGGAGCGGCTGGTAACCGAAGAGTTCGTGGGTAAAGTGTAATTACCGCAGCTGATATAAAATGTTCTTTTAGAGGCCTCTGGAGAATTCCTATAAAGGATTATATCAGAGGCCTCTGATCTTTTGGGGCCCGAATGAAATGTTAAGGCGCATCAGGACAATTAAAAAAAAGGTTAAAATCATATTCTGCGCGGCAGCCGCGGTTTGTGCGGTTGTGTGTTTTTTACCGGTAACCTGCCAGGCGGGTATGGCGGGTAGTGAACAGATAAGCGCGCTAAGCTTAAAAGGCATCCAATGGGAGAGCCTGCCGGGCGGGGGGACGCGCTTAAAGATCTTTGCTGACGGCTTAAAGGCCGGAAGGTTTGAGCCATTGATCGATCCGGAAGAGTCCGGGCGCAGGTTAATGGATTTTTTTATCCTGGGTTTGAATGTCCGGGAAGACAAATTCTGGGCCAATCTTACTCCCGGCGATCCGGATAATATCATTGACCCGGATTTGGCCGGGACGCCCTTAGGCGAGGTTATGCTCAGGGCGGACCTGAGATTGAAAAAAGATTTCTGTGAATTGACCAACCCGCAGTTTTCCCAGCCCGGCAAAAAATACTGGGCAGCCTTATCGGAAAAAGCGGCGGAACTGGGCATTAAGAAAATACCCGCGATGAACCGCGTGTGGATAGTCCCGGAAGAGGCTGCGGTTTATGAGGCCGGAAACGGGGCTTATATAACCGAAAGCCGGCTTAAGGTCTGCCTGAAAATAAATTATTCAGCCGGTCTTCTTAAGGACGGCGGCGGTAAGGCGTACGGCGAACTTTCGGAGTATGCCGGAGAATTGGTAAGGGATATTATTTTGCCTGAATTGGATAAAAGGGTTAATGAGGATTTCCTCTATGCTGACCTGAGGCAGGTAAATAGGGCATTGATACTGGCCAGATGGTATAATAACAAATTCGGCGATGGCGGGGGATTTAATTTAAAAAATACCCTGACAGCATCGAGCCGGCCTGAGATAAACGCGGGCTTGCTAAAGAAACAGATATATGATGATTACATGGATTCTTTGAGCAATGGCGAATATGTGGTCGTCGGGCCGTCAGGCTGGTCCAGCGCATTGGATTATTTAAGGCCTAAGAAACGTTATATCAGCGGAGGTGTTGATTTGCGCAAAAGTCCGGCAAGGCGCAGCCCGGCGCCTGCGGCAGCCTGGCAAGGCCGGGATCCGCAGTTTACATTTTTAGTGGAAATATCCGCGCAGGCAGTTATGTCCGCGGGAGATAAAAATAATGCGATAAATGATTTTTCCGTCATAGGAAATATCGGGGATAATAATGTAGAAGGGCTAATCCGGGATTTGCCGGGAATATCGCCTTCGCGTAATAACCGGGATGCGGAAACCGATATAAATAAAGGCGTTATAAGCGATATGGTATTATATAGTTTATAAAATATCTTTACAGCAGCGCGGTTTTTGTTATAATAAAAGCGAACGATAATAAGCCACGGCTATATCTTTTTATCTTTAAAAAAGGTTTTAAAAGTGAGAAGATATGGCCTTGTTTTTTACTATAAATGGACATAAAAGAACGCAGGCAGGCAATAAGGTGGCAAATAAACAGCCCCGGGCAAATTGTTCTGGAGGACTGCCGGGCGTTAGTTAATTGCACTATACTTGATATAAGTTACCGGGGGGTCCAGGTATTGCTGGATAAACCTCTGGAGAATACCAAGTTATTCAAGATCAGCGTCGTACTTTCCGAGGAGTGCTACCTGGACAGCATCGACCTGCGCAGCGTCTGGCACAGGAAGGTTCCGGAAGGCGAGCTTTACGGCTTGTATTTTAACCGCATAAAAGACATAGATAAAGAGAAGATCTACAAATTTGTCTTTAAGCACGCACCAAGGCAAATACATCAACAGTGGTGGCAGGAATCTGACAAGGGGGGGGGTGAATCAATGGAAGATATGGGGACCAACGACAAGAGAGTCTTTGCGCGGTTTCCGGTGCAGATGGCTTTGAAATTCATTGATCTATTATCCAACAGGGAAGGCCAGGCGCATGCTTATGATATCAGCGCCAAGGGTTTGGGATTTATGGCGACCGAGGAATTAAAACCGCTTACACCGTTGGAGATGTGGCTACAGGTCCCGGATAAAGGGGAGCCGCTTTATACCAGAGGTGAAGTAGTCTGGTCAGAGATGGTCGAACCTAATAAATACAAGGCCGGGATCAATCTGGAAAGAGCGGACCTGATGGGTGTTTCCCGGGTTTTAAGGACCCTCAATACGATATAGTCTTGAGCTCAAGATCCCCACAGTAATAAAAGCCTTGACCAGGCAATTAACCTGTGTTAAATTCGAATATTGTCTTCATTAGCCATTTCTGTAATATTCTGTTATCTCGTTCATATTTAGGAGGGGAATAATGTTCAGAAACAGGGTCAGCTTCAAATCGTGGTCGGTTTTTTTAATGATTATCTTGGGTTTTTCCTGCCTTAGCGGATGCGCGGGCGAGAGCGGACAATCCGGTAAGTCTTTATTGATCTGGCATTGGATGACCGACAGGCAGCAGGCCTTTGACGAGTTGGCCAAAAGATACGAGGCTGCTTACGGAGTGAAAGTTAATTTTGATCTCTATGCGCCTTCGGACGCGTATTCCCAGAAAGTTCGGGCAGCTGCCCAAGGGGTTAATCTCCCTGATGTGTTCGGTATTTTAGCCGAAAAACGCGACTTTGCCGCGTTTGTCGAGGCCGGCCATATCCTTGACCTCACCTATTATATGGACGAGAACGCCGGCCAATGGCGCAATGTCTTCTTTGCCAAAGCCCTTCAGATAAATGAATTCCCCGCAGGCAACATTTATAAAGTAGCTCCGGGTATTTACGGCGTTCCCATAGATACTATGACCATACAGCTGGTTTATAACAAAGATCTGTTCAGGAAGATGGGGCTTGATCCGGCAAAACCGCCGGTCACCTTCAGTGAATTCATCGGGATAGCCAAGAAAATAAAAGAAAATAACCTGCAGGGCCTGGTTTCAGGATGGGGTGAATACTGGCTGATTGATTGTTTCGCCAATAATTACGCCTTCAACCTTATGGGCCAGGACAAGGTCCTGGCTACCATAAAGGGGCAGGTCCCTTATACCGATCCCGACTGGATTAAGGTTTTGGCCTTGTTCAAAGACATGCGCGATTCCGGCCTGTTGTATAGCGGAGCGATCGCTATGGTCAATAAGGACGCTGAGCAGGCTTTTGCCAATGAAAAAGCGGTTTTTGCTTTTAACGGCTCTTGGTGCGTGAATGTCTATAAGGAAATGAATCCTAAATTGAATTACGGGGTAATGCTTCCGCCTAAAATATCTGATAAATACCCGGTGAGCATCTGGGGAGGGGCAGGTTCTTCTTTTATGGTCAACGCCCGTTCGGCGAAAAAGGACGAGGCGGTAAAGTTCCTGAAATGGCTCACTGCCAAAGAACAGCAGGTTTATTTGTCGGAAGCGACTAATAATCTGCCGGCTAATAAAGAAAGCCTGAATACTATACCCAAGATCCTTTCCGCGTTCGCCAAGAACATAGATTACACCACCCATCCCAATATCTGGGGCGTGTCGGAGTTTCCTCTGGTGGTTGAGGCCCTGGATAAAGGGATACAGTCTATAATAATCGGGGAAAAGACCCCGGAACAAGTGGCCCAGGAAGTCCAAAGGACCAAGGAAAAAGAAATAGCGAAGAAGCGTTAAGGTTTAGCCAATGAAAGTCAAAGCTACTTTAGAAAACTATCTTTTTGTCCTGCCGGCTGTGGCGATATTCAGCGTTTTCTATGTCATCCCGTTCATTTGGGTATTTCAGCTGGGGATGTATGAATGGAACGGGATATCCGTAAGCAGGGTGTTCGTCGGCTTAAGCAATTTCAAGGAAATACTTTTTGGCGATCCCGTATGGTGGCAGGCAATGCGCCAGGTCGGCTACATAACCCTGTTTGCCCTTACCTTCCAGAATGCCCTGGCTTTTATGCTGGCAATGGCCTGCGACCGCGAGATAAGGCTTAAGAATTTTTACCGGGTCCTGTTTTTCATCCCGCCGGTATTATCCGAGGTAGTTGTCGGCCTGGTCTGGAAATACATAATCCTGAACAGCGACGGCCTGGTGAACCACGGCATCGCCACTGTCGGCCTGACTAATTTCTTTAATTCCTGGTTATCCCTGCCTAATCAACCTTTTACCGGCAATTGGACATCGCATACCAATACCGCGTTGACCTGCGTGGCCATTGTGCATTCCTGGAAAGGTTTCGGCTGGGGGTTTTTGATCTTCCTGGCCGGTTTGCAGGGCATCCCGCGCGAGCTTTACGAGGCGGCCAAGGTGGACGGCGCCAATTCCTGGGATTGTTTCCGCAAGATAACCCTGCCTTTGATGGTCCCGGTGATCGTATTGGTGGCCATACTGACTATCCTGGGCACTATGCAATCTTTTGTCCTGATAATTTCCCTTATCGGCGGCGAACTTGCCGGCCACACTACCGTGCCGGTTTTAAGAATACTGGCTTCAATGCGCGGATCTTCGCGGTTCGGTTATGCCTGCGCGCAGGGCATAAGTTTCGGGGTAATATTGGTAATGATATCTTTTATCCAGTATAAGTTCTCCCAAAAGTTCAAACAGGCTTAAAAAAATGAGATCGATCGCTTATTACAAAACAAAAAAGATATTCACCAACGTAATAATCCACATATTCCTTCTGTCGGTGGCCGTCTCCTGCGTATTCCCTTTGTTATGGATGGCGTCTTCGAGCCTTAAGACCCAGGAGACCATATTCAAGGATATGTCCATTGTCCCCAAGGAATTCCATTTTGAGAACTACGTTGTTGCCTGGAAAGAAGGCGGGTTCGGAAGGTATTTCCTGAACAGCATATTTTATACCACTTCCGTGGTCGTCGGCATCATTATCATTTCGTCCCTTGCCGCTTACGCCTTTTCCCGTTTCAGTTTTCCCGGGAAGAATTTTTTGTTTTACGTGTTTATGGCCGCGATGATGATCCCTATCCCGGGCAGCTTCGTGCCTTTATACGTCCTTTTGAATAAACTGCACCTGCGCAATACCGCGGTAGGTTATATATTGTGCATGATTAATGTTGGGCTATCCACCAGCATTTTTCTTTTAAAGACATTCTTCGACAAACTGCCGCATGAATTGGAAGACGCGGCCCGGATCGACGGATGCTCTAAATTCGGGATCTGGTGGCATGTGGCCCTGCCGTTGGCCAAACCGGTAATGGCCGTGGTTGTTGTTTTTAACGCGCTGAACGTCTGGAATGAATATGTCCTGGCGTTGATCATTTTTGACAGTAAAGGACTGATGCCTTTGCAGGTGGCTTTGACCACCTTCCAGGGGGAATTCATCACCCGCTATCCGCTGTTGATGGCCGGGCTTACAATAACGGCTTTGCCGATAATATTGGTCTATCTTTTAATGCAGAAATATATAGTCAAAGGCGTAACCCAGGGGGCTCTGGTAGGATGACCTTAAGATTAAACAACCTGATTTGCTTGTCCGTTTGTGTTTTATCAGCGGTTTTTTATCCCGGCGCGGGCTTTGCTCAGAATAACCCTGAAGCTGCGGATGCCCGGATGTCTTCTGCGGATTTGATCAATAAATCCTGGGAGTCGCACGGCGCCAGGGATATAGAGGCTACATTCAAATATACGCAGGAATGCATTGATTATTATAAAGAAGACGCGGATAAACAACAAGCGGCCTTGAGAGCTTTACCTAAGGGCAAGGATGAGATAGATAATGTCCAGGCCTTGAATGACGTGGCTACCGCGTATTTTATCCAGGCCGAATCTTATATGCGCCAGGAAAAACCGGATGAGGCCAAAAAGATATTTCAGTTGATCATCGATAAATATTATTACGCCCAGGCCTGGGATCAGCGCGGCTGGTATTGGCAGATATCCGAGGCGTCCAAGCAGAGCATCCAGAAGATGGAAAAGGGGACTATAGAACTTGAAAAGAAAGTAAAGGTCAGCCAGCTTCCCACCAAAATAGACTTGTATGACCCGGGCAAAGAGGATTTCGTCAATTACGAGGAATACGGGGAGTTCGTCAATCTCGGCAAAGAAGATTATAAATACGTTATCACCGACCAGGAAGGCTTAAGCCTGGCTGTAGGGGAAGGGATCTTTCCCAATACCTCTTCCGTCAGATGGGACCCGAAGTTCAAGAAAGCGCTCAAAGATAAGAGGCTGTACGGTAATCATTGGGATTTCGTGCATTCCCCCGATCTTGAGGCGGCGTTTTTTAAATGGGCTACCGGCTCTGAGCCTGCCGGTGTAAGGCTTTTTTATACCGGGCTTATACTGGAAAAATCCGGCTTGATCAAGCACGCGCTAAAATGCTATTATGCCATATTGGTGCATTACCCCGGGAGTTACGGGTGGACGTATTTCAAGACCCCCTGGTATATAGGATACGCGGCGATATCCAAGATAAATTTCCTGCTGAGCAAAAACCCGCAGTTAGGCTATAAGCTGGTTGACGCGGATATAAAGATCAAGAACGGATTTGATAATAATGTGGCAAACGATATTGTGAGCGCAAACCCGGGGAGGTTCGTTAAGGTCACCCTGATGGATAAATTCAAGCCTAAACAATCCAAGGAGCTGTTAAGCATAAGGCGGCGCCTGGGTAAAGGCAAGGTCCATCTGCTCCAGTATGAGACAGGCGATTGGGAATTAATAGTCGACGGAAAACCGTATGTGATCAAGGGCATAACTTATGCCCCTACCAAGGTCGGCCAATCCCCCGATGACGGGACATTAGGCAATTGGATGGAAGAGGATTTTAACAACAACGGAAAAATCGACGGGCCGTACGATTCTTTCGTGGATAAGAACAGGAATAACCTCCAGGACGGCGATGAGCCGGTTGTCGGGGATTTTCATCTGTTAAAGGATATGGGGGTAAATACCATACGGCTTTATCACCATCCCAGCCCGGTGAATAAAGAGCTGCTGCGGGACCTGTATAATAAATACGGCATCAGGGTTATCCTGGGCGATTTTTTGGGTAAATATACCATAGGTTCAGGCGCGAAATGGAATCCGGGCACGGACTATAATAATGAAGAGCACCGCAAGAATATGATGGACTCGGTGCTGGGCATGGTCAGGGAATTCAAGGATGAGCCTTTTGTATTGTTCTGGCTTTTGGGTAATGAGAATGTGTACGGTTACGCCTGCAACGCCGATAAGGACCCGGATGCGTTCTTTAAATTTGCCAACGACGTAGCCCGCCAGATCAAGGCTATTGACCCCGAGCATCCCGTGGCTATCTGCAGCGGGGACGTGTTATACCTTGATAAATTCGGCCAGCACGCTCCGGATATCGACATCTTCGGGGCTAATGCCTATCGCGGAGAATATGGTTTCGGGTTTTTCTGGCGGCAGGTTAAGCAGGAAGCGGATAAAGCAGCTTTTATCACCGAATTCGGCTGTTCCGCGTATTCCGAAGGAAAAAATGAGGAAGAGTCCGAATTGCTGCAGGCGGAATATCATAACGGCAACTGGGATGACATTAAAAATAATATGGCTTTTTCCGAGGGCGCGGGAAACGCTTTGGGCGCTGTTGTCTTTGAATGGATGGATGAATGGTGGAAGGGCTATGAACCGGCCATACATGACACTAAAGGGCTGTGGATGGGGCCTTTCCCGGATGGCTATATGCATGAGGAATGGCTGGGGATGACCGGTCAGGGCGACGGCAAACTTAGCCCGTTCCTGCGTCAGCTGCGCAAGGCTTATTTCATGTATAAAAAGGAATGGAAAGAATGATGGTCTCGCGCTGAGACCTTTAGATATATGGGAGAAGAAAGGGGGTGTTTCAGGCAAATACGCTAACCTGCTTTCCGGCAAGACTTAAAAATAAGCGGAACAAAATATAATATAACAAAGGAGGAGTAAAGATGAAAAGAATTGTCATGATGGCGCTGGCTTTAGCGTTTATCCTTCCTATGGCGTACGCCCAGGAGAAGGACACCGCAGCCGCAGAGGTAAAGGAGTTTTGGGTGTATAAGGACAGGGGAGCCAGGGATAATCATTATGTCCCTTCGGGCTGGATGGGCGATTACGGCGACGTGAAACTGAACGACCAGTCGACCGATAATCCTTATTCCGGGACTACCTGCCTGCAGTTTGTTTATACCGCCAAGAAATCCCAGGCGCAAGGCTGGGCAGGCGTGTATTGGCAGAATCCCCCGAATAACTGGGGCAGCAAAAAGGGCGGATTTGATCTTACCGGAATGACCAAGCTGACTTTCTGGGCCCGCGGGGCAAAAGGCGGGGAAATACTGCAAAAGTTCGTCATTGGGGGGCTTAAAGGCACTTATGCCGACTCAACGACTATTGAATTCGGACCGGTGGAACTTACCGATACCTGGAAACAGTATACCATTAACCTGGTAGGCAAGGACTTGACTTATATCAGCGGCGGGTTCGGATGGGTGACTACCGCGGACCTGAATCCCGAAGGAGCAACGATATACATTGATGATATCAAATATGAAGTTGACACCATGATGAAGGCTGAAAGCAAAAAACAGGAAGCTATGCCTTTCTACATCTATGCGGATCGCTCTTCGGTAAACAACCATTTTGTCCCTTCGGGCTGGATGGGCGATTACGGCGACATAAAATATGACGGCGCCAACAAAGAAGACGCGTATCTGGGCGACACCTGCGTTAAGATAACCTACAGCGGCAAAGTCTCTCAGGGGGCGCGTTGGGCTGGTATGTACTGGCAGAATCCCGCTAACAACTGGGGGACCATAGACAAAGGTTTCGATCTTTCCAAGGCGACTAAAATCACCTTCTGGGCCCGCGGGGCAAAAGGCGGGGAGAGGATCGAAGAATTCAAGGTCGGCGGTATCATGGGAGAGTTCTCGGATTCCGACGCTGCCGGTATCGGCCCGGTCATCCTGAATAAGGAATGGGCCCAGTACAGCATTGATCTGAAAGGGAAAGACCTGTCATTCATCATCGGCGGATTCTGTTGGGCGACGAACATCGACGTGAATCCCGATGGAGCTATTTTCTATCTGGATGAGATCAAGTACGAATAAGCAGGAAGATAGTAACGTAAAAGGCATCAGCCACAAGCAGCAGGCTCAAAACCGCCGTTTATATCTGGCGGTGGTCGCAGGCCTGTTGCTTGTGGTTTTATTTTTCGGGTATATACTGATCGCCGTAAATAAGCCCCGGCCCAGGGTGTACATAAAAAAATACCGTAACGGCAGTTACCGGATGTTCGCCTCCGGAAAGCCTTATGTGGTCAAAGGCGTTTGTTATAACCCTATACCTGTCGGGTTGAGCCATGATTATGACTGGTGGTCTGATCCCTATAAGCCCTGGATGGTTGACGGCAAGCTGATGAAAGAAATGGGAATAAATACCATCCGGATCTACCAGACAGGGGAAAAACCCGAAAATGTCAAGCAGGTCATCCGCGAACTTTACGATAACTTCGGGATCCGCACGATCGTGGGGCATTGGCTGGGATTCTGGGAATATCCCTGTCCTTTGTACGGGGATGAGGAATTCCAGTCCCGGATCGGTAAAGAGGTTCTGGATATGGTCAATGAGTATAAAGATGAACCCGGGGTGCTCTGCTGGATCCTGGGCAATGAGAACAATTATTCCTGCCTGGGCAGCGTAAATCCCTGGTCCAGCGACGATATAGACAAAGAGCCGGATCTTCAGAAACGCAGAGTTTTGCGCAACCGTATTTATTATTCTTTTGTTAATGATCTGGCTAAAAAGATACACGCGATCGATCCCGAACATCCGGTAGGCCTGGGTAACGGCGAATTGATCGGATTGGATTCGGCCCAGGAGTACGCATCCGAAGTGGATATGGTCGCCTGCATCATTTATCGGGGCAAGACGTTCGGCAATCTTTTTAAATCGTTGAAAGCGACTTTTGACAAGCCTATACTTTTGTCCGAGTTCGGCGCGGATGCCTATGACGCGTACTTGAAGAAAGAGGACCAGAATATGCAGGCTTTCTTCCTGGAATCGCTGTGGCGGCAGATCTATGAGAACCTTGCCGATAATAAGAAAGGCGCTGGGAATTGCCTGGGCGGGGTGATGTTCGAGTGGACCGATGAGTGGTGGAAACATAATTCGGTGGATCCGGAAAGCTGGAAGGTCCATGATACCGAATCCAACTGGTCCAACGGGAGTTATTATTTTGATATAAAGGCCCCCAAGAACATGAATATGAACGAGGAATGGTTCGGGATAATCGCTTTATCCGCCGACCAGAAGGATTTCGGCCTGGATATGCGTGTTCCCCGCAAGGCCTATTACGTGATCAGGGATTTCTGGAATAATCCCAAGGTTAAAGCCAGGAAGCAGAGGGGGAAATCAAAATGAAGATAAAAAACGGAACGCAAGCGGTAATGTCGTTTTTTGCGGTATTGATTTCTATGTGTTACGCGGTTTCTGCCTTTTCCCAGCCGCAGCCGGCTTGCTGCGGGGATCTGCTTAAGCGGGCAAATTCTTCCGTGAACAGCCGGGAGCTTTTTGTTGATTTTCAGTCCTGCCAGGCCGAATACCTTAAGGATGGACGTTACAGCAACTTCGTGGATTTCTTAAAGGGCCTGGGACAGAAGAAAAAGGGCCTGGAGCCGCTCATTAATTATTTTACCGGCTTGACCCGTTATCTGCAGATGAGATTCCTGGAAGAAAAACAGGCCTGGGATGAATATTTCAGCCAGGGCAATAATTACCGCGACGAGATCTCCGCGTCCCTGGATAAAGCGGTTAAATCCACTGACGCGAATGAGGCGTTGAATATTCACGCCCGGCTGATATTGTGGCGGTTCCATTATGACCAGCAGGATGTGTTCGCGGAACAATCCCTGACGGATCTGTTTAACTCCGCGATCGAATACGCAAAGACCGGGCAGGACCTGTCTGTGGTGAAAAAGACCGCGGACACCCTGATTTCTTACGGGGAGAGGTCAAAAGCGGCCCAGTTATACAAGCTTTATATTAACACGGTGATCGCCGCCGGGACAAAAGCCGATGATATAAAAGCTTTGGCTTTAGGGTTTTTAAATGAGGGCAATATTGAATTGGCCCAAACCGCCTTTGACAGCTATATAAAGAAGGTGATCGAGACCTTCACCGCTGAAGAAAAAGCCGCGGCTTTGAGAGAGGTGGCGCTTTTATTCGCCTGGAAGGAGCCGGAGGCTAAGGACGGTTTATACGCGGAGAAGATATTCAAAGCGATGGAAGAGGGGTGCGGTAAAGACGCATTTGATGAGGAGCTTTTGTATCTAAGGGCGTATAACCTGGAGCGGGTCAAGGAATACTCGTCCGCCAAGGATGTTTATATAGAACTTTTGACCCGTTTCCCGCAGACCCAATACGCGCAAACCTGCGCTTATAAGATCGGGTTGATCGCGTTATACATCGATAGGGATGAAAGCACAGCCAGGCAGTATTTTGAAAAGGGCGTTCAGGGCGATCCTTCCGGATCATCGGGGCTTTCCAGCTTATATCAATTGGGGGTATTGACCCAGTGGGAAGATGAGCTTACCCGGGCCCAGGGTTATTATGATAAACTGATCGAAAACGCGCAAGGCAGCGGTTTTTCGGATATCGTTGCCTTGACCAAAGACAGGCAAGCCGAGATCAACAGCGAAAAACCTTTGGATAACAACATCAAGATCATGCTGGACCTGGCTTTGAAGCCGGATAATTCCAATCTGGATATGTCTAAGGTGCAGACTAAAGTTTCTCCGTCAGTGTCCGGGATAGACGGGGAATTTACCATAACCTCCAGCGCGACCTCGCCGCAAAGCGGATGTATGCAGGTGGCTTTGGACTATATATGGGCGGGTGATCTGGGAAAAATAACCCCTTCCGCCGACTCGTCCGCGTTAACCGTTGCTTATTCCGATCCCGGGACAAAGATAGTCGGTCTTGTAGTTATGTGCCCCTATGGGGTATTGGACAGGAGCATTGATATAATCGACGTTGAATAACCGCCTGCCACGGTAGGTAAAACAAAAAACCCGCTCAAAATTCCGAGCGGGTTTTTTGTTGGAAATTGCGGGGGCCAGATTTGAACTGACGGCCTTCAGGTTATGCTTGCTACTACAGCTTTAGCTGCTCCGCTATCAAGCGGATTCGTAGTCTGGACTATATCTTGACCAACTATCGTTGGCCCCTGCCGTTTAGTCTCTACACTTTTCTCCGTTGCCGGAGACTTAGCTCGGTATTACCTTGACTTGCGTCGAGGGTTTCACCGAATTTGACAGGATATCCTTCAACCGTTACCGGTTGAGGAGCCCTTCGGACAATAAACTCCATCGTTGCCTGTACAGTGCGGACATCGGTTTGCGCTGTCGTTTGCCGCTTTCGACTAAACTGATGGTGCTGCCGAATTTGGTAAAGACAGAGCAGGGGACGATGTAGAACACATTCAGGGGTTCGATTACAGCACCGCAAAATCGAAATCATCCGCGTCATATCTCGCCCGCAACATCCTTCGTCTGTTCGTCTTGGTCCGTCTGACATCGACACAATACATGTCGTTTTTCTGGTCGAACCAAGCGCTTTTGACTTGAATGCGCAGAAGTTTACCATCCAGGTCGATCGCCAGATCATAAGGGAGGCGATCCCCGAACGGTTTGAGCACCCTGAACCCTTGTTTCAGGAGTTCAGTGATGACGGCAGATTCTGCGATGTCAGATTTGAGTTTTTTATCCATTGAGCCTGACGAGCTACCGGACTGCTCCACCCCGCGAATCTATTATGAAAGAACAGGTATATTTTACTCTTATTTTAAAGAGTTCAAAGCCTTATTTAATCGCCGGTCACTATTTTAACCGGTATTTCGTTTTTGCGCACTACCCCGAGTTTTTCCCTTAATATCTTTTCCTGGTAATGCTGGTCGTTGGCCAGGCGCTTGAGTTCTGTTTGTAAAAGCGTATTTTCGGCTTTTAGCCTGCTGTTCTTCTGGGCCAGGTCCCGGTTCTTATTCTTCAGGTGTCGTATCCTGGCATAACCGGGGAAGAAGAGCGCCGCGATAAAAAATACAGCGAGGGATATCCCCGCCATTTTTTTTATTATCATTTATTCCAAATAGCCCCGGCATAAACCGCCGAGGCGCCTAATTCTTCTTCGATCCTGAGCAGTTCGTTATATTTGCAGATCCGGTCGGTCCGGGATAAAGAGCCGGTTTTGATCTGCCCGCAGCCGCAGGCTACAGCCAGATGGGCGATAGTGGTGTCTTCGGTCTCCCCTGAACGGTGTGAAATGATCGCCCGGTACTTGTTCTTCTGGGCCATTTCGATAGCCGCGAGGGTTTCCGACAGCGAACCGATCTGGTTTACCTTTACCAGTATAGCATTACCGACATTTTCTTCAATACCTTTTTTCAGGAATTTCGGATTGGTGACGAAGATGTCGTCGCCCACCAACTGCAGCTGCCCGCCGATCTTCCTGGTCATTTCTTTCCAGCCCGGCCAGTCGAATTCAGATAATCCGTCTTCAATGGAGACCAGGGGATATTGCTTAAGCCATTTCTGGTAAATGGCGATAAGGTCGTCGCTGGTCTTCTGGGAATTCTCGAACTGATATTTTCCGTCTTTGCAGAAAGAGCTGGACGCGCAGTCCAGGGCCAGATACACGTCTTTGCCCGGCTTGTAGCCCGCTTTTTCGACAGCCTGAAGGATCAAGGTCAATGCTTCTTCGTTGGCTTTAAGGTTCGGGGCGAACCCGCCTTCATCGCCCACGGAAGTGGATAATTTCTGGGATTTCAAAAGGGATTTAAGATTATGGAATATCTCGGTGGCCATGCGCAGGGCCTCGGAGAAGCTTGGAGCGCCGATAGGCATGATCATGAATTCCTGGATATCCAGGTTGTTGTCCGCGTGCATCCCGCCGTTCAGGATGTTCATCAGCGGCACAGGCAGTATATTGGCTTTTTCTCCTCCCAGGAATCTATATAAAGGCTCTTTTTTATCCAGGCTGGCTGCTTTGGCGACAGCCATTGATACGCCTAATATAGCGTTTGCACCCAGATTGCTTTTAGTTTCCGTCCCGTCCAGATCGATCAATACGCGGTCGACCTTGGCAAAATCAGGCTCCAATCCCGTTATTTTTGAGGCAATTGCGGTATTTACATTGTTCACCGCTTTTAATACGGATTTGCCCATGTATTTTGTTTTGTCGCCGTCGCGCAATTCCAAGGCTTCATTTTCGCCGGTGGAGGCGCCTGAAGGCACAGCAGCCCTGCCGATAATACCGTTATCTAAAAGTACATCCACTTCCACAGTGGGATTTCCCCGGGAATCGAGTATCTGTCTTCCTGTGACCTTTTTGATCTTTGCCATTGCCCAACCCCTCCTTAAATACAAATCCCTTTAAATGGTTATCAGATTGAAGAATTTTAACACACAAACTTTGCCCGGTCAAGACAATTAAATGGGCATACCGGCGCAGTAGTTGTTGACTTGTGGTTTCGGATATGCTATCTTTGGGGGGTAGGGAAGTCAGGAACGGCGGGTATGCCGCCCAGAAAGGTTAAATTATGAATTGGAAAAAGTTTAAATTCCTGGTTAGTTTGTATTGGGTCCGGGTGCTGGTGATCGGGGCGTGTATAGCGTTGCTGGTGTCCTTGACAGTCATTATCATCAACGGCTTAAAGGCCTGGAATGCGTCTGAATCTTATCTGCGGCAGTCGCAATTGGCCTCTGTGCCTTTACAGATGTTCACCTGGGGGATAATGGGGATCATCCAGGCGACCATATATGTTTTCATGATGTACTGGCTTTTTTATAAAAGAGGATCCAGTTCTTTTACCCAGACCAATAAAAAAGCCATTGCGGGAGAAGAGCTGAAAGTCACCTGGAATGACGTTATCGGGATGGATGAGGCAAAGCAGGAGGCTTTGGAAATCGTCAAATTGATCACCGACCGGGCGGAACTGCAGCGCATCGGCGGAAAGATATTAAGAGGAATACTGATGATGGGCCCTCCGGGCTGCGGCAAGACTTATTTAGCCAAAGCCATTGCCACCGAGGCTAAGCTTCCGTTCATTTCCATGTCCGGTTCGGAATTCGTGGAGATGTTCGTCGGCGTGGGGGCGGGCAGGATCCGCAGCCTCTTTAAAAGGGCCAGGCAGTTCGCGGAGTTGAAAGGCGGCTGCATAATCTTTATCGATGAAATAGACGCAGTCGGCGCGCAAAGATCGGTTGATCGCGGTTTCGGCGGCCAGACCGAGGCGAATACCACGGTAAATCAGCTATTGGTCGAAATGGACGGGTTAAAGGAAAAAGACACGAATATCGTGATCATCGGCGCCACTAATGCCCCGGAGCGTTTTCTGGACGCGGCGCTTTTGCGCCCGGGCAGGTTCGACCGGAAGATACACGTGGATAAGCCCAATCTTGAAGACCGGCAGAAGCTTTTTGAATATTACCTTAAGACCGTTAAATACGACCAGGCAAACGTCAAGGTGGACCGGCTGTCCAGGATCACCGTTGGCCAGAGCCCTGCGGATATCGCCAATATCGTCCGGGAAGCGGCGCTTATTACCATACGTACCAGAAAATCCCTGATAACTATGCAGGAAATAGACGAGGCCAGGGAGAGGATCGCCTTAGGTATTAAACGCAGGATAAAATTAAGGGATGAAGAAAAATTGCAGGCGGCTTATCATGAAGCAGGGCATGCCATTGTCACCTATTTAATGGTGCCTACCCAGGACGTGTTCAAGATCACTATTACCCCCCGAGGGCACACCGGCGGAGTGACCTGGATACCGCAGAGGGAAGAGATATTCATCCGCGACCAAAAGCAGCTTTTAAACACGATAAAGATATGCCTGGGCTCGTACGCCGCGGAAAAGCTGGAGTTGGGGATCACTACCGCCGGGGTAAGCGGAGACTTCAGCGAGGCGTTGTTAATCGCCCATAATATGGCCTGGAGTTGGGGCATGGGCAAATCCGGTCTGCTGGGTAATTTTGAAGCGCTGGATTCGCACGCGCATATGTCGGACGGTACAAAAATGAGATTGGATGCCGATGTGCAGGAGATACTCCAGTCCTGCCTGAAGGAAGTAGAGGAATTGTTAAAAAAAGAAGAGCCATTACTTAAGCGGCTGGCCGAAGAATTGATCGCCAAAGAAGAACTGAACTATGACGAGATCGAAGGTATTTTTAAGGAATTCGGCAAAGCTAGGCCTTAATATATGCGTCTTTATATTCGCCTGCCTGGGTTGTTCGGCATCTCTCGTTCCCACCTATTCCAAATCCGAAGTTGAAAAAGCTATCACCGGTATATTGAGCGTCGAGTATAAAGATGACGCCGTGGCGAAGCTCGCCGGTTCCACGCTGTGGGTATATCTCCCGATGGAAGATATATTCGAAAAAGCCGAAAAGCCGGAAAAAAACCTGGAGAAATTCATCATTGAAAAGAACACCGCCCGGTTCCTCGGCGACCAGGTGCACTGCGTCTATCGGATAAAAGCCATCCCGGAAAGGCAGACAAGCCAGGAATATGTCTTCAGCAAGAAGGCTCGGGAAAAGATGAGCAACGCTATCCAGGTATTGCGCCGGGTTATCTTAAGCATCGACCGCGGCGAGCGCAATGAGATAAAATTCTTCATCCTGGCCGCCTCAGACATAAATAACGGGATGGAGCTCACAGAGACAATATACGCCCCGGACCTGCTAAAGGTCAGTTATGGGGCGATCTCTCCGGGGGAATACCAGCACAGAATAAGCATTAACTACGGGGTTAACCCCGGGGCGGTAGGCGATAAGGATGGCAGGCACTTGGAATATAAGGACCTGACTTTAAGGGAGTTTATTTCACGCCAGATAATCCAGCGGATCGCCTTGAAATTCCAAAAACCCGAGGTGGAGCAGAGCGCGGATGTGGATAAGGAGGTCGCCAGGATCATCGGCGATACATTGAGGATCTACCGGGTAAGGAATGTTTCCCGCGCATGGCTGGATAATCTGTTCACCAAAAGCAGGGTTGAATTGACGCATTCCCAGATCTACAATAAGAGGGATTGATCAGAGGATTTTTACTTTCCTGCCGTTGACCTTTAATCTCCGCGACAAGAATAATTTTATCGCCTGAGGATAAAGTTTGTGCTCGGCCCGGTGTATCCTGGCTTCCAGGTTTTTCAGGGTGTCTTGTCTGTTTATCCCCACCGCGGATTGCAGGATGATCGGGCCATGGTCCGTTTCTTCATCGACGAAATGCACGGTCACGCCGGTGAATCTTACCCCGTAGTCAAAAGCGTCTTTTATCCCGTGTTCCCCCTTAAACGCGGGAAGCAGAGAGGGATGGATATTGATTATCCGGTTGGGGTAAGCGCGGATAAAAGACGGCGATAATATGCGCATGAACCCTGCCAGGACTATCAGGTCTATTTTGGAGTTTTTGAGATGTTTTATGATCCCGGCTTCAAACGCCTCTTTTGAGGGGAAATCCTTTCTTGGGGCCAACAGGATATTTATTCCCGCTTTCTTCGCTTTCCCCAATACCGGGGCTTTTGGGGTATCGCATACAAGCAGTTTAAGCGAAGATCCCTTAAGAACGCCTTTTTTGACCGCCTGGGCTATCGCCGAAAAATTACTTCCTTTTCCTGAAGCGAATACCGCGATATTCTTTTTCATTTGGAAACCGCCTGTGTTATAAATCGTTTATTTTACGATCGTGATCGTTTTTGCCGGGCATACCTTTACGCACTCCCCGCACGAGGTGCATTTATTATGGTCTATTACCGCCAGGTAATCTATTACGTGGATCGCGTCGTATTTACAGGCCTTTTCGCATATCTTGCAGGCGATGCATCCTACCGGGCAGACTGTTTTAGTATCTTTCCCCGGTTCATGCAAAGAACAGGCCGCAATGACTTTATTGTTAATGGGTACCAGGCTGAACAGTTTTTTAGGGCATACCTGCGCGCATTTATTGCAGGCCTTGCATTTTTGGATATCCACTACCGGAAGCCCTTCTTCCGACATCGTAATCGCTGAGAAAGGGCAGGCTTTGGCGCAGGTCCCGAATCCCAAACATCCCTCAAGACATTGTTTCTGGCCGCCTAAGTGCAGTTTAGCGGATAAACAGTCTTTTACCCCTTTATAGATGAATCTGTCTTTTACTTTTTTCCCGCCGTTGCAGCGCAGTCGGGCCACTTTCTTGATCTTTTTCTCGAGCTTTTGCCCCAGCAATACCGCGATAGCCTCTTTAACCTTGTCATCCGCCACCTTGCATCCGTCAGCCAGGACTTTTTCTTCAAGTAAAGCCTCGGCAAAACCGGCGCATCCTGCCTGGCCGCAGGCGCCGCAGTTCACGCCCGGCAATATCCCCTGGATCTTTTCCAAGCGGGGGTCGACCTTGACCTCGAATTTTTTCGAGGCAAAAGCCAGGCCTATGCCGAATAAAAGGCCCAGTAGTCCCAGAGACATTACAGGTAATAGTATATCCATAATTAGAATTTAAACCCGTTGAATCCCATAAAGCTTAAGCTCATGATCCCGGCGATGATAAAACCAAGCGGAAAATCCTTCAAGGCCTTGGGGACGTCGCAAAGTTCCAGCCTTTCCCTGATCCCGGACATTAGAAGCATGGCCAAGGTGAAGCCCAGGCCTGCGCAGACCGCTTGAAAAACAGAATAAAGGAAGCTTGCTGGGACAGCTTTGCCTTGAGCAAAGAACATATCCGAATTCAAAACAGCCACGCCCAGTACCGCGCAATTTACCGTGATCAACGGAAGGTATATCCCGAAAAAGCGGTAAAGCGCCGGAGCGAATTTCCTTATCATCATTTCCACCAATTGAACGAACGCGGCAATTACCAGGATGAAAGAGATCGTCCGCAGATAGGTGATGTTGAAAGGTATAAGAAGAAAACGGTAAATGAACCAGGTGATGATCGAAGACATCGTGATAACGAACATTACCGCGAAACTCATTGCCAGCGCCGGTTTGGTTTGTTTGGAGATAGCGATAAAAGAGCACAAGCCCAGGAACCGCGAAAGGATCACATTGTTGATGAATACCGCGGAGATAAATATGGTCAGGAATACGGCTATACTCATTTATCCCTTCTTTTTATGACATTGAACAATCCCAAAAGCAATCCGATCACCAGAAGCGCGCCTGACGGCATCGCAATGACAGCCGCCGGTTCAAATCCCTTGACAATATTCAGGCCGAAGATCTTGCCGGCTCCCGCTAATTCCCGGATCCCGGAGATAAGCAAAAGAGCCAGGGTAAAGCCTATGCCCATTCCGATGCCGTCGAACAGGGAATGCCAGATATTGTTCTTGGAGGCGAATGCCTCTGCCCGCCCGAGGACCATGCAATTGACCACTATCAAGGGCACGTATATCCCCAGCGCCCGGTTCAGGGCCGGGCTGTAAGCCTTCATCAGCAGTTCGGTAATGGTGACGAAGGTGGCTATCACCACTATGAAACAGGGTATGCGGATCTTATTCGGGACGAAACCCTTGATCATCGATATGATGATATTGGAAAATACCAGGACAAAGGTCGCGGCGGCCCCCATCCCCAGGCCGTTGATCATGGATATGGAAACCGCCAGGGTAGGACAGAGGCCCAGCGCCAGGACAAAGGTGGGGTTTTCTTTGATTATGCCTTTAACGCATTCTTGGAAGATATTTTTCACTTTACTCCGTAGACCCTGTTCTTGGTGAAACGGTCGATCAATGGCGCGGCGGCGTTCATCATCAGTATGGCGTAAGAAACGCCTTCAGGGTATCCGCCCCAGACCCGGATGACCGCGGTCAGCAGGCCGCAACCGACGCCGAAAATAATATGGCCTTTGCGCGTCAAAGGCGATGTGACATAATCCGTGGCCATGAAAAAAGCACCCAGGACCAGCCCTCCGGAGAGGATATGAAAAACCCAGTCCCCGGTGAATAGGTTTTTCCCGGCGAATAAATAGGTGAATATGCCGGTAGTGGCGATAAAACTTAAAGGTATATGCCAGGAGATATAGCCTCTTAAGAGAAGAAAGGCTGCGCCTAAGATGAGCGCCAGTATGCTTACTTCTCCTATACAGCCGCTGTGATTGCCCAGAAAAAGGTTGAAATAATTGATATGCTCGATGGCTTTGCCTTCTTTAAGCAGGGCCAGAGGGGTAGCCTGGGTCACAGTGTCATAGGTTAAAGGCTGAATGAACGTGGTCATATATTTTGGCCAGGAGGCCAGCAGGAATACCCTGCCAACCAGAGCCGGGTTGAAGATATTCTGTCCCAGTCCTCCAAAAACCATTTTTCCTAAAGCGATGGCTACGAAAGAGCCGACTATCGGTATCCAGAAAGGAACGCTCGGGCCGAGGTTATAGGCTAAAAGCAGCCCGGTCAGGAACGCGCTGCCGTCTAAAACAGAGACTTTGCGTTTGGTGATCAGCTGAATGCCGGTTTCGGTGATCAGCGCGGAGGCTATAGCCAGAAGGATAATCCAGAGCGCCTGGTTGCCGAAAATCCATATGCCTGAAAGCCCTGCCGGGGCCAGGCTTAGGGCCACCAGCCACATTATCCGGCTCGTTGATTCCCGGGTGTGCATATGCGGAGAGCCGCTGACTATAAGCTTAGTTCCCATTTAACAGCCTTTTTATCTCCTGGGTTTTTTCTTTTACGGAATCGATCACTGCCTGTGAAGAAATAGTGGCTCCGGTTATCGCCTGGATCCCGGAAAGGCCGCGTATATCCTTGCCGGAGAACTGTTCGCCAAACCAGGGTTTTTCGGCGGTGTCCTGTTTTTTGCCTTTAATGAAATCAAATATGGTGGTGTCGTCTTTTATTTCAGTTATGCGCGAGCCCAAGCCCGGGGTTTCATTCTGGGCCAATACTTTTATGGCGTTTATCGTGCCGTCTTTTTTCATTCCGACCATAGTCTCGATCACGCTGGAATAGCCTTTGCCCGAGGCTTTGAAGGCGGCGCCGATAACCCCGCCTGTTCCGTTCAAAGCGCGGTAATAAATGATCCCGTTATTTTGCCTCACCGGCTCAAAGCTGGCTGCTTCCGGCAGCACTTCTTTTAAACTTTTTTCTGTTTCCCGGTTAAGCTGAATGGTGATCTGGGGCAGGGTCAGCCGGTTAACTATTGCCAATAGGCCGGTGGCTACCAGGCAGATAAGTCCCAGGATCAATCCGTAACGCAGCAGTGCCCTCATCTTGATAATTCCATTTTCGCTAATTTCACCGTTTGGGTTAGCCTGCGGTTAGACGGGCAGATAAAGTTGCATAAGCCGCATTCAATACAATCCAAAACCCCGTATCCTTTTGCTTCTTGCCACAGCCCTTTTGCCGCGGACAGGTTGATCAGGCAGGGCATAAGTCCCATCGGACAGTTCCGGACGCAGGCTGCGCAGCGGATACAAGGCTGCTCTTCCAGCATTTTAGCTTCTTGGGCGTCAAGCAGGATAACGCCGGTGGTGGATTTTATTACCGGGACCTGGTCGGTGTACTGGGCTATGCCCATCATCGGCCCGCCTATTATCATTTTTGCCGGTTCGGTTCTCAGCGGACCGCAGAATGCGATCAATTCCTTTACAGGCGTGCCGATCCGGGCAAGTATATTTTTGGGGTTTTCGAGAAGGCTGCCGGTCACGGTCACTACCCGTTCGTAAAGCGGCTTGGACCTGTAAACACTTTCGTAAACGGCAAAGACCGTGGATACATTCTGCACGTTCACGCCCAGGTCAAAGGGGAGTTTGCCGGGAGGCAGCTCTTTGTTCAATATCTGTTTTATCAGTTGTTTTTCCCCGCCCTGCGGGTAAAGTGATCTCAATACCCTCAATTGATAAGGGGTGGCTTTGAGTTCTTTCTCCAGTATCTTTATCGCGGATTCTTTATTGTCTTCTATGGCGACGTAAATCTTGCCGCAGTTAAGGCAGTTTTTTATCAGGGTTATGCCGTTTATTATCTCCTGAGTTTTTTCAAGCACTAATTGTGAGTCGCCGGTCAGGTATGGTTCGCATTCGGCGATATTGATGATCAGCGAATCTATTGGTTTGGGCGGATTAAGCTTGATGTGAGTGGGAAAAGCCGCTCCGCCCATGCCGACTATGCCGGCGCTGAAAACAGCTCCACGGATTTGCTCGGGGGTCGACCTTTCGGCTTCTTCTTTAGTTTTGTCTGCCTGGGCGCTGAAGGGCAGGTCCTTGCCGTCGTTCTCGATGATTATCGTCCGGCACATCCCGCGGCTGGGGTGCGGCCAGTTTCGGATGGCGGTTACTTTGCCGGATATCGAGCTGTGGACAGGGGAATAAACCTTGGCTTCGGACTGCGCGATAAGCTGTCCGCGCAAAACAGCATCCCCGGGTTTTACCAGGATATTGTCGCAAGGGGCTCCGATATGCTGGCTTATGGGTATATACGCGTTCGCGGGTAATGGCGCGTTCTCTATCGGTTTGTCCTGGGTGTGGAATTTATTCTCTTCTAATCTAACCATGATATTTTATGATGGACGATCAGGTTGATGATTCCCAATAGCGCGATTATGCAGCCTACTGCCACAAGGATATAGGTATGGGATAATTTGTCCGCCAGCTTGCTGCTGATGAACATGAATGTGAGGAATCCCAGATGCATTACGATTTCCAGAGAGCTGAAAACTTTGCCCATCATATGATTCGCGCTCACATTGTGAACTATAGTGTTGGAGGCGATCATAATCGGCGAAATAGACATGCCTAGGCACAGAGATAATACGGCCGCGACTATGAAAACAGGATAGCGGGATATGCCTAAAGCGAAGGCAACAAGCATTATACCGCTTAAGATCAATGATGTAAAGATGGTTTTGTAGTGTGAGAGTTTGTGCCCGCAGTGGCCGTATATCAGCGAGCCGGTGAACAGGCCCAGGCCCAAGAACATGATCAATAACCCCAGGTCTTTAGTGGCGGAATGCAGGGTTTTTTGGATGAAAACTATCGCGACTACGTATACCGAGCCCAGCGCCGCGAAAAGGGCGAACATCACCCCTGCGGTGAAGCGTATCTCTTTGTTTTTCCAGACATAAAAAATGCTTTCTTTTATGTCGCTGCCGATGGTTTTTTTGATCGCGCCGACTATTTCCTGGCTGGTCTTTTTTATATCAATCCGGGCAAAGCGGTTCTTTTTACTGATAAAGAAGAGCAATCCCGCGGATACGATAAAGCTTAAGCCGTCAAGGTAGAATCCGGCTTTGGCGCCTAATTTTTCAACGATCAGGCCGCTTATTCCGAAACCCAATACCGCGGCGATCATCCCTGTAGTATTGACCAGGGAGTTGGCGGCTACAAGGTCTTCTGCCGCTACCAGTTCCGGGACTATCGCCAGTTTTGCCGGGATAAAAAAGCGACCTAATGAGAAGACAACAAAAATAACAATGTATATACCGATGAACTTATTATAAAGGAACAGGAGTGGGATGGTCAGGACCAGGCATGCCCTTAATGAATCGCAAATGAACATAGTTTTTCGCCGGTCCCAGCGGTCAACATAGGCCCCGGCGATCGGGCCGATCAAAAATACCGGGATCAGGGTAAATGAGAGTATTTTGGCGATCTGCCAGGTTGATCCGGGGACCAGGCCTATCAGGGCCATCTGGCTGAGGCGGTCTCCTAATTGGGAGATGATCTGGCTTAGCCAGAGCAGGGAGAAGTCGCGATTACGTAAAACCTTGGTAAACCTGGACATTGGTTTTAATTAGAATACGGTTTTTTATTAATAAAATACGATGGTTTTCCGCAGCAAGCCATTTTGGGGCCTGCGGAAGGATATATGGCGAAATACAAGCCGGCGGAGGGAATCGAACCCACGACCCACGATTTACGAAACCGTTGCTCTACCAACTGAGCTACGCCGGCATAAATTTTAAAATAAAACTTTTCTAATCATTATATCAACTTTTAAGCAATAGTCAAATTATACCGGTTCAAAACATAAACATTCCGGTATCTTTAATTATTAAAAATACTTGACTTATGTATAGCTACGTAGTATAAATAAAAAAACACCTGAAGATTTTTTCTTAATGCCGAGAAAGGTTGCGTAAATGCCGCACGCGAATTTCCAGAATGACGATCTCTCCGAGAAAGAACGACGCAATATAGACATACTTGAACTCCTGCGAAAACGCGGCCCGATAAGCCGTCCCGATATCTCCAAAGAAATAGGGATCAATGTGGTCACTATCTCGAATTACATCGACGATTTCATAAAGCATAATCTGGTTTATGAAAAGGAGCTTGATGTTTCCGAGGGCGGCAGGAGGCCTGTGCTTTTGGATTTGAATTCCCAGGGCGGTTATATAGTCGGTGTGGGGCTGAACCTGATGAATATGGTGGGGCTGCTGGTGGATTTAAAAGGCAATATCATCACTAAGACGCAGATCGCCCGGCCGCAGAAACTGTCGGTAAAGGATATCACCGAATGCCTCCTGGAGATCATCCGCGAGATATTCCGCAGGTCTAAGGATTACTCCGCTAACATAAAGGGCATCGGCGTAGGCATAGCCGGCCTGGTCAGCAAGCAGGATGGTTCTATACACTGGCCGCAAAAAATGGACCATTACTATACTTACGCCTCGGTAGACCTGCCGCTCAAGAACCTCATCGAACGCGAATTCAATTTGCCTACCTTGATTGAGAATGACGCTACCAGCGCCTGTTTCGGTGAATATTGGCTGGGCCTGGAGACCGGTATAAAAAACATGATCTATATGTTTTCCGGCGTAGGCTGCGGCTTGTTGATGAACGGCCAGATATACCGGGGGACCCAGGGGTACGCCGGAGAGGTCGCGGTTTATAATTACAAAGAACAGGACCTCTTCAATTGCCAGGCGGGAAATGATTGTTTTCTAAAGCGCTGGGAAATGGACCTGGGAATAGTAGAAGACGTCAAAGCCGCGCTGGCTAAAGACCCGGAAGCCGCTTCCCGTTTTTTTAAATTGACTTCCGCTAATATCGATAATATAGACCTGAAAAGCGTTTTTATCGGCGCCCGGACCAATGATCCGATCATCCTCGCGGCTTTAGAGAAAGCAGCTAAGCGCCTGGGAATAAAGATAGCTTCCCTGGTTAATTTCCTGAACCCCGAAATGGTGGTTCTTGGGGGCGGGCTGGAAGAAGCGGGGGACGCTTTCTTGAATAAAGTTTCCTCGACTGTAAGGGAGTGGGCTTTCAGGGAAGTCACTTCGGACCTTAAGATCGTTTACTCGCAGCTGCGCGAAAACGCCGTTTCGTTGGGCGCTGCGAGTTTAGTGATGCAGCGGCTTTTCGCCCAGGTATGGTAAAAAGGAGTTATTGATGACAGATAGGAAAGTAATAGTCATTATCGGCCTCTTAATTATAATCGCGGTGATCGCGATGTTCGCTTACGGTAAGGTCAATCAGGTGAGCGTGCTGCAGAGCGATAAGGCCGGCCTGGAAGAGGAAAAAAAGACCCTGGGCGTGAAACTGGAAAGCCTTACCCAGGAGAACCGGGCCTTTAAAGATAAGATCATTTCTTTCAACGAGCGCCTGGAAAAACTGGGCACGGAAAAAGGCGAGATACATAAAAGATTTGAATTGGCGGTAAAAGAGAAAGAAGAGCTGAAGAATGAGATACGGAAACTGAATAGGGATATCGCCGCGGAGAAAGAAAGATCGGCGATAATCAAATCCGCTCCCCGCAGCTCGGATGCGGCTTCTGAAAAGGGGCCGGGCGAATTGGAGGGCGATACCTACTGGGCGGGGATATTGAAGAATAAGGCTGAATTGGAATTAGAGATAGAGACCCTGCGTGACGATCTGGATGCCTTAAAAGAAACTAACGCGAAATTAACGCGGGCTAAGAATGATCTTATCCTGGAGTTGAAGAGCCAAAACCGCGGCACACTCGATTCCGAGCGCCAGCTTATGTATAATAATAAGGTAATAGACAGCCTGACCCAGGAGCTTTTCCGCGAGAAATCCGATAAATTGATCATTCAGGCTAACCTTAATTCGCTGGAAGCGGATAACGCTTTGCTGAAAGACCAGTTGAATGGCCTGGATGCACGTAAAGCCGAACTGGAAAATAAATTCGCGGAATTGCAGGCAAAAAATAAGCTTATGGAGAATGATCTTACCCGGATGGAGGTGTTCATCCGCCAGAAGGTAATGCAGATGGATAATCTTAAAGAGGAATTGGGCAATTTGCATCAGCCGAAGATTGTTCCGTTTGTAAGCCCGGAACCGGCACGGGCAGTTTCATCGCAAAAAGCGGCCGCGGAATCGAGGAAAGAGGCTGTGCAGCTTCAGCCTATAGTAGTGCGCCCCCAGGACGCGGGTAAAGGCAGATCAGCGCCGGTTGCGGTCCAGGCCAATAAGGCCGAGGTATTGGCGGTAAACCCGGAAAACAACTTTGTGATCATTAATACCGGTGAGGCCGCCGGGGTAAAGGTAGGGGATAGATTCCGTGTTCATAATAAGAAAAGGCAAACTATAAGCGATATTGAGGTCATCCAGGTCCGTAAGAATATCGCGGCCTGCGATATAAAGAACCAGAATTATACTATTGAAGTAGGCGACGAGGTCAAATAGCTTTATAGGCCGGCAGTCGACCTGTTATCCGGAATAATAAATAGTGCGCACAAAGAAAACATCCTCTAAAACTATTTCCATCAAGGACGTTGCCAGGCTGGCTAAGGTTTCTATCAGCACTGTTTCCCGGGTCATAAATAAGAGCCCTTCGGTCAAGGCAGCCAGTAAGGCCCGGGTCATCCAAGTGGTAAAAGATCTGCATTTCCAGCCCTCTGTTTCCGCACAGCGCCTGGCTACCGGTAAAAGCAACGTGGTCGCTCTGGTCATTCCCCGGTACGAAGGCATATTTTATTCTTTCTACGCGCTGGAATTGATCCGGGGCATAGGCACATTGGCCTCGGCATTGAAGCTGGACCTGCTTCTGCATCTTACTGAAAGCAATTCAACGCTGAACCTTAAAGGCGTCGGCGGAGTGATCTTTGCGGATATTATCGCCAACCGCCTGCAGTTGGAGGATGCTTTGAGTTGCGGCATCCCCGCGGTATTGATCAATAATTACGCCGAAGACCTGAACGTCACCTGCCTGGCTATCGATAATAAGAAAGGCGCGGAGGAAGCGGTGAATTACCTTATCGGGCTCGGCCATAAAAAGATCGCCCATATTACCGGCGATATCGTTACCCAGGCCGCCAGCCATCGTTTGCTCGGATATAAGGCGGCGATGGATGAGAACAAGATCGCCTTCAGGCCGGATTATGTGATCAATACGGATTATTCCCGCGGCCAGGCCAGGGGCGCCGCTGAAAAACTGCTTGATCTGCCGGATCGGCCTACCGCCGTATTTGTGGCTTCCGACTCTATGGCGCTGGAGGTTATTGCGGTGGCCAGGGAGCGCGGGATCCGGATCCCCCAGGATCTGTCGGTGGTCGGTTTTGACGATAACCCTTCCGGGCTTTACGGCCCGGTGGCGTTGACCACGGTAAGGCAGCCTTTGGTAAAAATGGCGCAGGATTCGGTAAAAGAATTGAATATCCTGATGGCGGACAAGAACGCCGGCAAGAAAACTCAGGCTAAAAAGATCTTCCTCCCCGCTGAATTAGTGATCAGGGAGTCTTGCCAGCAGATATAGCCAGTCGCAGTTCGATCTTTCGTAATGGCCGGAAGGAATAAAATACAACAAGTTGTATTGTTGTAGATTAAAAATACAATATGTTGTATTTTTTTATTGACATGTTATTTTGGCGGTGATATACTCACAAGATGTCAGCGGTATTTTTGTCAGATCAGGTTCAACGGTTTTATTATAGGAGGAGAAAATGTCGTTAGCGCTTTCCCAGAATGCCCTCAGGGTGCTGGAGAGAAGGTACCTTAAGAGGGACAAGTCCGGCAAGGTCATTGAGACCCCGGAGGAGATGTTTCACCGGGTCGCCAGGGCTATCGCCGAAGCCGAGCTGAAGTATAACAAAACGGAAAAAGATGTGGCCCGGATGGAAGATGAATTTTACCGGGTGATGACCTCGTTGGAATTTGTCCCTAATTCCCCCTGCCTGATGAACGCCGGACGGGACCTGGGGCAGTTAAGCGCCTGTTTTACCCTGCCGATAGAAGATTCCATGGATTCGATATTCGAAACGCTAAAAGCGACCGCGATGATCCATAAGTCGGGTGGCGGCACCGGTTTTTCTTTCTCACGCCTGCGTTCCAAGAATTCCGTGGTCAAGACCACCGGCGGCGTAGCTTCCGGCCCGGTTTCTTTTATGCGGGTCTATGACGCGGCCACAGAGGCGGTAAAACAGGGCGGGACCCGGCGCGGCGCGAATATGGGCATCCTGGGAGTGGATCATCCCGACATCCTGGAATTCATCACCTGCAAGGAAAACAACAAGGAGATAGTCAATTTCAATATCTCGGTAGCTATTACCGACGAATTTATGGAGAAATTGAAGACCGGCCAGAAGTATAATCTTATAGACCCTCATACCAAGCAGGTCTATAAGGAGATCAATCCCAAAGAGGTGTTCGACCTGGTGGTGAAACAGGCGCACAAGAACGGCGAGCCGGGGATTATTTACATTGACAAAATAAACATCGAAAATCCTACTCCGCACTTAGGCAAGATGGAGAGCACTAATCCGTGCGGGGAGCAGCCGCTTCTGCCTTATGAAAGCTGCGACCTGGGCTCGATAAACCTGGCGGTGTTATATAAACAGTCGGGTTCCCGCTGTGTAGTCGATTGGGACGAGATCAAAAAAGTGGTCAGGTTGGGCGTGCATTTTCTGGATAATCTGATCGACGTTAATAAGTTCCCTTTGCCGGAGATTGAGAAAGCGACTACCTCTACCCGCAAGATCGGGCTGGGCGTGATGGGTTGGGCAAGCCTCCTGATAAAACTGGGCATACCTTATAACAGCCAGGAAGCGGTGGATCTGGCGGAAAAGGTAATGTCGTTCATATTAGACGAAGGCTTGAAGAAATCGCAGGAGCTGGCGAGGGAAAAAGGGACTTTTCCGACTTACAAGGGTTCGACCTGGGATAAGAAGAATATCCTTATGCGCAACGCCACCCTGACTACGATAGCCCCTACCGGCACGATCAGCATTATCGCCGGTCCGTGTTCTTCGGGCATAGAGCCGTTATTCGCGATAGTATATTACCGCAATGTAATGGATAACGATAAGTTGGTGGAAGTTGACCCGTTGTTCGAGAAGATCGCCAAGGAGCGCGGATTCTACAGCCGGGAATTAATGGAGAAGATCGCCGAAAGCAGTTCATTGAAGGATATCGAGGGTATTCCGGAGGACGTAAAGAGGATTTTTGTCACTGCCCATGATATCTCTCCGGAGTGGCACGTGAAGATGCAGGCGGCTTTCCAGAAATACGTGCACAACGCGGTTTCCAAGACGATAAACTTTCCGCATGAGGCTATTTCCGAAGATGTGCGCAAGGCGTACCTCCTGGCGTATGAGTTGGGGTGCAAAGGCATAACGGTTTACCGCGACCGCAGCCGCGAAGAGCAGGTGTTGAATATAAACCATAAGACAGAGGCTCCGCAGTCGCAGGAGTCGAAAAGCGAACCGGGAAAGATCACGCCCAGGCCAAGGCCTGAGGTTATCTTTGGGACCACTACCAAGGTCTCGACCGGCTGCGGCAACCTTTACGTCACTATTAATATCGACGAAGAAGGCAAGCCTTTTGAACTTTTTACCCAGATGGGAAAGGCCGGCGGATGCGCCGGCAGCCAGCTTGAGGCATTGGGCCGCATGGTATCTCTGGGCTTCCGCGCGGGGGTGGAAGTTAAATCTATTATGGAGCAACTGCGCAATATACGCTGCCCTTCCCCTTCCTGGGAAAAAGGCCAGAGGATATTCTCTTGCGCTGACGCGATCGCCCGGGTCATAGAAAAAAGGCTTGTAAGTACCCAGGCGCATAAGTCCGCGCTGGAGACAGCTCCGATAGCCATGAAACATTCTCATCATGACGACAACGGGCTGGAAGATAACGCTCAGGGAGAGATCGTGGGGATGTGCCCTGACTGCGGCGGCACGCTGCGGCATGAAGAAGGCTGTATAAAATGCCATAGCTGCGGTTTTTCCAAGTGCTAAACTGATTTAACAAATACATAGTCCCTTGTCCGGCTTCTGCCGGGCAAGGGACTGCTTATTTTATACCCTAAAAGTATTGTTCACCCGGGTATTAATTTACGATAAACACCGGCTTTTAGGCCGGGGCGGGATAAATCTATGCGGAATATAATTTACATGATATTGGACGGATTGGCGGACCTGCCGGTCAAAGAGCTCGGGCAGAAAACCCCTTTAGAGGCGGCGTATACGCCTAATCTGGACCGATTGGCCCAGATGGGCGTCACCGGATCGGTTGATCCGGTTAAGGAAGGGATATTCCCGGAATCCGATCTGGCGGTAATAAGCCTTTTAGGCTACGATGTCGGTAAATATTACACCGGACGCGGTCCTCTGGAGGCGTTTGCCTGCGGCATAAGCATCGAAGACGGCAATCTCGCTTTGAGGGTTAATTTCGCCAGCGCGGATGATGATGGACGGATTATAATGGACCGGCGCTGCGCCAAAAGCCTTTCATTTGAAGAGGCGTCGTTTTTGGCCGGCCAGATCAATTCCCGGGTGACTTTATCCGGCGCGACGTTTGAATTCAAGAATACTGTCGGCCACCGCGGGGTGCTGGTCATCCGGGGGATACGCTCTAAATTATCCGGATGGATAACTAACACTGACCCGGCATATGACCGCAGGGGGATATTGGGCGCTCCTTGCAAGGAATTTTCCAATAAGCTTTTGGATTGCCAGCCGATGCCCGGCTACGAGGATATGCCTCAGGCGGTCGAGGCCGCGAACCTGGTGAATGAATTCACCCGGAAATCCCATCAGGTGCTTAATGAATGCGGCGTTAACAAGAAGAGGCTGAGCGAGAACAAACTTCCGGCTAACCTGATCTTATCGCGTTATGCCGGGGACAGGCTGCCGGGTTTTGCGCCGATCGGCGAGCTTTATAAAGATATTAAATTCGGTTGTTTCGTGGAAATGCCGGTGGAAAGAGGGATCGCGCTTTTGACCGGAATGGATATTATAGCCGTGCCTTCATCGAGCGGGCATATGGACGTGGATTATCCGGTATGGGCCAAGGTGGCTTTAGACGCAATGAACGGTTATAACGGGGTATATATACATATCAAAGGCCCTGATGAGGCCGGCCACGATAAAGACCATTTAAAGAAAAAAGCGGTTATCGAGGCGATAGATAAATTTCTTTTCGGCAATATTATCCCTAACATCGATCTTAAAAAGACGATAGTTTGTGTCACCTCGGACCATATCACTGATTCTGTCCTGGGCCGGCATTCTTTTGGATGCGTTCCTCTGCTTATTTCCGGAGGCAAGATCAAGCCTGACGGGACATTGAGCTTCTCTGAAAAGGCGGCTAAGCTTGGCTCGTTGGGGTTGCTCAAGGGTCAGGATATTCTTGCCTTGCTTGTGAAAACCGCTCAAGGGTAGTATAATACTCGCATTATAAATCAAATAGGTATAGATGGAGTTAAAGGCACGGGGAACAGGTTCTTTATTCCTATGTCTTTAATTATGCCTCAAAATCCGGCAAGCATGAATAATTACGATGTCATAGTGATCGGCGCAGGGCACGCGGGCATAGAAGCCGCGTTAGCCGGCGCCAGGCTTGGTTGTAAGACGCTGATGGTCACTTTACGCGCTGATACCATCGGGCATATGAGCTGTAACCCGGCAATAGGCGGGGTGGGGAAAGGACAGTTGGTCAAAGAGATCGACGCCTTGGGCGGGGAAATGGGACTGGCCGCTGATGCCTGCGCCATGCAATTGCGTATCCTTAACGCCTCTAAAGGGGCGGCAGTCCAGTCATCCCGCGCCCAGATAGACCGTAAGCTTTATAAAGAATATATGATCCGGGCGGTCAGCGGTCAGGACGGCCTTTTTATTAAGGAGACTGAGGTATCCGGGTTAATCATCGAGGGCGGCATGGTAAAAGGGGTGATCACGGATAAAGACGAGCGGATAAGCGCGGAATGCGTGGTTATCGCCTCAGGGACGTTCCTCGACGGATTGATTCACGTAGGGCTTAACCATTATCCCGGTGGCAGGATAAATGAGCCTGCCTCAGTCAAGCTCTCCGCCCGCCTTAAAGCAGAAGGCCTCAAACTTTTGCGTTTCAAGACCGGGACCTGCCCCCGGTTGGATAAAAAGAGCATTGATTATTCCAGGCTGATCGTGCAGGAAGGCGATAAGCCGCCCAAGCCGTTTTCTTTCTCTACCCCGCGAATAAGACAGGAACAAGTCCCCTGCCATATCACTTATACCAATCCCGGGACGCATCAGATCATCCGGGATAATCTGGATAAATCCCCGCTTTACGCCGGGATAATAAAGTCCACCGGCGTGCGCTATTGCCCGTCTATTGAGGATAAAATAGTCAAGTTCAGCGATAGACAAAGACACCAGGTATTCCTTGAGCCGGAAGGTTATGATACTGATCAGGTCTATCCTAATGGCCTGTCTACCAGTCTTCCGGAAGATATTCAGCTTAAAATGGTGCGTTCGATCGAAGGGTTAGAACAGGCGCGTATACTTCAGTTTGGCTATGGGATAGAGCATACGGTAGTTGAACCTACCCAGCTTTTTCCGACATTGGAAACTAAAGCTCTCGGCAATCTTTACCTGGCCGGGCAGATAAACGGGACCACCGGTTATGAAGAGGCCGCTGCCCAGGGGTTGGTCGCCGGGATCAACGCCGCTTTACGCTGCCAGAAAAGGGACCCTTTTGTACTTGACCGCGCCTCCAGTTATATAGGCGTGTTGATCGACGATCTTACTACAAAAGGGACTAATGAGCCGTACCGGATGTTCACTTCCCGGGTAGAATACCGGTTGATCCTGCGCGAGGACAACGCGGACCTTAGGCTGACTCTTTTAGGCTATGATATCGGGCTGGTAAAACATGATAAAGCCGCCCAGGTGAAGAAAAAACAGGAATTGATCGCGCAAGGCTTCGCCTATCTGAAAAAGACATCCTTAAAACCGTCGGCGAAACTTGATCTTCAACTGTCCGGAATGGATACTGCGGGATTAAAGAAAAAGACTGCTCTTGAGGATATCCTTAAGCGTCCGCAGATAGATTTTGCGAAATTGCGTTCGTTGGACGGGGTGAATATACAGCTCCCAGAATTAGTTTCCCAACAACTGGAAATCGAGGTAAAATATAAAGGATTTATCCAGCGTCAATGCAATGAAGTGGAACGTTTCCGCAATCTGGAGAAGATAAGAATACCGGCGGGTATGGATTTCTCGCAGGTTAAAAGCCTTTCCCGGGAGATAAGGGAGAAGCTTGCCAAATTCATGCCGATCAACCTGGGGCAGGCGGCGCGGATATCCGGGATCACGCCGGCGGCGATCTCAATGCTAATGGTTTTTTTAAGGAAAAATAATGCCGAGCACAGCAGAGATAAATTATCGCAGGCTTAAAAAGTTATGCCTGGATTCCGGGGCAGGCCTGTTCGGCGTAGCGGACATATCCGGGATAAAAAAAGATTTCCTTCTTTCCCCGGGAATACTTCCTAAATGCGCCAGCGCGGTCGTTTTAGGCGCCGGGCTTTGCCGCGGGGTATTGGAAGATATAAACGGCGCTCCTACCAGGCTTTATTTCCACCATTATAAAATAGTTAATTCGTTTCTGGACATGACCGCTTTTAAGCTCGCCGGTTTTATCCAGAAGCAGGGTTATTTCAGTCTTCCCATACCCGCCACTCAAATCGTCGACTGGAAAAAACAATCGGCGCATTTGTCGCATAAGAAAATCGGATACCTCGCCGGTATAGGTTGGATCGGCAGGAATAACCTGCTGGTAAATAAAGAGCTCGGGGCCGCGTTCAGGCTTACCTGCGTGCTTACCGATATGCCCGTCAAAAGAGATAAACCTTCAAAAGAAAACTGCGCGTCATGCCGGAGCTGCGTTAATGTCTGCCCGGGCAAGGCCATCGGAGAAAGACCCGAGGATTTCGACCATATGAAATGTTTTGAACAGATGAAGATATTCCAGGGCCCGCGTCAGGTCGAGCAGTATGTTTGCGGGGTCTGTATAAAGGTCTGCGGGAGAAAAAATGAGGGGTAAGTTTTTTGCGTTTGTTTTTTTAACCTTCTTCACGCTCATAACATTTGGGGCGTATGCCGCTGATGACGAAATTCTGATAGAGGGGCCGGAGAAGATGGCGAAGTTCGCCGAGCCCTGGGTGGAAAAATTCCGGCAGGATGAGCCCGGGGTTGCCATACGCTTCGCTGTGTGTACGGCGAGAGAAGGTTTTACTGACCTGTCCCTCGGGGAATGCGATATTGTTATAAACGTGTCCCGGCCCCAAGATATCTTTAGATGGGAAGAGAGTAAGGTAAATAAAACCGTGGTGGCCGCGGAAGGGGTTGTTTTTGTGGTAAATCCGCAGAATCCGGTTGATAAGCTTACTATGAGCGAACTCGCAGATATCCTGTCAGGGGAGACGATAAATTGGGAGGATGTGGGCGGAGCATTCGGAGAGATAACCGTGTATGGGCCTCCGGCTAATTCCTGGGTAAATGATTTTGTTGAAGAAAGCATTTTGAGCGTTTTTTCGCCTTCCGGCAAGAAAAATATCGCTTACCGGGTGAATGATTTTCTTTCGAATGCCGAGATACGCCAACAGGTGGCCGTACAGCCGTTAGCCTTGGGTTATTATCCCGGGACCTATGTCCCCGCCGGACTGAAGATGTTATCCGTAGCGAGCCCCACTTCCGGAGAATACTTTACCCCGGTCAAAGATAAGATGCTTGATGCGCGTTATCCTGTTCAGCGCCCTGTTTTTTTCTGGACCAGCGGGTCAAATCCCGCGGTCAGGATGTTCATCGAACGCGTTCTTTCCAGGGATTATCAGGAGATGCTTTCTGCCTATGGGTTTTATCCGGCGGCGGCGAATGACAAAAGCGAGTGATCCATTAAAACAGAGGGGTTAATATGATCAATGAAAGCCTTAAGAATTTGTTTTCAAACATCGAAAAGGTGATCATCGGAAAATCCGAGACCATACGCTTATTGATAATCGGGATGCTGACCAACGGACATATCCTGATCGAGGATGTCCCGGGCCTGGGCAAGACCATGCTGTCATTGGCTTTGGCCAAATCCATCGGCGGAGATTTCAAGAGGATCCAATTCACCCCGGACCTTCTGCCTTCGGATGTAACGGGGGGTTCGATCTACAACCCCAAGACCGGCGAGTTTGATTTCCGCAAGGGCCCGGTCTTCACCAATATCCTTCTGGCGGATGAAATAAACCGGACCACCCCCAGGACTCAGTCGGCGCTTTTGGAGTGTATGCAGGAAAGCCGGGTCACTCTTGACGGCCAGACCTTTGTTCTGCCCGCGCCTTTTATGGTCATCGCCACACAGAATCCTATTGAGCATCAGGGCACGTATTCTTTGCCTGAGGCGCAGGTGGACCGCTTCCTGATGAAGATCGATATGGGTTATCTCAGCACGGCCGAAGAGGTCAAGGTGATCAGCGGCCAGAAGGTCAAGCATCCTGTCGATGATGTCCTGCCGGCAATGGAACTCGTCGAAGTTCTCAGGCTGCAGGCGGAAGTAAAGAACGTGGATATCTCCGAAAATGTCCTGGAATATATCGTAAAGCTGGTATCGTCCACCCGCAGGCAGGATGATATAAAATTGGGGGCCAGCCCGCGCGCGTCCATAGCTTTGATGAAAGCGGGTTCCGCCTGGGCTTTCCTGGAAGGCCGTAATTATGTGGTCCCCGACGACATAGTAAAGCTCCTGCCGTGGGTCTTAAAACACAGGATCGTGCTGCAGCATAAGGCGCTTATCGCCGGGCATACTGCGGATTCGGTGATAAGCGAGATCATCAAAAGCGTACCAATACCATAGTTTTATGTTCAGGAAATGCGCGGTAAAATGGGGTTTTCTGCTGTTGATCGCGGCCGCTAATTTTATCATCGGCTACAGGACTTCCATAAAATTCTTCTATTTTTTCTTCGGGTTCCTCTTTTGTTTTATCTTTCTTTCATTATTCTACGCCTTCCTGTCCGCGTTTATAGCCAGAATATCGTTTACGCGTAAAGCCGGCGCTAAAGTAGTTGAAGACGACGCCCTCGAGATTGAGGTAACGCTTAGCAACAAAACAATATTGCCGTTGTTTAACGTGGTTATGGAAGACGCGCTGCCTTGCGCCGCGCCGGGGGGGAAGGCTGAATTTATCTTTTTTGACGGCCTTGCCCCAGGCTCCACCCTGGTGATCAAATACAACTGTGCCTGTCCGGACAGGGGCATATATATGTTAGGCCCTTTTAAGGCGTATTTTTTCGATCCCCTGGGCCTGTTTTTCTTTGAAAAGCGGTATAACGTATATTCCCAGGTCTATGTTTATCCCAGGGTGTTCCCTATATACAAATTCCCGCGTTTAGCTAAGGGCGTCCAGCCGTGGTTCGGCATAAATACCGCACGTTCTAGCGGGGATGAGGACGAGTTCTTCGGGGTCAGGGAATATAAGGATGGCGATCCGATAAAACGGATACACTGGCCTTCTACCGCTAAAAAGAACCGGCTGATAGTAAAACAATTCCAGAACCAGAGTTTTCACCGGGCGACGGTCATATTCAATCTGGAAAAGGATAAGGACTACGGCCAGGGCAAGGAAAGTATTGCCGAATACACCGTAAGAATAGCCGCTTCGGTATGCAAATATCTTTTTGACAGCAATGTATCGATAGAAATGATCGCGCACGCCGGCGAGATCGTCCATATTCCGTTCAACCGGGGTTCGGAACACTTGGATAATATCTTTAAATTCCTGGCTATGGCCAGGCCGGAAAGCGGGGTGGGGCTGGCCGAGATAATCCCGGAATTCCTGAGTTATATCCCTGACGATACCACATTGATAATTGTAGCTACAGTAGAGGACCTGGGTTATATCGCCCAGATGCTTCCTTTGGCCAAAGGCAATATATCGCTTATTCCGCTGGTCTTGATATCATCCACGTTCCTGGAGCCTTCCGGCAAACTGGAAAAAGCGGATATCCTCAAAGATATAAATATACACATCCCGGGGTTAGTTAATTTTAATCCGGTGTTCTTTACCTGCGGGGTCTCGCCGCAAGAAAGCTTCCTGAAGATAAGTCAATGAAAGAAAAAGACCGTTTTCTGTCAGTTGAAATGTTTATTACCGCCTGCCTTGTGTGCTCTGCCGCTTTTCTGGTAGAGCGGCAGGTATCGTTTTATTTCCCGCTTTTGATAATAGGCCTTGCTTGCGGTTTGAGCTTCAGTTGGCTGACGCGGAACAAAGCTGTAACTTGGTTGAATAGCGCGATCGGCGTAAGCGCGGTGATTATTTTATCCTGGCTGGTTTTTTCAGTTTATACTTCTTCTTTTGTTTACCGTGGTGTGGTCGCTTTATGCCTGAAAGGGATGATCGCGCTGATCATCGTCTTAAGTTTTAACGCCGCCTCGCCAAGGGTGCTTTCCGACATACAGGCATTAAGCCTGCCGTTATTTATGGGCCACGCGGTTTGGTTAAGGCAATATTCCGGTGAAGCCGCTTTCGCGGTGCTGGCTTATCTTGTCTTTGGGGCGTTTGTTCTTAAAGTCAAATTCCGGGGTTCATTTAAGAACGTTTCCCCGGAGCTCTTTCAGGGCAACCGGTCTTTTTTGATACTTATATCGTTTTTTCTTTGTTCCATCTCCGGCGCCTGGATGATCGCGTCAAATTGCAAAAAAACTGACCTGAGCGGCGGGGTCCTGCGTGTCGCCGGCGCAGGCGGGTATTCCCCGGCGGAGGAAATGGATAAACAGAATTACGAACTGCAGGATAAATTGCAAGAGCGGATGCAGCGCTTGATATTGAGATCCGGCTCGGGTGGGGGAAGCCCGGCGGTGTTTTCCGCTTTAAGCGTTTTGTTGAATAAAGAAAGCGCTGTCCTTGATCTGGATAGGGCTGAACAGTCCCTGGCGGATTTTATCAGGGGAAGCGGGTATATCAAGGGCGATGAGCTGGTTACGCTGGAAAGCAGTTTGGACAGGAAGATAGCTTATAATAGCGGCAAGATCCGGGATGATATAAACAACAGCCTTAGAAAGAGCCCGTTCAATATTAAGGACAGGATGAAAATTTTAAGCAGGCTTGACCGGTTTGACAGCCGGGATCCATCCCCTGCGTTTTTTGATCTGGAAGGGGATATCCAGGATGTGATTCAGAGTTCCTCATTTGCCTCCGGGCTGAAGAAAGAAATATCGGAATTGGCCTCCTCGCTTAAGGATTGGAAATCCCTGGCGCTTTACCGCGAAAAGAATAAATCGCTAAAGGGGCGCGTGGAACTGTTGAAAAAAGGATTAAAAGAGGAAATCGCCAAGCTGCTCTGGCAAGTCGGTAAAGCCCGGGAGCCCGCGGATGTCAGGGAAATAGCCGCGGAGATCGAAAGGCTTAAAAAAGGCCTGTCCGGCGATACTCGGGATATCGTTAATGGGATAAAAGAGTCGCTGGACCTGAAAGCCGGGATGATCATCTCTGAGGGGTTCCGGGAATCCGGAGAAAAGCTTAAGGCTTTAGGTTTATCCGAAGATGACCAAAGGATCGTTCAAAAGGGCATAGATAATCTTAAGAAAACCCGGGATCACCGGGATTTTCTGAAAAAATACGAGGAATTAGAAAGAGTATTAGAGGATAATGATCTGCGGTCCGATGGGTTAATAGGGAAAAGCGTTGAGGCTTTAAGAGAAAACTTTATCAGAAAGATAAAAAACAGGATCGCTCAGGCGTTGGAAGGGAGCGGGCTGCCTGACAACGGGGAAAAGATCATGAGCTTGGTGCGGGGAATGGAGTCATCCGGGACAGCGCAGGGATTGGATAATTCCGCCGGTAAGGCCAAAGGCCTGGTTGATGACGCCAAGAGCAAAGGTTTTATTACCGAGGAGACAGGGGGCGATATTAAAGGGGGTATTGACGGGATTACCGGGTTGATGAAAGAGCAAAAGGATGTTTCTGCCCAAGGCGGCCAAGATGTGTCTGAGCCGGAAAGCGCGATCAGAGCACAGACCGATAGTATCGGCTCTAGTCTGGAACAAAGCGGGCTTGCTGACTCCGGCGAAGATATTATGAATTTGGTAAGGTATATGGCGTCAGCCGGGTCTGAGCAGGATCTTAATGACGCCGCAGATGAAGCCGAAGTCAGGGAAGGGGACGCGGAAAATGGAACATTATCTGATGATTATCAGCAAAGTATGCTTTCTGCCATTAAAGGATCGGATCTGGGTGAAGATGAACAAAAGGCTTTAAGCCGTTTAACCGAAGGGTTATTTAAAGCCCAGACAATAGCGCAGATGGAAAAGTCGAACGAAGGAGTAAAAGAGCAGGTTAGATCGTTGAGACAAGGCGTTTCCGAAAAAGACTGGCCGGATAAGTTCGCTGCTGAATTCCAGGAAATCAAGGATATGCTTAAGATGATCAAGATAGGGGAGCGGAATGTCCGGTTAAGGAATACGCTGGAACAATTGAAAAGCATTGATCCGGATAACGCCGAGGGGTTCGCGGAACAGATGGATAAAATCGTAAAAAGCAAGACCGCGGAAGAGGCGGATGAGGAAATTAAAAAGCTTGAACAAAGTCTGAAGAACAATCCGGGCTTTCTGTTTAATAAATCTTTTAAAAAAAACGAACCCTCCCCCGGGTTGCGGATCGATCTTCTCCCCCGCCGGGTCGTTATGCCTAAAGGCGGGTATATTTTTTTGCGGCCTGTCGCGGTTTATGACGGCGTAGATATAAGGGATATAAGCGCTGAAGTGGAATGGGTTTCCCGGGAACCGGTAATAGCGCGCGTGGATAAAAGAGGCGCGGTAACCGCTTTAGCCCCCGGCGATACGATGGTCTTCTGCCGGTTTAAAGGTGTCGAAAGTCAAAAGGCCCGGATAAAAGTTATCGCGGCTATCGGGGAAGATGTTTATAAAACCCTTAAAAGAGAGTTGGAAAAGTGAAACGGGCAAGCGTGAAATACAGGATGGATCTTGTCGCTCTGGCGTTATTTTGCTGCATATGGTTTTTTGCTTATTGCCAGTCGGCAGAAGCCGGGGAAATCCAGACTTCAAAGGGCAAAGTCATCACCGGCATCGATACGGATGAGGCACTCAAGAAATACGGCATGCCTGATTCTATCCGCGATGATTTTTGGTATTATTCTCCCCCGCGGGAATTTTTTATTTATTTCCCGGGCAAGACTGAGCAGGTTTATCTTTATCCGCAGGCCTGCAAATCCCCTCCGGGAGAAGCGATAGCGTTCCGGGTATTTGCCGGTACCCCGGAATCCGGGATAACCGATGTTAGCGCGGATTCGAAAATACTGGTTAGTGACCCTAAGGCCTGCAAGGTCACTGGGCGAAACGTTGTTATCCCGCGATATACCGGCGAGTATCAGGTTTTTGCCGGGTATAATGGGAGATTGAGCGGCCCGGCTTATCTTAGCTGCAAAGAAGTAGAGCGGCAAGAAGGCAAAAAGGTAATTATAAATGTCCTGCCGTATAAAGCGCGAGTCCCTATGGGCAGAGTTACCGAATTTACGGCATTAGGGGTTTTTCCTCTTGAAGGATATACGGTAAAGGATATCAGCGCCAAGGCCAAATGGTTTATCCGTCAAGACACTAATGTTATGCCTTGCCGGAATAATACACTTTCTTTTTCTTCCGCGGGCAAGTTCGATGTTTTCTGTGAATACGCGGATGAGCAAAGTCCGGTTCAGCCTGTCTATGCCAGGAAAAGCCGCGATAATCCGCCGCATATTCTGAGGAATATACTTCTTTTACCTGAATCAGTCAAGCTTAAAGTAAAACAAACGGTGTTTCTGAAAGCCTTCGGGACATACTATGATAATAAAGTGGTTGATATCACCGCGGATGTGCGCTGGTTGATTTCCGATAAAAAAATAGGGAATATACTGCAAAACGGTGTCTTTTACGCCCGGACCCCGGGAAGCACCGAGATAACCGCCAGTTTTGCCGGCCGCCTGAAGAGTTTGCCTATAAGAATATCCGTTAGAGAATCCGTTGATCCCGAGAGAAATAGGACCAAGTCTGATAAGCCGCCGGAGAAAGACCCCGACGAGGATAAAAATAAAGATAATGATAATGAAACGCCCCTGAACCGGCCCGGCCAGGAGGATGCCGATGACCCGGTCCGGCAAACTCAGAACGATGGCAATCGGATGAATGGCAAGGCGTTAAAAAAACAGGTTAAATTGGTCCGGATAAAGATATCCCCCGGGGATCTTAAAGTGCCTTCCGGCAAAGAAGCCGGATTAAAGGCTGTCGCTATATACAGTGACGGAAGGGAAAAAGATATTACTTCGGTTGGTGATTGGGCGGCGCGTGATGAAAACATCGCTGTTGTTGCCCAGGGCAGACTTTCCGGATTGTCCGCCGGAAAAACTAATGTCAGCGTGAAGATGCGGGGAGTGGAAAGCGAGCCTGTGCCGGTCACGGTTACGGGCCCGGACCTGCTTTCTATAATAGTTGCTCCGCAGAAAGCTAAATTATCCCGCCTTGACCGGATGCGATTAAAAGCGCAAGGTTATTATTCGGATTTTTCGTTTAAGGATATAACTTTACAAGCGGCTTGGCCGGTCACCGGACGGCGGATATTGAAAGTCGAGAAGTCCGTGATCATTCCTTTGGGATTCGGTAAAACTGTGATCAACGCCGAATATGCCGGGGTAAGATCGCTTCCGGTGAGCGTTGAGATAGTTTTTACCTGGGCCTGGTTTTGGCGGGTATGCCGCATGATTCTGGCGCAACTTGTTTTGGTTTTATTTTTATTGTTTCTCATATTTTATCTGATGATCAAACACAAGGCTAAAAAGATCCTCGGGCTCAAGGACAATCCCCGGGGATTTATCAGCGCGGCCTACAATAATTTGAAGCGGGTTATGGGTATATTTGGTTTTCAGGACCGGCCAGGCCAGGCGCCATTGACCTTTGCCAGGCTGGCCGAAGAAAAATTCCGCATAAAAGGCCGGGTATTTATCAGCTTGACCGAGAAATTGGAGGAAGCCTTGTATAGCCGAAATTCGCTTAGCTTTGAAGACGTTAATTCAGCCAATTTGTATTATGAACTGGCATTGAAAGATATATCGGCTAATTATGGAAAGGTTTCCCTGGCGCTTAAATACCTGCGGGCTTTGGTAAAAATGACCCCTTTCGCATTGAAAACGACAAAATATTGATTTTACCTGGTTTAAATGGTATAATCCATCAATATTAAGTAATCTTAAGCAAGACAGCGTTATTTCAGTTGAGGTGCGATAAAATATGGTTCAGGATCTTATTTTTGGGGTAGTGGGCGGTCTCGGCTTGTTTATATATGGGATAAACGAGATGAGCGAGGGCCTGCATAAAGCCTGCGGGGACAGGATGCGCAGGATACTGCATAACCTTACCGGCAATCCTGTAAAAGGCGTTTTAGTCGGAGCGTGTATCACTTCGGTCATTCAGTCTTCTTCCGCCACTACTGTTATGGTCGTGGGGTTTGTTAATGCAGGGTTAATGAATATGATCCAGGCTTTAGGGGTTATATTCGGCGCCAATATCGGAACGACAATAACCGGGCAATTGATCGCTTTCCGGCTTACCGCATACGCGCTTCCTATTATAGGCTTGGGCATGCTTATTTTATTGGTTTGCCCGAAGAAAAAGCATAAATATATCGGCGAGTTCTTGCTGGGTTTTGGCATTCTTTTTTTGGGGTTGAATATACTTACCGGCGTAGTAGAACCTCTTGGCCAGTATCCGTGGTTCAAGAATATATTCATCAGTTTCAGTAAAAACCCCTTTTTAGGGATATTGGCCGGTTTTGTGGTCACCGCCACCTTGCAGAGCAGCTCGGTTGGGACCGGTATGGTAATCGGTTTGGCAATGGTAAACCTGATCGATCTAAAGGCGGCAATACCGCTAGTATTGGGCTGCGATATCGGGACTTGCGTTACGGCGTTGATCGCTTCAGTGAACACGAATATTGCCGCGAAGCGGGTCGCGGTAGGCCATATATTGTTTAATATCATCGGCGCGCTGATATTCCTGCCGTTTCTGGGGGTATTTGAAAACCTGGCTATTCATACATCGAGCATGCTGCCCCGGCAGATCGCTAACGCGAATACCTTGTTTAAGATAATAAATACGGTTATATTTCTGGTATTTGTGAAGTATTACGCGGCTTTTCTCACGAAAATAGTGAAAGGCAAGGAAGAAGAGGATGTCGATTATTTGCCTAAATACCTGGAACGGCATCTGCTGAATACTCCACCCATAGCTATTGAAGCCGCGATCAAAGAGATCGTCAGGGTTATGTATTTGACCAAAAAAATGGTCAATGCCGCTATGAACGGTTTATTGAGGAATGAAAACAAGAACCTGGAAAAGATCGTCCGCAACGAAGAGGCGGTCGATTCTTTGAGGGACGCGATCACGAATTATCTGGTTGAGATCATGCAGCAGGAATTAAGCCCGCAGGAATCGAAAAAGATACCGCCGCTTATCCACGCGATCAATGATGTGGAAAGGATCGGCGACCACGCGGAGAATTTAAGAGCCTTGGCTGAACAGAGGATCGACAGCAATATTTCTCTTTCCCGGGAAGCGCTGGATGAATTAAGAACGATGTTTGTTGATTTGAACCTGATGATCGACAGCGCGATCGGCGCCTTGTCTTCGAATAACATTGATGAGGCGAAGAAAGTGCTCGATCAGGAGCCGGAGATCAATACATTAAGAGACAGGTTAAAGAACAACCATGTAAAACGCCTTGAAAACCGGGTTTGTAATGTCCCTTCCGGGGTGATTTTTCTGGATACTATAAACAACCTGGAAAAGATCGGGGATCATCTTGTTAATGTGGCTCAAGCCGTAAAACAGGGGTTATGATAAAAGGTCTGTTCCGGTCTCGGGCCTGTTCAGTTCAATGAAGATCAAGATCATAAAATGGATCAAGAAACAGGTGTCCCGGGCTAAAGCGGGCGGTTTGGTTTTAGGCTTAAGCGGAGGATTGGATTCCTGCGTAGCCGCTGTCCTGGCAATTAAAGCCTTGGGAAAGAACAGGGTTTTGAGTTTGATATTGCCCTGTCACAGCCATAATAACGACTTAAAGCATGCCCGGATGGTCAGCCGGAAATTCGGCATAAAGAATAAGGTTATTGATCTTTCAGGGATATATGACAGCCTTTTGAAAGCCTTGCCGGCTGCGGACAGGATGACCCGGGCTAATCTCAGGCCCAGGCTGCGGATGATGGTCCTTTATTATTTTGCCCGGAAATTAAAGTACCTGGTCTGCGGGACGAGCAATAAATCCGAATTAATGACCGGTTATTTCACGAAGTACGGGGATGGGGCCAGCGATATCCTGCCTATTGGGGATCTGGTGAAATCCCGGGTCAAGGCATTGGCGCGTGAGCTGGGCATACCCGAAGCAGTCATAGCTAAACCGCCTACAGCCGGACTCTGGGACGGCCAGACCGATGAAGCGGACCTGGGCATTACTTATCTGGAACTGGATGATATTCTGTTGCGCCTGGGAAAAAGGCGTAAACAGGTCATTGCCGGAGCTAAGGTCAATAAGGTAAAGAGGCTTATTAAGAATTCCGAACATAAAAGGCATAAGCCTGCTGTTTGCAGAATATAGCCAAAACGGAGGGATGATGGACGAGATATTGGAGATATTGGAGAAAGACTGCCGGACTACCAGCGAAGAGATAGCCAAGATGCTGAAGAAAAAACCGGCTGAGGTGAAAAAGGCGGTAGCCAAATATGAAAAGGACGGAGTGATCCTCAAGTATAAGGCGGTCATCAACCGGGAATTGGTCCGCGATTCCGATAATGAGGTCCGGGCGCTGATCGAGGTAAATCTTATACCCCAGAAGGATGTGGGTTTTGATAAGATCGCCGAACGGATATACCTCTTCCCGGAAGTTTCAAGCTGTTTTTTGCTTTCCGGGACATATGACCTTTTGTTGATCGTAAGGGGCAAAGATATCCATACTGTTTCCAGGTTCATCTCCGAAAAGCTTTCCCCGATGGAAAATGTCAGAGGCGTGGTCACGCATTTTTTGCTGAAGAAATACAAGGAAGACGGAGTGATCTTAAAACAAAAAGAGGATAATAAAAGGATAGCTATTTCGTATTAAAGCGCGGGTAATCTTATGAATAAAAATATTGTCGCCACAAAAGTCGAGCAGATGCAGCCCTCAGGCATACGGGTATTCTTTGACCTTGTCCTGGGTATGAAGGATATTATATCCCTGGGTGTGGGAGAGCCGGATTTTGTCACGCCGTGGCAGATCCGTGAAGCAGGGATCACTTCCCTTGAAGAAGGCTTTACCTCGTATACCTCGAATAAGGGGCTGTATAAGCTGCGTCTGTCGATCAGCCGCCACCTGAAGAATAAATACGGACTGGAATATTCGCCTGACGACGAGATATTGGTTACCGTGGGCGTAAGCGAAGGGATCGATTTGGCTTTGCGCACGATCGTCAACCCCGGGGATAAGATCCTGGTGCCGAGGCCGGGTTATGTCTCTTACGGCCCGATGGCTGAGCTTGCGGGCGGGATACCGGTATATATCGACACTTCCAAAGACGGGTTCAAGCTGACCCCGGAGAATATTTCTCGGTGCATCGACAAAAAGACCAAAGGCATCATCCTGAATTATCCCGTTAATCCCACCGGGGTTTCTTATACCCGAAAGGAGCTGGAGGCGATAAAAAAGGTCCTGTTAAAGCACGGTATTTTATGTATGTCGGATGAGATCTATAGTGATCTCACCTACGATTTTGAGCATATCTCTTTCCCGTCGTTGAGCGGGGCAAAGGAAAACACCGTTTATTTCAACGGATTCTCTAAAAGTTTTGCCATGACCGGCTGGCGCGTGGGGTATGCCTGCGGGCCCAAGGCGATTATCGACGCGATGACTAAGATACATCAATATACGATAATGTGCGTGCCTATTACCAGCCAGATGGCGGCATGCGAGGCGTTGCAGACAGGTAAGCGGTCTGTCGAAGAAATGAAGCGGGAATATAAGCGAAGGCGGGAATTCGTTTTTAGCGAACTTAACCGTATCGGATTAACCTGTTCCAAGCCCCAGGGCGCATTTTACGCTTTCGCCTCGGTGAAGAAGACCGGCATGCACTGCATGGATTTTGCCAGGAAACTGCTGGCTGAGCAGAAAGTCGCGGTTGTCCCCGGGACAGCTTTCGGGGAGCAATTCACGGATTTTATCCGTATCTCATACGCCTCGAGTTTTGATAATCTTAAAGAGGCGTTCAGCCGGATGGCCGCGTGCATGGCGGACATTAAAAGATAATTTATACCCGAACTCAATGGAGAGGGCGGTGTTGCGATGAGATCTGACACCCGGCGCAATTGGAATATGCGCCGGTGTTGATTCTCTAATCAAGGAGGGTTCAGTGGCTAAGATGACCAATCAGGAGATACTGAAGATAGTCAAGGAGCGCAAGATAAAGTTTATCCGCTTATGTTTCACCGATGTCCTGGGTTTTTTGAAAGGGTTTGCTATTACCCCTGATGAATTGCCCGGTGCATTGGAAGAGGGAATGGGATTTGACGGTTCGTCGATCGAGGGGTTTGCCCGTATCGAGGAATCGGATATGATCGCCAAACCTGATACCGGCACATTCGCTATCCTGCCTGACGGGGATTACGCGGTCGCCAGGATGTTCTGCGATATCTATGAGCCCGGCGGCAAGCCTTTTGCCGGCGATCCCAGGTTTGTATTGAAGAAGATGATGGCCCGGGCAAAGGATATGGGCTATACATTTAATGTCGGGCCGGAACTTGAATATTTTTATTTCGCGAATTCCGCGGAAGCTAAGCCTCTGGACCAGGGCGGTTATTTTGACCTGGTTCCTCTGGATGTGGCCCAGGACCTGAGGAGAGACACTATCTTAAGCATGCAGTCGTTGGGCATTAAAGTTGAATACAGCCATCATGAGGTAGCTGCCAGCCAGCATGAAATAGACCTGCGTTATGATGATGCTCTGACTATGGCCGATAATGTCATGACCTATCGTCTGATAGTCAAGGAGACGGCGCGCAAACACGGGGTTTACGCCACGTTCATGCCTAAGCCCATATTCGGGATAAACGGCTCCGGAATGCATGTGCACCAGTCTTTGTTCAAGGGGGCGAAGAACGCGTTCTTTGACAAAGACGGCAAGTATCATCTTTCCGAGATCGGCAGGTCTTATACCGCCGGGCTTTTGAAGCATGCGCAGGAGATTACTTCGATAACCAGCCAGTGGGTAAATTCTTATAAAAGGCTGATACCTGGATATGAGGCGCCGGTCTATATCTGTTGGGCGCAGATGAACCGTTCCGCGCTAATCCGGGTCCCGATGTATAAGCCCGGAAAAGAAAAAGCGACCCGTATTGAGTACCGCTCGCCTGATCCGGCGTGCAACCCGTATCTGGCCTTCTCGGTAATGCTTGCCGCAGGCCTTGACGGCATTGAGAATAAATATAAGTTAGCCGAACCTGCCAATGATAATATATACGATATGAGCGAAGAGGTCAGGGCCAAGGCCGGGATCAAGTCTTTACCGGAAGACCTGCTTGAGGCGATCAAGATCACCGAGAGCAGCAAATTGATAAAGGACTGCCTGGGTGATAAGGTGTTCGCTTATTTCATTCGCAATAAGAAGATGGAATGGGATGAATATAAGATGCAGGTGACTAAGTATGAGGTGGATAAGTATTTGCCGATATTGTAACGGCCGATATGTCCTGATTAATTGCGGGTGCAATTAACGGGAGCCCCGCTTACGCGGGATTTTGCTGAATAATAATTCTGTGTTCAATAATTCGCGCAGATGACTTGCGTAGCTTTAGCTGGTGAGTTAGGGCTTCGTAAGGTATGCGTTCATTAAATGAAGAAGAGCGTATTAAAAAAAGAAGATAACTATCAGCCGTATTTAAAGCAGATCGAAGGGCTTTCCCAGGTCGCCAATCTTATTGCCCGCGGCGCGTACCTCGATGAGCTTTTACGCCTGATCGTCAATGTCACAGCCGAGGTGATGAATTCCAAGATATCTTCGCTGATGCTTTTTGATGGAGCCAGGAAAGAGTTGATAGTAAAGGCGACCCAGTCCATATCCGAGGCCTACAATAAGAAGCCGAATATAAAGTTAGGTGAGGGGATAGCCGGGAGGGTCGCTTTGGAGAACAAGCCGATCTGCGTGGTAGATCTGAAGAAAGACCCCAGGTATTTAAACGACACTATCGCTAAGAAAGAAGGGTTGTTTTCTCTGGCTTGCGTCCCGCTGACCGTGAGAAACCGGGTTATCGGCGTGTTGAATTGCTATACGCCCAAGAAACACGAATTCAGCAAGACCGAACTGGGAATCCTCAGCGCTATGGCGAATCAAGCGGCGCTGGCTATAGAGAACGCAGAACTGGCTGTCCGGGCGCGCAGCGCGGAAGAGGCGTTGGCGACCCGCAAGCTGGTTGAGCGGGCCAAGGATATCCTTGCCCTGGAAGCGAATATCCCTCCTCAGGAAGCATATCGTCTGATCCAGAAGCAATCAATGGATTCCCGCAAGTCAATGCGCGATATCGCCGAGGCGATCATCCTGGCCAAAGACATCAAACCCAAATAGGGGACGGTTGAGTAGAGACGCAACACCAACTCTTCCGATTAAGTTGGGTGTAAATCATCGACGCAACACCAACTCTTCCGATTAAGTTGGGTGTAAATCATCGACGCAACACCAATTAACCTTTTCTCAAATCCCACATTAATATTATTATGTCCTTAAGAATTGTTTGCTTAGAGAGCTTTCCGGTATCTCGATTACCGTAGGCCGTCCGTGCGGGCAAGTGAAAGGATCCCGGCAGGCGAGCAGTTGGCTGCGTTGATACTCCGCCTGCTCCGGATTCATCGAGAATCCGGCCATAACCGACGACCGGCAGGCCCTTCTAGCGATGATCTCAGGATTTAATTTAGGGATATTCTCGCCGGTAATAAGATTGCGCACAGATATTTCGGCGTTGGCGATCAGCCGCGGGTGGGAATGTACAGCCAGGGTTTCTTTATCCCACAGGCTGGTTTGAAAGCCGATCTTCTCCATAATTTTATTATTTTCTTCCCAGAGCAGCAGCTCAGCAGGGGTAAGTTTTAGAAGAATAGGGTTGATCAATTGCTCAACCTCGACTTGTCCGTTTTCTATCTGCGATTTCAATCTTTCGAAGGTGATCCGTTCCTGGGCGGCGTGTTGATCAACTACCAAAAGCGAATCCCCGGATTCAAAAAGCAGGTATTTTTTGTGAAAGTTACCCAGGTACCTGCCGGATTTAAGTTTTTCCTTTAAGTTTTCTTTTTTCTGTCCGAATATATCCCCGGTTTTAAAAAGCATGATATTTTCTTCCAGGGAAAGGTTGTATTGTTTTTGTCCTGCGGGCTCTTTGATCCCGCCTGGCGTCGGATTCACGGTATCCTGGCGTTCAACGGGAGCGGTGGCTTGCGGCATCGGGAATATATTATCCTGTGCTTGTTTAGCTTTACTGTTGGTCATCAATAAGCTTTCGCAGAACGGCCGCAGAAGCGCTACTACCTCTAATTCGTCCTTTATCTTCACCTCGCGTTTAGCCGGATGAACATTAACATCCAGTTGGTCCGCCGGAAGGCTCAGGTACAAACAGAAGAAAGGGGCTGTTCCCGGGGGGAAAAGCATCCGGTATATCTCGTTGAGATGAAAGCTTAGGGTGCGGTTCTGCACCGGACGGTTATTGACAAAGATAAACTGCAGGTCTTTTCTGGCCCGCTGAATATTGATGTCGCCTAACGCCAGATGCATAGACATGTTGCGCCGGGGGAATTCCCGCGTGTCTTCGATAATATGTTCTGCCGCGAGGTTTAAAGCTTTGCTTATTCGTTGGATGTGGTTTTGCGCCGGTTTTAGGTCCAGCAGCGTCTTTTCATTATGCGTCAGGGTGAAGCTTGCCTGCGGGTATAGAAGCGTATATGGGATGAATATATCCAGGATATGGTTCATTTCCGCGGTGTTGGATTTAAGGAATTTTTTCCGGGCCGGGGTGTTGTAGAAAAGTTCGCTTGCCAGTATTTTTGTGCCTGTGGACATGGCAGCTGGTTTTTTATTCAACTTCTGCCCGCCCCTTAGATGTATCTCCCAGCCGCTATCCTGATCTTTGGTTTTGCTGGATAATACTACGTCCGCCACAGCGGAAATACTGTAAAGCGCTTCTCCGCGGAACCCCAGGGAGTTTATGTTGTAAAGATCGTCGATACTGGCGATCTTGCTGGTGGCGTGACGGGAGCATAGAGGCTCCATATTTTCTTCCGCGATCCCGGTACCGTTGTCTTTTATGCTTATAGCTATTTTACCCGCGCCTTTGATCTCCACTTCGATATTATCGGCCTGTGCATCCAGGGAGTTTTCCAGCAATTCCTTTAATACCGAGGCCGGCCTTTCGATAACTTCTCCGGCGGCGATCTTGCTGATTATTTCAGGGGGGAGCACGTGTATTTTATTCATTTTTATTCAGTTTGTCTTTCAGCTCCTGAAGTTTATTCAGGGCTTTTAAAGGGGTTATGGTGTTCAGATCAAGGCTTTCGATGTTTTTCCTTAACTCTTCCAACTTACCGTTCTGCCCTTTGGTAAAAAGCGATAATTGGTCTTCCGCGGGTATCCGGCTGCGGATCTTTTCCTGGAGATTGCCATGGATCTCCAGGCGGGTAAGGATCTGCTGCGATCGCTGGACCACTTCTTTGGGGATGCCGGCGAGTTTCGCCACATATATGCCGTAACTTTCATCCGTGCCGCCAGCCAGGATCTTGTGCAGGAAGATCACTTCATCGTTCCATTCTTTTACCGCCACATTGCAGTTTTTTACCCCGGGGAATTCTTCCGCCAGCGCGGTAAGCTCATGAAAATGAGTGGCAAAGAGAGTCCGGACTTTTTGTTTGGCCAAATATTCGGCTATCGCCCATCCCAGGCTCAGCCCGTCAAAAGTAGAGGTGCCTCTGCCGATCTCATCCAGGATAACCAGGCTTTTTTCCGATAGGTTATTCAATATGCCGGCGGTTTCGCTCATCTCAACCATAAAAGTGCTCTGCCCGCGGGATATCTCGTCATGCGCTCCGATGCGGGTGAATATTTTGTCTACTATTCCTATGCTGGCTGAACCTGCCGGGATAAAACTACCCATCTGGGCCATGATCACCAGAATGGCGGTTTGCCGGATATAGGTGGATTTCCCGGCCATATTCGGGCCGGTCAGGATTATCAGGTGGTTTTCCGAACAGTCAAGCTGCGAGTCGTTGGGGATAAAAGGCTCGGTTATGCTTTTTTCTACCACCGGATGCCTGCCGTCTTTGATCGTTATCTGGCGGTCATCGGTTATCAGCGGCGCGATGTATCCTTTGGATTGGCTTAAAACGCTCAACGAATAGATGGCGTCAAGAGAAGCGATATCCGAGCTGAAGGCGTGCAGCCTGGTGGAATTGTCCAGGATCGCTTTATAAACCTGCTCCAGCAATTCTTCCTCGATCTTTAGTATTTCATCTTCGGCGTTGAGTATCTTATCCTCGAAGCTCTTTAATTCCACGGTTATGAATCTTTCAGCGTTAGCCAGGGTTTGCCTGCGGATATAATCAGCGGGCACTTTGTCGAGATTGGATTTGCTTATCTCGATGTAATAACCGAAGACCTGGTTGAACCCTATTTTAAGCGAATTTATCCCGGTGCGTTTTATTTCTTTTGCCTGCATTTCCCTGAGCTTGGCTTTGCCGTTCTCCAGTATCTCACGCAAGGCATCCAGTTCGGCATGGAATCCGGTGTTAATGCTCTTGCCTTCTGCGTGGGCCAGGGGGATATCGGGGTTTATGGCCTTAGCCAGGAATTCGCGTAAATTCGGAAGGTTTTCTAAATGAAATAACGGGTTTCCTTTAGCTAAGGGCGCGATGAGCTTTTCCAGATAAGGCTGGCGCAGCAGGGTATTGCGCAAGGCCAGCAGGTCTTTGCTTGATCCGCATCCGCAGCTTATCCGGGAAATGCTTTTTTCTATATCCGGGATGTTTTGCAGCAGCCGTCCTAGTTCTTCCTGTATTTTGGGCGCGGTTTTAAGCATACCTACGGCATCCTGGCGTTTCGTTATTTTTGGGCGGTCTTTCAGCGGATGATACAGCCAGTCTTTTAGTCTGCGTTTGCCCAGGGCGGTCTGAGTATGATCAATTATCTTTAGAAGTCCGGTAAGCTCCAGGCCGAAGCAGGCGGCAGGTGAGATGAACACTGTGTCGCTGTCCGTATAAAGGCAGATGCGGTCAATATGACGCAGGGGCCGGCGATTCATCAGTTTGAGGTATTCAAGAAGAGCCCCGCTGGTACTGATCGCTAATGGCAGGTCTTCCAGCCCGAATCCACGCAGGTTATGCGTTTTAAAATGTTCAAGCAGGCTCTTTTTCGCCAGGTCAGTATTGAAATACCAGTCTTCGATCGGGCTGAGCACCGCGGTCTTAGCCCGCAGGCCCGGGTTCTTGAATATTTCGCGGACCTGTTTTTCCGCGCTTTGGCTGAATACGCATTCATAGCAGTCTATTTTAGCTATGGCGCCTAAGAGTTGGTTTATATCGGGATATTCGGCGGCCTGTATGGAACCGCTGGCATTGTCGGTGAAGCTTAATCCGAATTTTCTATCCTTGAAATCCAGGCAGATAATATTGCGGGATTCAAAACTTGTGTCGTCTATGAATGTCCCGGTGGTGACAACCCGGATGACTTCGCGCTTGACCAGGCCTTTAGCTAAAGAGGGGTCTTCAACCTGTTCGCAGATAGCCACTTTCAGCCCGGCTTTGATAAGTTTGGCCACATAGGTGTCAGCGGCGTGAAAGGGGATGCCGCACATAGGGATCCTGCCGGATTTTCCCGCGTCGCGGGAAGTAAGCACCACATCCAGTATCCCGCAGGCCTTGGTCGCGTCCTCCAGGAACATCTCGTAAAAATCGCCCAGCCTGAAGAAAAGAATGCAGTCTTTGTAATTTGCTTTTACCTCCTGATACTGCCTAAGCATGGGAGTGATGTTATTTTCCATAGATATAGTTATAGCACAATTAAGCCCCCAGTTCAAGACCCGGTCTTGTAAACTGTTGCGGTTAAATGAAATAGATGGCAAAATTATTTAAAGAAAGCGCTTTCATCGCTTAGGTGAAATAACTTGAAATCAGGCGGATTATAGGTTATTTTTAAGTATAACTGTAACAGACAAGTTTCTTCTATATAATATAAAATAATTAAACATGCCACGGTGCTTAATCAATTTTATCAACGCCGGGGTATTTTTTTATATCTAATAAGTAATAACTTTTAAAAACTATTTTACCTATGAAGCGGATAATAGCTTTTCTAATCAGTTTCTGCCTTATCTTCGAACAGGCTGGGTTGGCCCAGGTCGCTGTCCCGCTGGGCATTCCTGGATATATCAATGGATTGTCCTCCCCTGAGAAATTTCGCCCGATCCATTTACGTTATCTATCCTATGACTACCTGAAGAATAATTTCCGGATATTACTGGATAAGGGGGATAAAAAGAAGGTAAAAGAGAACGATCTGAAAATATCCGCCAGGGGTTTATTCAAATATTTTCTTATCGGCCTAACCCTTCCTAATGAAAGTTTTTGGGTTAATCTTCGCCCGGATTCTCCGGATAATGTTATTGACCCGGATCTGGCCAGGACGGATATTGGAAGGGTTTTTCTTGAAGCTGATGTGCAGTTAAAAAAAGATACTGCCCGTTATACCTCGCCTGATACAGTTGAAGGTAAACAATATTGGTCCAGGCTTTATCAAAAAGCCGATGAGTTGTTCGCTTCCGAGAAAATAAATATCCCGACACTCACCCGTCCCTGGATAGTCCCCAATGAAATAATCCTTCGGGAATCAGGCGCCAATGCTTATATCTATAAAGCCAGCCTTAAAGTAATGTTGGAATCTGACTATCTCAAGAACTCCGCTACTTATTCTTTTCAGGATGAACGGCTGAAAATACTTAATGAATATTCCGCCGGGTTGATCAGGGAATTGATAATCCCCAAATTAAATAAAGACGTAAATACTGCTAAGAAATACGCTAGCTTAAGGCAGGTTTATTATTCATTGATCCTGGCCCAATGGTTCAAAAAACAATTTAAGAATGACATGGGTAGCGGTATAGGTATAGACCAGAAAGATTTGACTGGCCTGGTTTCAACAGAATCATGGTCAAAAGACACTTACTTCCGGCAATACCAGGGATCTTTTCAAAAAGGCGAATACAAAACACAGCAATACTGCCAGACCTTTCATGGCCAGACAATAAGACAGTATTTCAGCGGAGGAATTAACCTGGGGCAACCTGGCCGGAACCCGGCGGTATATAAGGGGGTATTCGATCAGTCTGCGCTGCCGAATACCGTCGAGTTTGAGGCGGGCAGGTCTATTGACGGTTTTGATCTGATCTTGCCGTCCGGGCAGGGGAAGAAGGTTGTTGCAAAAAAGGAACCCGCCGTTTTGTTGAAAGACGGCGGACTGATTGACTCTGTCAGGGCCGATGCGCCCGGACGTGAGATGGTGCGGGTCAACATCAACGATCCGGGATGCTTGCTCGTGATTGCGCAGGCTGTCCGACAGGACAAGGTCATAGTTCTCGATCTTGACGGTAGCCCGCATAGGAATAACCGGGATTATTTTCTGCTTAAACAGAAAATCCAGGCGCTTGCTTCGGCGGTATCGCCGAACAATTCTCGGAATCAGGCGGCGGCGTTCGCGTTTTATGAAGGGCTGAAGAACGCGTTTGTGCACGGGAACAAGCTGGATTTCAATTTGCCCATTGTTTTTTACGTTGAACCCGGTCCAGAAAATAGCGGCGCGATATATCTCTATGACAATAATTTGGAACGGCCTGTGGACGAGATGGAAAGCCGTAAAGCCCAGTATGGCGGTCTGTCCGGATCCGGACGAGGGCTTACCCTGATAGAACAAAAGTACGATATCCAGGTGTTTCCGTTGAAGAACGGCAAGAAAGTGCAGCTTTCCCTAAAAAATAACCCGAGGGGCATGTTTTCTGCTATCCACAAATGGGAGCCTGCTAAAGGTAACAGCTATTCTGATTCGCAAAGAGACGGTGGATTCAAAAGCGTCAATAGTTTTACGGAGGTGATGGCGATTTTAGAGAAAAGAGAACGCTTTGAAAAAGCGGCATTTTATTTTGATATCGACAACACCGTTTTTGACCATATCCTTGATCCAGATAACAGTATTTTCTATCCTACGGCGGATTTTGTGCCGATTCGATACGCAATGATCAAAGGATCGGGCAAT